>AACY020557411.1_pt1 | contig 22846 bp, 17 predicted proteins | sample 267378 | NCBI WGS metagenome assembly AACY02 (sample SAMN02954345, study PRJNA13694) | marine metagenome | biome: aquatic; feature: ocean; material: water; isolation source: isolated as part of a large dataset composed predominantly from surface... | reverse complement strand
TACTTAGGTCCTGCCCTGCATGGTCAGGACCTAGTTAGTAGGGAATCTCTTCCCCAACGTTTCTGCGCTTAGATAGCTAAGAACAGACCCGCAATTGTTGCACTCATTAAGTTAGCTAACGAGCCTGCGATAACCGCACGAATACCCATTTTAGCTAAATCGTGACGACGGTTAGGAGCCATAGCACCTAAACCACCCAACAGAATTGCGATAGAAGACAAGTTCGCAAAACCACACAGTGCAAACGAAACAATCGCTTTGGTTCTGTCGGTCATAGCTAAGCCAGTCTCAGCCACAACCATACCGCCATCAGCGATGTCTTTTAAGTATGGAGCAAAGTTCAGGTAAGCTACGAATTCGTTAACAATGATCTTTTGACCAATGAAAGAACCAGCAACTAATGCTTCATTCCAAGGCACACCGATAAGGAATGCTAAAGGCATGAACACATAGCCAAGGATCAGTTCCAGTGTTAAACCTTCAACACCAAACCAACCACCTACACCACCGATGATGCCGTTGATCATAGCGATCAAACCAACGAAGGCTAACAGCATTGCACCTACGTTCAGCGCTAAATGCATACCAGATGAAGCACCCGCAGCAGCAGCGTCTAATACGTTAGCTGGCTTATCAGGATCTTCTGGTAATTCATCCATGTCGTTTTTAGCAACTTCAGTTTCTGGGTGCATCAGTTTAGCCATTAATAGACCACCTGGTGCCGCCATGAATGACGCAGCAACTAAGTACTCAATAGGCACGCCCATTTGCGCGTAACCAGCCAATACTGAACCTGCGATAGAAGCTAAACCACCCACCATGATCGCAAACAGTTCTGATTGAGTCATAGTAGGAATGAATGGACGAACAACTAACGGTGCTTCAGTTTGACCAACGAAGATGTTAGCAGTCGCAGACATAGATTCAGTACGGCTTGTGCCTAATGCTTTTTGCAGACCACCACCGATGATACGGATGATCCACTGCATGATGCCTAAGTAGTACAGAACGGCGATTAAAGAAGAGAAGAACACAATAACTGGCAACACGTTTACCGCGAAGATAAAGCCGAGTTTGAAGTTAGCTAAATCACCGAACAGGAAACCGATACCGTTTTGTGCATAACCGATAACGCTAGATACGGCGTCAGATACACCTTTCAGGATATCTTTACCGACAGGAACGTACAGTACAAAACCACCGAAGGCGGCTTGGATGGCTAATGCCCCACCCACAGTACGCAAGTTAATTGCTTTTTTGTTATTCGATAGGAGGAAACCTATCGCAAGTAGGACGACCACCCCTACTAAGCTCATCAATATATTCATTAACCATCACCCTATTGTTAACACTTTTTAATTATGTTGTTAATCAACCTATTTCCGAGTCAGATTATACCCGAGAGAAAGTCGAAAATCGTCGTTTTGATCAAAATTTTGGAGTTTAATTTCAATCGCTTAGAGCAAAATGCTATTGCGACATACACCTGTTTAACCAAAAACAACTAAAGGTCAAACAGTTGCATTGCATTCGACACCAAGTGTTCTGATATTAGAACACTAGATTTTTTTTGCAAAGTTGCAATTTTGTCTATAAAAAGTACAGCATTAGCGGGTTGATTGCGTTTTTCTGTAACATTTAGCGGAGTCATGGCTGGAGAATCAGTCTCAAGCAGGAAACTTTCTAAGGGTAATTGACTGACAGTTTTGAGCAGTTTTTTCGCATTCGGATTCATCACTAAACCACCAATGCCTAGTTTAAAACCTAGCTTAGTGTATTCGAGTGCAATATCAGGACTACCAGAAAAGGCGTGTATTACGCCCGCTTTTGGGAGTTTATGGCGCTTTAAATGGAATAGCACCTCTTGATGTGCCTTTACCGCATGGACGATAACGGGCAAATTCTGCTCATAAGCAAGCGCCAACTGAGCGTCAAAAAATGCTAACTGGTTGCTCCAATTGTCAGCATAAAGTTTGTCTAACCCACACTCACCAATGGCAACAAAACGGGGACATTCTCGTAACTGAGCAACCTGTAATGTTAATTCTGTGATGGCCTTATCAACATCTCCCGGGCAAAACCAAGGGTGGATCCCTAAGGCAAAATAACACTGGTATTGCTCAGCAATGGCCAATTGTTTAGTCCAGTGTTGTGGTGAGACTCCTGGGATAATCAGATTATCGATGCCCGCATGATGCATACGCTGTATGACTTGATCGCGGTCACTATCAAACTCGACAAAATCGAGGTGCGCGTGAGTATCTAGCATCATCAATCTGTCACTCCGTTTTTGTGTCTCCATTCGATGATTGCGCTTTTATTCGACAATCAGCTTTAGTTCGAATTAGTGGCGGATCTTCTAATCTTGGCATGCAACAACGACGATTCTCGGGCGTGAGTCCCATCTTGTCACACCAACGGATATAAGCCTGCCACGCCCGAGTTATCCAACTTATCATCAATCACCCCACAAATTTTAGATACAAAAAAGGCGGTGAATCACCGCCTTCAACCCTAGAGCTACTTACCTGTTAGTGTTCGCGCGTTTTAGCGAACTCGATATCAGGGTATCTTTCCATTGAAAGATTTAAGTTAACCATAGTTGGCGCAATGTAAGTTAAGTTATCACCACCATCGAGCGCCAAGTTTTGGCTACACTTGCGGCGGAACTCTTCTAGCTTACGCTCATCTTTACAATAAACCCAGCGCGCAGTTGAAACGCTAATACCTTCGTAAATTGCCTCAACGTTGTACTCGCTCTTTAAGCGGCCAACAACCACTTCAAACTGGAGTACACCCACGGCACCCACGATCAAGTCATTGGTATCTAAGGGACGAAACACCTGCACAGCCCCTTCTTCAGATAGCTGAACTAAGCCCTTAAGTAATTGCTTTTGCTTGAGCGGATCGCGCAGACGAATACGGCGGAACATTTCAGGCGCAAAGTTAGGTACACCGGTAAAGCGGAACTTTTCACCTTGAGTGAACGTATCGCCGATACGAATGGTTCCGTGGTTATGTAAACCAATAATATCACCAGGATACGCCACTTCAGCGCGCTCACGGTCGCCCGCCATAAAGGTCAACGCATCGCTGACGTTAACATCTTTGCCGATGCGTACATGGTGCATCTTCATGCCTTGCTCATAGCGACCAGAGCAAACACGCATAAAGGCAACGCGGTCACGGTGTTTAGGATCCATGTTTGCTTGAATTTTAAACACAAAACCGGTGAATTTTTCTTCGTCAGGCATGATCATCCGCACATCGCTTTCACGAGGTAGCGGTTTAGGCGCCCACTCCACAATACCATCGAGGATATGATCAACACCGAAGTTACCTAATGCGGTACCGAAGAACACTGGCGTAAGCTCACCCTTTAAGAAGGCTTGATGATCAAACTCGTTTGATGCTCCGCGAACCAGTTCCATTTCATCACGCAGATCAGCGGCATAGCTGCCAATCGCTTTATCCAGATCAGGGTTATCGATACCTTCAATCACACGGCGCTCTTGAATTGTGTGCCCCAAACCGCTTTGGTATAGCACCACTTCATCGCGCAGAATATGGTAAACACCCTTAAATTCTTTACCGCTACCAATAGGCCAAGTAATAGGCGCACAGGCGATATTAAGTACGTTCTCGACCTCATCCATCAGTTCGATAGGATCGCGAATATCACGGTCGAGTTTGTTCATAAAAGTCACGATAGGTGTATCGCGCAGACGGGTCACTTCCATCAATTTGATGGTACGATCTTCAACACCCTTTGCCGAGTCGATAACCATCAAGCAAGAGTCGACCGCCGTTAAGGTGCGGTAAGTATCTTCCGAGAAGTCTTCATGACCAGGGGTGTCGAGTAGGTTAACGAGCGCGCCACCATAGGGAAACTGCATGACAGACGTTGTAATCGAAATACCACGGTCTTTTTCCATTTCCATCCAGTCAGACTTAGCGTGCTGACCCGACTTTTTGCCCTTAACGGTACCCGCTTTCTGCAGCGCGTTTCCGAATAACAGCACTTTTTCGGTAATGGTGGTTTTACCCGCGTCGGGGTGCGATATAATCGCGAAGGTGCGACGTTTATCGACCTCTACTTTATTGTCTGACATTTAACCTATGCACTCGTATCGCTAAAAAAGGCGCAAATTATAGCGCCTCAGTGCGTGCTTGGCTAGGCAAAGCCCAAGATGAGCCTCGGGCGATAAGACTTATTTTGTGCCTTCGAGCAACCCTTTGACCTTTGCCAGCTCAATTCGCGCATATCTGTGCTCAACAAAGTCATAAATATTAGTCGCAAGGGCGAGGCGGAAATAATTTGCAGCCTCTTGATATTGCTTATTGGCAATGGCCATTTTGGCAAGATAGAAATAAGCTTCACATAAACGTTCAGCATATTCTTTAGGATGAGTGAGACCTAACTTGGCATCGGCAAATACCTGTTCACGACTCTTAACGCCCAGATAATAATCAACAATTACGGTTGACCATGCATCCGCTTCAAGCCCCTTACGGTGTTCCTGTAGCTGGCGTTTAGCCTCAACGGCATCATCCTTTGATTGGATCAAATACAACCATAATGCTCGGTAACCATCTTTATTATCGGCAGCATAGAAGGATTGCATATCTTTTAAGGCAAGATCGTTACGGTCACCATAATAAAGCGCGATACCACGATTCAAGTAGGCATAATCATAGTTTGGCGATAACTCTAATACGCCATCAAACGCCTCATAGGCACTATCGTATTCCCCCTCTTGGGTATAATAAATACCAAGGAAATTATAGGCATCGGCTAAGTCTGGTTGCAATTTTAGCGCTTGCATAAAATCGATGCGCGCCATTAAACGCAAGCCCACGCTGTCGTAAATTACCCCACGATCGTAATGGAAACGAGCGCGCTGCTCGTTGGTCAATTCAACAGCTGATAAAATCTCATTGAGCTTAGCAAGGGTCACCTCGACTTTATAATCAGTCATCACCGGGGCGATAACCAATTTACCTTCAACGTCATTTTGGTTGTCTAAGGGGGATTGAGTGGTCGCACATCCAGCCAACATCAAGCTGGCACCCGCCAGCACAGCAACAACAGCGGTTCTAATTTTAAGACTCATCCATTTCTACCTTTTTAGATTCCCAACTCACGCAGAAGAATGTTCATGATAGCAATCCCACAACTGGACTGCTATTGAGGAATAGCATTAAACACAACTTTATTAAACCCAAACAAACAAAAAGGAGATCAATTGATCTCCTTTTAGTCACGTCACGTCGAAACTGACACCGATAATGTCTGTTTAGACCATTATTCAGCAGCAGACTCTTTAGTCTGTGCTTCTTTGATTGACAGTCTTACACGGCCTTGACGATCCACTTCCATCACTTTAACGGTGACTTCTTGGTTCAGTTCAAGGTGGTCTGAGACATTAGCAACACGCTCATCGCTGATTTGCGAAATGTGCACTAAACCATCTTTACCTGGCAGAATGTTAACGAAGGCACCGAAGTCAACGATACGGATAACTTTACCGTTGTAGATACGACCCACTTCAACTTCTGAAGTGATTTCTTCGATACGACGAATAGCTTCTTTGGTGGCTTCGCCATTAGAAGAAGCAATTCTTACTGTACCGTCATCTTCAAGCTCGATAGTCGTGCCAGTTTCTTCGGTCAGTGCACGAATTACCGCGCCGCCTTTACCGATAACATCACGGATCTTCTCTGGGTTGATCTTGATAGTTGTGATACGTGGAGCATGGTCAGAGATATCATCACGGTGCGAACCAATCGCTTGATCCATCACGTTTAGGATATGTACACGTGCGCCATAGGCTTGTTGCAGTGCAATTTCCATGATTTCTTTGGTAATACCTTCGATCTTGATATCCATCTGCAGTGCAGTCACACCGTCACGGGTACCGGCTACTTTGAAGTCCATGTCACCTAAGTGGTCTTCATCACCTAAGATGTCAGACAGAACCACAAAGTCATCGCCTTCTTTCACTAGACCCATAGCGATACCCGCTACAGAAGTCTTGATAGGTACACCCGCATCCATCAGCGCAAGAGACGTACCACAGACTGATGCCATAGAGCTTGAACCGTTAGATTCAGTGATTTCAGAAACCACACGCACACTGTATGGGAACTCTTCAGCAGATGGCATTACTGCGTTGATACCGCGCCATGCTAACTTGCCGTGGCCGATTTCACGACGCTTAGGTGAACCCACCATACCTGTCTCACCAACAGAATAAGGAGGGAAGTTGTAGTGCAGCATGAAGCGGCTAGTGCGCTCGCCCATAATGCTATCAATCTTCTGTGCGTCACGCTCAGTACCTAAAGTACAAGTCACCAGCGCTTGGGTTTCGCCACGGGTAAACAGTGCACTACCGTGGGTACGTGGTAATACGCCTGCCAATACGCTTAATGCGCGAATCATATCTGGCTCACGACCATCGATACGCGGCTCACCACGGATGATGCGACCACGAACTACTTTCTTCTCTAAGCTACCGAGCAGACCATCAACTTCACGTAAATCAATATTAGGATTGCTTGCTAATAACGCTTCTTTCGTTGCAGCTTTAACTACAGCAACTTGAGCATAACGATCTTGCTTTACTTGGATTTTATACGCATCGCCTAAACCCGCTTCAGCAAGCGCTTTGATTTGAGCAACCAGCGTTTCATCTTGCACTGGAGCAGTCCAATTCCAAGCTGGTTTACCGGCTTCTGCTTTGAATTCAGCAATCGCTTTGATAACCACTTGTTGTTGGTCGTGACCATAAACCACTGAGCCTAACATCACTTCTTCTGGTAAGGCTTGAGCTTCTGACTCAACCATCAATACCGCGCTCTCAGTACCTGCAACAACCAAGTTTAGTTGGCTGCTTTCTAACTGAGTCACTGTTGGGTTCAGTACGTATTCGCCATTGATGTAACCCACACGCGCCGCACCTAATGGACCGCTGAATGGAATACCCGAAATGGCAAGCGCCGCCGAAGTACCGATCATCGAAATAATATCCGGCTCGATTTGTGGATCGACAGATACCACAGTGATGATAACTTGAACTTCGTTGGTGAAACCATTGGGGAAAAGAGGACGAATTGGACGGTCGATCAGGCGAGCGATTAATGTCTCATCTTCTGAAGGACGGCCTTCACGCTTAAAGAAACCACCAGGAATTTTACCCGCTGCGTAGCTCTTTTCTTGATAGTTAACAGTCAGAGGAAAGAAGTCACGGCCTGCTTCAGCTTCTTTTTTACCTACAACAGTGACTAACACTGTCGTGTCACCCATACTCGCTAACACGGCTGCATCAGCTTGACGCGCTATAACGCCTGTTTCCAGGGTGACTGTATGTTGACCATACTCAAAACTCTTTACAATTGGATTCACGTGACCCATTCCTTAATTAATGACCTTGAATTACGCGCGTAAGTATACTGCAATTATGAACCATAGATAAAGAGCAGATAATGATGACAAACTGCTATCTTTTCACTAAAGTGGTTAAATCAACAAAGAGTTATGCTCTACAGTGATATAGGCAATCCCCTCTGGTGAAAAATAACAATTAAAAGGAAGATCTGAATGACGGGTCGTTTTAAATCCCTAACTTGGAAACAGACTAACCTCGTCGTTTTTACTGCGTTATTTTTTGCTATCGCTATTTTTATTGTTGAAATTGCCCTTGTGGTGGTATCCACCAAACATCAACTCACGACCACTCAACAGGAATTACTCGATTCGGTAGAACAACCCTCTGCTAATGCCGTTTGGGCACTAGATGATAATCTCGCAAGACAAACCTTAGAAGGTGCAATAAAAGTTGAGCATGTCGGCTCAGCAGTCATCGAACTCGATGATGGTTCCATGTTTGTGTCTGTGAGTAATAATCAGAAAACCAGCTCACAAACTTTTATAAGCCTCAGTAATAAACTGTTTGATGATCTTAAAGAAATTTCACGCCCACTGTATCGTCCCTTCTATTTCGAAGGCACTCAAAAACAACAGCTTATTGGCACATTGACCATTTTCTATGACACCCAGGAACTGACTAATACCCTCTTTAGCCAACTCAGGTTTAGTTTTTTTGCAACCTTAGCCCGTGCACTTTTGCTCACCTTGGTATTATCTGTCGTCTTCCACCGCTTCTTAACCCAGCCGATAGCCCGGATAAGTGAAGCAATAGATAAAATCACCCCCGATTCGCCTGACGAAAACCTACTGCCCATGTCCAATGCCCATAAGGATGATGAATTGGGACTGGTAACGTCGAAATTTAATCAGATCTTAATTCAATTTAGTCAAACTCAGTCAAAACTTCGAAAAATGGCAACACGAGATCCACTCACCGGATTGCCTAATCGTACTTTACTGCTCGAAACAATTGCCGTCACAATCCAACGCTCTAGAGTGCACAAACGTAGCTTTGCCCTGATGTTTATCGACCTAGATCGCTTTAAAAATATTAATGACTCCCTAGGACACGCCCTTGGCGATCAATTCCTCGCCCGTATCGCTCGCATCCTCGAACGTGTAGTGGGTGATAAAGGCACAGTATCTCGCCTAGGCGGTGATGAATTCGTTATTTTAGCCGACTCAGTTCACTCTCCTGACCAAGCTGCTGACTTTGTCGATAAACTCTTAGTGCAACTCAATGTCCCCATCCAATTAAATGAACACGCGATTCATCCTGCGGCTTCTATCGGAATATCTATCTATCCTGAGGATGGAAATAGCGCCGAAGATCTTATCCGCCATGCCGATATTGCGATGTACAGTGCAAAAGCGGCAGGTTCTAATCAATGGGCTTTCTTCAAACAGCAAATGACAGAACGAGCTGCGGTTAGACTACGGACAGAAGCATCACTACATGATGCACTGAAAAATAATGAATTTCTGCTCTACTTCCAGCCTAAGCTTGATCTACAAACAGGTAAAATTACCGGATGTGAAGCCTTAATCCGTTGGCAAAAAGATGGCCGCTTAATTAGTCCCATGTCCTTTATTCCGGTGGCAGAAGAAACCGGCATTATTATCCCTATCGGTCGCTGGGTGATAGAGCAGAGTTGCCGAGTACTGCGGGAGTGGCAGAAGAAATATAACTATGCCATTCCCATCGCAATTAACGTCGCCTCACAACAATTTGCCGACGCAAGCTTAGTCTCTGATATCAAACAAATGGCGCTACGATACCAAATTCAACCAGAGTTATTAGAAATAGAGATTACTGAAACCTCATTAATGAATGATATAGAACTTGCTATCAACAAATTAGAGCAACTTAAATCGGCAGGATTTGGTATCGCGGTAGATGATTTTGGTACTGGTTATTCCTCCCTCTCTTACTTACGCCATCTGCCAATCACCACCATGAAAATTGACCGCTGCTTTGTTTCCGATCTTCCCAAGGATAGTGCAATTGCATCAACAATCTTGATGTTAGGTAAGCAATTAAACCTAACTATTGTGGCTGAAGGGATTGAGAACGAATTGCAACTCGATTGGCTTAAGAGTAATGAGTGCCAGATAGGTCAAGGCTTTTACTTTAGCCAACCTTTACCACAGGCTGAGTTTGAGACGCTATATATTGCCAGTCAAACTGCAACCATTAGTAATATTGATGGATTACGTGGTGCCTAATGTACTGAGGATATAGTTCAACATACTGAATTTTAGGCAGTAAAGAATCCACCTTCTAAAGAAGGTGGCTTTGTTTTAACCCCCTAAAAGGGGGCCTTTATTCAAGAGCAAGTTGACCCTGCTCTTGCCGCTCTACTTTCTCTTGATGCCTAACGTATCTACGGATTATTTCCTCGTTAATTCCAATCGAATCGACGAAGTATCCTCTCTGCCAAAAATGATTTCCCCAAAGTTTATTCTTACGTAGGTAAGGAAATTTACTGAATATTTTCAAAGCTATCTTACCTTTTAACGCCCCCATTAAATTCGATATAGATATCTTCGGAGGTACCTTCACCACTAAATGAACATGGTCAACTTGAACATTTAGCTCCATGACTATGCATCCCATTTGATGGCAATAAACCTGAATGCATCGATAAACCTCTTTTCCGACATTACCTTTCAATATCCGAAAGCGGTACTTTGGTGTCCAGACTATATGATATTGACATCGCCAGAACACATGCGATGCTTGCTCGTATCTACTCATGTTATTTGCCTCTTTTGACTTCGCTAAAAATCAAAGATGCATTTAACATGGGTAGGTATACAGGCAAAGCCTCAAATGATGATAACCACCTACTGAAGTAGGTGGTTTTGGGCTAAAAATAAAAAAGGAGGCTAAGCCTCCTTTTTTACGTTAATCGACGAGAGATTAACGACGTAAACCTAACTTTTGGATCAGCTCATTGTAACGTGTAGCTTCGGTACGCTTCAGGTAAGCTAATAACTTACGACGAGCGCTAACCATACGTAACAGACCACGACGTGAGTGGTGATCGTGAATGTGCTCTTTGAAGTGATCTTGCAAATGGTTGATTTGAGCAGTTAACAGCGCAACTTGAACTTCAGTTGAACCAGTGTCGTTTGCGCCACGGCCAAATTCAGCCAGGATTTTTGCTTTCGCTTCAGTACTTAGTGACATGTGTCTCTCCAAATATAAAATGTGAATCCCTAGCCGATCACTAACTCAGCCAGAGGGCGCGCTATTCTACCCATAATCTTTGGCATGCGCAATAAAAGCGGTGGAATAATATCCGAGCAAATCCATTAAGATGCTTTAGGTTCGTCGTGAATAACGACTAAACGCTTCGGGGCCAGTAAGCCATCATCATTCATCTCACCGATACCAACAAAACGACGTGCAGTCCCTAAGGTGATCCGTACCAGCTTATTTGCTTCTAAGTTCGCGACTCGCACCGCTTGACCTTGCATTAAGTAAGCTGCACTCGCATCAGGGACATTGACCTCAGGAAAATCGGCAACCGCCGTATCCATAGGTAACAGTAACGAATCCAACAAACTGCTTGGATCAAGTTGTTGTTCCTGTGCTTTAGCGACTAAGGCTTCTAGCTGCTCAAGAGTGACCATTTTATCGTAGGGATAATGTGCAACTTGAGTACGGCGCAGCATGATCACATGGGCGCCACAACCGAGCATTTCGCCTAAATCGTCAATAATAGTGCGAATATAAGTGCCCTTAGAGCAATGAATGTCTAAGGTTAGCTCATCGCCTTCTAGACCGATGAAGTTCAGTTCAAAGACAGTGATTGGACGCGCCTCACGCGGCACTTCAATCCCCTCACGGGCATACTTATACAAGGGTTGGCCTTGATATTTGAGCGCTGAATACATGGATGGCACTTGCAAAGTATCGCCACGGAAATGTTCTAAGGCAGACATTAACTGCGCCTCTGTAAACTCGAGCGGGCGTGTTTGTACGACTTCGCCGTCTGAGTCACTGGTATCAGTACGTTGCCCTAGTTTTGCCGTGACCAGATAACGCTTATCCGAATCGAGCAAATGCTGGGAAAACTTAGTCGCTTCACCTAAACAGATTGGCAGCATGCCCGTCGCCAGTGGATCGAGCGCCCCCGTATGCCCCGCTTTGTTGGCATTAAAAAAGCGCTTTACTCGCTGTAATGCAAAGTTGGAGCTCATGCCAGTGGCCTTGTCCAACAATACAATACCGTCAATAAAGCGGCCCTTTGAACGTCTTGCCATTACGCTTTACCTTCGGTGTCATCGCTCTCGTCAATGTCATTATCAACAACATCATCTTCAGCGCTACCAAACTGTTGTTGTTTGGCTTTATCGCTGTTGATGACTTGGCTGACGAGATTAGACATACGCATGCCTTCAACCAATGAGCTGTCGTAAACAAAGCGAATTTCTGGCATCACGCGCAATTTCATGCGGCCTGCCACTAAGGTGCGAATATAAGGAGCGGCAGCAACCAGCGCGTTCAGCTTTTCTTGCACAACTTCTTTGTCTTCTTCAAAGAAGGTGACAAAGACTTTGGCGTAACTTAAATCGCGAGAAACATCAACGTCATTGACGGTCACAAACCCAATACGGGGATCTTTCATGTCGCGTTGTAGGACAACAGCCAGCTCTTGCTGTAACTGCTGACCTATACGACGTGTACGACTGAATTCTTTTGCCATAATAGAGTTACCATAATAGCTAATGTCATTAAATTGAAAGGGCGGCTAATGCCGCCCTCTTTATCGTTACAGTGTACGTGCCACTTCGACGGTTTCGAATACTTCGATTTGGTCACCCACGCGGACATCGTTGTAGTTCTTAACACCGATACCACATTCCATGCCATTGCGAACTTCGTTAACGTCATCTTTAAAGCGACGTAATGATTCGAGTTCACCTTCGAAGATCACCACGTTATCACGCAGAACGCGAATTGGTGCGCTACGCTTGATAGTGCCTTCAGTCACCATACAACCAGCGATTGCGCCCAGTTTTGGTGATTTGAACACGTCACGAACTTCAGCCAGACCGATAATCTGTTGTTTGAACTCAGGTGACAGCATACCTGTCATCGCCGCTTTCACTTCATCAATCAGATTATAGATAACGCTGTAGTAACGTAAGTCAACACTTTCGTTTTCGATAGTCTTACGCGCTTGCGCATCGGCACGCACGTTAAAGCCAACCATAATCGCGTTAGAAGCCGCAGCTAAAGTCGCGTCGGTTTCGGTCAGAGCACCTACACCACGAGCGATGATGTTTACTTTCACTTCGTCGGTAGACAGACCCATTAAGGAGTCGGTAATCGCTTCGAGTGAACCTTGAACGTCTGCCTTCAGAACGATGTTCAGTTCTTTCACTTCGCCTTCGGTCATGTTCGCGAACATGTTTTCCAGCTTAGACTTCTGCTGACGCGCTAATTTCACATCACGGAACTTGCCTTGACGGTACAGCGCGACTTCACGGGCTTTACGCTCGTCACGCACAACGGTTGCTTCATCACCGGCTGATGGCACACCTGACAGACCTAAAATCTCAACAGGGATTGATGGGCCAGCTTCAGTGATTGAACGGCCGTTCTCGTCTTTCATCGCACGGATTTTACCGTACTCTAAACCACATAGAACGATATCACCTTGGCGCAGCGTTCCTTCCTGAACCAGAATCGTTGCCACAGGGCCGCGACCTTTATCCAGTTGAGACTCAATCACCACACCAGCAGCCATACCATCACGAACAGCTTTGAGTTCAAGTACTTCAGCTTGGAGTAAGATACCCTCAAGCAAATCATCAACGCCTTCACCCGTCTTAGCAGATACGAAGGCAAACATGTTGTCTCCGCCCCATTCTTCAGACATCACGCCGTGCTGAGACAATTCGCTCTTCACGCGGTCGATATCGGCTTCTGGCTTGTCCATCTTGTTAACTGCAACAATTAATGGCACGTTACCCGCTTTAGCATGTTGAATCGCTTCAATGGTTTGCGGCATAACACCGTCATCGGCAGCCACAACGAGTACAACGATATCCGTCGCCTTAGCACCACGAGCACGCATTGCGGTAAACGCAGCGTGACCAGGGGTATCTAAGAAAGTGATCATGCCGTTTTCGGTCTCAACATGGTATGCACCAATATGCTGAGTAATACCACCGGCCTCACCCGCTGCCACTTTCGCGCGGCGGATATAGTCAAGGAGCGATGTTTTACCGTGGTCAACGTGACCCATAATGGTTACAACAGGTGCACGAGGCTCAAGCTTCACGCCGCCTTCCTCGTCACGCTCAGAAAGTACTTGTTGCTCTAATTCGTTTTCACGAATAAGTACCACTTTGTGGCCCATTTCTTCAGCAACTAATTGGGCAGTTTCTTGATCTAACACTTGGTTGATCGTAACCATTGAGCCCATCTTCATCATTTGCTTGATGATTTCAGTCGCTTTAACTGCCATTAAGTGAGCAAGTTCTGCCACTGTAACAGTTTCACCGATGCGCACATCACGGTTAACAGCAGCCACTGGCTTGTTAAAGCCGTGTGCCATTGATTCTGGCGCTGTGCTGCGGTTACGCATGTGTTTTTCGCGACCATCGCGAGCATCTTTACCACCACGTTTGGTTTTGGCGGTATTTTTGTTACGCGCACGGCGGCCACGTTTTTCTTCATCCATATCCGACGAATCTTCGGCAGCGCGAGCCACTTTAGAGGTAGTGATATGGTGATCGCTATAGCGCTCGGCTTCTAAACGTTGACGCTCTTCTTCGGCCCAACGCTTAGAGTTTTCTTCTGCTAACAGACGCGCTTTTTCTGCCGCTTTGGCGGCTTCTTCGTCTTGTTTACGTTTAGTCGCAGCTTCTTGTACTGCTTTTAAACGTTCAGCTTCCAAACGAGCTGCTTCAGCTTCTGGTGACATATCTTTGGCTACTTTCACTTCCGCTGCGGCTTTCGCTTTTGCTTTCGCTTCAGCTTCTGCCTTCGCTTTCGCCTCTGCTTCCACTTTAGCCTTAGCTTCGGCTTCTGCCTTCGCTTTCGCTTCAGCTTCTGCTTTGGCCTTCGCTTCGGCTTCTGCTTTGGCTTTAGCCTCTTCTTCCGCTTTAAGCACTGCGTCACTCACATCACGTTTAACAAAAGTACGGGTTTTACGCACTTCAACTTTAACGTCTTTAGATTGACCACCATTACCGGCCACACTCAGGGTCGATACGGTTTTACGTTGCAGCGTCATTTTAGTCGGCGCATTATCGGCGCCATGTTGCTTCTTCAGATAATCCAGTAACTGCTGCTTCTCAGCTTCAGACACATTATCAGTGTGGCCTTTCTTAATTCCGGCCTGAGAGAATTGCTCAATCAGACGTTCAACACTTTTACCCACTTCCGTGGCCAATTTCTCTACGGTAGTATCTGCCATCAGTTAAATCCCCCTGTTGATCGACTTATGCTTCTTCGCCAAACCAACAGATGTTGCGGGCAGCCATGATCAGCTCACCTGCTTTTTCTTCTGTCAATTCTTCAATTTCGATCAAATCATCAATGCCTTGTTCAGCCAAGTCTTCTAGAGTCACGATACCTTTGCTCGCTAAAACATAGGCTAAGTGTCTTTCAACACCTTCAAGTGCTAATAACTCTTCACTTGGCTCCACACCATCTAGTGCTTCTTCGGATGCGAGCGCTCGAGTTGAGATCGCAGCCTTAGCACGTTCACGTAATGCTTCGACGAGATCCTCATCAAAGCCATCAATTGCCAATAATTCTGACACAGGTACATAAGCCACTTCTTCGAGCGAAGTAAAACCTTCATCAGCCAGTACTTGTGCAAAATCTTCATCTACATCCAGAGATTTCATGAATAAGCTCTTCACCTTAGCGCTTTCGGCTTGGTGTTTCTTGTTCATGTCTTCCACTGTCATCACGTTCAGTTCCCAGCCTGTTAACTGAGTCGCTAAACGCACGTTTTGACCATTGCGACCAATGGCCTGAGCTAAACTTTCCGCTTCAACAGCGATATCCATTGAGTGGTTGTCTTCATCAACGATGATAGAAGCCACATCAGCTGGCGCCATGGCGTTGATCACATATTGCGCTGGGTTGTCATCCCACAATACGATGTCGACACGCTCACCACCGAGTTCATTCGATACCGCTTGCACACGTGCACCACGCATACCAACGCAAGCACCAATTGGGTCGATACGACGATCGTTCGATTTCACTGCGATCTTAGCGCGAGCACCAGGGTCACGCGCTGCGCCCATTACTTCGATCAGTTCATCGGCAATTTCCGGCACTTCAACACGGAACAGCTCAATCAGCATGTCAGGCTTAGTGCGAGTTAAAAATAACTGCGCACCACGCGCTTCAGGACGAACAGAGTAAAGCAGTGCACGAACACGGTCACCAGGACGGAAAGATTCGCGTGAAATCAAGTCTTCACGGAATAATACGCCATCAGCATTGTTGCCTAAGTCCACAACTACACTTTCGCGGGTTGCTTTCTTAACGACACCAGTGATCAGCTCACCTTCTTTGTCTTGGAACTGCTCAACCACTTGCGCACGCTCAGCTTCACGTACTTTTTGTACGATCACTTGCTTAGCGGTTTGGGTAGTAATGCGATCGAACGCCACTGATTCAATTTGGTCTTCAATAAATTCACCTGGTTGAATCTCTGGATCTTCGAAACGTGCTGCTTCCAGCGTAATCTCACGGTATGGATTTTCTAACGCAACACCGTTGTCATCGATCACCATCCAACGGCGGAAAGTTTCATAAGCGCCAGTTTTACGGTCGATAGCAACACGGACGTCGATATCACCTTCGTATTTTTTCTTGGTAGCGGTAGCCAGAGCAGTCTCCAGCGCTTCAAAAATCTTCTCGCGTGGAACGGCCTTTTCATTTGAAACCGCTTCAGCGACTAGCAGAATCTCTTTATTCATTTTGTCTTGCCTCGTTCACCTTGAAACCATCAAAACTTTGCGATGATGTTGCCTTTACGGATATTATCCAAGGCGACAACCAGCTCTTTACCATTTACTTTCACCGACAGCATTTGACCGTCAACCTGAGTAATGGCGCCTTTTAAATTACGACTGCCCGCGACAGGCATAGTCAGTTGAAGCTTGACATCCTCGCCGATATAGGACGCATATTGCTCAGCAGTGAACAGCGGTCTATCTACACCAGGCGAAGAAACCTCTAAGGTATATTCAGTAGAAATAGGGTCTTCAACATCGAGCACAGCACTGACTTGGCGACTTACGTTGGCACAATCTTCGATATTGATGCCATTCTCACCATCAATGAACACGCGCAGGACTGAATGGTTACCCGCTTGAACATATTCAATGCCCCAAAGTTGGAAGCCGAGTGCTTCCACAGGCACTTTGAGCATGTCTGCCAGTCTGGATTCTAATGTTGCCAAATTTGACCCCCGAAAAAACAAAAAAGGGCTTAATAGCCCTAGTAAAACGCCGTAAACAATACGACAAATTTAAAAGTCCCAGACAACAAAAAACCCCGTAATGACGAGGTTATTAGCTTCAAGAACCTGTAAACCATAATGAATTAAACAACATTCATTACTAGGAGCTGGTTGCGGGGGCCGGATTTGAACCGACGACCTTCGGGTTATGAGCCCGACGAGCTACCAAGCTGCTCCACCCCGCGTCAACTGTGTGCAAGTATATTGACTATCGTCTTTGCTTGCAATAACTAAGTCAGTTCTTGTTTGGACTTACTTAGTTTAATTATGGTGCCGAGAGCGGGACTTGAACCCGCACGTCCGTTAGGACACAGCCACCTCAAGGCTGCGCGTCTACCAATTTCACCACCTCGGCGACACCTTTTACTAGTCAGGAATTTTGGTTTCTGACTTTTCGGTTGCTTGATCAACTGGCTGCGTAACCTGTTCATCAGCACCTAAATTTTTCCATGCATCTTCATTTTTTGCGTGGTTTGCACTTAAGTTGCCGATCAGCAGACTTAACGTGAAAAACGCAATGGCAAGAATCGCCGTTGTGCGTGTCAGGAAGTTACCTGAACCGCTTGAACCGAATAAGGTACCTGATGCACCGGCGCCAAAAGAGGCACCCATATCAGCTCCTTTACCTTGCTGGATTAAGATTAGGCCAATTAAACCTAATGCAACCAACAAGTAAACAACCACTAAAACTTCATACATATTATGCGCTCATCGCTATGGTACACAGACTTAAAAACTCGGTAGAGTTTAAACTGGCACCGCCAATCAGTCCACCATCAACATCAGGTTGGGCAAATAAATCTGCCGCATTACTCGGTGTCACACTGCCACCGTACAAAATCCTGATATTTTCTCCGATAAACGGAGACACTTCAGAGAGACGCTTGCGTATAAACGCATGTACTTCTTGTGCCTGCTCTGGTGTCGCACTCTTACCAGTCCCTACAGCCCATAATGGCTCGTAAGCGATAATGGCGTTATCAAAAGCCATAGTGCCATTTTTCTGGATCACTATGTCCAACTCTTCTGCAATCACCTCAAAGGTACGTCTTGCTTCACGTGCTGGACCTGATTCACCCACACATAAGATGGGGGTTAAACCGTGCTTTTGTGCAGCGGCAAATTTCTCCGCTACGATATTACTCGTCTCTCCGTACATACGGCGACGTTCTGAATGCCCGATAATGACATATCGACATCCGCAATCTTTAAGCATCTGACCCGAAACTTCTCCGGTATAGGCGCCAAAGTCATGTTGACTTAAATTTTGAGCGCCCATCCTAACAAGTGAACCGTCTAACGCTTCCTTGTTTGCTTCTAGCAGTTGCCTTACGCTTTCTAGATAGATAGAAGGCGGGCATAAAACCACTTCAGCTGAATCATTTTGGAGCTTTGAGGCAAACTTCTTGAACAACTCTTGGGCTAGCGCCGCACTGCCGTTCATTTTCCAATTGCCAGCTACCATAGGACGTCTGAGTGCCATCACTGTCTCCTCTGAAAGCGGCGTGAATAATAGCGAACCACTTATTAAGTTACAATAGCTAAATTCGAAATTTTTCAGATATTAGGTTGGAATGCTTACTTTTTACACGCCAAACCCTATTCCTGCTCATTAATGCAGCTAACACCTTCATTTTTAATCGGTATCAGCTGCACTCGACTAAAGATTGGTTTGATTAGCTAGCCGATTTTACCGCATCTGCAATCAAATTAGCGTGCGCTAACACAGCATTGTGATCATCACCTTCAACCATCACGCGAATTAACGGTTCAGTACCTGATTTGCGTAGCAATACGCGACCTCGAGCGCCCAGTTGTGATTCAACCTGAGCTTGAGCAGCTTTAACTTTATCTGAGCTTAATGGATCATGTTCGCCTTCAAAACGCACATTCACCAACACCTGTGGCAACATTTCCATTGGCGCAGTTAACTGCTCTAAGGTTGCATTTTGACGACGCATGGCCGCCAGCACCAAAATACCAGCAACAATACCATCACCGGTCGTGCCATGGTCGAGGTTAAGAATATGCCCCGAGTTTTCACCGCCGATACGCCAATCGAGTTCTTTGAGTAACTCCATCACATAACGGTCGCCCACTTTAGAGCGAGCAAAGGGAATATCCAACGCCTGAAGTGCTAAATCGAGGCCAAGGTTAGACATTAACGTCCCAACCACACCTCCGCGTAACACACCACGAGCCTTGGCATCACAGGCAAGGATATAAAGAATTTGATCGCCATCGATCACCTCACCTTTGCTATTGACCATCATAATTCGGTCACCATCGCCATCGAGCGCAATCCCTAAATCGGCACTTTCGGCCAAAACAGTTTCACAAATCTTTGCCATGGACGTTGCGCCAACTTTGTCATTGATATTGACTCCGTTTGGTTTATCACCAATGGCAATCACTTCGGCGCCTAACTCGCGAAATACCGCTGGTGCGATGTGATAAGTTGCACCATGGGCACAATCGACGACAATTTTTAACCCTGTTAATGTGTGATCTGCAGGGAAATTACCTTTGCAGTATTCGATGTAACGGCCGCGTGCATCTTCAATTCGTGACACTTTGCCCAACAGATGTGATTCAACACACTCTAAGGGCTTTTCTAATTCGGCTTCGATTTCAAGCTCAAGATTATCATCAAGCTTACTGCCATCAGTTGAGAAAAACTTAATGCCGTTATCATAGTAAGGGTTGTGGGAAGCACTAATTACCACACCAGCTTCGGCGCGAAAAGTACGAGTCAAATAAGCCACCGCTGGCGTTGGCATGGGCCCCATCAGCATCACATTCAGACCCGCTGCCGAAAGGCCCGCCTCTAAGGCAGATTCAAACATATACCCCGAGATACGGGTATCTTTACCAATAATCACTTTCTTAGTGCCGCTACGGGATAACACCCGTCCAGCAGCCCAACCCAACTTTAATGCCAGCTCGGGTGTCATCTGGCCTGAACCTACCTTGCCACGAATACCATCGGTTCCAAAAAATTTACGTTCGCTCATATCGCCCCACAAACTTCAATGTGTCCCTTCGATTGGGATCATAATATTAATGAAATACTTAACAAAAATAGCCTCTATAGATATGCCTGTGTCGCTTGTAACACTTTCAGCATGTCGACAGTTTCAGGGACATCATGGACACGAATAATATGTGCCCCTTTCTGGGCCGCTATCATGGCGCCAGCAAGGCTCCCAGCTAAGCGCTCAGAGGTCGGCCTAGCAAGGAGGTTTCCTATCATGCTCTTACGGGATAAACCTATCAATATCGGCAGTTCGAACTGCGCAAAACGCTCTAACTTTGCTAGCAGTTCATAGTTATGTTCTAAGGTTTTACCAAAGCCAAAACCTGGGTCGATTAACAACCGTTCCCGCGGGATCCCAGCCTCCAAACAGGCTTGAATACGCTCATTGAGAAATTTAAAGACATCGGCAACAACGTCGTGATATTCGGGCGCCGATTGCATAGTACGCGGCGCGCCCTGCATGTGCATCAAACAAATGGGCACATTCAACTGCGCCGCAGTCTCTAGTGCCCCAGGCTCCAATAACGCCCGAACATCGTTGATCAAGTGCGCGCCAGCATTTACCGCCTGTCGCATCACATCTGGTTTACTAGTATCAACCGAAATCCACACATCATGGTGTTTCGCGACATATTCTACCAAAGGGACCACCCGTGCGAGTTCATCATCAACACTCACATCGGCCGCCCCAGGCCTTGTCGACTCGCCACCGATATCGATGATGATCGCTCCTTGAGCAACCATTTCATCGGCATGCTGGCAAGCCAGTTCAAAAGAAGAAAACTTTCCACCGTCGGAAAAAGAATCGGGAGTGACATTCAGAATGCCCATGACTACGGGCGAAGCTAAGGATAAGCGTTTGGTTCCAGCAATTAATTCAAACACGCATTAACTCCATTTGGTACAGCTTGCTAGCGCGTTTAATCTGTATTCTGCGCAGTTCACTCATGTAACTGATTTATATTGAATGACAGCGCAGTCAATTTTCTAGCAAGATAAAACAAGAAAACCCCTTAACGGGGTTCTCTTTCAATTAACAAACGTTATTTAGCGGGTGACTCATCGGCATCTTTCAGCTCTGACTCAACAGGCGCTGACTTAACCACTTCGTCGACTTTAACCGCAGGTTCACCTTTGCCATTGCCTTTGTCATTTGAACCATTGTCATCTGCTTGCCAATCAGCAGGCTGACGCACTTCACGACGGTTCATCAAATCGTCAATTTGCAGTGAATCAATGGTTTCATACTTCATCAGCGCGTCTTTCATCGAATGCAGAATATCGATGTTATCCAGCAGAATTTGCTTGGCACGACCGTAGTTTTTGTCGATAAAGGCCTTCACTTCAGCATCGATAAGCGTCGCAGTCTCATCGGACATCGCCTTGGCTTTACCCATGCTACGACCTAAGAATACTTCACCTTCTTCCTCGGCATAGAGTAATGGACCAAGCTTGTCGGAGAAGCCCCATTGGGTCACCATATTACGGGCAATCGATGTCGCGTATTTAATGTCTTGCGAAGCACCTGTAGACACTTTTTCGCTACCGTAGATCAGCTCTTCGGCTAAACGACCACCGTAGGCAACCGAAATCTGGCTTTCTAACTTACGACGGCTTTGGCTAATCGCATCGGCCTCAGGTAAGAAGAAGGTCACGCCGAGTGCACGACCACGTGGAATAATGGTGACCTTGTGCACAGGGTCATGCTCTGGCACTAAACAGCCCACAATCGCGTGGCCCGCTTCGTGGTATGCCGTCATTTCTTTCTCGGCTTCTGACATCACCATAGAGCGGCGCTCAGCACCCATCATGATCTTGTCTTTTGCACGCTCGAATTCTTCCATACCAACAACACGGCGGTTACCGCGCGCCGCAAACAGTGCAGCCTCGTTAACTAAGTTGGCTAAATCGGCACCGGAGAAACCTGGGGTACCACGGGCAATCACGCTCGCTTTAACATCTTCAGAAAGTGGCACTTTACGCATATGCACTTTAAGAATTTGCTCACGACCGCGAACATCTGGCAAGCCAACAACCACTTGACGGTCGAAACGACCTGGACGCAGCAGCGCAGAGTCCAATACGTCAGGGCGGTTGGTCGCCGCAATCACGATAATCCCTTCGTTACCTTCGAAGCCATCCATCTCAACCAGCATCTGGTTAAGGGTTTGCTCACGCTCATCGTGACCACCACCTAAGCCTGCGCCACGTTGGCGACCTACGGCATCGATTTCGTCGATGAAGATGATACAAGGGGCTGATTTCTTCGCTTGTTCAAACATATCACGCACACGAGATGCACCGACACCGACGAACATTTCTACGAAGTCAGAACCTGAAATGGTAAAGAAAGGTACCTTTGACTCGCCCGCAATCGCTTTAGCCAGTAAGGTTTTACCTGTACCTGGCGGGCCAACCATGAGCACACCCGTTGGAATACGGCCACCCAGTTTTTGGAATTTGGTTGGATCACGCAGATAATCGACCAGCTCTTTCACTTCTTCTTTGGCTTCATCACAGCCGGCAACGTCAGCAAAAGTGGTCTTGATTTGATCTTCGCTCATCAGCTTGGCTTTGCTCTTGCCAAAGGACATAGCGCCTTTGCCACCGCCGCCCTGCATCTGGCGCATAAAGAAAATCCATACCCCAATCAGCAGCAACATCGGGAACCAAGAAATAAAGATCTGGGTTAAGAACCCCGATTCTTCGGCTTCTTGGCCTTTCATGGTGATGCCTTTACGGTCAAGATCATTAATTAAATCTTGGTCATACAGTGGCATGATGGTCGTGAATTTTTCGCCAGTGCGCTTAGAACCTTCGATAGTACGTTGGTCACTTTTCACTTCAACGCTGGCGACTTGTCCATCACGA
>AACY020519848.1_pt1 | contig 22951 bp, 24 predicted proteins | sample 267378 | NCBI WGS metagenome assembly AACY02 (sample SAMN02954345, study PRJNA13694) | marine metagenome | biome: aquatic; feature: ocean; material: water; isolation source: isolated as part of a large dataset composed predominantly from surface... | reverse complement strand
TTGCCACCCACGCGGTGCGCTCTTACCGCACCTTTTCAACCTTACCGGCGCCGAAGCGCTTAGGCGGTATACTTTCTGCTGCACTTTCCGTCGGCTCACGCCGCCCAGACGTTATCTGGCACTTTGCCCTGTGGAGCCCGGACTTTCCTCCCCTCTGCAAGCAGAGCGGCGACTGTCTAAAAGACTCGATGCGAAGCATAGCACGCTTCGAAACTCCCCCCTAGGAAATTAGCTGTTGATAGAGCTCTTTTTTTCCGACCCCGGTAATCTCTGAGGCGATAGATGCGGCCTTTTTGGGGGGCAATTCATCGGCCAACAATTTCAGTACTCGAAGAGTCTCTTCATTTAAAGAACCCTCCTCTTTAACAGCCCCTTCAACCATCACGACAAACTCGCCTCGTTGCTGGTTGGTGTCTGCCAGCATCCACTCTATTAGTTCCGCAATCGGGGCCGAGTGAATGGTCTCAAAGGTCTTGGTGATCTCACGAGCCACACCGACCATACGCTGATCTCCAAAAACGCTCTGCATATCTTTTAAAGAGTCGACTATACGGTGGGTCGATTCATAAAAAATCAGTGTCTCTTCACGATCAGACAACTGCTCTAACGCCTTAACCCTAGCGCCAGTTTTAGCGGGTAGAAAGCCAATAAATGAGAAACGATCAGATGGCATACCAGAGGCACTGAGGGCGGCAACAAAGGCGCAGCAGCCAGGTATAGGTGAAACAGTGTATCCAGCCTCTTTAACTGCCCGTACCAGAACAAAACCGGGATCGGAGATGAGCGGTGTTCCAGCATCTGAAACCAGAGCAACACTCTTCCCAGCCGCTAACTGATCAATAATCAGGCCCGCGCGTTGGCGCTCATTGTGATCATGTACTGATATCAAGTTCGCTTTAATGTTAAAGTGCTGCAAAAGCTTTCCTGTATGGCGAGTATCTTCAGCCGCAACAAGGTCAACATCGGTTAACACTTGCTGCGCACGAGGCGTAAGGTCCGCAAGATTGCCAATGGGCGTTGCCACAACATACAGGGTAGGCAAAGACATATGATATCCATCCGATTTGAGTTACAGGGTGTGGACTATAACATGAGCAACGCATTGAAGTTGTTAGGACGAAGCGCATTATTAGCTTTGCTGGTAGCAGGCTGCACTCCGCAACTGGATAAACCGACCGTCGTAGACAAAACACCAGCGACACCAAAACAGGCAACCACGGCCGCAGAAATATTGCTGCAAGCGATCAATGCTCGTGGCGATCAAGCCGCTGCACTTCGCCTAAAAGCCGCTAACCTGCTATTTGATCAGCAACGATATAAAGAAGCTGCTAACAGCCTATCGGTCATTAACCTTGCAGGCATCAACAGCAATAATGCTTTCAAAGTGGTTCAACTAGAGGCAAAAGCCTATTTAGAATTGAGCGATAATGGGGCGGCACTCAATCGCTTAACGGATCAAAATCTTCCAACACTGAATAGCGAACAACGGGTTGAGATCGCACTGCTCAAAGCCACTATTTTCGAACAGCAAAACAACCCACTCAGTGCAGTGTTATCGCTGAGTGAACTTAACGATCTCTCGCTTGATCAACAGCAGAGTATTAACGATCAAATCTGGGCACTGATTAATCAAGTCGACAATGAAACCCTGGTCGCTGCCAACTTCTCCAACTATGGATTTGTCACCCAAGGATGGATTGAACTCGCGCTGCAGCTTGCTCCTATTAACGATTTAACCGCCCAACGAGAAGTCGCCTCGCAATGGCGCACGCTTTGGGACAAGCACCCAGCCAGCAACACCCCACCCGCAGCTCTCGCGACGCTTCTCGATGGAGATGTTCTCTCTGCACAACGAATCCTGGTTGCCCTGCCGTTCAGTGGATCCTTAGCCGAACCCGCTCGAATCATTTCAGAAGGCGTTATCGCTGCGCTTAAATCACGTTCACAACGCGGGTTAGAGACGCCCGAGTTACTGAGCATTGATACAGAAGGTGCCAGTGCAGAAAGCATCATCGCCTATGCCGTAGAGCAGCAGGCCGATCTTGTGATTGGGCCGTTGCGCGGTAAATTGATTGATGAATTGGGTAGCAACGGCGATCTTCCGGTGCCTTTTATCACCTTCAACCGGACTGATCGATTAACTGACAACCTATATCAACTCGATTTAGGCTCCGACCAAGAGACCAAACAGGTCGTTACCAGAGCGACCCTAGAGGGGCATAAACGCTTTGCCCTAATCACCCCAGCTGCTGCATGGGGCGCGCGTTTAGCAGACGATTTTAAAAAGAACCTTGAAGTTACAGGCGCAGAGGCCGTTACCGAATTGAGTTATGAACTCAATGGCGATCTATCCAGTCAGGTTAGTCAATTACTCAATACAGATCAAAGTACTGAGCGATACAACGCGATTAAAAAACTGTTGGGTGAATCGCTGGAGTTTGATGAGCGCCCAAGACGTGATATTGACGCCATTCTATTGGCCGCTCAACCGCAGGATGCACGTCAACTGACCCCCATGCTAGCGTTCCATTTCGCTGGAGACTATCCGATATATGCGACGTCACACCACTTTGAAGGCAACTTCAACGAGACGAGAGATGTGGACCTCAATCGCATCCAATTCCCAGACCAACCTTGGTTACTGCAGCCTACGACGGCTTTAAATCTTTCACTAGCACTTGAAAGACCCGACAGTGCGAGCCGACTAGGACGCCTCTACGCGCTAGGCTCAGATGCCGTTAAAGTCTACCCATTCTTAAGTCAGCTCAAGAACTCAACAGAGCTCAGTGTGCAGGGAGAGACCGGCCGATTGAGTTTAGATCCATCAGGGCGATTTACGCGACAGCTACTCTGGGCACAGTTTGATCAAGGCATCCCCGTTTTATTGGGTGAACCGAACATACCAGTGGCCAGAGTGTTAGAGAGTGACACTGGGGTGGAACCTCAATCAGAAAGCATCAACGTGCAGACTCAAGAGGTTCAGCTAAACTAAGTTCATAACCACTCAAGGATGAGTCTATGAACCGAAAAAGCATTGGCAGCCAAGGCGAACAGATTGCAGAGCAGTACCTTCGCAAGCAGGGTCTAAAGTATCTAAACCGAAACGCAAACTATCGTTTTGGTGAGATTGATCTTGTCATGTTAGATAAGGATACAATCGTTTTTATCGAAGTCAGAGTCCGATCCAATCCCCACTATGGATCCGGCGCCGAGAGCGTCACCTTCAACAAGCAACGTAAACTCATTAAAGCGGCACAGCTCTGGATCAGTCAAAATCGACGCTATGCAGACCGCAACTTTCGATTTGATGTTATTTCTCTCACGTCAGGGGGCGAGATAAACGACTGTCTATGGTATAAAGATGCCTTTAGACCCAATAGCTAGTAGTCACATGGAACTCGAAGAGAGAATCGTCAATCAGTTACACAGCGCCTTAGGCATTAGTGCTCAAACCATCGAGCATTACAGCCCCGTGATCGCTGACGCTTCTGAACAGCTACTGGCCTGTTTAATGTCAGAACATAAAATCATCTGTGCCGGTAATGGAGCGAGCCAATCAATCGCCAACTACTTCACGACAACACTGATGCAGCGCTTTCGTGAAGATCGCCCCGGCCTTCCGGCCCTCGCTCTAGGTGCTGACTCAGGGGTTACAACCGGTACTGCTGAGGAGTCTGGTTATGTGCAGACCTATGCCCGCCAGATTCAGGCTCTGGGACAACCGGGTGATGTTTTAGTATTAATCTCATCTTCAGGTAATGACCGTAACCTTATTCAAGCAATACAAGCAGCGCATGATCGTGAGATGCAGGTCATTGCGATCACTGGCCGTGACGGCGGAAATATAACAGCACTACTAGAGCCAACTGAGATTGAGATCTGTGTAGCTGCTGAAGATGACCCCGCAATTCACCTTGCACAGATGCTGACTCTACAATGCCTTTTAGATCTTATTGAATTTCAACTTTTTGGAGCTTAACTCGCTATGAAAAAAGTCCTAGCCACTCTTGTGATGACAACAACGCTTGTAACGGGCTGTTCTACCATCGTTAGTTCATCACGCGAGGAACCGATTCGTGAGGACGTTGGAAACCGTACACTGGGTAACATCATCGAAGATGAAGCCATTGAACTAAAAGTCATGGTCAACCTAAGTAAAGGATCCGCTCCACTGGCTCAGTCACATATTAATGTGAAAAGCTTTAACGGCCAGGTGCTGCTAACGGGTCAGGTTCCTAATGAGAACGTTCGCCAAGAGGCTGAACAGATCGTTGGCCAAACACGCGAAGTAAAACGCATCCACAATGAACTTGAGATCGCGGGCCCAAGCTCGACGATTGTACGCAGTAACGACATCTACCTAACTAGCCGCGTTAAGCTCAAACTACTCAGCGACAAGTCAATTGAGGGCCTTCGTGTTAAGGTCGTGACTGAGAATGGTATCGTTTACTTGATGGGCTTAGTAAGCCAGCGCGAAGCAGATCAAGCTGTTGCCATTGTTCGTGAAGTACCTGGCGTACAGCGTATCGTAAAAGTATTTGAGTACGTGCCACTGCCATAAGCAGAAAGCAGAAACAAAAAAGGGAGCTTCAAGCTCCCTTTTTACTATCAGAACGTCTATTTTACGACGCGCAAGCCCGGCCTTTTAGTGGCATCTGGTTTAGCAACGGATACTCCTTGAGCATCTGAATCATTACTGTTTGGCTCTGCATGGGCTTTTTCTAGAATCAGATTTAGTGCTTCCGCACCGGGTTCCATTCCAAACCCCATACCGACACCATTTTCGCGGGCAAAAATAGCGATCAGGGCTGCCATTGGCACATATACCTGTCGAGGTGTTCCTGAGAAGCGAGCATTGAAGCTGAGTGCCTCATTATCCATGTAGAGATCACGTACAGCACCAGGCGCTATATTGAGTGTAATCTGTCCATCTTTGACAAATTCGTGAGGAACATCGGTGCCAGGCACCAGAGCATCGACAGCAATGTGTGGTGTTAGGTCCATATCTAAGAGCCACTCATTGAGGGCTCTTAGCAGGTAACCACGCGAAGGGGTTAATTCAGACACAGATTACTCGCGAATTTCGCGCTCTGCTTCTGATAGTGACTCTTGGAACGATTCACGATCAAATAGACGATCCATGTAAGCAATCAGTGGCTTACACTGAGCTTCAGGAAGCTCGATACCCATCGCAGGTAGACGCCATAGAATGGGAGCAATGACACAATCAACCAAACTAAACTCTTCACTCATGAAGTACGGCTTCTCTTGGAAGATCGGTGAGATGGCTACCAAACTGTCACGCAACTCTTTACGTGCAGCATCGATCTCATCTTCACTACCCTTCTTGTTCAGAATGGTATCAGCGTAACTGCACCAGTCACGTTGAATGCGGTAGATGTAGAGACGGCTCTCTGCACGAGCAACTGGATATACTGGCAGCAACGGAGGATGAGGAAAACGCTCATCCAAGTACTCCATCATCACATTGGATTCAAACAGAACCAACTCGCGATCAAGCAGTGTTGGTAGGCTGTTGTAGGGGTTAAGAGCAGCAATATCTTCTGGCAACTCATCATCTTGGCAGTCAACAATATCAACCGCTACGCCTTTTTCCGCCAGAACTATGCGAACTCGATGGCTGTAATGATCAGCTCCATCAGAGAAAAAGGTCATTGAAGAACGTTTAGCTACCACGCCCATCTACTACTCCAAAAATTAACAGATATTAGAAACAAAAAATCTACGCACCCCGACGGGATACGTAGACTTTATAATTTAACAGAAATCGAACGTTTAGTGTATGTCTTTCCAGTACTCTTTCTTCAATGCAAACGCGATAAAGAAGAAGAAGAACAAGAAGATCAATACGTTCGTACCGATGCGGTGTGAATCTGCTTTAGACGGTTCAGCCATGTAAGCCATGTAGTTAACAAGGTCGTAGATCACCTTGTCAAACTCAGCAGGCTCAAGAGAACCCGTGCCGTTATCGACAGTCAGACAGCCTGGTTTAGAGACACCGGTTAGCGGGTCGATTTCAGACTCTAGGCCACGATGAAGCAGCTCTTCCTTTGAACAGCGAAGTGTCACTGTACCTTGAAGATCTTCCAACACATTTGGCATACCAACATCTTTAAAGACGGCATTGTTAACACCCCAAGGGCGCGACTCATCTTTGTAGAAGCTCTTAAGGTAAGTGTATACCCAGTCTGGACCTCGTAGACGTGTCTCTAGCGTTAGATCAGGTGGTGGGTTACCGAAGAACGTTGCTGAATCAGAAGACTTCATAGCGATCGTCATCTGCTCACCAATTTTCTTATCACCGAAGATCAGGTGCTCTTCAACCAGATTAGCAGGGATATTTAGATCCGTTGCTGAACGCTCGTAGCGTTGATATTGAGCTGAGTGACAGCCAAGACAACGGTTAACAAACGTAGTCATACCACGCTGCAACGAAGCTTCGTTAGTACGATCCAGTTCAATATGTTCCAGTGGCATTTTTGCACCACCAGCAGCCAAGGCTACTGATGGAATTAGGGCCACTACTAGAGTAAAAAGAAACTTTTTCATTAGCCTGTCACCCTCTCTGGTACTGGTTTAGTGCTTTCCATGCGTGTGTACCATGGCATTAGGATAAAGAATGCAAAGTACAAAGCAGTACAGATCTGAGCTAGCAGAGTACGCTCTGGGGTTGCTGGAATCGCACCTAGGACACCTAGAATGACGAAACAGATAGCAAACACAAGCAACCAGATTTTAGACAACCAGCCTTTGTAGCGGATCGACTTAACTGGGCTACGATCTAGCCAAGGCAGTACGAATAGGATCGCAATTGCAGCACCCATTGCAACGACACCCCAGAACTTAGCATCTAAGCCAAACAGTGGGAACGTGATCGCACGAAGGATTGCGTAGAATGGAGTGAAGTACCAAACCGGTGCAATGTGCTCAGGCGTTTTCAGCGGGTTCGCAGGCTCAAAGTTTGGTTTCTCTAGGAAGTAACCGCCACCCTCAGGGAAGAAGAATACCACCGTACAGAAAACAAATAGGAAGACCACAACACCCACGATATCTTTAACAGTGTAGTAAGGGTGGAATGGAATACCATCTAGAGGCACACCGTTCTCATCTTTCTTATCTTTGATCTCAACACCGTCTGGGTTGTTAGAACCCACTTCGTGAAGTGCAATGATATGAAGAACTACAAGCGCAAGGATAACGATTGGTAGCGCGATAACGTGCAGTGCGAAGAAGCGGTTCAGTGTAATGCCTGAGATTAGGAAGTCACCACGGATCCACTGCTGTAGATCAGCGCCTACCACAGGAATAGCACCAAACAGAGATACGATTACCTGCGCGCCCCAGTACGACATCTGTCCCCAAGGAAGTAGGTAACCCATGAACGCTTCAGCCATCAGAGCTAGGTAGATCGTCATACCGAATAGCCACACGAGCTCACGAGGCTTACGGTATGAGCCGTACATCATGCCACGGAACATGTGGAGGTAGACCACCACGAAGAATGCTGATGCACCAGTCGAGTGCAAATAGCGCAGCAGCCAGCCGTACTCTACATCACGCATGATGTATTCAACAGAGGCGAAAGCACCTTCTGCGCTAGGGTTGTAGCTCATGGTTAACCAGATACCCGTTAGGATCTGGTTGACCAATACTAGCAAAGCTAGTGAGCCGAAGAAGTACCAAAAGTTAAAGTTTTTTGGCGCGTAGTATTTTGCTAGGTGATCATCCCAAAGCGCTGTTGCTGGGAAACGATCATCGATCCAGCCCATGAAGCCCGGATTACCCTTATTGCGTGAACCAGCCATTATGCAGTCTCCGTATCGACACCGATAACAAGCGTGTTGTCATCTAGGTAAGAGTGAGGAGGAATGACCAGGTTAGCCGGTGCAGGTACGCCTGCGTAAACACGACCAGACAGGTCAAAACGAGAACCGTGACATGGGCAGAAGAAACCACCCAACCACTCAGGCCCCATATCTTCCGGAGCCACTTCTGGACGGTAAGTTGGTGAACAACCCAAGTGCGTACAGATGCCAACCATTACCATAATTTCTGGACGCAAAGAGCGAGCAGAGGTTCCTGGAATGTATTCTGGCTGCTGAGGTTTCTCTGAACTTGGATCTGCCAATTGGCCGTTCAGTTTTTCTAGGTTCGCCAATGCTTCTTCAGTACGTCGTACAACCCATACAGGCTTACCACGCCACTCAACAATCATCTGCTGACCTGGCTCTAGCTTGCTGATATCCGCCTTAACAGGTGCACCTGCGGCTTTCGCCTTGGCACTTGGATTCCAGGAAGCGACGAAAGGTACGGCTACTCCAATTGCGCCCACTGCACCCGCTGCAGATGTAGCACCAATTAGAAGTCGACGCCGGCCTTTATTAACGCCGTCATTGCTCATCAACTACTCTCCCTTAATTGGTCTTATCGAGGGATCACCTCGAAAAGACGGAGCGAAACGAAAGATAAAATCCGTTTAACATGAGATCCAAACCGATTGGATTGAGACCTCTTACTGGCGCGAAATGGTAAAGAAAAGACCCTATTTTTTCAAGGTGACTGGTCAAGGAAACGCCCGCCAATAGTCGTATTCAGGGGTGTTTAGAGAGACTAAATAATCATAAGGTTATAACGAAAAAAAACCCAAGCATCTGCTTGGGTTTTTTTGTGGCTGTAAAGCCGAAAACGAATTAACGTTTTGAGAACTGTGGTTTCTTACGTGCTTTACGTAGACCCACTTTCTTACGTTCAACTTCACGAGCGTCGCGAGTAACGAAACCAGCTTGACGAAGTGTAGGACGTAGAGTCTCATCGTACTCCATAAGAGCGCGAGTGATACCGTGACGGATAGCACCAGCTTGGCCGAAACCGCCACCGCCAGTAACCGTTACGTATACGTCGAATTTCTCAGCAGTTTCAGTCAGTTGAAGTGGCTGCATCACGATCATACGTGCAGTTTCACGACCGAAGTACTGCTCAAGAGTACGGTTGTTGATAGAAACAGAACCAGTGCCTGGACGTAGGAAAACGCGGGCAGTGGAAGTTTTGCGACGGCCAGTGCCGTAGTACTGAGTAGTTGCCATTGTTCGTTTTCCCTTAGATGTTCAATTCTTTAGGCTGCTGAGCAGTGTGCGGATGTTCCGTACCTGCATATACTTTCAGCTTGCTGTACATCGCACGACCTAGAGGGCCTTTTGGCAGCATGCCTTTAACAGCAAGTTCAATCGTACGCTCAGGGAAAGTCTGGATCATCTTATTGAAGTTTGCTTCTTTAAGACCACCCGGGAAACCAGAGTGACGGTAGTACATTTTATCGTTACGTTTGTTACCAGTAACGTGTACTTTTTCAGCGTTAACAACAACGATGTAATCGCCAGTATCAACGTGCGGAGTGTATTCCGCTTTATGCTTACCGCGTAGACGGCGAGCGATTTCAGTTGCTAGACGACCAAGGGTTTTACCTTCTGCGTCAACAACGTACCAGTCGCGTTTTACTTCGGCTGGCTTAGCGCTAACAGTGTATGACATTGTATTTTCCTACTATAAGTCTCGAATCAAAATCGAGGATAGATCCCGACTTACCTTATAATTATTCGTTGTGTGGTAATCACAACCTTCCATTCCGCAATTACGCGGAGCGCGGATTATACAGGAATATTCGCCAATAAAACCAGTGCAAATTGAAATTATTTTAAGGTATCAAGAAGCGTTGCTTTAGGCTCTGGGGAATAATTACGCTCTATGCTCTCTCGCTAGATATTCATGCGACTGCATTTCAAGCAGTCGGGACTTTGTTCGCTCAATCTCAAACTCTAAACGCCCCTCTGTGTAGATCTCATGAATGGGCTTTTCCGCTGAAATAATCAACTTCACGCCACTGTCGTAAAACTCATCCACTAAGTTGATAAAACGACGCGCCGCATCATCATTGGTTCGACCCAGCTGCGGAACATTACTGAGCAGAACAGCATGGTAGAGCTTCGCAAGTTCTATGTAGTCATTTTGTGAGCGCGCACCTTCACACAACGCGCTGAAGTCAAACCAGATCACATCTTCACAAGCTTTGCGCGCGGTTAGCATTCGATTGTTGATCTCAATCGACAGGTTCTCTTCCAACTCTTCAAGGTCTGGAGCCAACCCATTAAAGCTCTTTTCAAGAGACTCATCAGCGCCCACATCGAGTGGCCAGTGGTAGAGCTCTGCTTGTTCAAGTGTTCTTAGACGGTAGTCGATACCACTGTCGACGTTTACGATTTCAGTGTACTGATTCAATAGAGCAATGGCTGGCATAAAGCGAGCGCGTTGCAATCCATTCTCGTAAAGACCATCTGGGACGATGTTGGAGGTGGCAACCAGTGACACACCCCGTGCAAACAACTCTTCAAGCAAGCTACCGAGAATCATTGCATCAGTGATATCGGAGACAAAAAACTCATCAAAACAGATAATACGCGTCTCTTTTGAGTATTTTTCAGCGATGGTGACGAGTGGGTTTTTTGTTCCATCGAGTGCTTTCAGCTCAGCATGAACGCGCTGCATAAAACGGTGAAAGTGCGTACGCATCTTTCTTTCAAACGGCAGCGTGTCATAAAAGGTGTCCATTAAGTAGGTCTTACCACGACCCACACCACCCCAGAAATAGAGTCCTTTAATAGGCTCCACTTTCTCTTTCACCACTTTTTGCTTAAGACGACCAAGCAACCCTGGAGTGGGCGCATTCTCAGCCTCAATCAGCTGATCATGGAGTCGTTGCAAGTGTTCGACAGCCATCTCTTGAGTGGCGTCGTAAGAAAAGTCGTCACGCTGCAAATCCTTTTTGTAGCGCTCTAGTGGAGTACTCATTGGCAATAATGACCTATTAATCCTTCAATCTCGGCGCGAACTTTACTGCTGTTGTGCCTCTATTTCAAATTCAGCCGATAACAATTGGTAGTAGGAAGGCCGTTAGCAGACCCGTTAAGCCCATCGCCAAACCAGCAAAAGCACCAGCCACTGCCCCCACCTCTAGCGCAACAGCCGTTCCAAAACCGTGAGACGTCAACCCCAAAACAAAGCCTCGAACAGCCTGATCCTCAACACGCATCTGCTTTAGGATCATTGGCACCACTATGCTGCCCAACACTCCTGTAACCAGAACCAAGGCGGCCGCCAATGACGGCAATCCCCCAAGCTTCTCTGCAACCCCCATAGCAATAGGTGAAGTGACCGATTTAGGTGCAACCGACATTATTGTTTCGAATCGAGCATCAAACAGCCAAGCGACACCAACTGCTGAGAGCGATGCCACCAACGCACCCACCGCACTAGACACTAGAATCGGTAACCAGAGCCTGCGAATTTCATTGAAATATTGGAACATCGGTATCGCCAAAGCCACCGTCGCAGGCCCAAGCAAGAAGTGGATAAACTGCGCCCCTGAAAAATAGGTCTCATAGGGCGTCCCTGTTACCAGCAGCATCAGAATCAAAACAGCCATACTGATCAACACAGGGTGTAAAATGGGTGATCGATTGGCGCGTTGATAGAGTATATTCGCCACCGTGAATACGGCCAACGTCAAAACAATCCATATTAGCGGTCTAGCCGCAAAGTAGACCCAAAAATCGGTTCCAATCATCATTTATGCCCCTCTACCCGCTTCATCAACCACTGAAACAGAGCGGCCGTTACAAGAGTCGCCACAAGAGTAGATACCAAAAGAGCTAATAGAATAATCCACCACTCACTGGCCAATAATTCAAAGTGCAGCACCAGCCCTACACCGGCAGGAATAAAGAGTAAGGCTAAATTGGACAGTAGCCCATCACTGGTCTTTTTGAGCGAATCTGGAATGCGACCCAACCCCAACAGGCCGACTAGCAAAAGGACCAATCCGACCACTGGCCCAGGCAGTGGTAAAGCAAACAGGACAACCAAAGACTCACCTAGCAATTGAAAAGCCAGTAGGATCAAAAAACCTTGAATCATAAAGAACCTCCAAAATCAGAGCCTATCACGAAAGAGGATTCCGAATAATAAAATGCATTTCGCTTTGCAAAAAGCATGCAGATTGAAACAAAAAAACCCTGCTATGCAGGGCTTTTATCTGTGTGCTGTTAGAGCTTAGAGAACCAAACGACGAATATCACTTAGCAACCCGTTAAGATCTGTCAGGAATCGACCTGCATCGCCGCCGTTAATCGCACGGTGGTCGTACGATAGGCAGAGCGGCAACATCAAGCGAGGCTCAAACTCTTTACCGTTCCAGCGTGGCTTGATATCGGCTTTTGATACACCAAGAATGGCTACTTCAGGAGCATTCACAATAGGAGTGAAGCCTGTACCACCGATACCACCAAGACTTGAGATGGTGAAACACGCTCCCTGCATCTCGTTTGGCTTAAGCTTACGATCTTTCGCCTTACCCGCCAATTCGATCGCTTCATTAGAGAGCTCGTAAATGCTCTTCTTATCAGCGTCTTTGATAACAGGCACCATCAATCCGTTAGGTGTATCGACTGCGATGCCAATGTTCACAAATTTCTTGTAAACAATGTGCTCACCATCCGCATCCAAAGAGGCGTTAAATTTCTGATGTCGCGTCAACGCAATTGCAGCCGCTTTGATCAAGAAAGGAAGCGGGGTCAGTTTTACGCCCTGCTTAGCCGCTTCATCCTTCATCTCCTTACGGAATGCTTCAAGCTCGGTAATGTCTGCATCGTCAAACTGAGTCACATGAGGAATGTTCAACCAGCAGCGTGACATGTTGTCACGGGTAATCTTATCGATCTTGCTTAGCTTAACTTTCTCGATCTCACCAAACTTACTGTGATCAACCGCAGGAATTGCCGGTATACCACTTCCGCCTGTAACCGCTGCAGCAGGTGCTGAATCCAACTTCTGTAGTGCACCTTTAACGTAGGCTTGAACATCTTGCTTAACAATACGACCCTTGCGACCAGAACCCGTCACCTTGGTCAGATCGACACCATACTCACGCGCAATCGCACGTACAGCAGGTCCCGCATGAACAGTACGATTACGTTTTTCTAGATCAACCAAATCTGTTGTCGACGCAGCTGGAGCAGGTTTAGCCGGTGCGGCTGCCGGGGCCTGACCTGGAGTTGAGGCAGCAGGCGCAGGTGCTGAAACAGGGGCAACTACCGGTGCAGAACCAACTACTTCAAGCTCGAGTAGCAGGTCACCTTCGTTAACTTTATCGCCTTCATTAATCTTCATCGACTTAATGACACCAGCGGCTGGTGATGGCACTTCCATTGACGCTTTATCGGTCTCCAGAGTGATCAAGCTATCGCCTTCTGCAACGCTATCGCCCTCTTTCACCAACACCTCGATGACATCGACATCCGATGCACCGCTTAGGTCTGGGATCAATACCGATTCAACACCACCTGACTGAGCCGCGGCAGCAGGTGCCGATGCTTCTTCAGCCGCTGCAGCAGGTGAAGACTGAACAGCTGTAGCGATAGGAGCAGACGCACCCGCCACTTCAAGCTCAATCAATAGGTCACCTTCATTGACCTTATCACCCTCAGCAATCGTTAACGCTTTAATCACACCCGACGCTGGAGAAGGGACTTCCATAGAAGCCTTATCCGTCTCAAGAGTGATTAGACTATCGCCTTCAGAAACGGTATCGCCAACAGCGACCAACACCTCGATGACATCGACATCCGATGCACCGCTGAGATCTGGAATAAGAACCTGCTCGACGGCAGACGCAGCCGATGATGGAGCAGCCGACTCAACAGGGGCAGAGACCGGCTCAACCGATGCAGCTTCAACAACGGGCTCTGCAGCCGGCGCTGACTCAGCAGAGGCAATCTCAATCTCCATCATTAGATCGCCTTCATTGACCGTATCACCTTCAGAAATGGCCATCGATACAATTTTACCGGCGTGCGGTGAAGGGACCTCCATAGAGGCCTTATCAGTCTCCAGTGTGATCAGGCTATCGCCTTCAGCCACCACATCACCCGCAGCGACTAGAACTTCAATAACATCAACGTCACTTGCGCCGCTGAGATCTGGAATGTTTACAGTAATAGTACTCACAGTTATCTCCTTACGAATTCTTCAAAGTTCTCAATCGACTTAAACCGTCCAAGGAGCTGGTTTATCCGGGTTGATGTTGAACTTCTGAATCGCGCCAGCGACAACCGAAGCTTCGATTTTGCCCTCTTCCTGAAGTGCTTTCAGCGCTGCCACTGCAACGTAGTAACGGTTCACTTCGAAGAAGCTACGCAGCTTAGAGCGAGTATCTGAACGACCGAAGCCATCAGTACCCAACACTTTGTAGCGACGTGGAATGTACTCACGCAACTGGTCAGCATACATACGCATGTAATCTGTTGAGGCAATAACGGGGCCTTCGTGACCTTTCAAAGATTGCTCAAGGAACGACTCGCGAGGCTGCTCTTCTGGGTGAAGCATATTCCAGCGATTAACTTCCATCGCATCACGAGTCAACTCGTTGATCGATGTTGTACTCCAAACATCCGCTTCAACGCCAAACTCTTCACGAAGGATGGTTGCACCCTCGCGCACTTCACGAAGAATCGAGCCACAACCAAATAGTTGCACACGAAGATCCGCTTTTTTACCCTCTTCAAGAAGGTAGATACCTTTAACAATTCCCTCTTCAGCACCCACTGGCATTTCAGGGTGTTGGTAGTTTTCGTTCAAGGTTGTGATGTAGTAGAACTTGTTCTCTTGCTCTTGATACATACGGCGCATACCGTCTTGCACAATGACTGCAACTTCATAGCCGTAAGTGGGGTCGTAAGAGATACAGTTTGGAATCATCTGCGCCATCAGGTGTGAGTGCCCATCCTGGTGCTGCAGACCTTCACCATTCAAAGTAGTACGACCTGAGGTAGCACCAATCAGGAAGCCACGTGCTTGCGAGTCACCCGCAGCCCAAGTCAGGTCCATTACACGCTGGAAACCGAACATTGAGTAGAAGATGTAGAACGGAATCAACGTACAGTTACTGTTTGAGTAAGCTGTCGCACAAGCCAACCATGCTGAAAACGCACCCGCCTCGTTGATACCCTCTTCAAGAATCTGACCCGATTTACTCTCTTTGTAGAACATGATCTGGTCGTGGTCATGCGGAACGTACTTCTGGCCTTCAGAGGTGTAGATACCTAGCTGACGGAACATACCTTCCATACCGAAGGTACGTGCTTCATCAGGCACAATCGGCACCACTCGCTCGCCAAGATTCTTATCTTTAACGATGGAGCTTAGAACACGGTTAAAGGCCATCTGAGTGGACAGTGAACGCTCGCCGCTTGATTTAAGCTGACCTGCGAACGTATCCAAAGCCGGCACTGGCAGCTCTTCGAACTCTGTGCGACGAATTGGATAGAAACCACCCAGCTTCTCACGCGCACCCAGCATGTACTTCATCTCAGGTGAGTCAGGGCTTGGGCGGTAGTAAGGCAACTCTTTTAGCTGATCATCTTCAACAGGGATATTAAAGCGATCACGGAAATCTTTAAGATCATCCAGTGCCACTTTCTTCATCGAGTGAGTATCATTTTTCGCTTCACCTGATTTACCCGTACCATAGCCTTTTACGGTTTGAGCTAGGATGACTGTAGGCTGACCTTTGTGCTCAACTGCAGCCTTGTAAGCAGCGAATACTTTGTATGGGTCATGGCCACCGCGGTTAAGGTTCATAATGTCGTCATCCGACATATCTTTAACCAGCTCTAGAAGCTCTGGGTATTTGCCAAAGAAGTGCTCACGTGTGTATGCACCACCATTAGCCTTCATATTCTGAAGTTCGCCGTCGACCACTTCATCCATGCGCTTCTGAAGAAGACCCGTCTTGTCACGTTCAAACAGAGGATCCCAGTGACGACCCCATAGACATTTGATGACGTTCCAACCAGCACCGCGGAAGACACTCTCTAGCTCTTGAACGATCTTACCGTTACCACGAACCGGACCGTCCAGACGCTGTAGGTTACAGTTAACAACGAAGATAAGGTTCTCTAGCTGCTCACGACCAGCCAAAGAGATTGCACCCAAAGACTCTGGTTCATCACATTCACCATCACCTAGGAATGCCCAAACTTTACGATCGCCACGTTTAACCAAATCACGTGCAGACATGTAACGCATCACGTGTGCTTGGTAAATCGCTTGGATAGGTCCTAGACCCATAGAGACGGTTGGGAACTGCCAGAAGTCAGGCATCAACCAAGGGTGTGGGTAAGAAGATAGACCGTTACCGTCAACCTCACGACGGAAGTTATCTAGCTGCTCTTCAGTCAAACGACCTTCAAGGTAAGCACGTGCGTAGATACCCGGCGAGATGTGACCTTGGAAGAAGACCATATCGGCATCTTGCTCGCCTTCGTTACCACGGAAGAAGTGGTTAAAACCGATATCATAAAGCGTTGCAGAAGATGAGAACGAAGAGATATGACCACCAAGGCCTTCATCGTTATCATTGGCACGCATAACCATTGCCATTGCATTCCAACGGATGAATGAACGAATGCGGCGCTCCATAAATAGATCACCTGGAAGAGGGGCTTCGTTCTGTGGCGCGATGGTGTTTTTGTAAGGTGTGCTCAACTCTGAACAGTTTTCAACACCCAAATCGGCCGCTTTAGCGCCCAATTTTCTTAGCAGATAAGACGCTCGATCGCTGCCTTCATGTTGCGCAACCGATTCTAGGGCTTGAAGCCACTCATCCGTTTCAATTGGGTCGATATCTTCAATGATTTCGTTCACAGTACTCTCCCTTTTACGCCATTTCTGTTGACGCTCGAACCTTGTAAAAAAGGTACGTAGTTGATCGTTTAAAGCGCAGTGAATCTGCGTCTAGCTTTGATTTATGTAAAAACACTACACAGGCACTCGACTTTAGTCCAGATATATTTCAGATTTTAGCGACAAGTGTAGCACTATTACGACAACACCCTAATTTTGCTACGGATTATTGAAAGTTTTTACGCATATGCGAAATAAATAACCAAATTAATCTAATCGTAACGTTTTGTTATATGAAAAATTGGCCCTAATTAGAGTATCCTTTGCCATACTTATTTTTTGATGTCAGGACTCTAAATGACAACCGGTGCCGATCTTTTATTACTACTTGAGCGGATTTTCTCAACGGTATTCCCAATCATTGCCATCGTTACTGCTGGTTATCTCTACGCAAGAAAGGCAAATCCCGACTTACAAGTCGCGAATCGAATCAATATGGATATCTTTTTGCCGGCGCTCATCTTCAGTGTTATGGCGGGAAAGAGTTTTGATCTGTATGCCCATTTAGATCTAGCACTAGGGTCAATTGTCATGGTGCTCGGTGCAGGCATGTTAATGAAACCGGTTGCGAAGCTTCTGGGCATCTCCTCTAAGACATTTGTTCCACCCATGATGTTCAACAACTGCGGCAACCTAGGTTTACCCCTTGCACTTCTTGCTTTCGGGGATGCCGGCCTAGCCGCCTTTGTGGTTATGTTCCTTGTAAGTAACTTGCTGCACTTCAGCCTAGGCATTCATATCGTTGACGAAAATGCCAAATTAACAGGGCTTTTTAAGAACCCTATTATCCTATCAACTTTTGCAGGCTTAGCCTGGGCTCTGTTCAAGCTACCACTGCCAACCTGGTTGGCTACCCCTATTGATATGCTTGGTCAGATATCGATTCCATTGATGCTGTTCGCATTAGGGGTAAGGATGATCAGTGTCGATCTTAGCCAGTGGAAGATCGGTGTCTATGGTGCAATCTTTTCACCGCTTAGCAGTTTGGTGTTTGCAATACCCTTTGCTTGGATGATGGGGCTATCTGAAGAGTTTACAGCCTATATTGTGTTGTTCAGCGTCCTACCACCCGCTGTACTGAACTACATGTTTGCCGAGCGTTACAACCAGCAACCAGAGACCGTTGCCTCTATTGTGCTGATCGGAAACTTGGCAAGCCTAGTCTTCATCCCTCTAACGCTCTTCTTCGTTCTTTAATTCAGTCTGGGAGGCCCCTTGGGGAGCCTCCTCAACGTATCGGTTATTCATTCATCGGTTTAGCGGGCTCAAGAAGAATGTTTCCAATATTTTTCTCAACGGTTGCAACACCTATACCGCGAACAGCTGTGAGCGATTCCACTGAGTTAAATGGACCGTTCGCATCGCGATAAGCAACAATCGCTTCGGCTTTAGATTGACCTATGCCATCCAAAGCATCCGCAAGCTCGATGGCATCTGCTGAGTTAATGTTGACTGGGTAACCCGCCATCGCAGTTGATGAAAACAGGGCAAAGAATAGTGGTGCAAGAGCGCGTTTAGCGTGAGATTTGATGTTCATAATGAACCTCCATGTCTATTATAAAGATGAGCGCGTCCAATGCGCTCATCTTCAATTTAGCTGAAGATTCAAAAAACGAGTAAGTTTTTTAAAAACTTTTTGGATGAGCAAATTGCACACATCAAGTGAGTGCAGATTCGACCTCATTTTGGACAGCGACGGCTGCTGCGGCTGGATCTTCTGCACCGGTGATTGGTCGTCCAACCACCAAATAGGTGCTACCTGCAGCAATCGCATCAGCAGGAGTCATAATGCGGCGCTGATCACCCACTACAGAACCTGCAGGACGAATGCCAGGGGTCACAAGCTGGAACTGATCTGAGGCTTGAGATCTGATCGCTGCCGCCTCTTGTGCAGAACAGACCACGCCATCAAGTCCTGAGCTCTCAGTCAGTGCAGCTAAACGTTTAACCTGATCGATGGGATCAATATCTAACCCCATCTCGGCCAGATCGCTGCGTTCCATACTGGTCAGAACGGTGACTGCAATCAGAGAGGTGCGTTGAGGACCGCGACTGCGTTTCTCAACCTCGTCACGCGCAGCCTCCATCATTCGGCGACCACCGCTGGCATGAACATTCACCATCCAAACACCTAGCTCGGCTGCAACACCACAGGCTTTGGCAACGGTATTAGGAATATCATGAAACTTAAGATCCAAGAAGACTTCAAAGCCAAGTGCATGCAAACGCTCGACAACATCTGGGCCACAACGAGTAAACAGCTCTTTACCCACTTTTACTCGTGAGACTGCAGGATCAAGCTGTTTAGCCATCGCTAAAGCACTATCAGCCTCAGGATAATCTAGGGCAACAATGACACGTTTGTTATCTTCAATAGACACTCTATTCACCTTCTAAACCTTGGATTGGGCGGATACTACCCCATCGTTTACAACTTGGACACTGCCAGACCAAACTGCGTGCTGCATAGCCGCAGTGACCACAACGGTAGACCGGCTTTGACATCTCTAGCTGCTGCGTCAACGAACGCAAATTCAACAGACTCTCTCGTGCACTGGATGAGCCATGCTCAATATGCATATCTATTAGGCGGTTAAAGCCTTTCACTGATGGACGGCTCTTCAACGCCTCTGTGATAAACAGACCTGCCGCAAAAACACCCTCTCTGTCTCTTTTTAACTCGGCCAAAGCGAGCATCACACTGGTCGAGGGGTGCTGTTTCATCAAGTCATTGAGATACTGGGCCAACCCAAGATCATCACCTAAAGAGTCAAAACATCGTCTCAGTGGGTTGAGTGTTTCAGGTATAAACAAGGGGTCTTGATCGGCGATGCTTTGCAGCGCTCTAATGGCAGATCGCCATTGCGATTTCAACATGAACACTCGAGCAGAGATCAAATTGGCTCGCACACACTTCGCATCTGTGGCTAGGGCCAACTCCAACTCTTTAAGTGCGGCCTCTAACTCACCATTCGAGATATGATATTGGGCAAGCTCACAGTGATAGTGTGAAAGCTCATTCACTAACTCTTTACGATTTTTCTTGGGCAGAATATCAGCACTTTGCAGCGCTTGGTTCCACTCACCCTCTTGCTCATAGAGTCGGATCAACAAAACGATGGCGCGATATCTTAACTCAGGATAGTCGGTCTGTTTAGCCAGGGGAGCAGCAGCATCTTCAGCACGGTCAAGTAACCCCAAAGCAAAAAAATCGCGTGCCAGAGCCAATTTGACACGCTGACGATCATAAACAGAGAGATCTTTACGCTTTAACATGCGTTCATGAATTTGAACGGCACGATCAATATCCCCTTTACGTCTTAGCAGTTTTGCTAATGCAATATGTGCAGGCAAGTTATCCGAGTTAACTTCAAGGGCATGTATGAACGATTCGATCGCCTCTTCCGTTCGGTTATCGATAAGGTGATCAAGACCTGAAAGGTAGGCCGGTGGCAGCGCTTGATTGCGACGATCTTTTCTTTTCAGTCGTCGGTTACCTAAATACCAGCCTATTGCGACGGCTATCAGTAGAAAGGCAAAAAATAGGTAGGGGGAGTTGGCACTCATTCTGCGCCTCGTTGAACCTCACGATTCAAGGTCTCTATCTGCTGCTCTGCATTGCGCAATTTACGAGCCGAATAGAGTAATTTAGCGCGCAGTGTCAGCACTCGAGCACTGGTCAAAAGAATACCGACTAATAACCCGACCACCATAGAGATGATCAACCAGATGGAGAGACTAGCCTCGGGTAGTTTCACCCATACTAAATCAATCTCAACAGGCGTTGTATTGTGAATAGTTAGAACAATGCCCGCTAAAAGAACAAGCAAAGCGATCACTGATGTGATCAGAAGTTTAATGGCACTCAAACTTAGTACTCGTCTTTCAAGCTGGCATTGACCTGTTCACGCAGCTCTTTGCCGGGCTTAAAGTGAGGAACATGCTTCGCTGGCAGCGATACGGACTCACCCGTCTTAGGGTTGCGGCCGACACGAGGGGCACGATAGTGAAGTGAGAAGCTACCAAAACCACGAATTTCAATGCGTTCGCCTTCGGCTAAGGTATCTGCCATTTGAGTTAACATGATTTTCACCGCCAACTCGACATCCTTCACGGAGAGTTCCGGATGTGTGTCTATCAGGCGTTCGATCAGCTCAGACTTTGTCATACCCACTTCCTATCGATACTGAAACAGGGTGATCAGATCACCCTATCTACTATCAGTCTTTTTTACCCATCTGCTCTTTGATGAGGTCACCAATGGTCGTTGCGCCTGCATCCATATCTTTTGGAGCTGACTGAACCGCTTTAAGTGCTTCTTGCTGCTCTTTGGCTTCAATCGCCTTAATTGACAGGAAGATCGAACGATTACGACGATCGACGTTGATAACAATCGCTTCAACGCTGTCGCCTACAGAGAGCTCTGCCGAGAGATCTTCTGTACGCTCACGAGCAAATTCAGCGACTTTCAAGATAGCATTAAGCCCTTCAGCCACTTCAATTTCAGCCTGACGCGCATCAACAGCTACAACCGTACCCGTCACTTTTGAACCCTTACCATTGGCTTCAGCAAAGCTACTGAAAGGATCAGAAGCGAGCGCTTTAATGCTCAACGAGATACGTTCACGCTCTGCATCCACTTGTTGGATAACTGCTTCAACAGTGTCGCCTTTACTGAAGCGTTTAACGGCTTCTTCACCCGACTCATCCCAAGAGATATCAGATAGGTGAACAAGACCATCCACACCGCCGTCTAGGCCGATAAAGATACCAAAGTCAGTGATTGAACGAACGGTACCAGAAACCTTATCACCCTTATTCGTTGAAGAGGCAAAGGCATTCCATGGATTTTCACGGCACTGCTTAATGCCGAGGGAGATACGGCGACGCTGTTGGTCGATGTCGAGAATCTGAACTTCAACTTCATCACCGACCTGAACAACTTTAGATGGGTGGATGTTACGATTTGTCCAATCCATTTCAGAGACGTGTACTAGACCTTCCACGCCCTCGCCGATCTGTGCAAAACAGCCGTAGTCTGCCAGTTTGGTCACTTTAGCAGTGACACGCTGACCGACTGCGTAGTTTTCAATAGCGGTTGTCCATGGATCAGCAGCCAACTGTTTCATACCAAGAGAGACACGTTTGCGCTCTTGGTCGTAGCGAAGAACCTTAACGTCGATCTCATCGCCAACATTAAGCATTTCGCTTGGGTGTTTGATGCGTTTCCACGAGATATCGGTAATGTGAAGCAGGCCATCGATACCGCCAAGGTCGATGAAAGCACCGTAATCGGTAAGGTTCTTAACGATACCTTTAAGGTTTGCGCCCTCTTCCATCTGCTCAAGCAGCTTCTCGCGCTCTTCGCTGTTAGCCTCTTCGAGGATGGCACGGCGTGAAACAACAATGTTGTTGCTCTTCTCGTCAAGTTTGACAATTTTGAGCTCTAGATCCTGATCATCAAGGTGACTGGTATCACGCAGAGGACGAGTATCAACCAAAGAGCCCGGCAAGAAAGCATTGATGCCGTTAACTAAAACAGTCAGACCACCACGGACACGACCACTGATACGACCGGTAACGGTTTCTCCAGCCTCGTAAGCTTTTGCAAGTACCGCCCAAGCCTCTGCACGTTTAGCACGCTCACGAGACAGTTTGGTTTCACCAAAACCATCTTCCAGTGACTCAAGCGCGACTTGCACTTCATCACCGACAGCGACTTCAAGTTCACCTGCTGCGTTTTTAAACTGCTCGATAGGAATGACCCCATCTGACTTAAGACCTGCTGTCACAACAACAAAGTCATTCTCAATACCTACGACGGTTCCCGTAATAATGGAACCTGGTTTCATATTGACCTGTTCAAGACTCTCTTCGAACAGATCTGCAAAGCTTTCGCTCATGGTCTAAGCCTCAGTTTACGGAGTGCTAACGCAACCCTTTGTGGCGTGCTTGTTCTAGCACAGTTTTCATAACTTCTTCGATAGACAGTGATGTACTATCGAGAATCACGGCATCATCGGCTGGGCGAAGTGGCGCAACCGAACGGTTCATGTCACGATCATCTCGCGCACGAATATCTTCTAATATAGTTTCAAGGCTAGCACTCAGCCCCTTATCTATCAACTGCTTATAACGA
>AACY020563659.1_pt1 | contig 22952 bp, 21 predicted proteins | sample 267378 | NCBI WGS metagenome assembly AACY02 (sample SAMN02954345, study PRJNA13694) | marine metagenome | biome: aquatic; feature: ocean; material: water; isolation source: isolated as part of a large dataset composed predominantly from surface... | reverse complement strand
CCTCAGGTTATCGCGACCTTAACTTACTGGTACGTTTGCCCGAAAGCGGCATAATTGCCGAGGTCCAATTACACCTTAAGGATATTGCCGACATTAAAAGTGGCCCAGAGCACAAGGTTTACGAGCAAGTTCAACAGATTGAGGCGAATGCAATAAAACAACAACGTGCATTAAGTGAGTTTGAAACCGCACAGATCGCTAAGCTACGCCAAGAGTCCCATAAGCTGTATCACAAAGCTTGGCTTAACTATAAACGCGTCGATGAAGGACTGCTGCTGACTAACTCAGTTGCTTAATCACCCGTTTGTTTAATTGTTTAATCGCTTAACCGTTTAACGCTGTACCACTTCCACTGTTGCGCTGGCTATTTGTGAAAACAGATGCCAGCGCTTTTTTATGGCGTAACCCCAGTCTTAGCCCAAAGCGTCATCTCACTAACAATCGATCTATGCCCACTATCGCTCACAGCCCTTCCCTCGCATCCAAACTGGTTTCCCTATATAATCCCGCGCCATAAGGCGACCCTTAAGGAAATTCCATGCACGACATTATTGAGCAACTCCAAGAACGCAGCGAAACAGTGCCAGTGCCACTCGAGTTACCCACATTCGAGCAGTTAGTGGAGGTTGAGGAACAGATTTTGATCCCACTGCCACGGGAATTAAAGGAATACCTACTCCATGCCAGTGATGTGATTTATGGCGCGATTGAGCCTGTGACCGCAGCCGATCCCTATTCACACACCTATTTACCCGAAGTCACCTGCTATGCTTGGTCAATCGGCTTGCCAAGGGACTTAATCGCCATCTGCCAATTGGGCGATGACTTTTACTGTATCGATCAGGATGGCCAAGTTCACTTCTGGCAAAACGGTGACTTTACCGATACTTATTGGGAATCCTTCTGGGAATGGGTCGAAGATATTTGGCTTAAAAACAAATACTGATTTTACCGAGATTTTATTTTTATCAACTTGAGAACCGCATTATGTCTAAAAATATTGGCTTGAACGCCATCGAAATCAGCTACTTACGCCAATCACTCAGCCTCAGTGCGGCTCAAGTAGGACAACTGACCAACCACAGCGAAGCCGATGTATTAGCCTGGGAAAATGCTGAAACACAAGCCCCTGAACTGGCTCAGAAAAAGCTATTAGATCTTGACGATATTATCGAGATGCAAGTGCTCAATACCACTGACGGCATCGAAGCCTTATTCAAGAAAGAGCCTAAGCGTCACCTAGCCTTCGTGGTGTATCCAACCCAAGCCGTTTACACTCAATATAATCCGGAATTTTTAAGCTCGCTGCCGTTAACTGAGCTGTACAACACAGCGGCATGGCGCATTAAGAAAGAATGTAAACTGGTGCTCGAAGTGGATGTTAGCCTAGTCAATCTCGATGTCGAAGCCTACAAGGCATTCCGTGAGCAAAATGGGTTAAGTGAGAGCCGTGAAAGCCGTGCGAAATGGGCGGCGACTCAGCTATAAACGCTAAACGACTTAAGCAAAAAGGGCAGAAGTGAATCTTCTGCCCTTTTGTTTTTTTATCGCTTAGTGCTGATTAAGCCTGTGCAGCTGCTGCGACGGCTTCCATTTTGGCGAGTGCCGATTTACGCGAAGGACGCGCCGCAATTCTATCGCGATACGCCGCTAATTTAGGCGGGATCTGCTGCTCAAATAAAGTGCCCCAAAGCAGTGTATGGGCCAACAGGATATCGGCAACCGATAAGGTATCGCCGAGTAAAAAGTCGCTATTGGGCAACATAGCTTCGGCCAAGGCCGCCGCCTTATCAAACTCCCACACAGCGCAAGGCATGATGGAGGGATGACGCTGCGCTTCCGGCAGCGCGAATTTATGCTTGCCTAGGGTCCACAAAGGCTGCTCGAGTTCGGTAATAATAAAGCTCACCCATTGATGATGCTGACCAGATGCTGCACTGCCCGCTTCAGGTAACAAGTTGCCAAACTTCTCCGCCAGATACAGGCAAATAGCCGCAGACTCAGACAATACAAGATTATCGTCGGTTAACACTGGCACTTTACCGCAGGGATTAAGCGCTAAGAAAGCGGTGCTACGGTGCTCGCCCTTATTCATATCCACAAACGAAAAGGCCCACTCGGCGCCTAACTCTTCTAGCACCCAAGCGACTCGTAATGCACGGCTGCGGGGCATGCCATATAAGGTGATCATATTAACGTCCTTTTAGTGATGACTGATTAACGAGAACGAAGATACACTGTGTCGCAGCAGAGTAAAATACAAAAACGGCGCCGAAGCGCCGTTTCCAATGACTCTGCCAATGACTAATTAGAAGTTCATGGTCAGTTTGGTATAGATATAACGTCCCATTGGGTTGTGTACAGAAATCACATAACCATAGAGGTCAGTATCGCCGTCACCAATCGCAAACGGTGGTTCTTCATCGAACAGGTTGTTCACGCCTAATGTCAGCTTGAACATCTCGTTGAAACGGTAACTACCTGACATATCGACTAATAACTGTGCATCAACCATACGAGACTTATTGGTTTCGAAGTCTAACACGCCGTCAAAGTCGATATCTGGAGTATCTTCGAACTCACCGATGTAGCTCAGGTTTACGTTGGCCGCGAAGTTATCCATGGTCCAGTTCGTGGTAAGCAACCAGCGATGTTGTGGGAACTTGTACTCGCCTGTGTAATCAAGACCGTCTTTTTCGAAGTTATGTAGGTAGCTGTACTCTAGGCCAAACTTCAAATCACCAAAGCTATCTAACTCAAGACCATAGTGGGTTGACAGGTCAACACCCTGCACATCCTGCGAGCTTAAGTTGATAAAGCTTGAGTGAATAATGCTGATAGGACCTAAGGTTTGACCCGCTTGCGGTGCTAAACGCTCACACACTGTGCTGTTTTGATCGTTACAGTTTGCAGTGTAGATATCGCCCAATGGCTGCTTATCGATCTTGTTATCTTGAGTGATGCTGTAAACATCGAAACCGATATCAAACTTCTGGCTTGGCGCCCAGATAAGTCCAAGGTTCCATGTTTCTGACTCTTCGGCATCCAACTCAGAGTTACCTTGGAATTCAGTGTTGTAGTCGAGCGCTTCGCAATCCACCCCATCGGCGGCGCAGCGATAAGTATCGATAAAGAAACTACTTTCGCGTGATGGGCCTAAACCGATTTGTGCTAATGAAGGCGCACGGAAACCCGTTGACCAAGAACCACGGCTTGTCAGCTCATCGGTGATGCCCCATTGGAACGCCACTTTAGGGTTAGTGGTTGAACCAAAATCGCTGTAGTGGTCGTAGCGACCCGCGAGTTGCAGCTCAAAGTTATCCGTGACAGGAATAGAGAACTCCACATAACCCGCGTATTGGTCACGAGAGGCCGCCGCAGACACCGCTTCGGTACCAAAAATCAGCCCACGTTGGAACTGTTCATCCGGCACGTCGCTCACGCTTTCTTCACGGTATTCTACACCCGCTGCCATCATAATATCGCGGTCCGCCAGCGTGAACGCTTGACCCGAAATGTTCGCCGCATATGAAGTCATGCTCGACAAACCTTGGCGGACAAGGCTAGTCGTGATGGCATCGATCACATCCTGCGAGTTCATCGTGCCACCAAAAGGATTGTAGCGGCCAGCATCGATCTCAGCTTGTAGATAATCGGTTCTGACCCAACCTTGGCTACGATCGCCAGTTTGCATCGATTCACTGCGGCCGCGTTGTACCGAGGCTTCCCAATCCCAAGTTTTGATAGTGCCACGTAACCCAGCAACTAAACGCAGGGTATCAGACTCAATATCCCAACGGCGTGCGCCCGCATCCACAGTACGGAAACGACCGATTTCAATATCTTTGCCCCAAGGATTATTAGGGTGGGTACCCGGTACAGTTAAGGCCGCATCTTCATCCAGAGGTGTGGGCGCACCACCCGCAATAGAGGAGTTATGTTGCGCCGCTAACTCGAGGAAAGCAGTCAAATCGTCATTGAAATGGTAATCGAATTGACCAATAGCCCCGATACGCTCAGCCTCAGGGATCACTAGGTTGTAAGGGCCGTAGTCGAATAGACAACTGCCACTAGCTGTTGCGCGATCGGCCGGACAGGATGGGTCGATAGTCTTCACGCCATCAACATAAAAATAACCGGGGAAACCACGGGAAGAACGAAAATCCTCACCACCGTAAGGACTTTGATCCGCAGTGCCAAAACGGCCTAAATCGGTCGCTGACAGCGTTTCGTTTTTAAAGTAATCAAGGATAATAGATGCACTGCCCTTTTCGGATTTGGTTCCCCAGACAACACTCGCCGTGGTTTCATCGTAACCCGTACCAGGGGTGTCGCCGTAACCTAAGTTAACCTCAATCCCTTCGATGTCTTTTTTCAAGACAATGTTGACTACGCCCGCAATCGCATCGGAACCGTAAATCGCCGACGCACCATCTTTCAGAATATCTATTCGCTCAATCGCTGAAACCGGAATGTTGTTAATGTCGACGAAGGAGTTAGTGATACCTTCAGCAAAAGCACTTGCCGCGACACGACGACCGTTGATCAATACCAGAGTGGCGTCAGGGCCTAAGCCACGTAAACTGATCGAGGCTCCGCCGTTTGCGGTCGAGTCTTGGCTGTTACCACGGGTAGAGAAAGCACCTGCACCGTTCGCAGGCATCCGCTCTAGTAACTGCTGCAGGTTGTCAAACCCCATGTTAGCAATATCTTCTTTGCCGATGGATTGTATCGGCGACGGTCCCTCAATATCGGTACGCTTAATACGAGAACCCGTCACTTCAATACGTTCAACTTTATCAGCACCATTTTCAGCTGCATAGCTAACATTCGGGGCAAACGCCATTGCGATCGCGATAGCACAAGCATTGGGTAGAATCTGAGGTCTTTTCATTTGCATTCCCTAACTTTAGTATTGTTGGAATTAATTTACTTTAATTCAACCTTTTATTAACAATATTCAAGGTAATGTGTTGTGAAACAAAGTCAATGGCCCACTGAAAAAAGTTAAACTTTTGTTACTAATAAAAACCATGTATTTTTCAGCACAAACATCTCAAGATAGTTAACAACTCACTGCATAAAATAGGGACGAAAATGCAAGAACAAACGATTCATGAAGCCGAATTTGAAGCCAACTTAGGCATGTATTGGTTACTCGCAGGGGCCGCTTACTTCACCCTAAGCATTGTAGGTATACCTTTGTTATTGCTTTGGTTTCCTCTTGGTTTATGGGGGACGCGTCGCTATATCAACAATATGAGCGCGCGTCTCACCAGCAAAAAGCTGATCGTGCGCAGAGGCATATTAACCCGCACCGAAAATACCGTTCCCTTAGATAAAATTACCGATATCGCCTTAATCCAAGGTCCCATAATGCGCCTAATGGGATTACATAAACTCACCGTCGAAACTGCTGGACAATCGGGAACGGGTGCCTTAATCAGTCTAGTGGGCATAGTCGATGCCCCTAGTTTTAGAGCACAGATTTTGGAGCAGAAGGAACGCTTGAGTGACAAGCATCCACAACCTGAAACATTACCCGCTACAAACGATAATGCGCTACTCGGCCAGCTTGTCGAAATAACCGCCAGTTTAAAACGTATCGAAGGCTTACTCGCATCCAAACACGATGCTTAACAGTTAATTCGATCCAAATTTAGAATGTATGCATTAATATCAAACAGATAAATTTTCACCGATAAGGAAGTACGCACCACGCCATGGACAACTCTGAAGTTAAACCACTCTCCATCAATTGGACTGCACAGCTCGCCCTTGGCATAAAAGCCATGGGACCGGGAGTGTTGATGGCCGCCGCCGCGATTGGGGCTTCACATTTAGTATCATCCACTCGCGCCGGCGCAGAATTTGGTTGGCAATTGGCTTGGGTCATTCTTGGCGTAAATTTGCTGAAATACCCCTTCTTTGCCGCAGGTGCGCGTTACACCGCCGCCACGGGCGAAAGTTTACTGCATGGATATCTTAAGCAAGGCCGAGGTTATCTGTGGTTATTTACTGGACTTAATGTGATCGCCTCTATTGCAAGCACCGCTGGGGTCTGCATGCTAACAGCCGCCATGCTCACCCAGTTTATTCCATTACCCATAGATATTTTGGCGTTACTGGTGCTGATAAGCTCACTGTTGTTATTGATTTTAGGGCATTATTCTCTGCTCGATAAACTGACCAAAATCATTATGTTTGCCCTGACGCTCACCACTTTAATTGCGGTCGCGCTGGCATTTGATCATATGAAAGCACTGGAAAGTCAGTTTGTGTCGCCCTCACCTTGGCAGTGGGCCCATGTGGGATTTTTAGTCGCGATGATGGGCTGGATGCCTGCACCGATTGAAGTCAGCGCATGGAATTCATTGTGGTTGCTGGAAAAACAAAAGACTTCGCTGGTAACACCATCACAAGCTCTGCTCGATTTTAACTTAGGCTATATCATCACCGCCCTGCTGGCAGTGGTCTTTCTGGCATTAGGCGCTCTGGTAATGCATGGCAGCGGCGAACATTTTTCTGAATCGGGTGCCCAATTTGCAAATCAGTTAATCAACTTATATAGCCAAGTCATGGGCGGTGAAAGCAGATATTTGATTAGCATAGTGGCATTTTTATGTATTTTCAGCACCACTGTCACCGTCATCGATGGCTATAGCCGCACCTTGAACATGGGCTGGCAACTACTCGCTCGCGCAACAGTCACCGAAGTCCAGTCGGATAAACGCCTGACAAGCATCATGCTCAGTGTCAGTGCGTTAGGATTATTATTAATCCTGTTTTTTAAGGGCGCACTGCTGCCATTACTGGAGTTTGTGATGATTTTAGCCTTTATGACCACAGTAGTCTTTGCATGGTTAAATTATCGCTTAATGACCAGCAGCCAACTCCCAGAAGCTGACCGCTACGGCACAAAAATGAAATGCCTCTCTTGGATAGGCTTAATTTATTTACTTATTTTTGCCGTACTTTTTATTTACTGGTACTGGGTAAAGGCCTAGCAGGTGTTCAACGCTAGCGTGATATTAATGATTAACACCACAAATACCGCTGAATCCTGCATCTTCAGGTTGTTTGGGTATATACTATCTGCTCTTAAACCAGACTGCGCAGCCGCGCCTAGAGATGACCATGATAAACAATGATATTTTGCGCCGTTTGCGCTTCGTATTCGATTTTAGCAACGCCAAAATGATTAAGATTTTTGCCAAAGTGGGTAGAGAAGTCTCCACCGAAGAGATGATTAACTTACTGCGCAAAGAAGAGGAAGAAGGTTATAAAGCCTGTAACGATACCACCCTATGTCAGTTTTTAGATGGTCTAATCATCGAAAACCGTGGTCTACGTGAAGGTGCTGAAATTCCTAAACCAGTATCAAAATTAAACAATAACTTAATCTTCAAAAAATTACGTGTTGCCCTCGAAATGCGTGAGGAAGATATTGTGGCCACCCTAGCACTCGCCGAAGTGCAAATGTCTAAATCTGAATTAAGTGCCCTGTTCCGCAACCCGGACCATAAAAACTTCAAAGCCTGTGGCGATCAGATCCTGCGCAACTTTATCCGTGGCTTATCGCTAAAATACCGCGGAGTCTAATGTTTCTTCCGCTTAAAATAACAAACGCAGCCTTGGCTGCGTTTTTGTTTTTATCTCGCCGTTAAACAAGCTTTTGCTTGGCAGATGTATTTACAATCAATTAACAGAACTCTGTTTTAAACAGTAAGAATTGCCTGTGCTGCAAAAAAAGCCACAAATAGCGCACGACACAGGCAACAAAGATCACATTTCGTGATAACCTTACGTGACCTATAGCACGTCTCAAGCACGTACCGAACCACTTAAACAATAACTCAAAGGTTACCCATGGACGATAATAAACGCCCCCTCTATCTTCCGTTTGCAGGACCTGCCATTCTTGAAGCGCCATTGATTAACAAGGGCAGTGCATTTTCTGAAGAAGAGCGTATTTTCTTTAACCTCGAAGGCTTAGTACCCTATGCCATTGAAACTATTGAAGAACAAGCATCGCGCGCCTACGATCAGTTCAGAAGTTTCAATAACGATCTCGATAAGCACATTTATCTGCGCAACATTCAAGACACCAACGAAACCCTGTTTTATCGTTTAGTGCAAAATCATATCAGCGAAATGATGCCAATTATCTACACCCCAACGGTAGGTTTGGCCTGTGAGCGCTTCTCGAAAAACTATCGCCGTAACCGTGGTCTGTTCATCTCTTACCCAAACAAAGACAGAATTGACGACATCCTCAATAACTCGACTCGCCAAAAAGTAAAAATCATCGTTGTGACCGACGGTGAGCGCATCTTAGGCTTAGGCGACCAGGGTATTGGCGGCATGGGGATCCCGATTGGTAAATTGTCACTCTATACCAGCTGTGGTGGGATCAGTCCCGCGTATACACTGCCAATAACCTTAGACGTAGGTACCGACAATCCACAGTTGCTGGAAGATCCTATGTACATGGGTTGGCGCCATCCGCGTATTGGTGGCGAAGAGTATGCCGAGTTTATCGAAGCCTTTATGCAAGCCGTGCATGTACGTTGGCCAGATACTCTGATCCAATTCGAAGATTTTGCCCAAAAGAATGCGATGCCAATCCTTGAGCGTTATAAGGATCGCTACTGCTGCTTTAACGATGACATTCAAGGCACCGCCGCTGTGACTGTAGGTTCGTTACTCGCCGCCTGTAAAGCCGCGGGTACTGAGCTTAACAAACAGCGTGTCGCCTTCTTAGGTGCTGGTAGCGCTGGCTGCGGTATTGCCGAAGCTATCGTTGCGCAAATGGTGTCTGAAGGGATCAGCGACGAGCAAGCCCGCAGCCAAGTCTGCATGGTTGACCGTTGGGGCCTGCTGCTCGACAACATGCCTAACCTGTTGCCATTCCAACAAAAATTGGCTCAAAAATGTGCCGATATCAGCAACTGGAATAACTTCAGCGACAATATTTCACTGCTCGATGTGGTCAATAACGCTAAGCCAACGGTACTGATTGGCGTATCGGGCGCACCGGGTTTGTTTACCGAAGAAATTGTTCGTGCAATGCATAGCCACTGCGAACGTCCAATTATCTTCCCACTGTCGAACCCCACCAGCCGTGTTGAAGCGACGCCAAAAGACATTCTGCACTGGACGTCTGGCCAAGCCTTAGTGGCAACGGGTAGCCCGTTCGAACCTGTGGTTGTTGATGGCGAGACCTATGAAATCGCGCAATGTAACAACAGCTTTATCTTCCCAGGCATTGGTTTAGGTGTACTCGCCTCGGGAGCTCGCCATGTCTCCGATGCGATGTTAATGGCATCGAGCCGCGCGCTCGCCGAATGCTCACCGTTAGCCATTAATGGCTCAGGGCCACTCCTGCCAAAACTGGAAGATATTCACTCAGTGAGTAAGCATATTGCGTTCGCCGTCGGTAAAGTGGCGATTGAGCAAGGCTTATCCTTACCTGCGAGTGATGAGCTGCTGATGCAATCTATCGAAGATAATTTCTGGAAGCCAGAGTACCGCCGTTATAAGCGTACTTCGTTCTAATTTCAGACATTATTCCAATAAAAAGCCCGTCAATCGACGGGCTTTTTATTGGGTAAAACTCACAGCTTAAGGCGCCATCACCTGTTTAAAGCTATTGAGCATAGAACGATCGGTGCGGGCCTTTTTCAACTTACGCAGGCTTTCCTTGAGCGACTCATCGGCCAAACGGGTAAATATCCCGTTGTATTCCTTCTCGTTAATCGCTTCGTCCGTATCCGCCTGCTCAGAAATCTCCTGTGCAACACGGCTGAGTTGCAACCAAGCATTAGCGATATAAAAACCATGGAATTCAGCCTGTGGCATTAAATTACGCGCACTGGCGGGTAACGCATCCCACGCTTGGCTAAATTTAGTTTCTCTGTCTTCTAACAGCTCGGCACATAAACCTTGATAGGCCGCTAATAGGCTCTCGGGCAATTTCGCCATAGGTAACACTTTATTGGCAACATTGTAAGAAATGCGCTCGGCAGTTTCGCGATACTCAACTGATACTTCAGCCATAATGACTCTCTTTTATAAACAACTTAAAATTGACCGCTAATATATAAACCATAAACCCCATTATGGGCTAACGGTGTCACTGTGATCCCTTTATAGGGCTCAGTAAAATACCAACCCGCCAGTGCACCAATCGCAGCGCCGGCGAGGACATCTTCTAAATAGTGCTTATCGCTCTCGACTCGGGTATAACCCACATAAGTCGCAGCAAGATACGCCGGCAGACCATATTGCCAGCCATAACGCTGCTGAATAAACGTGGCTGCCATAAAACTATCCGAGGTGTGCCCGGATGGGAAAGAATCATCACCACTGCCATCGGGTCTATCCTTATTGACACCCAGCTTAAGCCCTTCGACTATGACTCGGCTCGAGACTGCTGCTTTAAGTAATTGCCACGAGCCTTCATTCCCCTCTTCATAGAATAGGGTCGCGCCCAAAGCCGTCGCCGGCAGGAGTAAATGAACCACATCGCCCGAGGTCTCGATATCATCCGAGTTTGCCCAACTCGCTCCCGTGAACAGTAACAGTGCGACACAGAGTAATTTTTTCAAGGGTTTTCCTTATTGGGTGAGATCCAAGGCGACGTTTATACCTTGATAGCGGAATGAATGCAAAAATTGCCAATACACAATGTAAACAATTAGTGAAAAACTTATGTTAGGATAATAGTTAGCTATCTGTTTCAAAGTGAACAGGAAATCTATCTCTTGCGATATTGCCGACGATTCTTTGCCATAGCACTACTCCTCTTCACCGGGCAAGCATACCTAGCTTTAGCTGAAGAGCCGCCACAGGTCGAACAAATATTCAAATTATTTGATAGCGGCGAGACAATGTCCCGTGAAGCCATCGAGAAAAATATTGCTTTACTAGAGCAGTACATCTCAAGTGATGATATAGAACGTATTGAAAAACTTAACCAAATCAAGTGCTGGAGCCAACCTTCAGATGATGAAGGCCAAATAACTAACGCGCTTAATTATGCCGAGCAAATGCTCTCACATATTCCATCTACCGCTTCGGCCCATTTTATTACCGATATAACCCTTTGCCATGCTTGGTTTTTACAGCTAAGTGGTGATATTAGCGGAGCTATGGAAGGTTATAATAAAGGCGTGAAAAGCGCATACGCGCATGAAGATATAAAACTCATTGCCGATGCCCGCAGTCTTCGTGGAGCACTACACTCCTATATTGGTGACTTTTCAGAGGCATTAGACGATCTTGTCACCGCCCAAGGGCTTTATGAATCATTAAATCTCACAGGCTGGGCCAATATAAACTTGACCGATATTGCCACCAGCTTTAGACGCTATGGCGACCCTGAAAGCGCAATAAAATACTATCAAAAACTCAAAGAGTTATATTTAAAAAATGGCAATATGGATCAAGTTGCTGGTGTAACTTCAGATATTGGACTCGCCCTAGATGAAATAGGGGAGCATGAGCAAGCCATAGAGAACTTTCGCTTTAGTTACCAATACTTTAAAGACCACAAGTACAAGCTTGTGGCTGCAATAAATGCAACGAATATTGCCTACAGTCTTATTCAATTAAACCGGTTACAGGAAGCGGAAAACTATTTAAAGGAGGCTGCACTCGACATTACAGAGAAAGAGCCCGGAGCTTATAGTTTTATGAAGCTGTTTATGGCAAAAATCCTTTCTCAACAAGCTCTTTACCCAGAGGCGCTAACTGAACTAGCCTCAGCCGAAAATGCTTTTCGGACCATGCATAATGACCGTGGTCTTATTCAACTGTTACAACTCAAGAGTGATATCTATGCTGCGATGGGGGACTTACAGCAAGCCTACTATACTCTGCAGCAATTTGTTGATCTAACGAAGAAAGTTGATAACAACTCCACGGCTCACCAGACAACTGAATTAAAAGTAAAATTTGATACCAGTAGGATCGAGTCTGAAAACAAGCGATTGATTGATAATCAAAAATTAAAAGAGCAAGAATTAGCCTTGCTCGAAAAAAATAAGTCACTACAGCTTATCATTCTGTTGTTGACGGGCTGTATTTTGGGCATAGTGTCGCTATTTGCCTATAAGCAAGTGCACAGAAACCGCCAACTACAAACCATCGCCTTAACCGATTATCTCACCCAATTGCCTAATCGCAGGCATATATATGCCCAAGCAGAGCAGTATTTTCAGCAAGCGCTTAAACAGCAAATGCCTTTTTCGATCATCATCTTCGATGCCGATCATTTTAAAAAAATCAACGATAACTTCGGCCACGAAATTGGCGACCAAGCACTTTTAACCATAGCCCAGGCCTGCAAAGAATTTGCCGCGGACCGCAATCAAATCGGCAGGATCGGCGGTGAGGAGTTTTTGATCTTATTACCCAATACCAGCGCTGAACGTGTTTGGGAGCTGGCCCATGAATTACAAAGCTTAATCAGCCGTTACGGCACCATTAATTTACCGGAAGAGTTAAAACTGACTGTTAGTGCAGGAGTTGCCACCTTATGTCCAGAGAAAAAGCCTCAAGATGAAAGCTTTGCCCGTTTACTGAAACGGGCTGATAGCGCGCTGTACGAAGCCAAAAATGCCGGAAGAAACTGTGTTAAAGCTGCGGAACTTACCTGCTAGCTGAATTATTTTTACGCCAAAAAATCTGATTTTCGAGGGGGGGCTGCAGTGCACCAAACCATTTTTGATAGACCTTTGCAAACTCCCCTGACTCTTTTAGCTTTTCTAACTCAACTTGCCAACGCTGCACAGTCTCGGCAGGTGTCCCCTTCGAGAAAGCAAGATAAAGATGGATTTCAGCGATAATATAAACAGGTTTAATAGCCGAGTCCTTCGCCCCAACATCTTCAAGTATATGCTTTACCGCCAAATCAGCCTGACACCAAAAGCGCACCCGTGAAAATAATAGTTGTTTAGCCGATTGCTGTGGAAAACTCGCTACTAATAAAGAGGTTACACCTTGCTGCTGTAATAACTGTGCGCCTACAGACTCACGATAAACACCGACAATTCCCGCCGCACTGACATCTGCCAACTGTTTAATACTGATGGGATCCTCAGCCTTAGCGTAGAGGGTGATTTTGCTGGTCGCAATAGGACCAATAAAATCGAAATGGGCTTCCCGCTCATCGCTAATGGAGGTGGCAAACAACAATATATTTGGCGCCGAGTTAGCAATCGCGTAAGCCCGCGCCCAAGGTAAAATTTCAATTTTCTCTTGCTGACCAATTCGTGCCTGTAACTGATTAACCAGCTCCACACCAAAGCCTGTTGGTACGCCATCTTGCTCGAAGCTCATGGGTGGCCAAGCCTCTGTGACTAAACGAACAGGTTCAGTTACAGCAAAACTCCCGCCGGCATAAACCAATAGGCCCACACAAAACAATAGGCGATAGCAGTGTTTACTAAAGGTAGGCAACATGGGCAAGGCCGAAGGGGAAAGTTAATCTTAATCATAGATCTAATTTACACACAGAAGAAAGCAACAATTGCAGTTTGGCTTAAATCCCCGAAACACTAAACTCGTCCGCAGCGGCTTAAAACTGCTATCATAGAGCCATCCTATTAAGCCCAATACCGCTTCCATGTCGACCACAGTAACCTCTCCCGCCAATATTCCCGACGCCGCAACACTTAGTCGTCTTGCCATGCAAATCAAGACTTGGGGAAAGGCGCTCGGTTTTGCCCAAATAGGGATTTGCGACACCGACTTAACTGCGGAAGAACTCAAATTACAGGCTTGGCTGGATAAAGGCTATCACGGGGAAATGGGCTACATGGCAACCCATGGCATGATGCGCGCTCGCCCCCACGAGTTGCACCCTGGCACAGTTCGAGTGATTTCAGCACGGATGGATTATCTACCACCAGAGGCGGGTTTTGCTACTAACTTAGCTTCGCCGAATATGGGCTATATCTCGCGTTACGCAGGCGGCAGGGATTACCACAAACTCATTCGTGCTCGCTTAAAAAAACTGGGTGATCAAATCAGTAGTGAACTTGTTGCCCTGGGATTCGATGCAGCCGACTTTAGGCCCTTTGTCGATTCGGCCCCAGTGCTCGAACGTCCACTCGCCGAAAAAGCTGGAATAGGTTGGACAGGTAAGCACTCACTTATCCTTAATCACGATGCGGGCAGTTGGTTCTTCCTTGGGGAATTGCTGATCAACCTGCCTTTACCCGTAGATATTCCTATCCAGGAAGACTGCAACACCTGCGTGGCCTGCATCACCTCCTGCCCAACAGGCGCTATCGTCGAGCCTTATACCGTGGATGCACGGCGCTGTATTTCTTATCTGACAATCGAATTACAGGGTGCCATTCCAGAGGAGTTTCGCCCTTTGATGGGCAATCGCATTTACGGCTGTGATGATTGTCAGTTGGTGTGTCCGGTCAATCGCGAGGCGCCGCTGACTCAGGAGAGTGATTTCCATATTCGGCCTAAGCTCAAACAGCCTGAACTGCTTACCTTATTTGCTTGGAGCGAAACCGAGTTTCTAAAACAGACCGAAGGCAGCGCCATTCGCCGTATTGGTCATCAGCGCTGGCTACGCAATATCGCCGTCGCCCTAGGCAATGCGCCGAGTTCGCCGCAAATCATCGCCGCCCTCGAGCAACGTAAAGCCCATGCGGATATCGATGATATGGTGAAAGAACATATAGATTGGGCCCTAGCGCGGCAACATGCGGGCGGCTCACCAGCCAAAAACCGTAAAACTGAGCGACTGGTTCGGGTCATTCAAAAAGGCCTACCACGGGATGCCTAGCATCTTAGCTTAATGCCTTAATTCATACTGGCAACAATCACTTGCGTGGCATCAAAACAGGCAAAACAAGGCTCACCTACTTTGAGCGTTTGAATATCGGCCAGTGGCATCACCGAATAGATAATATCTTTGCCGCCAATTTCTATGGCTAGTTCAGCCTTATCGGCCAGTTCTGTCACACTCAGTAAGTGCCCACTGACGCAATTTTGCCCCGCGCTCTGGCAGGCCTCACGACTGGCAGTCACTGCGGGCGCCTTAAACAACAATAAAATCGATTGATTAAGCGCTAACTGCAGACGCTCAAAACTCGCATGGGTTACTGAGATTTGGATCTGTTGCCCTCCCGCCAACGTCACCTTCAGGTTGTCATTCAAGCCGAGCGGCTCAATGCTGTGGATACGAGCGGTTAACTGGTTGCGAGCACTGGTTTTAAGGGAGAAATGCGCCATCACATCTAACAAACTGTGCATATCGACTGAATCATCCAGCAGCGCCGACAGCGCCATTTCCTGCACCTGCGAGGTGATGGAATACACCTTAAGTAAACGCTCACCAAACTCGGTCAGTTTGGCGCCGCCACCGCCCTTACCGCCCTTTTCGCTACTGACGACAGGCTCGGGCATAGTGGTATTCATCTCGTTTATCGCATCCCATGCGGCCTTATAGCTGATCCCCGCCAACTTAGCGCCCTGGCTGATAGACCCAGTATTGGCCACTTGGCGCAGCAAAGCTATCCGCCGAGGATTGGCGAAGGGTTTGTCCCCCAATGACAGTGTCAGTAGTGCGTGTAAGTCCATGTTCCTGCGCGCCTAAACTTAAGTGAATGTTATTCTCCCTGATCAATCTTGAGATACCAATACGCACAGTCGGAAATATCCACCAAGGTATTGCTGTTTTGGCAGATAAATCGAGCAGAGATCACTAATTTACACATCGGGGCTTGAATGATCGATATGTAGATTGGTATATAACGATTACTTTTTATCACGGAGGAACACCATGAGCTCGCTCAAACACTTTTTACGCTTTACCACAGCCTCAGTCGTTGGCTTAGCCCTCAGTTGCAGCGTCACCTTTGCCGCAGACAAAGAGCAAGTGACTGTTTTTGCTGCCGCATCCCTCACGAATGCGCTGAATGAGATTGGCCAGCAGTACGAAAAGGAACATCAAACGAAAGTGATTTTCTCCTATGCCTCCTCCTCAACACTCGCAAAACAAATTGCCAATGGCGCGCCTGCCGATCTGTTTATCTCCGCAAACCAAAAATGGATGGATTACCTTGTCGATGCCAAGGCGGTGAATGCCGATAGCCGTATTACCCTGTTAAAAAATACCTTAGTGTTGATTGCCGAAAAAAATAGCCCTGTAGACCAAGTCACCCTAAACAGTGATTGGGATATTAAGGCCGCGGTCAATGGCAGCCGTTTAGCGGTAGGAGACCCTGACCATGTCCCAGCCGGACAATACGCCAAGCAAGCACTTGAAAACCTGAATCTTTGGAAAACCGCCGAGCCACTCCTAGCGAGAGCAAACAATGTGCGCGCCGCTTTAGCATTGGTAGAACAGGGCGAAGCCCCGCTCGGTATCGTGTACTCGACCGATGCCAAAGTAGCGCAAAAGATTAAAATTGTGGCAACCTTCCCCGCCACTAGCTATAGCCCGATTGAATATCCCAGCGCCTTGACTAAGCAGGAATCCACCGCCAGCGCTAAAGACTTTAATCAATACCTTCAAAGCTCAAGTGCAAAAGCAGTATTTGAAAAATATGGCTTTGGAGTGAACTAGTGCTGAGTGATATTTTAGTAAGTGGTTCGCTGTTTGAGGGACCACTACTCAGCGAATACGAAACCGCCGCGCTGCTGCTGAGCCTCAAAGTCTCAGCGGTTGCCGTACTGGCCAGCTTACCCTTAGGCATTTTATGCGCTTGGTTGCTGGCACGCGTAGAGTTCCACGGTAAGGCTATCTTCGACAGTCTCTTGCATCTCCCGTTGGTGTTGCCGCCAGTGGTGGTGGGTTACCTACTGCTCATCAGCATGGGGCGCCAGGGTGTAATCGGACAATGGCTCTATAACTGGTTTGGCATAAGTTTTAGCTTTAGCTGGCGCGGCGCGGCACTCGCCGCCGCAGTGGTCTCCTTTCCTTTGATGGTCAGAGCCATACGTCAATCCTTCGAAACCGTCGATATTCGCCTCGAACAGGCGGCGCGCACCTTGGGAAGTAGTCGCTGGCGAGTATTTTTGACCATCACATTGCCGCTCACCTCGCCCGGAATAGTGTCGGGAATGATCATCGCCTTTGCCCGCAGCCTTGGGGAATTTGGCTCGACCATCACCTTCGTCTCCAATATTCCCGGCGAAACTCGCACCATTCCGCTGGCCATGTATTCCTTTATCGAAACACCGGGGGCGGAATATCAGGCGATGCGCCTATGTATCATCTCGATAGTGATAGCGCTGGCCTCCTTACTCGCCTCCCAATGGCTCACAAAAAAAGCCCTCAAAAGAACGGCAAGCGTATGTTAAACATCAATATTGAAAAACAACTCGGCCAACTACAACTCAAGGTGTACACCCATTTACCATTACAGGGCGTCACAGCCGTATTCGGCCGCTCAGGAGCGGGCAAAACCTCCTTAGTGAATTTACTCGGCGGATTAACCTCACCGGATAAAGGCGAGATTAGCCTTGGCGATACACTATTGTTCAAGCATAAAACCGTTAATCTGCCCCCTGAAAAACGCCGAATTGGCTATGTTTTTCAAGAAGCGAGGTTATTTCCCCATTACAGCGTGAAAGGCAATCTCACCTATGGGATGCGTCATAAAGCACCTGAATTGTTTGATAAAGTTGTCTCACTACTGGGTATAGAAAAACTCTTAAGCCGCTATCCCTGCACACTCTCTGGCGGTGAAAAACAACGGGTCGCCATTGGCCGAGCCCTACTCACCTCGCCGCAAATGCTATTGATGGATGAGCCCTTAGCTTCCCTCGATTTACCCCGAAAACGCGAATTGCTGCCTTACCTACAAACCCTAGCGCAGGAATTGAAGCTACCAATCGTCTATGTGAGCCACAGCTTGGATGAAATCCTACAACTTGCCGACCATATGTTGGTGTTACATCAAGGAAAAATGATCGCCCAAGGACCGCTAACACAGGTATGGAATAGTGAACAAATGCGCCCCTGGGTACCATTGCAGGAATTAAGTTCGCTGCTGAGCGCCAGAATCGCCGACAGACATCCTGATTATCCAATGACCAGACTGTTGATGGATGACGGCAATCAGCTCTGGGTCAGCGGCCAATTGCCCCCCACCCATAAACAGTTAAAGGTACGCATTCAAGCGAACCATGTTTCGGTTTGCACTGAAGAACCTAAAGGCTCGAGTATTCGTAACTTACTAAGAGGAAACATAAAAGAGCTCTACCCCAGCGATAATGGCGAGCAAATTCAGCTAAAAATTGCACTAGGCAAAGAAGAACTGTGGGCCAACATCACCCCATGGGCTTGTGACGAGTTACAACTCGCTCCAGGAAAGGCTATCTATGCCCAAATCAAAGGCGTGACTATGACACAAATGGATATTGCCGAGTCCCACTAAGTTGCATGTTTGGAGCAAATTTAAGACACAAAAAAACCGACTCTAGGTCGGTTTGAGTCCCTTTGAAAGGGATGGTACCAGAGGACGGACTCGAACCGTCACGCTTTTAAGGGCGGCGGATTTTGAATCCGCTGTGTCTACCGATTTCACCACTCTGGCATTATCAATACTTAGAGCTAATAAAAACAACTAGCTGGCTCTAAGTGGTGGGAATTATACCTTTGCCAAAGACAATGGCAAGCCCTTTTAAAGACCTTGTTGGCAAATTAGTTTTAACCGCTCAAAAATCCGGCGTCTATTAATTTTACCTTGGATACAGCTCGATGACTCTTAAAACAGCATCTTAATCTACTCAGCGCCATGGGAAAGTAAAAACTGCGTATATTCCTTGTCACTTTTTTGAATATGGTTAACCAACCAAGATTTTAAGAATACCATTAACTCGTCAGCCACATCTTCACCTCTACCAACCCGCTTTTGAAAATCAAGCACTTGACCAACAAGCTGCGCATGTTTCTCCTTATGGGCAATAGTTTGTGGGTATCCAAAACGAGCAAACAACTCTTCTTCATAGGAAAAATGATTCGCGGTGTAATCCACAAGTCCTTGAACAATCCGTTTAATCGCTTCGAGGCCATAGGCTTCGCTTAAGGTACGGTGCAATTCGTTAACAAGAGAGACTAAGCGTTGATGCTGGCGGTTAATCTCCGGCATACCGATATCAAGTTCTGGCCCCCATTTTACAAATAGTTGGCTTTGGGCTTGATTAGAGGTAAATAGCTGCTTATCCACATGGAAACGATGTAGCAGTGAACCAATCTCCTGAGACATATTATAAACCTTAAGACTAGATAGATTGGTTAGATTAGTATGATGTGCATTTTTCAACGCTAATTCAGTCATCGCGTTGATATTTTTGTTAATTTCCTCTGCAACGGCATGCTGCTCTTCCGATGCAGTGGCAATTTGATGAGACATATCCGTAATGCTTTCAACGTGAGTGACAATTTCACCCAAAGATTGATGCGCTTTCTCTACCATCAAGGCGGTTTCGTCGGCGATAGTGACGTTTTTTAACATCACTTCAACCCCTTGTTGAGCGCCCTTTTGTAATGCGGTTATCTGCTGTTGAATTTCAGCGGTCGCCTCTGAGGTACGTTTTGCCAAATTACGGACTTCATCGGCAACAACCGCAAATCCACGGCCATGCTCACCCGCTCGAGCACTCTCAATCGCCGCATTAAGAGCCAATAAGTTGGTTTGTTCGGCTACTTGCGAGATAGTCTCAATAATGCTGCTAATGCTATTCGTATCGGCGGCAAGGTGTTCAATCACTGCTTTTGTTTGGTGAATTTGCGACGTCATATCGCTGATTTTATTGACAATAGCGCCCATGACTTCATCACCATGCTTAGCTGAAGTCTGCGCAATATCAGCGGCTTGCGCGGTATTAGCCGCATTGTGTGACACTTCTTGTACGGTTGAAACCATCTGGGTCATGGCCGTTGCCGCAAGCTCGGTTTGACGTTCTTGCTCCAGAACGCCTTGTTTTGCCTGCTCACTAATCGTCTTGATGTCGGTGGCGACCTTCTTCATCCATTCGCTGGTATCAACTAGAGATAGAATAGTACGACTCACATCTTCACCCATGCGATTGATGCTGTGAACGACAGTGTGAAACACTCCCGCATCTTTCTCATCAAGCTGGTAACTCAAATCACCGTCACCCAAGTGATGAGCCGCACGCTCGAGGTGCCTCAGATTACGGATAAGTTTGTTAATGTTAAAAAATAGAATAAGGGCAAGTGCAATTAAACATAAGGTTGCAACCCAATGCGCGCTACTAAGCAAACAATAAAGGGGATATAAAAGTAAGACCATGGGAGCGAAAATAATACCATATCCCATAGTGCCCCTTTTAACAGTGGTGCTAGCCATTTTTGGCTCCTTCAAAAATGCAGTCTAACTTCAATCAATGCTAAAACGGATTAGCAAATACCTTGTTCTTGGTATCACTTAATAGTTACTACTCTTAAGACTAGTCCCGAATGAAGTAAGAAACAAAGCCCAAAAGATTGAGTTTGATAAAATTTCATCACCCGCTAAATTTGAGGTAGATCACAGGGTTAATCTTTGGTTACAAGATTGTTTTAGGACGTCGATTTTTTATTGATCAGGATCAGTATTTGCTGACAGTAAGAGCGCTAGTGTATGGATGACTTCACAAGAAAGAGGATTTCAATCATGGCATTTTGGTTAGATTTAATGTTCGGTAACCCAATTGGTTTACTTTCAATGATCGTTATCTTTAGCACTATAGGGATAATTTCTTATATCACTTGGATGTTTATCGTGAAGTCAGCGCAACAATCGTAGTTTTTGCTTCCAAATTGTTATTCTGTTCATTGTAGCTTGTAAAAATTGCACGTTGTTATGGGGGTTCCATTAACCCCCATTTTTTATGCCTGTAATTTCGAGTTAGAGCCAACGCTACACTTAAGCTGCGTGTTTACGGTTTTGTACTAAGCCATTGAGAAACTGCGGGCGCGCTTTAATCAGATGTTGCATTTCTTCTTCACTTGGTTCCCCTGCAGGTAAACGTAAAACGCCCCGATTTAAGTAGATACGTGCTTTCATTGAAATTTTATAGTCTGCTGTGGGCCCTTGGATTGCGTAATGACGTTCATTACCTAAACATTCGAGGATACAAGCACTGAGCAAACTTTTGACCGCGGGTTCGTTTTGCGGCAATGTCAAAATAGTGGCTCCTTGCAAAAAGAATTCTCGTAATAATGCTCGCTCTGCACGATCCAGCAAATTAACTTTTGCTTCAATGGTCTCGGTGATGCGCTTATCACTTAAATGACGAATCGACTCATCTAATCCCAAGTTCAATAACTGAGTTAAAAAATACGCGATCGAGATAATAAGTCCAAGCCCGACAAAATGTGCGTGCTCGGGTACAAACTTATCCAGTGCCAGCAAAGTAAGAATATTTGACGGCATCGCCAATAAAACCGCACAACTCACCATTAGCCACAGCATAACCCGAAACATTACCTTCTTAGGGCTAAACAACTTCACTGAATCGAATTTGAGTTTAATCATAGTGTTATCCCAGTGACAAAAAATTGAACTTAGCCAAGACCAAGCAAGTTTGATGCCATTGCTTTGTTCAATATTGAGGGATTTTTCACTGGGATAACATGCGAAATTTTTTAAGCTTGAGTCTATGCTTATAAGCATTCAACTTGCTATCAGATAAAGATTATTTAAGATGCTGACATTCTTCAGTCAATTTATAAAAAGCCCGATTGGTAGGCACCTCACCTTGTCAATTGTGCTATTCAGCTCCTTAATCACACTAATGACGACAGCCTACCAACTCATTAGCGATTATCGTGGCGATGTTAGTCGGATTGATCGGGTATTTTCTAATATCGAGAAAGCTAACCTGGATGTATTAGCCGCAAGTATTTGGGTAATAGATGAAAGACTGATTAACACCCAACTAAATGGTCTCATCCAACTACCTGATATTAACTACATTTCAATCAAAGATGATAGTGGCCAGTCGTGGAACGGAGGAACCCCAAAACCAACTCATACTTTAAATAAAATCTTTCCTCTGGTGTATAAATCACCGACCGACAATATCAACGTTGGTACTTTAGAAGTACAAGTAGACATGGATGCTATTTATGACCGCCTTTACGATAAAGCCATCCTTATTTTACTCTCCAATGGCATAAAAACCTTCTTAGTCGCTGGATTTATTCTATTTTTAGTTTGGTACAACATCACTAAACATCTCGATAAACTCAGTAAATACTGCAAACGGATTAACTTAGACGCGGACTTCGAACCCCTTCAATTTGAACGTAAGGAGAAAATCGATGAGTTTAAACAAGTTGCTGATGCGATTAACAGCATGCAAGGGCAACTTCGCAACTCATTTGAAGCACTGAAAAGTTCTAAAGCAGAGTTACAAACAGCATTAGAAGATAGAGAGCGTTTACTGAAACTCGAACGTAGTTATAAGGAAGAACTAGCAAGACAAGTTAAAGAGCGAACCCAAGAGTTAGAGCAATCCTTAGCCGCTCTAAAGCGCGCACAACAGGTGTTAGTTGAACAGGAAAAAATGGCCGCCTTAGGAGGATTAGTGTCTGGTGTGGCGCACGAAATTAATACCCCCATTGGTATTTGCTTAACGGCGGCCAGCGCGCAATTAAACCATATAGAAGAACTCATAGAGCTTATCCATAGTGAGCACGCGACACTCGACGAAATCAATGCGATTTTGGACGAGTATCAACAAAGCTGTGAGCTTATAGTTCGTAATATCACCAAAGCCAGCAGCCTAATTCAAAAATTCAAGACTATTGCTATCGACCGCAGCCACGAAGAGCATCAGTGCATCAATCTGCAAAGGCAGCTTTAAGAGATTTTAGCATCTAGCTTGATAATGCATCCTAAACTCAACGCAAAAACCGACCTACAAGTCGATCCCCACTTTAATATTCAACTAATGTGAGTCTA
>AACY020296116.1_pt1 | contig 22952 bp, 22 predicted proteins | sample 267378 | NCBI WGS metagenome assembly AACY02 (sample SAMN02954345, study PRJNA13694) | marine metagenome | biome: aquatic; feature: ocean; material: water; isolation source: isolated as part of a large dataset composed predominantly from surface... | reverse complement strand
GGCGCGCTCGGCGGCCCTCCAGCCGGCGCTCCGGGCCTGGATCGCGGGCGCGCCGCCGCCGTCCTCGGTGCGCCTCGCCGTGGACGTCGACCCGCAAGCTTCCTCTGACGGGCCGAGCGGTCGGAATCGGCGGCGCGCGCGCGGCGCGGCGCGCCGCCGCGGACGACGCGACAGGGGGCCGGGCGATCCGCGCGCGCGCGCGCCGCGCGACGATCCGCGCATCCCGCGCCGGTCCGCCAACCCCTTCGTTCCAAAACGAAATGCGCACCGAAACACGCCGTTGACGCGGCGCGGCGCCCATGTTGCGCCCCTCGGGACCCTATGCTAATCCCCGCTCGCGCTCGGGCCGGAGCGTCCGTTTCGGCCCCGGGCGACGTTCGTCCCGGCGTCTGTTCCGCCGGATCAGCCAAGGGATCGCCAGTGTCCGAAAGCTCTCCCGTCTCAGGCGTCTCGGGCCGATACGCCACGGCGCTCTTCGACCTCGCGGAGGAGGCCGGCCAGCTCGAGGCCGTCGAAGGCCATCTCGGCGCGCTGAAGCAGGCGCTGCGCGAGAGCGCGGACCTCCACCGCCTCGTGACGTCGCCGCTCTACGGGCGCGAGGAGACGGGCCGCGCCATCCTCGCCGTCGCCGACGCGATGGGGATCGGCGCGCCGACGAAGAACCTGCTGGGCCTCATGGCCTCCAAGCGGCGCCTGTTCGCGCTGCCCGACGTCATCGACGATTTCGACCAGCTCCTCGCGCGCAAGCGCGGCGTCCTCGCCGCCGAGGTGCGCAGCGCCAAGCCGCTCACCAAGACGCAGCGCGCCAAGCTGGAGCAGACCTTGAAGAGCGCCACCGGCCGCGACGTGAAGCTCGACGAGAGCGTCGACGCGGCGCTGATCGGCGGCCTCGTCGTCCGGGTGGGCTCGCGCATGATCGACACCTCGGTCCGCGCGAAGCTCGATTCACTGCAGACCGCCATGAAAGAGGCAGGCGTATGACCATACAAGCCGCCGAGATCTCCGCGATCCTCAAGGAGCAGATCAAGAACTTCGGTCAGGAGACCGAGGTCTCCGAGATCGGCCAGGTGCTCTCGGTGGGCGACGGCATCGCCCGCGTCTACGGGCTCGACAACGTCCAGGCGGGCGAGATGGTCGAGTTCCCGGGCGGCGTCCGCGGCATGGCGCTGAACCTCGAGATCGACAACGTCGGCGTCGTGATCTTCGGCTCGGACTCGGGGATCAAGGAGGGCGACACGGTCAAGCGTCTGAACGCGATCGTGGACGTCCCCGTCGGCAAGGGCCTGCTCGGCCGCGTGGTCGACGCGCTCGGCGAGCCGATCGACGGCAAGGGTCCGGTGGATGCGAGCGCGCGCACGCGCGCCGACGTCAAGGCCCCCGGCATCATTCCGCGGAAGTCGGTGCACGAGCCGATGGCGACCGGCCTGAAGGCCATCGACGCGCTGATCCCGATCGGCCGCGGCCAGCGCGAGCTGATCATCGGCGACCGCCAGACCGGCAAGACCGCCGTCGCGCTCGACACGGTGCTGAACCAGAAGAGCTACAACGACGCTGCCGGCGGCGACGAGTCGAAGAAGCTCTACTGCATCTACTGCGCCGTCGGTCAGAAGCGCTCCACCGTCGCCCAGCTCGTGAAGAAGCTCGAGGAGACCGGGGCGCTCGAATACTCCATCGTGATCGCCGCGACCGCGTCGGAGCCGGCGCCGCTGCAGTATCTCGCGCCTTACGCGGCCTGCGCCATGGCCGAGTACTTCCGCGACAACGGCATGCACGCGCTGATCATTTACGACGACCTCTCGAAGCAGGCCGTCGCCTACCGTCAGATGTCGCTGCTGCTGCGTCGCCCGCCCGGCCGCGAGGCCTATCCCGGCGACGTGTTCTACCTCCACTCGCGCCTCCTCGAGCGCGCGGCGAAGATGAACGAGGACAACGGCTCGGGCTCGCTGACGGCGCTGCCGATCATCGAGACGCAGGGCGGCGACGTGTCGGCCTTCATCCCGACCAACGTGATTTCGATCACCGACGGCCAGATCTTCCTCGAGACGGACCTGTTCTACCAGGGCGTCCGCCCGGCCGTTAACGTCGGCCTCTCGGTGTCGCGCGTCGGCTCGGCCGCGCAGACCAAGGCGATGAAGTCGGTCGCCGGCACCATCAAGCTCGAGCTCGCGCAGTATCGCGAGATGGCGGCCTTCGCCCAGTTCGGCTCGGACCTCGACGCGGCGACCCAGCGCCTGCTGGCGCGCGGCTCGCGGCTCGTGGAGCTGCTGAAGCAGGGCCAGTATTCGCCGCTGACCAACGCCGAGCAGGTTTGCGTGATCTACGCCGGCGTGAAGGGGTATCTCGACCGCATCAAGGTCGAGGACGTCCGCCGGTTCGAGATGGGGCTGCTCCAGCATCTGCGCACCCAGGCCAAGGACGTGCTCGACTACGTGGGCGGCAACGACGGCAAGGTCGCGGGCGAGCTCGAGGAGAAGATCAAGGGCGCGGTCGAGGACTTCGCCAAGACCTTCGCGTGAATGAGGCCAAGGACTTAGGAGTCTAGCCTCATGGCGAACCTCAAGGATCTGAAGAACCGCATCAACTCGGTCAAGTCGACGCGGAAGATCACCCAGGCGATGCAGATGGTCGCGGCGGCGAAGCTCCGCCGCGCCCAGGAAGCCGCCGAGGCCGCGCGCCCCTACGCCGAGAAGATGGACGCGGTGCTCGGCAACCTCGCCCGCGCGGCGAAGGACAGCCCGACCGCCTCGCCCCTGCTCAGAGGCAGCGGCGACGACAAGGTGCATCTGCTGCTGGTCTGCACGGCCGAGCGCGGCCTTTGCGGCGGCTTCAACTCGTCGATCGTGAAGCTCGCGCGGACGACCATCGAGCAGCTGCAGGGCCAGGGCAAGACGGTGAAGATCGTCACGCTCGGCAAGAAGGGCCGCGAGCAGCTGAAGCGCGACTTCGGCGATCTCTTCGTGCACCACCACGACTTCTCCGAGGTCAAGAAGATCACCTACGCCGACGCGCAGCGCGTGGGCGAGGACCTGATCCGCCGCTTCGACGCCGGGGAGTTCGACGTCGCGCATCTGTTCTTCAGCCGCTTCGAGACGGTGCTGACCCAGACGCCGACGCGCAACCAGGTGGTGCCTGCGAGCTTCGACGAGGCCGAGGGCGAAGCGCAGGAGGCCGGCGTCGGCTACGAGTACGAGCCGGAGGAGGAGGCGATCCTCGCCGATCTGCTGCCGCGCAACGTCGCGGTCCAGATCTTCACCGCGCTTCTGGAGAACGCGGCCTCCGAGCAGGGCGCCCGCATGTCCGCGATGGACAACGCGACGCGCAACGCGGGCGAGATGATCGACCGCCTCAACCTCCAGTACAACCGCTCGCGCCAGGCCGCGATCACCAACGAGCTCATCGAGATCATCTCGGGCGCCGAGGCGCTCTAAGGAACAAGAGGGAACCGGCGGCATGGCTGAGGTCGGAAAAGTCACGCAGGTCATCGGCGCGGTCGTGGACGTCCAGTTCGACGACCACCTGCCCGCGATCCTGAACGCGCTCGAGACGGACAACCACGGCACGCGCCTCGTGCTGGAGGTCGCCCAGCATCTCGGCGAGAACACCGTCCGCGCGATCGCGATGGACGGCACCGAGGGCCTTGTCCGGGGCCAGGAGGTCAAGGACACCGGCGGGCCGATTTCGGTGCCGGTCGGCGACGGCACGCTCGGCCGCATCCTCAACGTCATCGGCGACCCGGTGGACGAGGGCGAGCCGGTCAAGACCGACGAGTATCGTCCGATCCACCAGCCGGCCCCGGCCTTCGAGGAGCAGTCCACCGCCTCCGAGATCCTGGTGACGGGCATCAAGGTCATCGACCTGCTGGCCCCCTACGCCAAGGGCGGCAAGATCGGCCTCTTCGGCGGCGCGGGCGTCGGCAAGACCGTGCTCATCCAGGAGCTGATCAACAACATCGCGAAGGTGCACTCGGGCTATTCGGTGTTCGCCGGCGTCGGCGAGCGCACCCGCGAGGGCAACGACCTCTACCACGAGTTCATCGAGTCCGGCGTCATCAACGAAAAGGACCTCACGCAGTCCAAGGTGTCGCTGGTCTACGGCCAGATGAACGAGCCGCCGGGCGCGCGCGCCCGCGTGGCCCTCACCGGCCTGACGCTGGCTGAGAAGTTCCGCGACGCCTCGGGCACCGACGTGCTGTTCTTCGTCGACAACATCTTCCGCTTCACGCAGGCGGGCTCCGAGGTGTCGGCGCTCCTCGGCCGCATCCCCTCTGCTGTGGGCTATCAGCCGACGCTCGCCACCGACATGGGCCAGCTTCAGGAGCGGATCACCTCGACCCGCGCCGGCTCGATCACCTCGGTGCAGGCGATCTACGTGCCCGCGGACGACCTCACCGACCCGGCGCCGGCGACGTCCTTCGCGCATCTCGATGCGACGACCGTTCTGTCGCGCTCGATCGCCGAGCTCGGCATCTACCCCGCGGTCGACCCGCTGGACTCCACGTCGCGCATCCTGGATCCGCAGGTGGTCGGCCAGGAGCATTACGACACCGCCCGGCAGGTGCAGTCGATCCTCCAGCGCTACAAGGCGCTTCAGGACATCATCGCGATCCTTGGCATGGACGAGTTGTCGGAGGAGGACAAGCTGACCGTGGCGCGGGCGCGCAAGATCCAGCGCTTCCTCTCCCAGCCCTTCGACGTGGCCGAGGTGTTCACCGGCTCGCCCGGCGTGCAGGTGCCGATCGAGAAGACCATCGACAGCTTCAAGCGGCTCTGCGCTGGTGAGTTCGACCACCTTCCGGAGGCTGCGTTCTACCTCGTCGGCGACATCGACAGCGCCGTCGAGAAGGCGCAGAAGATGGCCGCCGAGGCCGCGTAAGTCATGGCCGAGACCTTCCAGTTCGATCTGGTGTCGCCCGAGCGCCGGCTCGTCTCGACCGAGGCGAAGTCGGCGCAGATCCCGGGGATCGAGGGCGACTTCACCGCGCTCCCGCAGCACGCGCCGTTCCTGACGACGCTGCGCCCCGGCATCGTGACCGTCGCCGGCGCGCAGGGCGAAAGCGCCTACTTCGTCACCGGCGGCTTCGCCGAGGTCTCGCCCGACAGCGCGTCCGTGCTGGCGGAGGAGGCGGTCGAGAAGGCCGACCTGACCCGCGGCTTCCTCGACGAGAAAATCGACGCGGCCGAGAAGGCCCACGCCGACGCCGGCGACGACCGCAAGGCGCTGCTCGCCCAGCGGGTCAGCGACCTGCGCGCCTGCCTGTCTCTGGTCGGCGGCTGACGGACCGCGGCGCGGCCCCGCCTCGGGGTCGCGTCAGGCTTGAGCCTCGCCGCCCGAACTGGCGAGCCATTCCAGGCCGAACCAACCGGTGAGGCCGACGAGGACCATCGCGACCGCCATCAGCAGCCCGTCCCGCGCGAGCATCGCGAGGCCGAACATCGCGATCGCCGCCATCGGCGCGCTTGACGCCCAGGGAACGAGTTCGAGCGGCGGCACGGTCAGGCACAGCAGGATCGCGACGGCGGCGCCGGCCCGCACGAAGGGGGCTGCGAGGAGGCGTTCCAGCCGCCCGTGGAACCAGCGGTCGAGCCAGCGCGCGACGGGACGCATCCGGTCTGCGGACTTTCGCAGAGATCCGCTCGACACCGACCGGCTGTTAAGCGCGTCGGGAAGCCAAATGCTGCGTCGTCCGGCGGCGATCTGGGCGGCGATCAGGACGATGATCAGCGCCAGCAGCGTCGGCACGCCCGGCACGGCCCCGATCGGCGACAACTCTATGGCCGCCGGGACGAAGAGCAGCGGCCCGTAGCCCCGGTCGCCGATGGCGGCGACGACGTCGCCGACCGAAATCCGCTCCTCTTCGCCGGCCCGTCGGCGCAAGCGGTCGACGATGTCCGTCGCGGCGTTCGATGCTGTCGCCATGGCGCAGGCCCCCGTCGTTCCGGACGGAAACGCGCCGGCGAGATCGCGGGTTCCGCGTCCGCGCAACAGGGCTCGCGGCGGTCCGGCGTCAGCGTGGCGTGTCGTCTGCGCCGGAGCGGACCTCGCTCAAGCTCCCCCGGCGGACGCGGAACTGCGCCACGACGCCAGTCGCGGCTTCGCCCCGACGGGCGCGCGCCGGCTCGGGATTTACGGCCGACGCGGCGGCGTTCGGCGCGTCAGGCCGCCCGCTTCTCCTTCGCCATCTCTGCGGCGACGATGCGTTCGTGATGCTCCTCGGCGGGGCGCGCTCGCGAGAGGTCGATCTCCTCCGCCATCGGCCCCTCGGTGCGCAGGCCGCGGAGCGCGAGCGCGGCGAGCGACCAGGGCTTCGCGAAGGCGAACGCCGCCGCGGTCGGCTCGTAGCCGCAATGGGCCATGCAGTCGGCGCATTTCTCGTAGGCGCCGGTGCCGTAGCTGTCCCAGTCGGTCTCCTCCATCAACTCCCGGAAGCTCGCGGCGTAGCCCTCGCCGAGCAGGTAGCAGGGCTTCTGCCAGCCGAAGACGTTGCGGGTCGGCATCCCCCAGGGCGTGCACCGGAACTCGCGGTTCCCGAGCAGGAAGTCGAGGAACAGCGGCGAGTGGCTGAGCGACCACTTCGCGCCGCGCGCCTTGCCGATGCGGAAGACGTCGCGAAAGAAGTCCTTGGTGCGGCGACGGTTGAGGAAATGCTCCTGATCCGGCGCGCGCTCATAGGCGAAGCCCGGCGAGAGCGAGATGCCGACGCCCATCGCGGTGGCGTGGTCCAGGAAGTCGGCCAACTCCTCCGCCGGGTGCCCCTCGAAGATGGTCGCGTTGACGTTGACCTGGAAGCCCATTCGCCTGCGCCGCCTTGATGGCCTTGACGGCGCGATCGTAGACGCCCTCCTGGCAGACCGCCTCGTCATGGCGTGCGCGCAGGCCGTCGAGATGCACCGAGAAGAACAGGTAGGGCGACGGTTCGAACAGGTGGAGCTTCTTCTCCAGCAGCAGCCCGTTGGTGCAGAGCGAGACGTATTTCCGCCGCTCGATCAGCCCCTTCACGATGCGGTCGATCTCGCGGTGCAGCAGGGGCTCGCCGCCGGGGATCGCGACCATGGGCGCGCCGCATTCCTCGGCCGCCTCCCAGCACTGCTCGGGGGTCAGGCGGCGGTTCAGGATCGGGTCCGGGTAGTCGATCTTCCCGCATCCCGCGCAGGCGAGGTTGCAGCGGAACAGGGGCTCGAGCATCAGCACGAGCGGATAGCGCCGCCGTCCGCGCAGCCGCTGCGTCAGGATATGGCGCGCCACGGCGAATTGCTGGCGGAGCGGGACGGGCATTTCGGTCTCCTCGCGGCGTTTCTCGCTGCTACGCAAGGTGGCGCGGTCCGCGCTGCGCGGCAACCGCGAAGTGGGTCGGCCTCGCGCGCTTCGGCGGCCGCGCGTCGCGTCAGAGCGCGCCCGCCTGCAGATGCGCGATCAGCGCCTCCGGGCCGCCGCGTTCGAGGATCGCGCGGAACTCTTCGCGCTTCAGCAGCGCGAAGGACACGCCCCCGATGATCACGTCGAGCACCTTCGGCGCGCCGTCGACCTCGCGCACGCGGTAGTCGAGCGGAAGCGGCTCGCCGCGGGGCCGGAACATGGTGACGTCGACCAGCACGTCGCGGCGGGCGGGCGCGACGCCGCCGACCTCCGGCTTCCGCCCGGCCCCGGCGAAGCGCTCGACGTAGAGGCCGGCGAGCCAGCCGGGCAGGGCGGCGTCGATCGCGGCGGACTGCGCGGGCGTGAAGCCCGCGTCCTCGCCGCCGATCACGGCGCGCCGCCACAGATCGAGCGCGAAGGCCTCGGCGGCGGCGTCCCGGACCGCCGCGTCGCGCGCCTCGGGCGTCAGCGCCGCGTCGGTCAGCGCCGCATGCACCGTCGAGACGAGGGCGGCGACGGCGTCCCGCGCCTCCCCGCCGAAATCCGCCGCCTGCGCCTGCGTCCCGGCGAGCAGCAGGATGAGCGCGAACGCGCGTCGCATCATCGGTCTGTCCTCCTGAGCCGACCCGCGCCGCCTGGCTCGAACAGCGCCAGAACGGCGGGGGTCAGGGTGAAGCCGGCGGCCACGGAGGCCGCGAGCGCGATCAGCAGCGTCAGGCCCATGCTCGCCGTGCCCGGATGGGGCGACAGCGCGAGCGTGCCGAACGCCGCCGCGGTCGTCAGCGCGCTTACGACGACCGCCCGCGCGGTCGCCGCGTCGGGCCGGCCGCCGCCGCCGCGGGCGGCATGGGCGAGGAAGAGCGCGGTGTCGACGCCGAAGCCGATCAGCAGCGGCGCGACGATGATGTTCGCGTAGTTGAACGGCATGTCCAGCAGCACGCCGGCGGCGGCGGTCACGGCGCCTGCGGCGGCGACTGGCGCGACGACCGCCAGAGCGTCCGCCGCGCGGCGTGTGGCCGCGAGCGTGAGCGCCAGGGTCGCCGCGAGCGCCAGCCCCGTCGCCGTCGCGAGGGCGCGCCCCACGACGCGCGCCGCCCCGACGATCTGGTCGGGCGCGCCGCCGGCCTCCGGCGCGACGGTCTGCGCGGCCTCGACGAAGCGGCGCATCGCATCGGGCGCGCGGAGGTCCTCCGCCGGGATGATCGAGACCCGCCGCGCCCCGTCATCGGCGATCCAGCGGCGGCGGAGCGCGTCGGGGACGTCGGCCTCCGCAACGGGGCCGACCTCGGCGAGTGGGCGGAGCCGGTCGAGCAGGTCGGGAAACCATCGGAACAGCAGCGGTTGGAGCGCGGCCTCCGGCGGATCGCCGGTCGCGAGCTGCGCGGCGAAGGCGCGCGCGCCGGGGCCGGCCGCCTCCGTCGTCAGGGCCGCGAGCAGCGCCTCGCGCGGCGCCCCGCTCTCCGCGGCCAGCGGCGCAGGCGCGCCCTCGAGGGCGTGGGAGACGGACGGCCAGGCGAGATCGAGCAGATCGAGTTTCGCCGCTTGGTCGCGTGGGACGAAAGTCGCGAAGCGGCGCACGGCCTCCACCTCGGGCAGCGCGGCGAGATCCCGCGCCAGCGCGGCGGCTTCGCGCGCGTCGTCTGCGAGGACGTCGAGGCGGTAAGGAGTGGTCGCAGGGTCGCCCGCGAGCGCTGCGAAGGCGGCTGCGGCCGGAGCGTCGGGCGGGCGAAGGTTAAGGGGGTTCGCGTCGAAGCGGGCCTCGCGCGCGACCCATCCCGCGCCGAGGGCGATCGCCGCCGCGACGCCGCCGAGCAGAAGCGCGCGCTTGTGGTCGAGGGGACGCGGCGTGACGGTGCCCGGTTCAGGCGCGGCCGCGTCGCCGCTCAGCGCGGCGAGGGCCGGCAGGGCGGTCAGGGTGGTCGCGAAGGCGATCGCGACGCCGACGCCGCCGAGCGCGCCGAGCTGGGCGAGCCCGCGGAAATCCGTCGTCGCGAAGGCGAGGAAGCTGGCCGCCGTCGTGGCCGCGGCCAGCGCGATGGTCGGCCCAATCCGTCGCGACAGCGCGACCGCCACGGCGCCTCCTCCGCGACGGAGATGAGCGAGCAGGTGGATCGCGTAGTCCACGCCGAGTCCGGTCAGGAGCACGACGAAAGCTACGGAGATCAGGTTCAATGGCGCGAAGGCGGCGGCGGCGCCTAGCGCCAGCGCAAGCGAGAGAAACAGCGCGAACAGCGCCCGGCCGGCGGCGCGGACGCCGCCGAGGCCGAGCGTGAGGATCACCGCGATCAGCGCGAGCGACAGCGCGAGCGACAGTCCGATTCCCTCGGCGACCGCGCGCAGCTCTTCGGCCCGCATCGCCGGCTCGCCGGTGACGGCGACGGAGAGCCCCGGAGCCGCCTTGAGGCGCGCAATCTCCTCCGCCGCGGCGTCGAGAGCCGGCCGCGCGGGACTGAGCTGCGTCGGATCGGGACGGATGCGCGCCTGGAGCAGGGCGCGGGGCGCCGCGTCTTCGGCGTCGCCGGCCAGCAGGCGGCGCCAGGAGAGCGGTCGGTCCCGGTCTTCGCGCGCGGCGGCCCAGACGGCGGCGGCTTCTCGATGAAACGCGTCGAGGCGCTCCGGCTCGCCGGCCGCGAGGGCGAGCGCTGCGGCCTCCCGCGCGGCGGCGAGAAAGCCGGAGACGGTGCGGTCCTCGCGCAGACGCGCGATCAGGTTCGCCGCAGAGGAGAGCCGCGCGAGGTCGCGCGCGAGGTCCGCCTCGCCGCGCAGGAGCGGCCATGTCCGGCGGAGATAGGGATCGGCGACGGGCGCGTGGACGTCCGCGAATTCGGGCCGTGCGGCCAGGGCGTCGGCGAGCGCCGCCGCGGCGGCCTCGACCGCCTCGGGACCCTCGCCCTCCACGACGATAAGAAGCGTGTCGCGCAGGTCGGGGAACGCCGCTTCGAGCGCGCGCGCCCGCTGCTGGAAGGGCAGGTCGGGCGAGAGCATCCGCCGCGAGTCGGCGTCGACCGACAGGAACGTCGAAGCGAGCGCGAGCGCGAGCGCTGCAGCGGCGGCGAGAGCCGTCAGCGTCCGCCGCGGCGCGGCGGCGGACGCGGCCGCCCAAGCGCCGATGAGCCGGGCCGCGGCCCCCTCGTCGTGATCCGCGCCCACGGCCGAACGTCTATCGCCGCCGAGCCCGCCCGCGGGCGCCGGCGCGCCCTTGCGGGCGCGGCGCGCGCGGGCGACCCTCAGGGCGTTTCCGCGCCGGAGTCGCGCCGTGCCGCCTTTCGATCCCGCCCGCGCCGGCGACCATCCCGCCTTGATCGGCTGCGATGAAGTCGGGCGCGGCGCGCTGTGCGGACCGGTGGTCACGGCGGCCGTATGGTTCGACCCGTCGGCCTTGCCGCCGGAGCTGCTCGGCGCGCTCGACGACAGCAAGCGCATGACCGCGAAAGCGCGGCTGCGCGCTGCGGCGGGGCTCGCTGCCTCGGCGCGGGTCGCGGCGGCGGCGGCCTCCGCGGCCGAGGTCGACGCGCACGGCGTGCTCCGCGCGACGCTGATCGCCATGGCGCGCGCGGTGGCGCGGCTGGACATGCCCGGGGAGATCCTGGTGGACGGGCGCGACGTCCCGGCGCTGGCGGGGCGGGCCTGTCGCGCCATCATCGGCGGCGACGCCGCGGTGCCGCAGATCGCGGCGGCCTCGATCGTGGCGAAGACGCTGCGTTCGGCGCTCATGCGCCGGCTCGCGCTGCGAAGGCCGGGCTATGGCTGGGAGCGCAACGACGGCTACGGCACGCGCGAACATCTCGACGCGCTCGCCCGGCTCGGGCCGACGCCGCATCACCGGCGCTCCTTCGCCCCGGTCGCCCGCGCGCTCGCCGCGGCGGCGGCGCGCTGACGGCGGCGGCGCGGCGGCGTCACGCGCATTTCGAGAAGCCGCAGTCCGCGCAAGTCGCGCAGCCCTCGATCATCCGCATGCTCGCCGATCCGCAAGCCTCGCACACCTCGCCGCGCGCCGCGGCCGCCTCGCCGAGTCCGGCGCCGCCGGACTGGAGGAAGCCGATCGCGATCATGTGGCGCTCGATCACGCCGCCGATGGCCGCGAGGATCGACGGCACGTAGCGCCCGCCGATCCACGCGCCGCCGCGCGGGTCGAACACGGCTTTCAGTTCGTCCACCACGAAGCTGACGTCGCCGCCGCGCCGGAACACCGCCGAGATCATCCGGGTGAGCGCCACCGTCCAAGCGTAGTGCTCCATGTTCTTAGAGTTGATGAAGATCTCGAAGGGACGCCGACGCCCGGCGATCTCGACGTCGTTGATGGTGACGTAGATCGCATGGGCGCTGGCGGGCCATTTCAGCTTGTAGGTGGCGCCGGGGAGCGTGTCGGGCCGCTCGAGCGGGTCCGCCATGTAGACGACGTGCCCGCCGCTCTCCGCCGGCGCCCCCGCGTCGGCGGCGGGCCGCGGTTCGGCGGCGGTCGAGAGGACCGATCCGGTGATCGGGTTGGGGCGGTAGGTCGTGCAGCCCTTGCAGCCGCTCTCCCAGGCGAGGCGGTAGACCGACTTGAAGGCGTCGAAGTCGAGGTCTTCGGGGCAGTTCACCGTCTTGGAGATCGCGCTGTCGACATTGGCCTGCGCCGCCGCCTGCATCCGGATGTGGTCCGAGGGCGCGAGCGCCTGCGCGTCGACATAGGCCGGCGGCAGGTCCTCGCCGCCGCCGCGCGCCCGCCAGGCGGCGACGGCGTAGTCCACCACCTCCTCTTCGGCGCGCGATCCGTCGCGCAGCCGCACGCGACGGGTGTAGGAGGGAGCGAAGATCGGCTCGACGCCGGACGACACGTTGCCGGCGTAGAGCGAGATCGTGCCGGTCGGCGCGATCGAGGTCAGCAGGGCGTTGCGGATCCCGTGCTCGGCGATCGCGTCGCGCGTCTCGGCGTCGAGGCCGGCGACGAAGGGGCGCGCGAGAAAGGCGTCGCGGTCGAACAGCGGGAACGGCCCCTTCTCCGCCGCGAGGCCGGCCGAGGCGCGATAGGCCGCGACGGCGAGCGCGCGCGTCCAGCGATGTGCGAGCGCGGCGGCCTCCTCCGAGCCGTAGCGGACGCCGAGCATCAGCAGCGCGTCGGCCAGACCGGTCACGCCGAGCCCGATGCGGCGCTTGGCGCGGGCCTCCTGCTCCTGCTGCGGCAGCGCGAAGCGCGAGGCGTCCACGACGTTGTCCATCATCCGCACCGCGACCGCCGCGGTCTCGGCCAGCGCCGCCTCGTCGAGCCGCGCGCCGGGCTCGAAGGGCTCGCGCACGAGGCGCGCAAGGTTGACCGAGCCGAGCAGGCAGGCGCCGTAAGGGGGCAGGGGTTGCTCGCCGCAGGGGTTGGTGGCGGCGATCGTCTCGCAATAGGCGAGATTGTTCAGGGCGTTGATGCGGTCGATGAAGATCACGCCGGGTTCGGCCGCGTCGTAGGCGCCGCGCATGATCTCGTCCCAGAGCGCGCGGGCGCGGATGGTCTTCACCACCTCGCCGTCGAAGACGAGGTCCCAGGCCGCGTCGGCGTCCACCGCCTCCATGAAGGCGTCGGTCACCAGCACCGAGAGGTTGAAGTTCGTCAGGCGGCCCTTCTCGCGCTTGGCGGTGACGAAGTCCTCGACGTCCGGATGGTCGCAGCGCAGCGTCGCCATCATTGCGCCGCGGCGCGCGCCGGCGGACATGATGGTTCGGCACATGGCGTCCCAGACCTCCATGAAGGAGATCGGACCGGAGGCGTCCGCCCCGACGCCCTTCACCGCCGCGCCCTTCGGGCGCAGCGTCGAGAAATCATAGCCGATGCCGCCGCCCTGCTGCAGCGTGAGCGCCGCCTCGCGCAGATGGCCGAAGATGCCGTCGAGCGAATCGGGCACCGTCCCCATCACGAAGCAGTTGAAGAGCGTCACGTTCCGGTCCGTTCCGGCGCCGGCGAGGATGCGCCCCGCCGGCAGGAAGCGGAAATCCTCCAGCGCCTCGTAGAACCGCGCCTCCCAGCCCGCGCGCGCCGCCGGCGCCTCGACCGCGGCCAGCGCCCGCGCGACGCGGCGCCAGCTGTCCTCGACCGCGCCGTCGAGCGGCGCGCCCTCGGGCGATTTCAGGCGGTACTTCATGTCCCAGATCTGCTCGGCGATCGGGGCTGCGAAGCGACTCATTCGAATTCTCCGGGCGATGATTGGAACAACATGCGAACATGGGCCGCGCGAGTCAACGCGGGCTCCGTGACGATTCTTTCTTCGCCGATGCGCGACGACGATGACGCGACGCTCTATATGTGCGAAAGGTCGCAGCGACCAAAGAAGGATGCGCCCATGCGCGCCGGCCCGCTTCACCTGCTCAAGCTCTGCGTCGGCGCCGACCGGGTCGAAGACCTCGCGGCGTGGCAGCGTTCCTGCGCGGAGCGCGCGCGGGCGGCGGGTGCCGATCCGGTGCCGGTCCACGTCACGCGGATGCGCCCGAAGCGGGCCGACGCGCTTCTGGCGGGCGGCTCGCTCTACTGGGTGATCGGCGGCGCCGTGCTGGCGCGCCAGCGCATCCGCGCCCTCGCCCCGGTGGAGGACGAGGACGGGACGCAGCGCTGCGCGATCCGCCTCGACCCCGAGATCGTGCGCACCGCGCCGCAGCCGCGCCGACCCTTCCAGGGCTGGCGCTACCTGACGGCGGAGGACGCGCCGCCGGATCTCGGCGATGCGGCCTTCGCCGAACCCGAGGCCGGGCTGCCGGCGGATCTGCGCGAGGCGATGAGCGCCTTCGGCGTCGTCAGGAGGCGTGCGTGACCGGGCTGGGCGAGAGGTTGAGGGATCATCTGGAGCCGCTGCGCGACGTCTATGTCGCCGAACTGCTCCAGACGCTGGCGCGGGAGCTCGAACGCGGCGGAGACGTCGAGGTCGAGCCGCTGGAGCGCACGCCCGACGGCGCGCTCAAGCGTTCGGGCGGGATGGCGTTGCCGAGCCGGGGCGACTTCCGGGTGACGCGAAACGGACGCACCTTGCCGCTGCGCGCCGGCGGCTGCGGCCCGATCCTGTTCGACCCGATCACCGACGCGGTCGACGACCTCGCCCGCATCCGGGTGTCGCCCTTCCTGTGGTGCGCCGCGGAGGTGCGGGTCCTGCGCGGCTCCGGCGGGCCGAACTGGGCCCCGGTGCGGCGCTGGATGCTCGAATCGCTCCTGCCGCGCTACGGGGACGAGAGCCCGGACCTGCTCGGCGTCGTCCATCGTCTGGACGGGCCGACCGAGGACACCGGCGGCTGGCGGTTCCGGGTCGATCTCGGCTCGGCGTCGGTGGGCGTGTTCGCGGCGATGCTCGAGGCCTTCGCCGCCACGGGCTGCGCCGAGATCCAGGTCGGCGAGACCGCGACCGCCCCGCGCTGAACGCGCGGGCCCTCAGCGGCGCGCGAAGGCCGCTTCGAGGTCGCGCAGCTCCTCGCAGCCGTTGGGGCAGGCCGCGCGCAGGCGCGCAAGCAACGCCTCCGCGGCGGCGCGGTCGCCGGTTTCAAGCTCCAGCTCCCCCATGTACTCGAGCGCGCCGCGATGCGCGGGCTCGAGCGTCAGGGCCCGCTCGTAGTAGCGCCGCGCCGTCTCCCACCGGCCCTGCTTTCGGGTGGCGTAGCCGAGCAGGTTGAGCACGTCGGCGTCGTCCGGCCGCTCGGCGAGCAGCGCGCGCAGGGCCGTCTCCGCCGCCGCGGCGTCGCCGGCGTCGATGCCGTCGCGAAGGGCGAGGAGCTCCTCCGCCGCGGCGTCGTCCGGGTGCATTGCGGGCGCTGCGGCGGGCGTTCCGAGCAGTACGGCGGCGGCGAGCGCGAGCGCGGAGCGCCGCGGGCGCGATGCGGCGCGCGGCGGGCGTTTGCGGCGCGGGTCGGTCGTCATGGCGGCTCCGGCGTGGCGAGGGCCGCAGTCTAGCGGGCCGGGCGGCCCGGATCGAGCGTCCGGCGGGAGCGCAGGTCGGTTTCGCGCGACGGAGCGGACATTCGGCGCGGAGTGTAGCGGTTCCGGCGGCTTGGGCGGCCCATGCCGCGCGGCGCTCACCACGCAACGGTGCCGCCAAGCGCGCCAACGGCCCCTCCCGCCCCGCGACGGTCACGCCCAAGGCCGCCACGGCGCTCCGCCCGAGGTCCCGTCGGCGGGCTCTGATCAGACGAGAGCGGTCTCCGCGCGGCGGATCTCCCGCGCCGCGAGCCGCGCGTTCCGGACGTTCGCCTTGAAGCCGAGGTCGAACAGATCGCCGAAGACCGGCACGGCGCCGATCAGCGAATCGACCGCCGCGTTGCCGAGCATCATCGCCAGCACGCGCTTGCGGCACCCCGCCTGCGCCGCCTCGCCGATCAGCCAGGCCGACATCCCGAACCCGAGCGCGTCGCCCACGCCGGGGACCAGGCCGATCAGCCCGTCATAGCCGACCCGGAAATCGGTCCCCGGCACGCGGAAGCTGCGGTCGAGCTTCTCCGCGAGGCGTTCGATCCGATGCGCGCGGCGGTTGAGTTCAGCGCGACGCTCCTGCCCGGCGGCGGTGACCGGCGCGGGACGGACCGTTTCGGAATGCATGGCGGTCTCCATTCAGTAGCGCAGCAGCGCGCGGAGCGGGGCGCGCGCCTCGGGGGTCGCGTGGATCTCGGCGCCGGTCGCCAGCGCATGGCGCAGCGCGCGATCGACGACGTCGCGGATCGGGTCTTCGTCGGCCTCGACGCGGCCGCGCTCCGCCTCGCCGGCCTCCGGGTCGAACAGCAGCACGCCAACGCGGCCCTGGCGCGCGGCGTCCGCGACGAGCCGCGGGTCGTCGGAGGCCGGATCGCCGCGCCCGAGCGCGCCTTCGACTCGTTGCTCGGCCTCGGCCCGAAGCGCCTCCAGCGCAGGGCGCGCACGGTCGGCGACGGCGTCCGCAAGGCGCGCCTCGTCGTCAAAAGAGGAGGGGTGGCGGGTCTCCGCCTCCGAAACGAGATCGGGATAATCGAGCGTCTCCCGCAGCAGCCCGACCATGGTCTCGTCGGCGACGAGGACCAGCGGCAGGCCGGTTCCGGCGAGAGCGCGCTCGGCGACCCGGGCGAGCGCGCCGGCGTAGCGCGCGCGCTCCTCGTCGCGCTCCTGCTCCGGCGTCTCGCCGAAGGCGTCGCCCGTCCGGCCGGGTTGGCTCATCCGGCCGGCGGCGCTCCCGCCGACCTCCTTCGGCCCGAGATACGCCTCGAGCGAGCCGGGCAGATCGGCGGCGATGTCCGCGAGCGCGCCGTCGCGCAGCCGCAGGAGCCGCGCCCCGCCTTCCTGCGCGACGAGCGCGGCGGCCTCGATCCGGCGGGTCGGATCGGGCCAGACCGGGGACAGCCGGTATCCCTCGCCCACCCAGGCGCCCTCCCGGCGCGGCGCTGCGATCTCCTCGACGCGCCGCCCGTCCGGCGACAGGAAAGCCGCGACGCCGCCGCGGATCGGGCCGCGTCCGCGCGTCTCGATCCAGTCGTCGAACGCCGCGGTCACGGCCGTGGCCTCGGCCTCGTCGGCGCGGGACCGGGCGAGCGCCGAGGCGAGGGCGGCGCGGGCGTTCTTCAGCTTGACCTGGGTCTTGCGTCCGTCGCCGACGCCGTCGCCCGCGGCGACGCAGACGGTCGCGCGAACGGGGCCTTCGTCCCTGGCGAGATCGGACAGGGCGGCGTGGTCGAGAGCCATGGGCGTGCTCCGCTGCGTTCGGCGCCGAAGCGCCTCAGGCGGCGGTAACGCGACGCCATTCGGCGCGTTCCATCGGCCTGTTTCGCCCGGAGGTTGTAAAGTCTGGCTGGAATTTGGGCGCCGTGCGGAAATTCTTCCCACATCTGAAGCGGAACATCGAAAAATCGCGGTTGATTTTCCGCTTTCGACTCGCTCGCGCAGTCTCGTTCCGGTAGAACGTCCCGCGGCGTACACTGGGAGAAGAAATGTGTTGAACAACGGAATGCGAGCCGCGGCGCTCGCGACCGCGGCGCTTTTGGCGCCGACGGCTGAAGCCGCGTCGCTCACTGCGGTGCTGGACGGAACCGTGACCTACGATCCCGCGGGCCAGATTGAAAACCCCATCGACCAGAACGGCCTGCCTGTGAAGGCGACCTTCATCGGGACCTACTCGGCGGTCAGCGACCTGACCGGCCAGTTCGACCCCATCAACTACGTGCTGACGGTGGACGTGCTGGTGTCGAACATCATCGTGAAGTTGGGTGGGGCCCCGTTTCCCTTTCCGGGCGGTCCCGCCGGCGGCGAGCTGTTCAGCGGGACGATCGAGGGGCCTTTCACCGACGTTCTCGACGGCTTAGGCGGCTTGCTCGACGTCTTTGTGGACGAGACCGTCACCGTGCCGGGGACGTCGGTCAGCGTTGAAACGGCCGTCTCGAACGGAAGCGGCGTCTTCTTTGACGGATCGGCCGACGTCGCCAGCGCCGTTCAGGACGAAGGGGAGATCCTCGCGATCCTGGCGGCGCTCGGACTGGGCGGCGGGCAGGGGGGGCCGCTTCTCCACAGCTTCGACGTGACCGCCACGATCGACGTCCGGCCCGTCCCGCTTCCGGCGGCGCTGCCGATGCTCGCGGCGGCGCTCGCGGGGCTCGGCTGGGCGGCGCACCGGCGCGCCTGATCGCAAGGAGCGCATCGAGGAAAAGGAAAAGGGGCGCCGAAGCGCCCCTTTTTTCGTCCGACCCTCGCCGTCGGCGCTACTGCCCGCCGCCGAGGCTGTGCACGTAGACGGCCAACTCCTTGACCGTGGTGTCGTCGAGGATCAGGCCCCAGGCCGGCATCACGCCCTGGCGCGGCTTCCAGATCTGGGCGCGGATGTCCTCGGCCTCGCCGCCATAGAGCCAGATCGCATCGTTCAGCCGCGGCGCGCCGAGCATCGGGCCGCCGCCGCCGTTTTCGCCGTGGCAGGCGGAGCAGTTGTACTCCCAGACCTCCGCCCCGACCGTCTCGGCGAGTTCGACGTCCGTGGCCCGGCCGGTGAAGTTCAGCACATACTGCACCGCGCCCTCGATCTCCTCGGCCGAGAGCAGCTCGTCGACGCCGTAGCGCGGCATCTCGGAGTAGCGGGCGTCCGGGTCGTCCTCGTTCCGCACGCCGTGGGTGATGGTGTAGCGGATGTTCTCGAGGTCGCCGCCCCAGATCCACGCGTCGTCGTTGAGGTTGGGGTAGCCGCCGACATTCCCCGCCGCGCCCGCGCCGTGGCACTGCGAGCAGTTCACGGCGAAGTTGGCCGCGCCGGAGGCGAGGGCGAAGTTGAAGAGGTCGGGGTCTTCGCGGATCTCCTCCATCGAGGCGGCGGCGATCCGGTCCTTCCAGACCGACTGCATCTCCTTATGCGCCGCCACCTTCTCGGCGACCTCGCCGCGGGCGGTGTAGCCGAGCACGCCGCGCGTCGCCGTCTCCACCAGCGGCCAGGCCGGGAAGAAGATCGTGTAGATCACGGCGAAGACGATGGTGGCGTAGAAGATCGACACCCACCAGCGCGGCATCGGGTTGTTGAGTTCGGTGACGCCGTCCCACTCGTGGCCGGTGGTCTCGACGCCCGTCGCCGGATCGATTTTCTTTTCGGCCATCTCAGGCGTCCTTCTCGGCGTGGTCGGGATCGGAATAGTCCCGGAAGGGGATCTGGGACGCCCGCTCGGCGTCCTTCTTCCGCGCCGGGGCCATCGCGTAGACGACGACGCCGGCGAAGAAGAGGAACATGGCGAGCAGACCCCAGCTGTCCGCGAACTGGCGCATCGCGGTGTAGGTCTCCATGGGGGGACCTCCTAGCGCAGGTTCTGCGACGCGGTGGCGTCGTAGGTGGAGAAGTCGACCAGCGTGCCGAGCATCTGGAGATAGGCCACCAGCGCGTCCATCTCGGTGATGTCGTCCGGGTTCCCGTCCCAGACAGCCGCCTGCGCGGTTTCGCCGTAGCGGGCCTGGAGCCCGTCCACGTCGGCGATGTCGCTGTCCGGCTTCGCCTGGGAGTAGAGGTCCCGGCGGGCCGCGTCGAGCATCTCCTCGGTGTAGGGCACGCCGACGTTCACGTTGGCGATCAGGTTGTCGACGACGTGGTCGTAGTCGAGCTTCTTCTCGGCGAGGAAGGCGTAGGGCGGCATGATCGACTCCGGCACCACCGAGCGCGGGTCGATCAGGTGCTGCACGTGCCACTCGTTCGAGTAGCGGCCGCCGACGCGGGCGAGGTCGGGCCCCGTGCGCTTCGAGCCCCACTGGAACGGATGGTCGTACATGCTCTCCGCCGCCAGCGAGAAGTGGCCGTAGCGCTCGATCTCGTCGCGCATCGGCCGCACCATCTGGGAGTGGCAGAGGTAGCAGCCCTCGCGGACGTAGATGTCGCGCCCCTTCAGCTCAAGGGGCGTGTAGGGGCGCATCCCCTCCACCTTCTCGATCGTGTTCTGGAGGTAGAACAGGGGCGCGATCTCCACGAGTCCGCCTACGGTCACGACGACGAAGGAGAGGATCAGGAGAAGCGTCGCGTTTCTCTCGATGATCGCGTGCTTGGACCAGATTGACATCTTCTCTCGCTTCCTCACTCGGCCGGGACGGCGCCGGTCTTGGCCGGCTCGGGGGCGCCCGCCTCGCGACGGACGCGCCCCTTGATGGTCATGTAGATGTTCCAGGCCATCACGATCCCGCCCAGCAGGTACAGGACGCCGCCCATGACGCGGATCACGTAGAACGGGTGCATGGCCTCGACGGTCTCGGCGAAGCTGTAGACGAGGAAGCCGAGCTCGTTGGTCTCGCGCCACATCAGGCCCTGCATGATGCCGGACACCCACATCGCCGCCGCGTAGAGCACGATCCCGGCGGTCGCGAGCCAGAAGTGCCAGCTCACCATCGCCACCGAATAGAGCCGCTCGCGGCCCCAGAGCTTCGGCGCGAGGTAGTACATGGCTCCGAAGGAGATCATGCCGACCCAGCCGAGCGCGCCGGAATGGACGTGACCGATGGTCCAGTCGGTGTAGTGCGACAGCGAGTTGACCGCGCGGATCGACATCAGCGGGCCTTCGAAGGTGGACATGCCGTAGAACGCGATCGCCGCCACCATCATGCGGATGATCGGGTCGGTGCGCAGCTTGTCCCACGCGCCCGAGAGCGTCATCAGCCCGTTGATCATGCCGCCCCAGGACGGCATCCACAGCACGATCGAGAACACCATGCCCAGCGTCTGCGCCCAGTTCGGCAGCGCGGTGTAGTGCAGGTGGTGCGGACCGGCCCAGATGTAGAGGAAGATCAGCGCCCAGAAGTGCACGATCGACAGGCGGTAGGAGAACACCGGCCGCTCGGCCTGTTTCGGCACGAAGTAGTACATCATCCCGAGGAAGCCGGCGGTCAGGAAGAAGCCCACCGCGTTATGGCCGTACCACCACTGGGTCAGCGCGTCCTGCACGCCCGAGAACAGCGAATAGGACTTCGAGCCGAGGAAGGAGACCGGGATCGCGAGATTGTTCACCACATGCAGCATCGCGATGGTCACGATGAAGCTGAGGTAGAACCAGTTCGCGACGTAGATGTGCGGCTCCTTGCGCTTCATGATCGTGCCGAGGAACACCGCGAGGTAGGCGACCCAGACGACCGTCAGGAAGAGGTCGATGTACCACTCGGGCTCGGCGTATTCGCGCGACTGAGAGCCGCCGAGCACGTAGGACGTCGCCGCCAGCAGGATGAAGAGCTGGTAGCCGAGCATCACGAACCAGCCGAGCTGGCGCGACCACAGCGGCACGCCGCTGGTGCGCTGCACCACGTAGAGCGACGTGGTGATGAGCGCGGTCCCGCCGAAGGCGAAGATCACCGCGGAGGTGTGGACCGGGCGCAACCGGCCGAAGGTCGTCCATTCGAGGCCCAGGTTGAGCGAGGGCCAGGCGAGCTGGCTGGCGACGAAGACGCCCGCCGCGAAGCCGATCACGCCCCAGAACACCGTCATGATCACGCCGAAGCGGATCACGCCGATCTCGTAGCGCTCCTCCGACGGGTCCGCCGGCCCTTCGCCGAGGGGCTTCAGCGCGGCCTGCGGATGGAAGCTGCGGAAGAAGAAATACGCCGTCAGCACGGCGAAGATCGTCATGTGGAAGCTGAACACCTGGTCGTGGCCGCGTGCGGCCCCGATCAGGAACATCAGCGTCGCCAGCCCGAAAAAGGCCAGCTGGATCGCACGCATGGGTCCCATGTCGCCCCTCTGGTTGGTCGTCTTTCGCGCCGGAGCGCGACGCGGATGGCCCGATCCGTGCTGCGGCTGCGAACCCCGCTATTCGGACCGGAACCTAACGACGTTGACGTGAATCAACGCGCGCAACGGCGTCGCACGCGATGGTCCCGGCCATCGCAAGGCGCGTGCGCGGAGATCGACCCATGTTGGACGCACCGGAAAAACTGACGCTTTTTCAAAGGCCTCCGCCGGCGGAGGCGGTGCGCGCCGATCCGTTCGTCCTTTTGGACTACGACCATTCGGCGCAGCGCGCGATGGCCGACCTGCTGGAGGACATCGCCGACAGCCTGCCCGACGAGGTGAACCGCGCGGCCGCCGCGCTCGCGGCGTCGCTGCTGCGCTCGCTGCATGCCAGGCATGCGGAGATCGAGGACAAGGCGGTGTTTCCGCTGCTGGAATCGCGCTGCGACGCGGAGACGACCCGCCGCGCCATCGCCATCGCGCGCCGCGAGCATGATGACGCCGAGGGCCGCGCGATCGAACTCGCCGAGGCGCTGGACGCGCTGTCGGCGCGCGGCGTCTGCGACAACGCCGAGAGCCTCGGCTTCATGCTGCGCGCCTTCTTCGACGGGCTGCGCCGCCATCTCGACTGGGTCGACGCCGCGATTTTGCCGCAGGCGCGCGCGGCGCTGTCGGAGGACGACCGCGCCGCGCTCGGCGCGACGCTCGCGCGCATCGCCGATCTCGAAACCCCGCGGCCACCCGCGGGCGTGGCGGTGATCGAGGGGCTCCGCGCCTGACCGGCGCGGATCAGCGGAGCCGCCGCCCCCCGTCGCGCTCGAAGACGTAGGCGCGCGCGGGGTCGAAGGTCACGCCCACGCGGCCGCCGGCGCTCGTCCTCTCGTCGCCGCGCTCCTCGACCACGAGCTTCTCGCCGTTCTCCGCCACGAGATGCGCGTAGCTGACGCCGCCGAGCGCCTCGGTCAGCTCCACCTTGTGCGTGTCGCCCTCGGGGTCGATGGTCAGATGCTCCGGGCGCAGGCCGAGCTCGACCGCGGTTCCGTCGGCGGGGGGCGTCATGGGAAGGGCGATGTCGCACCGCAGGCCCGGCGCGGCGAGGCTTCCGCGCTCGATCCGCCCCTCGAGGAAGTTCATCGCGGGCGAGCCGATGAAGCCCGCGACGAAGCGGTTGTCGGGCTCGCGGTAGAGCGCCATCGGCGCGCCCACCTGCTCGATGCGGCCCGCCCGCAGCACCACGATCTTGTCGGCCATCGTCATCGCCTCGACCTGGTCGTGCGTGACGTAGATCATCGTCGCGCCGATCTCCTGGTGCAGCTTCGCGAGCTCGACCCGCATCTCGACCCGAAGCTCCGCGTCGAGATTGGAGAGCGGCTCGTCGAACAGGAACACCTCCGGCCCGCGCACGATGGCGCGCCCGATCGCGACGCGCTGGCGCTGGCCGCCGGAAAGCGCCTTCGGCTTGCGATC
>AACY020525176.1_pt1 | contig 23037 bp, 21 predicted proteins | sample 267378 | NCBI WGS metagenome assembly AACY02 (sample SAMN02954345, study PRJNA13694) | marine metagenome | biome: aquatic; feature: ocean; material: water; isolation source: isolated as part of a large dataset composed predominantly from surface... | reverse complement strand
AGAGCTCAAGGCCGGGCTGCGGCGGATCGTGGAGACCTACCAGCTCGAGATCCGGCTGACGCCCAACCAGGATCTGCTGCTGTGCAACATCGGCACCCCGCAGCGGGCCGGCATCCGCCAGGCCCTGGCCGATCTCGGCATCGAGACGCCGGACGCGCCCGCACCACTGGCCCGCCATGCGATCGCCTGTCCGGCCCTGCCCACCTGCGGCCTGGCGATCACGGAATCGGAGCGCATTCTTCCCGACGTGCTCGAGCGGCTCAACACCCAGCTGGCACAACTGGCGATCCACAAACCGATCCTGGTGCGAATGACCGGCTGCCCGAACGGGTGTGCTCGCCCCTACATGGCGGAACTGGCCCTGGTGGGCAGCGGCGTGAATCAGTATCAGCTCTGGCTTGGCGGCAGCGCCAATCTGCAACGCCTGGCCCGCCCCTTCCTGCAAAGGATGCCCCTCGACCAACTCGAGACCACCCTGGAACCTCTGCTGATCAGCTGGCGCGACGCCGGTGGCCGGCGCAGCCTCGGCGACCACGTCGAGAAACTCGGCGATCAGGCGGTGGCAGCCCTGCTCGGTGATCAGGCGGTGGGTGATCCGGCGCTGGCCCCCACCTGATCCACCCGGCCGTATCGGGCCGATGGCGCCTGCGTACGCCAGGCCCAGAGCTGGTCACCGAAACTGAAATGCCACCACTCGTTCGGGTGACGGACCAATCCCTGGATGTGCAGGCAGTCCGCCAGCAGGCAGCGGCGCTGATGCCAGAGCGCAGCCTCCGACTCGGGGTCGGCCGCAGCAGCGGCGGCGTGGAACTCCGGCTCTGACACCGCATCGATCGCATCAATGGCCCCGCCCATGTCCAGGGGAGTGCCGTCGCGGTCCGCCAGGGTGAGATCCACGGCAGCGCCGGTGCTATGGGGGGGTGGCGTGGCAGGGTCAACGCTGGGGGGGGCCCAGAAACGGCCCACCCGGCGACGAAGCTCCTGACGCAACACCGGCTGATCGGAGCCGGTGGGATCCAAGCCATGCCGCCGGCATTCCTCGGCCACGGCATGCTCCACCATGAAGGCCTGCACCGCCACCGGACGCCAGGCATCAAAAATCGCCAGGCGCAAGGAGGCATCCCATTGCTGCAGCTGCTGCTCGGCCCGGATCAGCCGCTCGCACACGCCCCGGCGCAAACGAAAGGGATCAGCTCCCTCGCCGTAGGGGGCGCCGAGGCGCTGATAGGGGTGGGGGCGGAGGCAATGAAGAACCGATGGGAGCGGCTCCAGGGGTTCGCCGCACTCATGGATTGAACACGCGCTCCAGGGCCTGGTCATGATTCGCACGCCGAGAACCTCACCGTCGCATTCCAGTCCGTGGCCTTCAATTCAACTGCCCGGCGGCGGCCGTTCGCTGAAGCTGATCCGCCAGAAGTTGCCGGAGGATCGGCTGGTTCTGCAGGCTGGGATCAGCGCTGATCAACGCTGCGGCCTCTTGCCGCGCTTCGTCCAGCACACTGCCGTCGTCAGCCAGGCTGGCCAGGGCCAGATCGGGCAAGCCAGACTGACGGGTGCCGAGAACCTGCCCGGGGCCGCGCAGGCGCAGATCCATCTCGGCGATTTCAAAGCCATCGTTGGAGCGCACCAGCACCTCCAGCCGCTGCTTCGCCAGCACATTGCGGCTGTCGTTGATCAGCAGGCAATGGGAGGCGGCCGCCCCCCGACCGACACGACCACGCAGCTGATGCAGCTGCGCCAGGCCAAAGCGATCGGCGTGGTCGATCACCATGACGCTGGCCTCCGGCACATCCACCCCCACCTCCACCACGGTGGTGGACACCAACACCTGCGCCCTCCCTTCCGCAAAGGCATGGATCACCGCCTGCTTCTCCGCACTGCTGAGGCGACCATGCAACAACCCCACCTCCAACTCGGGGAACACCTCATCGGAGAGCTGGCGATGGACCTCCACCGCTGACCGAAGATCCAATTTTTCTGAGTCCTCCACCAACGGCAGCACCACATAGGCGCGCTGGCCACGTGCGACCTCCTCACGGATCAGGGCATAGGCCTCATCCCGGGCTGATGCGGTGAGCAGCCGGGTCTTGATCGGCGTCCGCCCCGGCGGCAGCTCATCGATCTGACTCACATCAAGATCGCCATGAAGCGACAGGGCCAGGGTGCGGGGGATCGGCGTGGCCGTCATCGTGAGCAGATGGGGCTGCAATCCTTTGCCAAGCAGGCGGTTGCGCTGGTTCACGCCGAAGCGATGCTGCTCATCCACCACCACCAGGCCGAGCCGTGAGAAATCGACCGGGTCTTCAATCAGGGCATGGGTGCCCACCAGCACGTTCAACTGGCCATTCGCCAGATCCGTGAGCAGGCGTCGCCGCACCGGCCGAGACGTGGCACCGGTCAGCAGCTCCACCGTCACATTCAAAGGAATCAACCAGCGACAGAGGCTGCGGTAGTGCTGCTCCGCCAGCACCTCGGTGGGGGCCATGAACGCGCCCTGCCAACCCGCCTCCACGGCCTTGAGCAGGGCTGCGATCGCCACCACGGTCTTGCCACTGCCCACGTCACCCTGCACCAGGCGGGCCATCGGTTCCGGCCGGGCCAGATCCAGCTCAATCTCCGCCAGTACACGCTCCTGGGCCGCCGTGAGCCGAAAGGGAAGCTCATCAAGAAAACGCCCCACCAGGCCATCACGGGCCCCCAGGGCGCGTAGGGCTGGCGCCTGACGCTGGCGCAAGGCCGCCCGGCGCTGCATCAAGCCCAGCTGAAGCAGGAGGAATTCATCAAACACCAGGCGTCGCCGGGCCTGCTGGAGGCTGTCGCGGTCGGGTGGCTGATGAATCGCCTGCAGCGCTTGCGGGCGGGTCAGTAAACCGAGCCGCTGCCGTTGCTGGGCCGTCAACGGCTCGGGCCAGAGCCGTCCCAGGGGCAGAACGGCGTCAACCGTGCGACGCAGACGATCGGCGGTCAACCCTTCCGTCAACGCGTACACCGGCAGCAGTCGTCCGATCTGGCGCGACCGCAGCGGCGCCTGGGCGCTCTCCATCACCTCGATCAAGGGATCCTGAAAACTGAGTCCATAGGGGCCCGCTTTCACCAGACCGCTGACCGCCACCGTGGCCCCGGCAGGGAATTGGCGGGTCTGGCTGTGCAAGGCCGCTGGAGAACTGAAGCGTCGTCCGGCCAGAAAGCGCGTGACCTTCAAACGACCGGTGGGATCCTGCAATTGCAGCTCCAGAATGGAGAGATTGGGATTGCGCGGACTGGTGAAGCCATGGCACCGCCGCACGCTGGCGACGATGGTGGCAGTCTCTCCGGCCTGCAGGGCCTCAATCCGGCGCAAAGCGGAATAGTCGACGTAATCGCGGGGGTAATAGAGGAGCAGGTCGCGCACCAGCAACAGACCGAGCGCAGCCAGGCGCTCCGCCAGTTTGGGCCCAACCCCCTTCACCTTCCCCAGGGGCGTGTCCAGGGTCGGCTGGCCGCCCTGGCGGCTCGGGGACGGCAACGGCGTTCGCGCCGCTGGAGCGGGGGGCGCGTCGAAGCGCAGCCGCGGCGGCGCCATCGGTGCGCTGGGCTCCAGCCGTTGGCGTAGATCGTGCAACCACTGCCGCGTGCTGGTCACCAAACGACGCCGCGCCGCCTCATTCAGCTGCGGATAGCCAGCGAAAGACGCCGCCATCTGCGCCAGACGCTGCTGGCTGTCGGCGGGCAGAGGGCAGGGAGGCGGTGTCTGCAGTTGCCGGCTCAGAAAGGCGTGGAAGCGCTCCTGGCGTCCCTGCAGGTCAGGACAGCCCCGTTCAGCCTCCAGACCCAGTGCGGTCTGCAGTGGCTGCAACCAGGCCCGAAGCACTGCCAGATCTTCGGCGGCGAGACCCTGACCAGCCGCCCCGGGCGTCAGCTCTGATCCAGTGGAGGATGGGTTGGGCTGGGCCACCACTGTTGTTGCACCTGCCGGGTCGTTGCACGCCGCTGCCAGTGGCGTTGCTGTCGCACCATTGTGAGCAGTTGACGGCGCCGTTGGCGCAGGCGGGATCGACAGCGACGCAGATCGATCCGATCAAACTCCAGATCGGCGGGGCGCAGCAGCACCCCGGTCAGGTCGACCCAATGGCCGGCTGGGGCCGTGGGCAAGGGCACACGCAGCCGCAGCAGGTTGGACACGGAGGGCAAGGTCTCGAGCTGGCCGGCGAGAGCGGCATCGAGCAGGCTGATCGGCAACAGGCTGTGCATCAGCTGCGCCCGCATCAACTCCACGTTGATGGCATGGGAGAGATTGCGAAGCCGGCGCATCAGCGCCTGATCCTGGCCATCCATCCAATGCAGCAGATCCAGCGGCAGGCTCGGCAGAAGGCGATCCGAATCGGCGTCGAGCCAATCTGCATCGGTGGTTGCATCCTCCTGTTCCGCCTCACTGCCGGCATCGGACAGCGCGGCACCACTGGCCATCACCTGACCGGCCATGGCAAACAACGACCTCAGCGTGGCGAGATCGTCCGACTCGGGAGCCGCTCCGTCGTCGTCATCGTCTGCGGCGTCGGATGACGCCGCAGCCTCGGGCGCTGGTCGCTCCGGAGTGGGCGGCAGCAATCCCTGCAGCAGCTCCGGCTGATCGATCGGTGGTGTGAGGCTCAGGGCAATCGAAGCGGACGACTCTCCGCCCCCTGGCGCCTCATCGGTGGTGGGACGATCCTCGAGCAGGGCCCTCTGGGCCTGCAGTCGCCTCACCAGGTGCTCGCGCTCGATCTGACGCGACAGCTCCATGAGCTGCTCCACCGTGAGCAGGGAGCAGCAGCGCTGGACCAGCGCCTCGATCTTCGCCTGAAACGCCTGGCGAGCCGTTGCATCGAGCAGATCCAGACGCGCGCCCTGATCAGCGGTCAGGAGCGCCGAGAGCACGGTGCGAACCGCGGAAGGAAGCTGCTCGCGCAGCAATTGCAGATAAAGGGCCTGATCCCTGTACAACGCCGGGGCCAGCGATTGGCCCCAGGCGCTCAGGCGGGCGAGTTGTTCGTTCGGATCGCGCACGTGTGAATCGTGCAAGGACGCAGGCTCGTGGGCAGCGCCCAACTCAACTCGCGGTCATGGAGGCGACCTCGGTGGCGAAATCAACCTGCTCCACCTCGATTCCCTCACCCAGGGTGTAGCGGGTGAAGCGACGCACCTGCACGTTTTCGCCGATCTTGCCAGCCACCTGCTTCACCAACTCCGCCACGGTGAGAGAGCTGTCGCGAATGAAGGGTTGATCCAACAGGGCCATCTCCTTCAAGCGTTTGCCGATGCGGCCCTCCACGATCTTGGCCTTCATGGCCTCGGGCTTGCCGTCGAGATCATCGCGGCCCATTTCAATCGCCTTCTCGCGATCCACCACATCCTGAGGGATGTCGTCGGTGCTCACATACTCCACACTCGGGCAGGCCGCAATCTGCATGGCCACGTCGCGCAGCAGCCCCTGGAACACATCGCCACGGGCGACGAAATCGGTCTCGCAGTTGAGTTCGAGCAGCACTCCCACCCGTGCTCCGGTGTGGATGTAGCTGCCGATGGCGCCTTCAGCAGCGGTGCGACCGGATTTCTTCTCGGCACTGGCGATGCCCTTCTGGCGCAACCACTCGACAGCCTTGGTCATGTCGCCCTCGGTCTCCGCCAGGGCTTTCTTGCAATCCATCATGCCTGCGCCGGTCTTATCGCGCAGATCCTTGACAAGCTTGGCAGAAACGGCAGCCATCGGAGAGGAGAAAAAGGTGGGACGAAACTGTGACGAACCGCCGATCCGCAACAGCGCATCGGCGGCGTGAACTTAGCGGTTCAGGCGACTCAGCCCTGGGCGTCGTCGGCACCACGCTGATCATTGGCGCCGTGGCGACCTTCATTGATCGCATCAGCGAGGCGACTCAACACAAGCTGCACCGAGCGCACGGCATCGTCGTTGCAGGGAATCGGCACTTCGCAGAGATCGGGATCGCAGTTGGTGTCCAGCATGGAAACCAGGGGAATATCGAGCTTGCGCGCCTCCAGCACCGCATTGGTTTCACGGCGCTGATCCACCAGGATCACCACGTCGGGAAGACGACGCATGTTCTTCAGACCGCCCAGATACTTCTGCAGACGATCGAGTTCGCGCCGCAGCACAGCGGCTTCCTTCTTCGGACGCATGGCGATGGCACCACTGGATTCCATCCGCTCCAGATCCTTGAGGCGATCGATGCGGGCCTTCATGGTGGTCCAGTTGGTGAGCATGCCGCCCAGCCAGCGCTGGTTCACGTAGGAAGCGCCACAGCGGCTGGCCTCGAGGGCCACCACTTCCGAAGCTTGCTTTTTGGTGCCAACAAACAGGAAACGCTTGCCGCTGCGGGCCGCCGAGCGGACCCACTTGTAGGCATTGTTCATGCAGACGGCGGTCTGCACGAGGTCAATGATGTGAACCCCGTTGCGCGCGCAGTAGATGTAGCGCGACATCTTGGGGTTCCAACGACGCGTCTGGTGCCCGAAGTGGGCGCCAGCCTCCATCATCTCAGCGAGAGTGACAACAGCCATGGTGTTTGGGTTTCGGGTTCGCCTCCACCTGTCAGGGATGGTCTGGGACCAGCACCCGAAACAGACAGGTGTGCGGAATGAATGAACCCATCGAACTTATCAAAGCGTCCGTTGCCGCTCAGGCGATGCCCTGCTGCCGCGCTTCCCGCGCCATCGCCCGCACACCGATCCGATTGAGCGGCAATCGCAGCAACTCCAGAGCCAGATCGGGACGACCGCGGCGAATCAACCAGGCAAGAATCGGCCGCAGACTGCGTTCATTCAGCAGCCCTCCCAGGGTGAGCAGTTCCCAGAGCGCCCGATGCAGCCAGGTGAACTGAATGATGAAACGCACCCGACGGCTGGGGTGCTTGCGATAAAACACCAGTCCCATCCGGGCCCGTTCGCGCTCCACCCGCACCAGATCGGGAATCTGCTCCAGGCGAAAGGCGGGATGCCAGTGATATCCCACAGCCTCCGGACACTTGACCAAGACGACGCCCATCTGACGCAGGCGTTCACCCAGCTCAAGGTCTTCCCAGCCATAGAGACGAAACCCGGTGTCAAACAGGCCGGAGCGTTCCAGCACCTCCCGATCAATCGCCACATTGCCGGTGGCGAAATAGGCCCAGGAGAGGTCACGCAGCTTGTGACGTTCCGAGGTGGGATCGGCGAAATTGGCCGTGTTGATCACGGCGCCATAGGTGAAACAGAGTCGATCACCCCGTTGCCGCCAGGTGCTCTCCAGGGCGGCGGCGTGGGAGGCCAGGAATCCGGATGTCACGACCAGATCACTGTCGATGAACACGATCACATCGCCTCGGGCCTGATCGACGCCGCGGTTGCGCCCCTCAGCGGGTCCGCCATGGGCCTGCTCAACGAGTCGCACATGGGGAAAGCGGTGACTGTTGTCGCGCAGCCAGTCGGGTGTGCCATCGGTGGAGCCATCGTCGACGACGACCACCTCATACCCCTGCAGCAGTGGACTGGCTTGCTGCTGCTCCAGGGCGTTCAGACACTTCTCAAGGATCGGCCGCCGGTTGTAGGTGGGGATGACGACGCTGGCAAACATCCGCACGGAATCGGCAGGGGTCATCTCAGCCTAAAGACATGAAAAAAGGGGGCCGAGGCCCCCAAACAGCGTCTTGCGACCAGGACTCAATCGGCGGCGCCACCGTTGTTGGCCGTTCCTGTCACCCCATTGCCAGCACCTTCACCACGACCGTCGTTGCGGAGCTTGCGCTTCTTGAACTTGCGGGCGTAGGCGCGATTGCGCTCCTGCTTTTCCTTCTTGAGATTTCTGCGCTTGGCCATGCGGTTCGAAGAATGGATCGTCGAGAACTGCCACCAACCTACCCTTCCGCCGCATAGAGGCGGCCGTCTTCCATGCGCACCAGCCGATCGGCCAAATCAAGGATGCGGGGGTCATGGGTGACCATCAGCACCGAACAGGCCTGTTCCCGGGCCAGCCGACGCAACAGCTCCACCACTTCGCGGCCGGTGGTGCTGTCGAGCGCCGCCGTGGGCTCATCCGCCAGGAGCAACTGGGGCTGGGCCGCCAGCGCCCGGGCAATGGCGACACGCTGCTTCTGCCCACCGGAGAGATCGTGGGGGCGCTTGTTCATGTGATCCTCCAGGCCCACCGATCGCAACCATTCCCGCGCCTGACCGCGGCGGGCGGCATAGGAGAGGTTGGGCAGAAGGTCGGCACCCATCTGCACGTTCTGTTCCGCCGAAAGGCAACGCAGCAGGTTGTGACCCTGAAAGATCATGCCGATCCGGCGCCGCAGGCGCTGCCGGGCACCCCGACCGGCGCCGCGCAGCTGCTCGCCGAACACGCGCAGATCACCTTCCTGCACCTGACGCAGCGCCCCGATGAGGGTGAGCAGGGTGGTTTTCCCGCATCCGGATGGTCCGGTCAGCAGCACCACCTCGCCGGGCTCGATACGCAACGACACCTGCTGGAGCACCTGACGGCGCATGTCGCGACGGCCATACCAGTGGCTCAGGCCCTCGATGTCGACCGTGGGGGAACCAGCCGATGGGCTGAACGCCGAGGGAGACAGGGGCCTGGTCATCGCGTCAGAAGATCTCGGCGGGGTCGGCATCGATCAGGCGACGCATGGCGAGACAGGCGGACACCATGCACATCACCAGAATCATGCTGAACACGGTGACGGCACGGGTGAGATCCATCCCCACGGGCAGCCGGGTGGCCTGGCGCACGAACCAATACAGGCCCTGGCCGGCGAGGTAGGCCGGCACGTAACCGAACATCGCCAGCAGCAGCCCCTCCCGCACCACCACACCCAGCAGTGACGAGAGGCGATATCCCATCGCCATCAGGGTGGCGTATTCGGGCAGGTGGTCGCTCACATCGGTGTAGAGCACCTGATACACGATCACGCAGCCCACCACGAAGCCCATGGCAGCGCCGAGGGTGAAAATGAATCCGATCGAGGTGCTGCTGCGCCAGTAGTTCTGCTCGAAATCGATGAATCCCTGCTTGGTGAGCACGCGCACGTCCTGGGGCAAGAGGGCCTGTAGTCGCTGCTGCACCAGGGCCGGATCCGCACCCGGCTTCAACCGGATCAGGCCGAGCTCGATACTCCCCGCCGGAGTGTTGGGCATGAGATCAAGGAAGGTCTCCGAGCTGGTGAGCAGGTTGCCGTCGGCCCCGAAGCTGGTGCCGAGCGCCACCAGACCGGCCACCCGCACCCGGTTGCCACTGATCTCGCTCTCCACGGTTCGCCCGTCGCGGAACCATTCGGCGACGGGGCCGAATTCAGGCCGGGAGCGTTCGTCAAAGAGCACCCGACCTTTCTGCGAGAGAAGACGAGCCTTGGCGGGCAGGTCCTGATCGGTGAAAAAAGGATCGCCCGGATCAAACCCCAGAGCCAGGATGGAGCGGGTCTGAAGCGTTTCCGGATTACGCCACAACATCAGGCTCCAGTGCACCGGGGTGATGCCTTCCACGGCCGGGTCAGCCATCACCTGGATCAGCCGCCGCCGCGGAAACCCCGCCATGCGCACCGAGCTGGTGGAGCGGGGACTGATCAACACCAGATCAGCATCAAAGCGACGGTGCACGGTGACGCTGGCATCAAACAACCCGTCGCGAAAGCCGAGCTGCATGAACATCAGAATGCCGGCGAAGCTGATACCCGCCAGGGCCACCAGAAGCCGCACCGGTTGGCGCACCAACATCAGCGACGCCAGGGGAATCCGACGCCACCACCAGAACCGACCCATCAGCGCCCCCTCGTCACGGGTTCTGGAAGCGGGCGATCACCTTCATCCCAGCCAACCGGCTCACCTTGGCCGCTGATTCAGGCGAAAGACGCACGCGCACTTCCACAATGCGCGCATCGGCATCCCCGGTGGGATCGGTGGACAGAACCCGCCGTTGGCGCACCTGGGGGCTGATGCGCACCACCTCACCCGAGAGGCGACCGCTGAAGCCGCCGTTCTCGCTCACCAGAGCAACGGGCTGACCGAGGCGGATGCGATTGACATCCGATTCGTACACCTCAATCAGGGCCTCCATCTGCTGGCTGGCACCCACCTCGAGCACACCGTCGGCACTGGAGCGTTCACCAACGCGGGTGTGCAGCTTCAGCACCACACCATCAATCGGTGAGCGCAGCTCGGAGTCGGCCAGATCGGCCTTCAACTTGCGCTCCCGAGCGAGAGCTTCACGCCGCTCACCCTCGAGGCGCACCAGTTCATCCTGCTTGTCTTCCAGCAGAACAAGCGCGGCGGCCCCTTCCCGGGCAGCAGCGGCGTAACGGGACACTTCCCGCTTCTGCATCCGGATTTCGATGTCGAGGGTGCGCAGCTTCTCCCTCACCGCAGCGAGGTCCGCCAGAATCTGGGGGCGGCTGTCGAAACGGGCGAGTACATCACCCTGAGCCACAGGATCACCCTCCTTCACCAACAGCTCGGCCACCCGTGGCGTGCCGCCGAAGCCACTCACCGGAGCAGCCAGGCGCCGCACATCACCAGCGGGCTCCAGCTGACCCAGGGCCGCAACGGCCTCCGGTGGGCGGACCGCTTCAGGCGAGGGAGCCACCGGCTTGGTGGGGGCGGAAGGGCGACGCAGGATCGCCACCAGCAGGATCACCACCAGCAGACCCAGCCCCCCCACGAGCCAGACGAGGCGAGACCGGGTGTTCAAGGCTGCGGCGGATTGTCGAAGAGCAGCTCCTCGATGTAGCGGTCCGCCCACTCCGGACTGAACGCCTTTTCCAGAACCCGTCGCGTCTTGTCGTTGCGTTTCTGTTGGAGGCAATAGGAGAGCTGACCCTGATATCGGGCGATGGTAGGAGCTGCCTGAGGCGGATCGGGCTCGGTCTGGTCGATGGCAGCCGCAAGAATGGCCAGGTAGGACCCCACCAGATCGACAAACCACCCCTCCTCCTCCCGATCCACCGGGCGGATGAAGCGCACAAAGGGGGAGAAGATCGTGCCCCAGGGCGGCAACGCGCGCACCTGTTGGAACGGCGGCAACACCAGATCCTCCAGCGGAGTCCGCACCGCATCGGGCAAGCGGTCCGTCACCGGGGAGAGATCGACGATCGCGGCGGAGATGCCGGCTGGACTAGCGACCAGATCAGCGCCGAAAACCGGCAGATCAAAACGCGGATCCGGGAAAAACACGCAATGAAGGATCTGCAGGCCAAGCCCCAGTCGGGCCGTTTCCAGATGGAGCTTGCGCAGGCCCCTGCAGCGATGCAGCTCGTTGCGAATGAACAACGCTTCGCCATCCAGGCTCGCGCTGATCTCCTCCAGGGAGGGATCCACCGCCAGATCGTCCAGCGCGGGCAGCTGGGAGCGGCACTCCCGGATCCGATCCGCCAGGGCATCCATCAAGGGATGCATGGGCCGGTCGGGAGCGGTGACGATCGTCGACACAGGTGCGAAAGAGCACAGAATGGGACTTTGCCACGGGATCCTGAGCCACCCCACCCCCGGCCCTGAGCTGTTGCATCAGACCCTGGCCAACGGCAGTCGCTGTGTGCTCGCCCCCATGCCGGAGAGCCCGCTCACCTGTCTGGATTTCTGGTGCCGGGCCGGTAGCGCCAGCGAAGGGAACGGAGAGGAAGGGCTGGCCCACTTCCTCGAGCACATGGTGTTCAAAGGCAGCGACCGGCTCAACGCCGGGGAGTTCGACCTGCGGATCGAAGCCCTCGGCGGCAGCAGCAATGCCGCCACCGGTTTTGATGACGTGCACTTTCATGCCCTGGTGCCGCCCGACGCAGCGGCGGAGGGACTGGAGCTTCTCCTCGATCTGGTGCTGCAACCGGCCCTGCAGGCGGAGGCCTTCGCCATGGAGCGGGATGTGGTGCTCGAGGAGATCGCCCAGTACCGCGATCAACCGGATGAGCAGGTGATCCAGCAACTCCTCGCAGCCTGCTGCCCCGACCAGGCCTATGGACGACCGATCCTCGGTTGGGAGAGCAGCCTGCAGGCCAGTGATCCCGAAGCGATGCGGCAGTTTCACCGCCATCGCTACCAGGGTCCCCAGTGCTGCCTGGCCATCGCAGGAGCGCTCCCAGCCGGCTGGGAGCACTGGCTGCAATCGAGTGCGCTGGCCGGGCTCGACAGCAAGGGCGACGCCCCCCCTGGCCCCAGCGAACCCATGCTCCACTTCCGACCCGGTCGGCAGGAACAACGGGTGCCCCGACTGGAAGCAGCGCGGCTGCTGATGGCCTGGCCGGCCCCGCCCGCCCAGGAGCAGACCACCCTCATGGGCTTCGATCTGGCCACCACGGTGCTGGCGGAAGGACGCCGCAGTCGCCTGGTGCAGCACCTGAGGGAAGAGCTGCAGATCGTGGAATCGATCGACATGGACCTGACCAGCCTCGAGCAGGGAAGCCTGGTGATGCTGGAAGCCTGCTGCCCTCCGGATCTGGTGACGCGGGTGGAAGCGGAGGTGTGCGCCGTGCTGAAGGCGATGGTCGACGCACCGATCGAAAGCCAGGAGCTCGATCGGGCCCGACACCTGGTGGGTAACGGACTGCGCTTCAGCCTCGAAGCACCGGGGTCGGTGGCGGCCATCGCCGGCGCCCAGACCCTCTGGCGAGGTCCCCAGGCTCTCCTGGATCCCCTCCTGCAGATGGAGGCCTGGGACGGCCCCAGCCTGCGGGAGAGGATTTTTCCCGCGCTGCAACCGGAACTGGCCAGCACCTTGATCGCCCTCCCTGCGGATCCCGCGTGATGGCGACACCGGAATGGATTGTGGATGCGATCAACACACCCGGTGTGATCGCCGCAAAACTCTGGCTTCGGGGGGGCAGTGGCCGTGATCCGCTCGGACAGCGTGGTGCCCATCAACTGCTGGGATCCAGCCTCACCCGAGGCTGCGGCCCCTACGACCATCTCCAGGTCGCCGACCTGGTGGAAGGCTGCGGCGCTGGCCTGCGGTGCGACACCCATGAAGACGGCATCCTGATCAGCCTCAAATGTCAGGACCGTGATGCCAGGCGGCTGCTGCCCCTGCTGGGGTGGATGCTCGCCGATCCCCATCTCGCCGAGGAGCAGGTGGAGCTGGAACGGGATCTCAGCCTGCAGGCCCTCCAGCGCCAACAGGAGGATCCCTTCCACCGGGCCCATGACTGCTGGAGACAACTGGCCTATGGCGGCGGTCCCTATGGGCACGACCCGCTGGGAATCGCCGCCGAACTGGACACGCTGGATGCGCAGACCCTGCGTCCCCTGGCCGGGACGTTGGCCCGCCGCCAGGGCATCCTCGCCCTCTCCGGCACGATTCCTGAGGGTCTGCTCACGGAGATGCAGGCCTTCCAGGGGTTCAGCGAAGCGGCCACCGAGCGCGACGGCTCAGGCGCTACCGGCTTGCCTCCCAGGGAGGAAACCGACCGTTCGGAACGGGTTGGCCTCCAACCGCTCGACACCGAACAGGTGGTGATCATGCTCGGCCAGCCGACCCTGCCCCATGGCCATGCCGATGACCTGGCCCTGCGCATGCTGCAGGCGCACCTCGGGGTCGGCATGACCAGCGTGTTGTTCCGTCGACTGCGGGAGGAGCATGGCGTCGCTTACGACGTGGGCATTCACCACCCAGCCCGCGCCGGTGCCGCTCCCTTTGTGCTGCATGCCAGCAGCAGTGCCGAGCGGGCGGCGCTGAGTCTGCGCTTGCTGCAGGAGGCATGGGATGACCTGGCCCAGCGGCCGCTCACGGCCGACGACATGACGCTGGCCGCAGCCAAGATCCGCGGTCAGATCGCCCATGCCACCCAGACCTCAGGCCAACGGGCCGAGCGTCGCGCCCAGCTCAGGGCCCTCGGACTGGCCGATGATTACGACCACACCAGCCTGGAGCGCCTGGCCACACTCGAACCCGAGCAGCTGCGCAGGGCCGCCGAACGTCACCTCGATCGCCCCCTGCTCAGCCTCTGTGGACGCAGCGCGGTGATCGACTCTCTGGCCTCCGAGTGGAGCCGAAGGGCTCAACGGAGCTGTTAAGAGGCAGGACCAGCGGCTGCAGCGTCCTCGGGGATCCGCTGCAACTGGTCGAGGGGAATCAGAAACGTGCCGCGGCGAAAGCGCACCACGGCGGTGTTCAGCGGCCGCAGACCGACGAGTTCGCCCGGTTCCTCGGTGGTCACGAGATCAGCCGGCCTGAGCATGGGCATCGGATCAGCCGTTTTCAGATAAGGCAAAGGGCGTCGGAGCTGGACGCGATCGCCGATGACTGGGTTCATGATCCCTGGGCAATGGATGCGTCCTACAGCAGGATGGTGACCAGTTGAGTGATGCCCGTGCGGGCTCTGGCCACCTGGAGCGGCGCCGTCGCCGGCCTGATGCTGATTCTGGTGGGCAGCCTCATGCCCGCAGCCGTCGTGCTCCCCGTGCTGCCTCCCCAGGTGCTGCCGCTGCCGAGCACCTGGCAGGTGCCGGCCCTGCTGCTCACGGCCCTGATCTGCGGTCCCCGCGCCGGCGTGATGGCGGCCATGGCCTACCTCACCATCGGCCTGGTGGACCTGCCCGTCTTCCATGACGGCGGTGGCCTCGGGTATCTGCTCAATCCCGGCTTCGGCTACCTGGCCGGCTTTGTTCCAGCCGCCTGGCTCTGCGGGCGCCTGGCCCAGCAACGGGGCATGAATGATCTGGCGCGCCTCAGCCTGGCCGCGATCGCGGGGCTGCTCACGATTCAAGTCTGCGGTCTGCTCAATCTGCTGCTGGGCAGCCTGTTCGGACGCTGGAGCGACCCCCTGCCCGAATTGCTGTTCAGCTACGGCATCGGTCCGTTCCCAGCCCAGATCGCCCTCTGCATTGCCGCCGGGGTGTTGGCCCTGCCATTGCGGCGCCTGCTGATCATCGATTGATGACGCAGCGCCGGCCCCCATCGATGCCCGCCGTCGCCTCCAGCAGGCGGGGCGTGTCGAGGACAGCACTCCTCGGCCTTGCGGTTGTCCTGGTGCTCCTCGATCAAGGCAGTAAGGCCTGGGTGCGGCAGCATCTGCTCCCGGGTGTGGTGGCCCCCCTGATCCCCGGCCTGGTGCAACTGCGCTGGGTCCGCAACAGCGGCGCCGCCTTCAGCCTCTTCACGGATGCCACTGGTCTGCTCGCCCTGCTCAGCCTGGTGGTGGCGTTGGTGCTGTTGGTCTGGTTGTGGCGTGCTCCCAGGCTTGGACTGTGGCAAGGGCTGGCCCTCGCCTTTCTGCTGGGCGGAACGGTGGGCAACGGGATCGATCGCTGGCGGCTCGGCCATGTGACCGATTTTCTGGAACTGGTGCCGATCTCGTTTCCCATCTTCAATGGAGCTGATCTCGCCATCAACCTTGCCGTCGCCTGCTTCGCCATCGACGCCCTCAGCCGACGCCGTGACCCCAACGGCACCTGAGCCGCCTACGCCAGGCCCCCCCTCGGTGGCACGGCTCTGCATCGATCAGGCCGGTCAGCCCTCGCAGTCGATCCCCCTCCATGGCGAGGCCTACCGCCTCGGGCGTGAGGAGGGGATGGAACTGAGCCTCGACCATCCTGCGGTCAGCCGGCAGCACGCGCTGCTGCGTCGACGTGGCCGCCGCTGGGTCCTGGAGGATCTCAACTCCACCAACGGGCTCTGGTGGCGGGGGCGACGGGTGCAGGAACTGGAGCTGCGCGATGGCGATCGGATCAGCCTTGCTCCTGCCAGTGAACCGGGAGCCCCCAGCCTGCGTTTTCTCAATCCAGCCGAACAGGGCCGGCGCCGGCTGGAACGGCTGCTGGGGTTCGGGCTGTTGACAGGCCTTGGGGCCACGGCAGCGCTGATGCTCATCGCCGTGCTCGATGTGCCGATCCGCGGACGCCTGGCCACGGTGCAGGGACCGATCGCCATCTACGACCGCCTCAACAAACCCCTCGAATCGGTGGATTCCAGCCGCCACCGGGAATTGAAGACGATTTCGGCGTTCTCTCCTGCGCTGGTCGATGCCCTGCTGAGCTCGGAAGACAATCGCTTCTGGTGGCACCCGGGTGTGGATCCGATCGGCACCCTGCGCGCGTTCGCCACCAATCTGAGCGGCGGTCGCCTGATCGAAGGGGGCAGCAGCCTCACCCAGCAGCTGGCACGCAGCCTGTATCCCGATCAGGTCGGGCAGGGCGACACCCTGGGCAGGAAATGGCGGGAGCTGCTGGTGGCCCTGCAACTGGAAAGCCGTTTCAGCAAGGGAGAGCTGCTGCTCAGTTACCTCAACCGGGTGTATCTCGGCGTGGGCTGGGGGTTTGAGGATGCCTCGCGCGTCTACTTCAACAAATCCGCCTCCAAGCTGTCGCTGCCCGAAGCGGCGCTGCTGGTGGGGCTGCTGCCATCGCCCAATGGCCACGATCCCTGCCGTGATCCGCAACGGGCCCTGGAGGCACGCAACCGCGTGCTCAACAAGATGGCGGATGCCGGGCGCCTGTCCCTGGAGGAAGCCCGTCTGGCAAGACGCCAACCGATCCAGCTGGCCAAGGCGGCCTGCAGCAAGGACGCGTTGCGCCGCTCCGCTCCCTTCTACACCGATCAGGTGCGGCGCGATCTCAGCGCCCTGGTGGGACCGGATGTGGCCGCCGAAGGTAATTTTCTGATTGAAACCCACCTCGACCCGGTGCTTCAGCAGGTGGTGGAGCGGCAGCTGCAGGAGCTGCTCAACCAGGCCCAAGGGCTGGGCGTGGGCGAAGGCGCCGCGGTGGTGATCGACCGTCGCAACGGCGGTGTGCTCGCCATCGCCGGCGGCAGGGACTACCGCTCGAGTCAGTTCAACCGGGCCACGATGGCGCTGCGTCAGCCCGGCAGCACCTTCAAGCTGTTGACCTACCTGGCGGCGCTGCAACGGGGGATCAAGCCAGGCGACGGCATCGATTGCAGCACCCTGGAGTGGGGCGGCCAACGCTTTGAAAGCAGCTGCAACGGTCGCCTCAGCCTCACCAGTGCCTTTGCCTCCAGCAGCAACACGGCGGCGCTGCGCCTGGCGCGGCGGGTGGGGCTGGAGCAGGTGGTGCGCCAGGCGCGGGCCCTGGGAATCAACACGCCGCTCGATCCCGTGCCCGGGCTGGCGCTCGGCCAGAGCGAGGTGCGCCTGATCGAACTGACCAGTGCCTATGCCGCCGTGGCCAACGATGGGCTCTGGCACCCCCCCACCACGATCCGCAGGCTGCTGGATGCGGAGAGCTGCACCGCCGACACATTGAAACGCTGCGGCAGCCTCACCGGCGATGGCTCGACGCAGGTGAGCAGCGCCCGTCGTGCCATCAGCAAAGACGTGGCGCGACGCATGCAGGCGATGCTGCGGGCTGTGGTGCGCGGTGGCACCGGCTCCGCCGCCTCCTTGGGGGGCCTGGAGGGGGGCAAGACCGGCACCACCAACGATGGCCGGGATCTGCTGTTCATCGGCTACGAACCAAGCCGTCACTGGGTTCTCGGCATCTGGCTCGGCAATGACGACAACAGCCCCACCGCCAGCTCCAGTGCCCTGGCCGCCTCCCTCTGGGGCGACATCATGCGCGCCGCCGGCAGGGGCAGCGCTGGTCAGCGATGAAAGGGCAGAAGCGATGGATCGTCTGGGCGGGTGGCGCCCTGGTGGTCCTGATCGTGCTGGGGATGGTCCTGCAGGCGATTCGCAACCTGCTGTGGGATCTCAGCTACTGGCTGCCGCCCTGGCTGGTGGGTCCGGTGCTGCTGCTGGGATTCGGTGTGATCGCCGCCCTGGCCTGGCAGCTGGGTTGGCCCTGGTGGCAAGCCTGGCGCCAGGGAGCGGGCCGAACGGGTGGCGCCGGCCGGGGTCGCACCGCCGCAGCACCGCCAGCGCCGGACAATCGCCGCCAGGCCGCCGAACAGAGCCTGGAGAGCATCGACCGCCTGCTGGAGAAACTTCAGGATGAGGTGGCCCGCGAGGGCCTGCGTCAGGAGCGTGAGCGGGTGGCGCAGGAACTGAAGCGCGGCGATCTCACCGTGGTGGTGTTCGGCACGGGATCCAGCGGCAAAACCTCCCTGATCCGCGCCCTGCTCCAGGAGATGGTGGGGGAGGTGGGCGCCGCCATGGGCAGCACCAGCGAAACCCGCAGTTATCGGCTGCGCCTCAAGGGCCTCGAGCGCGGCCTGAAACTCATCGACACCCCCGGCATTCTCGAAAGTGGTCGCGATGGCCGCGAACGGGAGCAGGAAGCCCGCCGACAGGCCAGTCGAGCCGATCTGATGCTGGTGGTGGTGGACGGAGACCTCAGAGCGGCGGAACTGGAGGTGACCCGCCATCTGGCCGGACTGGGCAAACGGCTGCTGCTGGTGCTGAACAAATGCGACCTGCGGGGAGAGGAGGAGGAACGGCGCCTGCTCGCCCTACTGCATCGACGTTGCGGCGATCTCCTCAGCAAGGACGACGTGGTGTCCGCGAGCGCAGCCCCCCAGTCGGTGCCGAGACCTGGACGCTCCCCCTGGCAACCGCCGGCCGAAGTGGACCGCGTCTTGCGACGCCTCGCCGTCGTGCTCCATGCCGATGGCGAGGAACTCCTGGCCGACAACATCCTGCTTCAGTGCCGCCATCTGGGCGAGGCCGGACGGGACTTGCTCGATCGGCAACGTCGCCAGGAGGCCGGCCGCATCGTCGATCGCTACAGCTGGATCGGTGGAGGGTTGGTGGCGGCCACTCCCCTCCCCGGGGTTGATCTGCTGGGCACCGCAGCGGTGAATGCCCAGATGGTGATCGAGGTGGCGGGGGTCTACGGGGTGCAACTGACCCGCAGCCGGGCCCAGGAGCTGGCCCTGTCGGTGGGACGCACCTTGGCGGGCCTGGGGGTGGTGAAAGGAGCTGTCTCCCTGATCGGCACAGCCCTCAGCCTCAACCTGCCCACCCTGTTACTCGGCAGAGCGGTGCAGGGGGTCGCGGCCGCGTGGCTCACCCGCATCGCCGGTGCCAGTTTCATCACCTTTTTCCAGCAGGATCAAGACTGGGGCGATGGTGGCGTGCAGGATGTGGTGCAGCACCACTACGACCTCAGCCGGCGCGAGGCCTCGCTCAGGCGCTTCCTGGAGACGGCGCTGCGGCGGGTGGTGGAACCTCTGCAGCGGCGGGAGGCGAAACGACTGCCGCCCCAGCCAGGGCCTCGGGCGGCGGCGGACGCATGGGACCGCGGGAATCCAGCACCGTGATCAGGGCGAGATACACCACACCGATCAGCACCGACAGGGCGCCGGTGACGATCGCCACCCAGCGACCACGGGGCGAGGCAGGTGCCGCCATCAGCCGTTCTCCAGAACCGAACGATTGAGCATGGCAGCCAGCTGATCGAGGTGATGACTCTGGGTGTGGGGATTGCCCAGCACCGCCTTCAGGGGATGGCAACCGCCATGGAAAGGGCGCGACAACATGAACCCGTGCTCCAGCAGCCTGGCGCGTGTGGTCGCCGACCAGGCATCAACTTGATCGGGCGCAGCGTTGCGGGGCCGGCACACCAGCAGATGCAAAGGGCCGGAACTGACCTGAAGCCGCTCCGGATCCAGACGGGCTTCCAGGTGCTGACGACGCTGCAGAGCACCCTGGAGCAGCGATCGGATCCCGCTTTCGCCCAACTGGCGCAGGCCCAGCCAAAGCTTGAGAATCTCCGCAGGCCTTGAGCCCTGCAAACCCTGCTCGCCGCCATGGGCATCGCCCCAGGCCGGCTCCATGTAGGGCAGACCGGTGGCAAAGGCCTCCGCCAGCAGGCGACGGTCGGCCACCAGGAGCAGGGAGGAGGTTTTGGTGATTCCGAGCAGTTTCTGGGGATTGACCGTGATCGAATCGGCACGGCCCAGCCCCTCCAGGGGGGCCGAGGTGTCGGGGGAGAGCGCATAAACGGCTCCAATCGCACCGTCCACATGCAGCCAGACGCCGCGACGACGACAGAGCTCCGCCAGCTGGGGCAGAGGGTCGATCGCGCCGCGCACGGTGGTACCGGCGGTGGCCACCACGGCCAGACAGGGTCGTCCTTCCGCCTGAAGCTGCTCCAGTGCGGTCTCGAGCGCCTCCAGCCGCATGGCGCCGTCGGCATCGACGGCGATGCGACGCAGGCCATCGGGCTGCAAGCCCATCACGCGCACCGCCTTGGCGAGGGACACGTGGGCCTCGTCGCTGGCGAGCACCACCGCCCCAGGCTCGGCGCCCAGACCAGCCCGCTGCCGGGCCACCACCAAGGCCATCAGATTGCTGAGGCTGCCGCCACTGGCCGGCACGCCACCGGCGCCTGAGGGCAGGCCAAGGCGCTGTGCGAGCCACTGGCAGAGCTGTCGCTCCAGATGACTGAGGCTGGGCGCCAACTCTTCGGCGAGGAGATTGTTGTTGAGGCCGGCGCAGATCAGGTCGGCGGCGATGCTGGCCGTCAACGGCGGCGGATCCAGATGGGCGAGAGCGCCGGGATGGGAAGGGCGGTAGGCCCCATCCATCACCAGTTGCAGGTCCTCCAGCAGTGCAGTGGCCGAGCGCGAGGTCGGCTCCGGAGCGATCGCCGGTAACACCGAGAGGGCCGGCAAGGGCCCTCTGCACTCGGCATCGGCAAGCCAGCGACAGAGCCTTTGGCTTGCCTGATCGAGAAACTCCTGCAGCGCCGGATCCAGCCCCTCCGGCGCGGCGAAGAAGGGCAGGGTCAGCATCGGTTCGCGCGCGGGGTTGCCGACCAAGACCATCGCCAGAACAAACGCCATTCTCCCCTGCGGTGGCACAGTGCCAACGGCAGGTCTCCGTTTCGAGCGCCGTGGCTTCCCACCATGTTCTGGGCGATGCGGAACAGCGCCTCTGGATGGGGCGGCTGCTGCGGCGCGCCGACCAGCTCGGCCGCGAGGGCGAAGTGCCGGTGTGCGCCGTGATCCTGGATGGACAGGGGCGCTGCATTGGTTACGGCGGCAACCGACGCGAGCGGCAACGGGATCCCCTCGGCCATGCCGAACTGGTGGCCCTGGGGCAAGCCAGTCAGCTGCGTCAGGACTGGCGTTTCAACGACTGCAGCCTGCTGGTGACCCTGGAACCCTGCCCGATGTGCGCCGGGGCCCTGGTGCAGGCCCGGATGGGCCAGGTGATCTTTGCCGCCTGGGACAGCAAACGCGGGGCGCTGGGAAGCACGATGGATCTGAGCCAGCACCGCAGTGCCCACCACCACATGCGCGTGGTGGGCGGGGTGATGGAGCCTGAGGCGAGAACCAGGCTGGAAGCCTGGTTCAGGCAGCGGCGGCAGCGACCGACTTGAACCGGGGCAGCTCGGTCTCAAAGAGGTTGAGCAGACGATTCACGTTCTCAGGGTTGGAGTTGTAACCCATCAGGCCGATCCGCCAGATCTTGCCAGCCAGGGTGCCGAGACCACCACCCACTTCGATGCCGTGGGTGTTGAGCAGGTGCTGGCTGAAGGCCTTGCCATCCACCCCGTCCGGGATGCGCACGGTGGTGAGGGTGGGGAGACGCAAGGCCTCGGGGGCATGGAGCACCAGGCCGAGCCGCTCGAGGCCAGCCCAGAGTGCTTCGGCATTGCGACGATGACGGGCCCAGGCCTGCTCCAGCCCCTCTTCCGCCAGCAGACGCAGAGCCTCCCGCATGCCGAAATTCATATTCACCGGTGCCGTGTGGTGGTACACCCGATCACTCCCCCAGTATTGATTCAGCAGGGAGACATCGAGATACCAGTTGGGCACTTTGCTGGAGCGGGAAGCGAGTTTCGCTTCAGCGCGGGGTCCCATCGTGAAGGGTCCGAGGCCCGGGGGGCAGCTCAGCCCTTTCTGACTGCAGCTGTAGGCGAGGTCGACTTTCCAGGCATCGAGGTAGAGGGGAACGCCACCAAGGGAGGTGACGGTGTCGAGCAACAGCAGGCAATCATGCTTGCGGCAGAGATCGCCCACACCCTCCATCGGCTGGCAGATGCCCGTGGAGGTTTCGGCATGCACCATCGCCAGAATCGCGGGCCGATGCTCGATCAGGGCCGCCTCGAGCTCCTCCAGGCTGAAGGCCTCTCCCCAGGGACGCTCGATCACCCGCACATCGGCGCGGTAACGGCCGGCCATGTCAGCGAGGCGATGACCGAAGTAACCCTTCACCGCCACCAACACCGTGTCACCGGGTTCGACCGTGTTGGCCAGGGTGGCTTCCATGGCAGCACTGCCGGTGCCGCTCATGGGAAGGGTGAGGCGATTGTCGGTTTGCCAGGCGTAACGGAGCAGCTCCTGCACCTCGCTCATCAACTCCACATAGAGAGGGTCGAGGTGACCGATCGGGGTGCGCGACAGGGCCTGAAGCACCGTGGGATGGGCATTGGAAGGGCCAGGACCCAACAACAGCCGATCCGGTGTGGCGATCGGGGCAAGAGCCCGGCGGTGGCTCGAATCAACCGGACGCTGAGAGAGCGATGTCGCCAAGGCCTGCACAAGAAATTGTTGGCGTGAAGCCTACGCAGTCGCTCCGCCAAGACGGGGAGAGATGTGCGTTTGCAACGGTGAAAACTGCGAACTGTCAGCGCTGCCGCACGTCGGTGGCCGCCAGACCGGAGGCCATGTGATCAAAGGGCTGACGGATCACGGCACAACGCTCAATGTCCAGACCCTCCGCCACCAGCCGTTCACAGAGCACCTCAGCCAGCAGGGTGATGCTGCGCACGGTTGGACCCGTCGGCACTCCCAGACTCTTGTAGGTGTCATCGAGTCCGTTCAACACCCGTTCGTTGAGGATGGTGCTGTCACCGGCCGCCAGGGCGTAGCTGGCATAACGAAGGAAATAATCCATATCGCGCAGACAGGCGGCCAGGCGTCGGGTGGTGTAGGCATTGCCGCCGGGAAGCAGCAGTTCCGGGTCGCCGGCAAACAACCGCTGGCTCGCTTCGCGCACCACCTCCGCGGCCTCGCGGTTGATCAGTTCCACGGCCTTGAGCCGAATGGACGCTTCCGAGAGGTAGTCGTCAATCCTGTCCATGGCGGAGCGATCGAGGTAACGACCGAGCTGGTCGTAGCGGCCGATCAACCCGGTGATGGCATCACGCATGGCGCAGGCATAGACGATGACAAGCTGGAAAGTAACACCAGCGAACCGAGGAGAA
>AACY020301027.1_pt1 | contig 23256 bp, 20 predicted proteins | sample 267378 | NCBI WGS metagenome assembly AACY02 (sample SAMN02954345, study PRJNA13694) | marine metagenome | biome: aquatic; feature: ocean; material: water; isolation source: isolated as part of a large dataset composed predominantly from surface... | reverse complement strand
CTCCCCTCCGCGGCGGTCTCGGCGCTGTCGAGGAAATAGACCATTGCGCCGTCCTCGGCGCCGCCGAGCGGCTCGACGAGGACGCCGGCGGTCTCGTCGCCGCCCGCAACGGGCGCGCCGGTCTCCCGCGCCCCGCGGAGCGCTTCCCGCAGCGCGGCGCACAAACCGGCGCGCACGAGGTCGGCGAGGGCGCCCGTCAGGGCGCCGCGCGGCGTGCCGAGGAAGCGCCCGACTTCGCCGTGGAAACCCCGCACCATGCCGTCCGCGTCTACCAGGGCGGCGGGCGGGGCGAAGCGGGTCAGCATCGCGCCGACGGCCGCGTCCATGGGGATCGCCGGCGCGGCCTCCGGCTGCGCGGCGTCGGCCCGGGCGCTCCGGGCGGCGTCTGGTGCGCGCTGCGCCATGCCGGCCTAACCGTCCGCGGCCCGGTCGCGTGCGACCGCCGCTCCCAGTTCGGACAGGGCGCCGCTGCGCGCCATCACCAGCGCGACGCCGCCCGGGCCGTCCTCGCGGCTGTGGGGCAGCGCGCGCAGATGCACCGTGTCGCCGCCTACGACGCCGGTCCCTGAGACGATCTCTCCGCTCTCCCGCGCGCGCTTCGCCATCTCGGCCGGCGCGGCGTCGGACAGCTGCGCGGCGAGATGCGCGATCGGCCGCCCGACGTCGTGGGGCATCAGCGCGAGGGTCTGCGCGGCGACCTCCGAGAAGCGGCGGATGCGTTCGTCCTCGTCCACCATCACCACGCCGATGCCCAGCGCCTCGAACACGAACTCCGTGTCCTCGTTGAGCGCGGTCAGCTGGTCGATCTTGCGCTGGTGCTGCGTGCTGACGTTCACGAGCTCCTCGTTCACCGCGTGCAGCTCCTCGTTCGACGATTGCAGCTCCTCGTTCGAGGCCTGCAACTCCTCGTTCGAGGCCTGCAGCTCCTCGTTCGAGGCCTGGAGCTCCTCTCCGCTCGTCTCCAGCCGCTCGGTGACGTATTGCAGGCTCTGCTCGGTGAGCTTCAGGTCGCGCTCCAGCTCGCGGACCCGCCGCGCCATCAGCGCCTCGTCTGTCTCGTCCGCGCCGCCCTCGACGCTTTCTCGAACAGCGTCCGCCGTTGCGGCGTCGTCCTGGTCGAGCCGGCGCAGGGTCACGAGGAAGTGGATCGGCGCCTCGGCGCGTTCGAGCCCCTCGACGCCGACGCGCAGGCGGCGCTTCTCGCCCCCGACCTCCAGCGTCGCGTCGCGTTCGTAGCGCGTCTCCTTGTTCCGGCGGATGCGCTCGATCCCGACATTGATCGCGTAGTGCAGACCGTCATGGACGATCTGCTCCACCGTGCGGTCGGCGAGGTCGTTCAGCGTGTCGATGTAGTCGGACGCGTCGCCGAACCAGGTCAGCACCTCGCCGCCGTCTCCGATCAGGATCGCCGATGGCGCGTAGCGCTTCAGCAGCGCGTCGTAGCCGCGGAGCAGGGCGGCGCGGTCGCGCCGGTTCGGGCGGTCGAGATCGACGCTGTCGAGCGGGGGCCGCACCGCGGCGCGGCGCGGCGGCGCCGTGCGCTCCGCCGCGCGGCTCTGGAGGTTGACCGGAAAGGCGGCGTCGGCGGCGGCGCTGCGGTTGCCGGTCCAGCGGTAGATGCGCCAATGGCTGTCGAGCGGCGTGAAGTCCTGCGCCAGCTCCCCGAGGCTCTCGCTCGAGCCGAGGAACAGCGCGCCGCCCGGTTTCAGCCCGAACTCGATCATCGAGAGCAGCCGCGCCTGCATCGCCTCGTCGAGATAGATCATGAAGTTGCGGCAGGAGACGAGGTCGAGCCGCATGAAGGGCGGGTCGGTCAGCGCGTTGTGCACGCTGAAGATGACCGAGCGGCGGATCTCGGCCTCCACCGCCACCCCGTCGCGATGGGGCCGGAAATAGCGGCGGCGCAGCGCGTCGGGCAGCTTCGCCACCGCCTCGCGCGGATAGACGCCGGCCGCGGCGGTCTCGATGGAGCCGCGGTGGACGTCGGTCGCGATCACGCGGATGCGGCGGTCGAGATCGGCCGCGCGCATGGTCTCGGTCAGGGCGATGGCGAGGCTGTAGGCCTCCTCCCCGCTCGCGCAGCCCGGAACCCAGACGCGGATCTCGCCGTCCGGCTCGCACTGGGACACGATGTCGGGCAGCACCAGCCGCTCCAGCGCCGCGAAGCCCTCGGGATCGCGGTAGAACTCCGTCACCCCGATCAGCAGGTCGTGGTAGAGCTCCTCCAGCGCCTCGGGGTCGCGCGACAGCTCGCGGCGGAAGGCGTCGAGGTCGGCGTGGCCGCGGAGCGAGCGCCGGCGGTCGACGCGGCGCAGGACCGTGGCGGTCTTGTAGCCGCCGAAATCGAGATGATGGGCGCGCTCGATCATCGCGAGGATCGCGGCGTGCGGGTCCTTCGGGACGGACGCGGCCTCGGCGTCGCGGCCGGGGCCCTGCGCCAGCAGTTCGGAGATGATGCGGGGCATCTCGCCGGGTTCGAGCACGCGGTCGACGGTTTCGGAGGCGATCACGGCGCGGGGCATCGAGTCGAACTTCGCGCCCTTCGGCGCCTGGACGATCACCCGCCCGCCCGCCCGCTGCACCGCCGCGGCGCCGCGCGCGCCGTCCGCCCCGGAGCCGGACAGCACGATCGCCACGGCGTCCCGCGGGTCGTCGTCCGCCAGCGACTCGAAGAAGGCGTCGATCGGCATCTTGGGCTGCGCGCCGCGTTCGAAGGGCGAGACCGTCAGCACGCCGCCGTCCAGCGTCATCACGCTGTCGGGCGGGTTGAGGTAGATCGTGTCGGGCTCGATCGAGAGGCCGTCCTCGGCGTGGCGGATCGCGAGCGCGGACTTCCGTCCCAGCAGCTCGTCCATCATCGAGCGGTAGTCCGGCGAGAGATGCTGGATCACGAAGAAGGCCCACCCGGCATCGGTGGGCGCGGCCTCGAAGAAGGCCTCCAGCGGCTCGAGGCCGCCCGCCGACGCGCCGATGGCGATGATCGGCGGGCGCCCGGCTGGCCCTGCATCCTCGCGCGGCATGGCCTAGCGCTCCGGTCGATTCGGGGTCGGTCGCCGAACCGCGAGGCTCGACCATTCGCGGCCTCGGCGAAACCCCCGCCCGGAACCGCGCCGCGCGCGACGCGTTGCGCCGGGGCACAGACTGTCATCACCGCCTGGGAGAGCCGCCCCGTCATGGACGACGACGCGCGCCGCGCCGACGAGACGCTCGCACGAAAGAACGACGCCGCCGCGCTGAACGGCGGCCCGTCGCGCCACTGGTTCCGGCCCGGCCGGAGCGAGAGCCTGCCGACGCCGCGGCGGACCACGAAGGTCGTCGTCGCGGTGGCGCTCTGGGGCACGCTGCTCGCGGGCGTGCTGATCCTGTCGGCCTCGGTCTGAGATGATGATCCGCACCGCCGGCGCGCCGGCCTTCTCCGCGGTCGGGGCGCGCGCATGATCGACGGCCTTTCCCTCGCATCGACCTTCGGCCTGTTCCTGCTCGCGGCGATCGCCATCGGCGTGCTGGGCGTGAGGATGACCGGCCTCGCGGACCGGCTGGCCGACCTGACGGGCCTCGGCGAGGCGGTCACGGGCGCCGTGCTGCTCGGCGCCTGCACGTCGCTCTCGGGGACGGTGGTCTCCGTGACCTCCGCGCTCGACGGCCGCGCCTCGCTCGCCTTCGCGAACGGCGTGGGGGGGATCGCGGCGCAGACGGCGTTCCTCGCGCTCGCCGACGTGGTCTGGCGCCGCGGCAACCTCGAGCACGCCTCCGCCGACATCACCAACCTGTTCCAGGCGGGGCTGCTGGCGCTGATGCTGAGCCTGCCGCTCCTCGCCTACGCCGGACCGGAGGTCGCGATCCTCGGCGTCCATCCGGTCTCGCCGCTCCTGCTCGCGATCTATGTGGGCGGTCTCCGGGCGACGTCGGCGATCCGCGAGGATCCGATGTGGACGCCCGTACGCACGCGCGAGACCCGCGCGGACACGCCCGACGAGGCCCCGGACCGCGACGGCGTCGTCCGCGTGGCGCTCGCCTTCGCCGGCCTCACGCTCTGCCTCGGCGTCGCGGGATGGACGGTCGCGAAGACCGGCGGACGGATGGCCGACGCCTTCGGCGTGTCGGAGACGGCCGTGGGCGCGCTGCTCACCGCGACGGTGACGTCGCTGCCCGAACTCGTCACCACCCTCGCCGCGGTGCGCCGGGGCGCGGCGCAGCTCGCGGTCGGCGGGATCATCGGCGGCAACGTCTTCGACATGCTGTTCCTGACGCTGTCGGACGCGGCCTATCGGAACGGATCGCTCTACCATGCGGTCACGCAACACGATTTCCTCTGGATCGGGGCCGGCCTCGCCATGACGGCGACGCTGCTTCTCGGGTTGATCGCCCGCGAACGGCGGGGGCCGGGCGGCATCGGCGTCGAGAGCGTGGCGATGCTCGTCATCTACGCCCTCGCCGCCCTCGCCCAGGGCGCGCTCGGCTGACGCGGCGGTCAGACCGGCTGCACCGGCGCGCGGAAGAACAGCGCCTGGCTGATCGCGGCGTGCACGGTCTCCGCCCGGAAGGGCTTCGAGATGAGGAAGGTCGGCTCGGGGCGCGCGCCGGTCAGTAGACGCTCGGGATAGGCCGTGATGAAGATCACCGGCGCCTGGACGCTGCTCAGGATGTCCGACACCGCGTCGATCCCCGAGGAGCCGTCGGCGAGCTGGATGTCGGCCAGAACCAGATCGGGGCCCTCCTCCTCGGCCGCCGCGACGGCGCGGTCGCGCGTGTCGGCGATGCGGGTGACGCTGTGGCCGGCCTCGGTGACGATCGCCTCGATGTCCATCGCGATCAGCGGCTCGTCCTCGATGATGAGCACGCGGGCGCGGGTCTGCTGGCGCAGCTCGTCCATCGCGTCGTCCACGAGGATGTCGACCTCGCCGCGCCCGACGCCGAGGATCTTCGCGGCGTCGCCGCGGTCGAAACCCTCGACCGTCGTCAGCAGAAGCGCCTGGCGCGAGGGCGGCGTGAGCCGGCTCAGCCGCTCCAGCGCCGTCGCCTCCGGCCCGCCGCGGGGATGGTCGGGCGGCGCGTCGGCGTCGGTGTCTGCCGCGGCCCAGAGCCGCTGGAAGGCGGCGTAGAGCGCAACGCGGCTGTCGCGCGCCGGGTCGATGGCGCCGGGGTCCTCGATCAGGGTCTCGAGCAGCAGCGCAACATAGGAATCGCCGCGCGCCTGCTCGCCGGTCAGGGCGCGCGCATAGCGGCGAAGCTGGGGAAGATGGTCGGCCACCGCATCGGCGACGCTGGCGGAACTGGCTTCGGGCATGTGTTCTCCTGTCGCGGCGCCCGGCGAAAACTTTTGGCCGGCCGGGCGGATTTTTGGGAACCAACGCACGACGCGCGACGTTCGTTCCCCATGACGCGCGATAAATTTTCCGTCCCCCAAGGTGGCGTCGCCCTCGCGGCGCGGCCACATCGAGAAAGAGGCGCGATGGCAGACGAGTGGAGCGATCCCAAGCCCGACGCGGCGCAGCCCGAGGCGTCCGACGCCGATGCGCCGCCCGGTGAACAGGGAAAGCCGCCGAAGGCGGCGCCCAGCGAGGAGGACCTCATCGCACGAAACCTGCGCACGTTGTTCGACACGTATCAGACGGAGCCCATGCCCGACAGGCTTCGCGACCTTCTCTCCCGGCTCGCCGAGGAAGAAGGGCGGGACAAGGAATGACGACAGGACACTCCTTCACCGACCAGCTCTCCGAACAGCTTCCGGCCCTCCGCGCCTTCGCGCGCAGCCTCGCGCGGGACGCGTCGCACGCCGACGACCTGGCGCAGGAGGCGCTGCTCAAGGCCTGGGCCAACCGGCACCGGTATCAGGACGGCACCAATCTGCGCGCCTGGCTGTTCACGATCCTGCGCAACGGCTTCTACTCGGAGCACCGCAAGCGCCGAAGGGAGGTGGCGGACGTGGACGGCGAGCATTCGCGCAAGCTCGCGACGCGGCCTGCACAGGACCATGCGATGGCGCTCGAGGACTTCATGGGCGCCTTTCGTGAGCTGCCCGACGACCAGCGCGAGGCGCTGACGCTGATCGGCGCGGCGGGCCTGTCCTACGAGGAGGCCGCCGAGGTCTGCGGTGTCGCCGTCGGCACGGTCAAGAGCCGGGTCAGCCGCGCGCGCACGGCGCTCGCCAAGGCGCTTCAGGTCGAGGAAGGCGCCGACCTCATCACCGACGAGCGCATGGACGCGGCGCTGGCCGGAACGACGACCTCCGCCGCCTGAGCGGCGGGGTTTCCGCGCACCGTCACGAAAGCTTCGCGATGGCGCGCTAGCCCGAGGGCCGGCGCGCCCCACCTGCTCGCGCGCGAAGGGCGAGAGGCGGCGCGATGACGGACGGGACGGTCGAGGCTGGCGGGCGCGCGGCGCGCGGATCGGCGTGGGAGACGTTCCTGATCTTCCTGCGCCTCGGGCTCACCTCCTTCGGCGGGCCGGTCGCGCATCTCGGCTATTTCCGCGCCGAGTTCGTCGCGCGCCGCGGCTGGTTCGACGACCGCGCCTACGCCGATCTCGTCGCGCTTTGCCAGTTCATGCCCGGCCCTGCCTCGAGCCAAGTGGGACTCGCGATCGGCCTCTCGCGCGGCGGCTGGGCGGGGATGCTGGCGGCCTGGAGCGGCTTCACCCTGCCCTCGGCGGCGGCGCTGGCGCTGTTCGCGCTCGGCGTCGACGCGATGGGCGGGGCCGCGGGCGCGGCCTGGCTCGACGGCCTGAAGGCGGTGGCGGTCGCGGTGGTGGCGCAGGCGCTGCTCGGGATGGCGCGCACGCTCTGCCCCGACCGCGAGCGGGCGACCATGGCGGCCGCCGCGGCCGTCGCGATGCTGCTCGCGCCGACCGTCTGGGCGCAGGTGGGCGTGATCCTCGCGGGCGGCCTCGTCGGCTGGCGGCTGCTGCCGCGGAGCGCGGCCGAGGGCGCGGCGGAGTTCCGGGTGCCGGTGGGGCGCGGCGTCGCCCTCGCGGCCCTCGGGCTCTTCGCGGCGCTTCTCGTCGGGCTGCCGCTCGCGGCCTCCGTCTTCGACTCGCATGCGCTCTCGCTGGTGGACGCCTTCTACCGCGCGGGCGCGCTCGTGTTCGGCGGCGGCCATGTGGTCCTGCCCCTGCTCCAGGCCGAAGTGGTCGGCCCCGGCTGGGTGAGCCCCGAGGACTTCATCGCGGGCTACGGCGCGGCGCAGGCCGTGCCGGGGCCGCTCTTCACCTTCTCCGCCTTTCTCGGCGCGGCGGGCGCGCAGGCCCCGGCGGGGCTCGCGGGGGCGGCGCTATGCCTTGCGGCGATCTTCCTGCCGTCGGTCTTTCTGGTGGTGGGGCTGCTGCCCTTCTGGAACGCGCTGCGGGCGCGGCCCGGCGCGCGGGCGGCGCTTGCGGGCGTGAACGCCGCCGTGGTCGGCCTGCTCGCGGCGGCGCTTTACGATCCCGTGTTCACGAAGGGCGTGACCGGCGCGCCGACGATGGCCCTCGCCCTCGGGGCCTTCGCGGCGCTGCAGTTCTGGAAGGCGCCGCCCTGGGCGGTGGTTCTCGGCGCCGCGGGCGTGGCGGGCCTCGTCGGCGGGATCGCGTGACGCGCGGCGGCGGCGGGGCCGCCGCGCCGCCTCACTTGATCGGGAACTCGGCCACGGCGTCCTTGAACGGCTTCGCGGGCTTGAACGCGGCGACCGTGGTCGCGGGCTTCTGCACCGGCTCGCCCGTGGCGGGGTTGCGCATGGTGCGGGCCTCGCGCGCCTTCGCGTCGACCTTCATGAAGCCCGGCAGCGTGACCGCGCCGTGGGATTTCAGACCGTCGAGCACGACGCCCGGAAGCGCGTCGACCACCGCGGCCACGGCGGCCTTCTGCTGACCGGACGCTTCGGCCAGCGCCTCGACGAGTTCCGACTTTTTCATGGAATTGTCCCTCGATTGCGCCTTGTCGGCATGTTCCGTCTTGTCGTCGACCGCACTCAAGCGACGCCGGCGCGACAGATCAAGCGCAAATCCGTCTTTCCCCTTGCGAAACCGCAAGCGTTGCGTCGTCGCACGGATTTTCAGCCTGCGGCCGGCAGCGCGCGCTCGACCAGCCGCGCCCAGAACGAGCAGCCGGCGGGAATGATCTCGTCGTTGAAGTCGTAGGCGGGATGGTGGACCCCCGGCCCGTCGCCCGCGCCGAGGAAGATCATCGCGCCGGGGCGGGACTCCAGCATGAAGGAGAAGTCCTCCGCGCCCATCAGCGGCGGCGTCTCCGCGTCGACCGCGGCGTCGCCCGCGATCTCCCGCGCGATCTCCGCCGCGAAGGCGGTCTCGTCGGGGTGATTGGCGGTGACGGGGTAGTTGCGGACGTAGCGCACCCGCGCCTCCGCGCCGTGGGCGCGGGCGGTCAGCTCCGCCACCTCGGGGACGCGCGTCTCCACCAGGTCCTGCGTCGCCTTCGAGAGCGTGCGGACGGTGCCCTTCATCGTCGCCGTCTGGGGGATCACGTTGTAGGCGTCGCCGCCGGTGTCGAGATTGGCGACGGTCAGCACCGCGCTCTCGATCGGGTCGACGTTGCGCGAGACGATCGACTGGAGCGCGACGACCACATGGGCGGCGACGAGCGTGGTGTCCACGCAGCGATGCGGGCGCGCGGCGTGGCCGCCGAGGCCCTCGATCTCGATCTCGAAATGGTCGGCCGCGGCCATCGCCGGACCGGGGCGGATCGCGAAATGCCCCGTCGGGACGCCGGGCATGTTGTGCATGCCCCAGACCCGCTCCACGCCGAACCGCTCCATCATGCCGTCGGCCACCATCTCGCGCCCGCCGCCGCCGCCCTCCTCGGCCGGCTGGAAGATGACGGCGACCGCGCCGCCGAAGTTCCGGGTCTCGGCGAGGTAGCGCGCGGCGCCGAGCAGCATCGCCGTGTGCCCGTCATGGCCGCAGGCGTGCATCTTGCCCGGCGTCTCCGAGGCCCAGGGCTTGCCCGACGCCTCGACGATCGGCAGCGCGTCCATGTCGGCGCGCAGGCCCACGCAGCCGCCGCCTTCGCCCCGGCCGCGGATGACGCCGACGACGCCGGTGCGCCCGATCCCCTCGACGACCTCGTCGCAGCCGAAGTCCCGGAGCTTCGCCGCCACCATGCCCGCGGTGCGGTGGACGTCGAACTGCAGCTCCGGGTGGCGGTGGATGTCCCGCCGCCAGGCGGTGATCTCGCCATGGAGGTCGGCGAAGCGGTTGACGACGGGCATGGGGCGCTCCGGTTGCAGGGTGGCGATCATGGTGTCGCGAATGCGGGGCGGCGCCAAGACGGCGCTGGGGGCGTGGCCGTCCGGCCGGGACGGGTGGGTCCGGTTCGGGGCCTTGGCGGTCATTGGCGCGCTGAGCGGCGCCGTTACGTGCGGAGGATCGCGCGAACGCCCCAGGGTGGTCGCTTTGAAACGCTGCAGCGCGAGCGATTTATGGCGCAAGCGACTGTAACGGCGGTGCTTCTCGCTACCGTCGCAATGCGACCGCCCCCGGGATGGGGCGTTCGTGCGATCCGGGCTGGTCGCACGGATCGCCGGGGCCGCTGCGCGCAAATCGAACGTCCGCTCCGTCCCGCAAGGCGGCCAGACGGCCGCCGGAGGGAGGTGATCTGTCTCGGTCAGTCCGCGAGTCGCCCGGGCGATCCCCGCGGCCAAGCGCCTTCGCTGACCAATCCGCGCACAGGTCTCGCGACGCGACTGGCCGGGGCTCCGCCCGTTCGGGCCTGAAGCGCGCCTCCGGCCCGTTTCCAAGACGGCCCTCGCCCCCCGGGATCGGGCGTTCGCGCGGTCCGCGCCGGTCGCACGAACCGCCGGCCCCGCCGAGCGGAAGCCGACGGCCGCAATGTCCCGCGAAGCGGACCGCTCGCGGCCCGGAGCGCGCTCTCGGTTTCCGCGGCCCCTACGCGCAAAGCCGGTCGATCACCCTCCGCAGGAACGCCTCGCCCTCGGCGAAGGCGTCAAGCGTGATGAACTCGTCGGGCTGATGCGCCTGCGCGATGCTGCCCGGCCCGACGATCACCGTCGAATAGCCCGCCGACTGGAAATGCCCGCCCTCGGTGCCGAAGGAGACCGCGTGCTCGCCGTTGTCGCCGGTGAGCGCCCGCGCAAGCTGCTCGGCCCGCGCCTCGGCCGGCTCCTCCTTGCGGCAGCCCGCCATCGCGATGCGGATCTCGACGTCGATCGAGGCCTCGGGGCGGATCTCGCGGATCTCCTCCTCGATCTCGGCGACGTGGGCGAGGTAGCGCGCGCGCCAGTGCTCGATGGACTCGCCCGGCATCACCCGCGCCTCGCTGAGGAAGCTGCAGTCCCGCGCCGTGATGTTGCGCGCCGTGCCGCCCTGGATCGTGCCGACATGGAGCGTGGTGTAGGGCGGGTCGAACACGCTCTCGGGCTCGGCGGCGTCGCGGTTCTCGGCCATGCGCAGCCGGTGCCACTCCACGAGCCGCGCGGCGGTCATGATCGCCGAGACGCCGGTGTGGATCAGGCTCGAATGCACCTCGAAGCCGCGCACGCGCGTGTTCATCGAGAGCATGCCCTTGTGCTGGGTCACGACCTTCATCTCGGTCGGCTCGCCGATGAAGCAGGCCTCCACCGGCGGCAGGGCCTCGGCCATCGCGCGGCTGAGCGGGGCGGCGCCGATGCAGCCGACCTCCTCGTCGTAGCTGAGCGCGATCTGCACCGGGCGCTTCAGCGGGGCCTTCAGCATGTCGGGCACGAGCGCAAGCACGAGCGCGTCGAACCCCTTCATGTCGCAGGCCCCGCGCCCGTAGAGCCGCCCGTCCCTCTCGACCAGCGTGAACGGATCGCTCGACCACGCCTGACCGTCGGTCGGCACGACGTCGGTATGGCCCGACAGCAGGACCCCGCCAGGGACCGGTGGGCCGATCATCGCGTAGAGATTGGCCTTCTCGCCGGTCTCGTCGGGCTGGACCACGCTCTCGACGCCATGCCCGGCGAGGTAGTCGCGCACGAAATGGATCAGGTCGAGATTGCTGTCGCGCGAGACCGTCGGAAAGCTCACGAGCTTCGCGAGCATCTCCTTCGGCGTGTAGATGTTGGGCATGGCGGATCTCCGGGCGGGACGGGTGCGATCCTGACCCGCCGCGCGCGGCGGTCAAGCCCGCGGGCCGCGCTCGCGTCTTGCGGCTGCGAAGACGATGCTGTTCAGATGGCGTCAGGGCCGCGCAAGCCGGCCGGCGACGACAGGGAACAGGCCGTTGCGCGACGACGCGGACGAGAGCGCCCGCCTCGTGCTGGAGGTCGAGGACCTCCGCACGAATTTCGGGACGCGGGACGGGGCGGTGCACGCCGTCAACGGGGTCAGCTTCGCGCTGCGCGAGGGCGAGCTGCTCGGCGTGGTGGGCGAGTCCGGTTCCGGCAAGTCCGTGACGATGATGTCCCTCCTGCGGCTGATCCCGAGCCCGCCGGCGCATATCACCGCGCGGCGGGTCCGTTTCGACGGGCTCGACCTCTCGACCATGAGCGAGAAGGCGCTCCGCCGGGTGCGCGGCCGCGGCGTCGGCTTCGTGTTCCAGGACCCGATGACCTCGCTCAACCCGGTCTTCACCGTCGGCTACCAGCTGATGGAGCCGCTGCGGGTCCATCTCGGCATGGACAGGCGCGCGGCCCGCCGGCGCGCGGCGGAGCTGCTCGCGCTCGTCGGCATCCCCTCGCCCGAGGAGCGGCTCTCGGATTACCCGCACCAGTTCTCGGGGGGGATGCGCCAGCGCGTGATGATCGCGATCGCGCTCGCCTGCGACCCGAAGGTGCTGATCGCCGACGAGCCCACGACCGCGCTCGACGTGACGATCCAGGCGCAGATCCTCGATCTCGTGAAGGACCTGCGCAGGCGCCTCGGCATGGCGGTGGTCTGGATCACGCACGATCTCGGCGTGGTCGCGGGGATCGCCGACCGGGTGATGGTGATGTATGGCGGCCAGGTGGTGGAGACGGCGGAGGTGGACGACCTCTACGCCGACCCCGCGCACCCCTACACCCAGGCGCTGCTGCGCACGCTGCCCTCGCACGGGGCCGAGCGGGCGCAGACGCTCGAGACGATCCACGGCCAGCCGCCGATCCTGTCGGCCGCGCCGACCTCCTGCCCCTTCGCGCCGCGCTGCCCGAAGGCGCATGACCGCTGCCGCGCCGCCAATCCGCCACTGATCCCGGTTTCCGGGAGCCACGCCGCCGCCTGCTGGCTCGCCGAGGAGCGCGCGGCGTGAGCGCGGCGGATCTCGCCGCGGCGCCCGCGCCGGCCGCCGCGAACGCGGACCCGCTCCTGCAGGTGCAGGATCTGAAGGTGCATTTCCCGATCTATCGCGGCGTGATCCGGCGCGAGGTCGGGCGGGTGCGCGCCGTGGACGGCGTGAGCTTCGACGTCGGCCGCGGCGAGACGCTCGGCCTCGTCGGCGAGTCCGGCTGCGGCAAGTCCACGACGGGCCGCGCGATCCTGCGGCTCTACAAGCCGACCTCGGGGCGCGTGCTGTTCGACGGAACGGACGTCGCGCATCTGCATGGCGAGGCGCTGCGGCGCGCGCGGCCGAAGATGCAGATGATCTTCCAGGACCCGCAGGCCTGCCTGAACCCGCGCATGACGGTCGCCTCGATCATCGCCGAACCGCTCGACGAGCATCTGCGGCTGTCGCAGGCCGAGCGCCGCGCCCGCGTCGACGCGCTGCTCGACGCCGTCGGCCTCAACCCCCGCTTCGCGGACCGCTACCCCCACGAGTTCTCCGGCGGCCAGCGCCAGCGCATCGGCATCGCGCGGGCGCTGGCGCTCGAGCCCTCCTTCATCGTCTGCGACGAGCCGATCGCGGCGCTCGACGTCTCGATCCAGGCGCAGGTGGTGAACCTGCTGGAGGCGCTGCAGGAGCGGCTGGGGCTGACCTACCTCTTCATCAGCCACGACCTCTCGATGGTGCGCCACATCGCCGACCGGGTGGCGGTGATGTATCTCGGCGGCATCGTCGAGCTCGGCGCGCGCGAGCAGGTCTACGCCGCGCCGAAGCACCCCTACACGCAGGCGCTGCTCTCGGCCGTGCCGCTGCCCGACCCCGCCTACGAGCGCCGGCGCGAGCACATCATCCTGAAGGGCGACGTGCCCTCCCCCGCCAACCCGCCCTCCGGCTGCCGCTTCCGCACCCGCTGCCCCGTCGCGCAGCCGCTCTGCGCCCAGAAGACGCCGGAGTGGCGCAAGCTCGCGGACGGGCGCTCGGTCGCCTGCCATTTCGCCGAATGACGCGCGGCCCCCTCTCCCGCCTGCCCGGCGAGGCGGCGCCGGCCATCGGGCACAACGGCGGGCCGGCGCTCGACCCCGGCGCGCGCTGGCGGGCGCATTGCTGGCGGAAGGCGCGGGTAGACCTCGCGCCGAGGCTGCCGCTCGAGATCGTTCGCCGGCGGGTGAAGCGGGCGCGGGAGCTCGGGCTCGCCTACCCCGCCTACGCCTCGATCCTGCTCGGGACGGGGCGCGACGTCGTGGGCTTCCTGTTCACGGCCGACGCGCTGGCGCTGCGGCTGCGGCGCGACGCCCGCATCGCCGAGGCGGCCGCGGCGCGCCTCGCCGCGCTCCTGCGCTGCGACCGGCTGCTGATCGCGCCGACCGCGGACCCCGAGGCGCTGCGCGACAGCCTGACGCGCGCCCACGGGCCGATCCTCGACGCCGTCGGCGCCGAGCCCGCCGACCCGGCGCCGCCGTCGGGCCGCGCCGCGGTCCGCGCCCTGCTCGACCCGCGCCGCCTGCCCGGCGACGCGGTTGTGATGGTCGGCGCCCATCCGCGCGAGCGGGATTGGGCCGAGGCGGCGAACCTCGCCCGGTTTCTCGGCGCGGACGCCTATTTCGGAGGCTGAGGACGGGGTGACGCCGCGTCATGCGCCTGTTCGGCTGCGAAACGCCTTTCGCGTCGCGCAAGGCTGGTTAAAGTTTCGCACAGAACGCGCCGCAAGGCGCGCCGCGATCCAACGCAGGGAAGGAGAGACCATGCGTCTTCGACAGAAGCTCGTCGCCACCGTCGCGCTCGCCGCGCTCGCGGCCCCGGCGCTCGCCGAGCGGGGCTCGGACGGGCAGCTCAACATCATCTACTGGCAGGCCCCCTCGACCCAGAACCCGTATCTCTCGGGCGGCACCAAGGAGGTCGAGTCGGCCTCGCTGGTGCTGGAGCCGCTGGCGGGCTTCGACGAGGCCGGCAACATCTATCCGCGCCTCGCCGAGTCGATCCCGACGACCGACAACGGCGGCGTCGCGGCCGACCTGACCGCGATCACCTGGACGCTGCGCGAGGGGCTGCTCTGGTCCGACGGCACGCCGGTGACCGCCGACGACGCGATCTTCACCTGGGAGTACTGCACCCATCCCGAGGGCGGCTGCGCGCAGGCGAGCTACTTCGAGGGCGTGACCTCCATCGACAAGGTCGACGACCGCACCTTCACGATCAACTTCGCCGAGCCGAAGCCCTTCCCCTACACCGCGCTCGTCGGCGCGGAGTCCCCGCTGCTCCAGAAGGCGCAGTTCGAGGAGTGCATGGGCGCGCGCGCGCCGGAATGCACCGACGCGAATTTCGGCCCGATCGGCACCGGCCCGTTCGTGGTGACCGAGTTCCGCCCGAACGACGTGGTGCTCTACGAGGCGAACCCGAACTACCGCGACCCGGCGAAGCCGGCCTTCCAGACCGTGCTGTTCAAGGGCGGCGGCGACGCGGCCTCCGCGGCGCGCTCGGTGCTCGAGACCGGCGAGTTCGACTACGCCTGGAACCTGCAGGTCGAGCCCGAGATCCTCGCGCAGATGGAGGCGGCCGGGAACGGCCAGATCGTCGTCGCCTTCGGCACCTCGGTCGAGCGTCTGCACCTCAACCAGACCAACCCCGACCCCGCGCTCGGCCCCGACCAGCGCTCGGTCTACATGGACGGGAACAACCCGCATCCGTTCCTCACCAACCCGGTGATCGGCCAGGCGCTCTCGATGGCCATCGACCGCCAGCTTCTGGTGGACGTCGGCTACGGCGCGGGCGGCAAGCCGACCTGCAACGTGCTGCCGGCGCCGGAGGTCTACGCCTCCACCGCCAACGACGCTTGCCTGACGCAGGACATCGAGGGCGCGATCGCGCTGCTCGACGAGGCGGGGATCGTGGACACCGACGGCGACGGGATTCGCGAGTACGAGGGGACGCCGCTTTCGGTGCTGTTCCAGACCTCGACCAACTCGGTACGCCAGGGCACCCAGGCGCTGATCAAGCAGTGGTGGGACGAACTGGGCGTCGAGACCGAGCTGCGCAACATCGACGCCAGCGTGTTCTTCGGCGGCGATCCGGCGAGCCCCGACACCTTCCAGAAGTTCTACGCCGACATCGAGATGTACACCAACAACTTCGCGGGCGTGGACCCCGAGGCCTACATGGCGAACTGGCTCTGCTCGGAGATCCCGGGGCCGGACACGCAATGGCAGGGCTCGAACATCCAGCGCTTCTGCCGGGAGGAGTACGACGCGCTCGTCCGGCAGCTTTCGACCACCGCGGGCATCGAAGCGCGCGCGGAGATCGTGAAGCAGCAGAACGACATGATCATGCAGTCCTACTCGATCATCCCGCTGATCCACCGCGGCGGCGTGTCGGCCCACGCCAACAGCCTCGCCGGCGTGAAGATGAGCGACTGGGACAGCGAGCTCTGGAACATCGCCGACTGGCGTCGCGCCGAGTGACGCGACCCGCGTGACCTCCGGGCGGCGCGGGGAGACCCGCGCCGCTCTTCCGCGCGCCGGAGGAGCTTCCGACCATGTTCCGCTACACCGTCCGGCGCCTGCTGCTGGCGATCCCGACGCTGATCGTCATCAGCTTCATCATCTTCGCGATCCTGGACCTCGCGCCGAACGACCCGACCGCGAGCCTGCCGCTGACGATCCCGCCCGAGGTGCGCCAGCAGATCCGCGAGAGCCTCGGCCTCGGCCAGCCCTTCCCGATCCGCTACGCGCTCTGGCTCCAGCAGTTCTTCGTCAACGAGCCGCTCAACCTGATCGAGCAGTGGACCGGCTGGACCATCGGCGACGGCGACCGGCTGCGGGTGATCTCCTGGCAGACCCGCTCGCCCGTGGTGGACCTGATCGTGGAGCGCACGCCCCAGACCCTTTGGGTGGTGGGCATGAGCTACGTCGTCGGCACGCTGATCGCGGTGCCGATCGGGATCGTCTCCGCATACAAGCAGTATTCCTGGTTCGACCAGTTCGGGACGCTGTTCTCGATGGTCGGCTTCTCGGTGCCGACCTTCTTCACGGGGCTCGTGTTCATCATCATCTTCTCGGTGAACCTGCAATGGCTGCCCTCGATCTACGACACCACGCACCGGGTGACCGACTGGGAGAGCTTCGTCTTCCAGGTGAAGCAGATGGCGATGCCGACCATGGTGCTGGCGCTGTTCAACGCGGCGCAGATCAGCCGGTTCATGCGCGCCTCGATGCTCGACAACCTGAGCCAGGACTACGTGCGCACCGCGCGGGCCAAGGGGATGAAGGAGCGCGTGGTGCTGTTCGTCCACGTGCTGCGCAACTCGCTGATCCCGGTCGTGACGGTGCTCGCGCTCGGCGTGCCGCAGATTTTCGGCGGCGCGATCATCACCGAGCAGATCTTCCGGGTGAACGGGCTCGGCCAGCTGCTGATCGTCGGCATCCAGAGCGCCGACATCCCGCTGGTGCAGACGCTGACCTTCATCTTCGCGATCCTGATCGTGCTGTTCAACCTGATCGCCGACATCCTCTACGGCGTGCTCGACCCCCGGATTCGTTATGACTGAGATCCGCCATGACTGACCTCACGGCCGACCGCGACGCCGGCGCCGGCGGCGCGACGCCCGCCGGCGCGCTCGAGGCGGAGGCGCCCGTCGCCGTCGCGCACCGCTCGCTCTGGGGCGACGTCTGGCGGCAGTTCCGGGCGCATCCCGGCGCGATGTTCGGAACGGCGGTGTTCGCGCTCATCATCCTCGGCGTGTTCCTCGGGCCGTTCGTCCACACGCTCGACCCCGGCCGGCTCGATCCGCGCAACGCCAATCTCGGCATGACGCTCGCCCACCCCTTCGGCACCGACAATCTGGGGCGGGACATGCTCGCGCAGGTGATGGCGGGCGGGCAGGTCTCGCTCGCCGTCGGCATCACCGCGATGCTGCTCTCGCTGCTGATCGGCGCGCTGGTCGGCGTGCTGGCGGGCTATTTCAAGTGGCTCGACGGGCCGCTGATGCGGCTGACCGACCTGTTCCTCGCGCTGCCGCTGCTGCCGCTGCTGCTCGTCATCATCCTGCTGTTCCGCGACGCGCTGCGCGGCGCCTTCGGCCCGGAGGCGGGCATCTTCCTGCTGATCGTGTTCGTCATCGGCATCACAAGCTGGATGCAGACGGCGCGGATCGTCCGCGGCGACGTGCTCGCCATCAAGGAGCGGGAGTTCGTGCTCGCCGCGAAGTCCATCGGCACGCGCGAGGGGCGGATCATCGGGCGTCACATCTTCCCGAACGTGCTCTCGCCGATCATGGTCTCGGCGACGCTCGGCGTGGCGAACGCGATCATCACCGAGAGCGCGCTCAGCTTCCTCGGCCTCGGCTTCCCGCCCGACTTCCCGACCTGGGGCCGGCTGCTGTTCGACGGCGCGAACTTCATGACGATCAACCCCGCGCGCGTGGTGTGGCCGGGGCTCGCGCTCTCGCTCACCGTGCTGTCGGTGAACTTCATCGGCGACGGTCTGCGCGACGCGCTCGACCCGCGCCTCAGGGGGCGGTGAGGGCGCGCGCGACGCGCGCGCCTCAGGACGCGGCGCGCGCCGCGCGCTTGCGCTCGTGGGGGTCGAGGAGCCGCTTGCGCAGGCGGATGGCCTTCGGCGTGACCTCGACCAGTTCGTCGTCGGCGATATAGGCGATCGCGGCTTCGAGGCTGAGGCGCGTCGGGGGCGTCAGCTTCACGGCGTCGTCCTTGCCGGCGGCGCGGACGTTGGTGAGCTGCTTGCCCTTGAGCGGGTTCACCTCGAGGTCGTTGTCGCGGCTGTGCTCGCCGATGATCATGCCCTCGTAGACGGCCTCGCCCGACCCGATGAACATCTTGCCGCGCTCCTCGAGGTTCCAGAGCGCGTAGGCGACGCTGTCGCCGGTCTCCATCGAGATCAGCACGCCGGCGCGCCGTCCGGGGATCGGCCCCTTCCAGGGCGTCCAGCCGTGGAACACCCGGTTGAGCACGCCGGTGCCGCGGGTGTCGGTCAGGAACTCGCCGTGATAGCCGATCAGCCCGCGTGAGGGGACATGCGCCACCAGCCGGGTCTTGCCGGCGCCGGCGGCGCGCATCTCGGAGAGCTCGCCCTTCCGCAGCGACAGCTTCTCGACGACCGTGCCGGAGAACTCCTCGTCGACGTCGACGGTCACCTCCTCGACCGGCTCCATGCGCTGGCCGTCCTCCTCGCGCGTGAGCACGCGGGGGCGCGAGATCGAGAGCTCGAAGCCCTCGCGCCGCATGGTCTCGATCAGGACGCCCATCTGGAGCTCGCCGCGGCCCGCCACCTCGAAGGCCTCGCCCCCGGGCGTGTCGGTGATGCGGATCGCGACGTTGCCCTCCGCCTCGCGGGAGAGGCGGTCGCGGATCACGCGCGACTGCACCTTGTCGCCGTCGCGCCCGGCGAGCGGGCTGTCGTTGATGCCGAAGGTCACGGTGATCGTCGGCGGGTCGATCGGCTGCGACGGGATCGGAACCGTCACCGCGGGGGCGCAGAGCGTGTCGGCGACGGTCGGCTTCGTCATGCCCGAGAGCGCGACGATGTCGCCGGCCACCGCCTGCTCGACCGGCTGGCGCTGGAGCCCGCGGAAGGCCAGCACCTTCGAGACGCGGAACCGCTCGATCTCGGCGCCGTCGCGCGACAGCGCCTTGAGCGCCGAGCCCGCCGTCACCGTCCCCTGCTCGACCCGTCCCGTGAGCAGGCGGCCGAGGAAGGGGTCGGCCTCGAGCGTGGTGGCGAGCATGGCGAAGGGCTCGGCGTCGCGGCCCGCGACCTTGGGCGGCGGGATGTGGTTCAGCACCGTGTCGAACAGCGCCGAGAGGTCCTCGCGCGGTCCGTCCATCTCCCGGTCCGCCCAGCCGTCGCGGCCGGAGGCGTAGAGCACGGGGAAGTCGAGCTGCTCCTCGTCGGCGTCGAGCGCGACGAAGAGGTCGAACACCTCGTTCAGGGCGCGGTCGGGCTCGGCGTCGGGGCGGTCGACCTTGTTCAGCACCACGATCGGGCGCAGGCCGAGGGCGAGCGCCTTGGAGGTGACGAACTTGGTCTGCGGCATCGGGCCCTCGGCCGCGTCCACCAGAAGGATCGCGCCGTCGACCATCGAGAGGATGCGCTCGACCTCGCCGCCGAAATCGGCGTGACCCGGCGTGTCGACCACGTTGATCCGCACCCCGTCCCATTCGAGCGAGGTGCACTTGGCGAGGATGGTGATGCCGCGCTCGCGTTCGAGCGCGTTCGAGTCCATCGCCCGCTCGGCCACGGCCTGATTCTCGCGGAAGGCGCCGGACTGGCGGAGAAGCTGGTCCACGAGCGTGGTCTTGCCGTGGTCGACATGGGCGATGATCGCGATGTTGCGCAGGCGCATCGGGCGCTCCGTAATGAGTTGGAGCGGCCTTTACAGCAGGCGCACGCGCCCGACCATCGTCGTCGGGCGCATGCGTGTCACAACCCTACGAGATGCGGCGTCTCCGCGTCAGGCGCGGCGCCGTCGCACCGCCGTCAGCAGCCCCAGCGCGCTGGCGAGAAGGGGAAGCGCGGCGGGAACCGGGACGACGCTCGTCCTCACGCCCACGATGTCCGCCCGGTCGAGCAGGATGCCGAAGGAATCCGCGCCCGCGTGGTCGAAGAACAGCCTGCCGGTCGTGTTCGACGCGACCGTGAACGGCGCCGAGACCACGCCGTAGGGGTCGGCCGACGCACGGGTCAGCGTCATCGTCGCGAGCACGCCGTTGTCGATGCCGTAGCTCAGCGTGTCGACGGGGCGGTTCCGGGCGTTGCCGCGGATGTTGAAGCTGAGCGTGTAGTCCACGCCGGCCTGGAAGGCGAGCGGCGCGGTTTCGAGACGCGCGCCGGCGTTGCTTCCGTCAAGGTCGAGACATCCCGTGGAGGGACAGGGCAATCCGAATCCGCCATCGCCGAACAGGTCAACCGATCCGCGGGTGATGGAGAACTGGTCGAGCGCCGTGAAATTCTGGGCGGCGTTGCTCGACGATGCGCGCTCTTCCGCGAAGTCCTCGGTGAAGACCGTGAAGGGCGCGGCGTGGGCCGCCGGAGCTGCGAATGCGAGAACGAGCGCGAATGCGCGGATGGGTTTCATTGTAGACCTCCCAGCAGGACGAGTGGACCGATTCTACGCACGGTCGCGTAAAACTTTAGCACAATCCTTCATCAAACAGCGGGCGCGCAAGCCCATTCGACGCCACGCGAGAGACGGCGAGACGGCGGGGTCGGGCCGGGAACCCTGCCGATCGCGCGGCGTTCGCCGAGCATGATGGATGATCCGAACCAGACGACGCAGGCGCCGACGACGGAGCCGACGCCCCCCCAGGCCGAGCAGCCGACGCGCGAGCGGCGCATCGCGGAGGCGCGGCTGACGCCCCGGCTTTCGGTGGCCTTCGGCTACGGGGCGATGGCGCCGCTCGCTGCGGCGGCGGTCGTCGCATGGGTCTTCGGCGGCATGGTCGCCGACGCGGCGACCGAGATCGCCGTCGCCTGGGGCGGCGCGCTGCTGGTGTTCCTCGCCGGCGTGCGGCGCGGCCTCAGCTTCCGGACGCCGGACGGGCCGCGAACGCCGGAGATGGCGGCGATGCTGTGGCTGTTCGTCCTCGGCCTCGGGGCACTGGCCTCCACCAATGTGGTGATCGGGTCGGCCCTGCTGCTGGTCGGCTTCGCCAGCCTGATGGTCATCGATCCGGTCGCGGCCTGGCGCGGAGAGGCCCCGCCCTTCTTCGCGCGGCTGCGGCCGTTCCAGATGGCGATCCCCACCGCGAGCTTCGCGGCGCTGCTGGCGGTGCAGCTCTAGGATCGCGCGCGGCGCCCGCGCGCGGAGGGTTCGGGCCCCACGGATCGGGCGCGCTGGTTCCACTCGCGGAGATGACGATCGCCGGGAGAGCCGGGGTGGCCTGCCCTTCCCGAGCGGCCGGGCCGAGGCGGAGGGGTCCGGTTCGGGGCCGAAGGGGACATTCAGCCCATAGCGGCGCCGTTACGTGCGGAGGATCGCGCGAACGCCCCAGGGTGGTCGCTTTGAAACGCTGCAGCGCGAGCGATTTATGGCGCAAGCGACTGTAACGGCTGCGCTTCTGGCTGACGTCGCAATGCGACTGGCCGGGGCTCCGCTCGTTCGGGCCTGAAACGCGCCACCGGCGCGTTTCCAAGACGGCCCTCACCCCCCGGGATGGGGCGTTCGCGCGATCCGGGCTGGTCGCACGGATCGCCATCACCGCTGAGCGCAAGACGAACGTCCGCTCCGCCCCGCAAGGCGGACAACCGCGCCCCTTGGAGGGCGCGCCCCGTCCCGGCCAGTCCGCGAGACCGCTCAGATCAGCCCCAGCCGTCGCAGGATCAGCGCGAGAATGAGCGCCAGCGCGATCAGCGAGAGGGCGAAGGCGTCGAAGGACCAGTCCGCCTCTGCGAAGGGAATGCCGGCGAGGTTCACGCCAAGCAGCCCGGTGGCGAAGGTCAGCGGCAGGAAGATCGCCGAGATCACCGAGAGGGTCGCCATGATCCGGTTGGTCTCCTCCGCCACGCGCAGGGCCGATTCGTCGCTGATCACCTGCGCGCGGGAGCGCACGGCCTCGAGATCCTCGGCGATGCGGGAGAAGGCCTCGCCGTCGCGGCGCAGCGCCTCGCGCTCGCGCTTGCCGAGCCAGGAGGGCCTGGCGCGGGCCAGCGCCTCGACCGCCTTGCCCTGGGGCGCGAGGTGGCGGTGGAGCTGGATCGCGTCGTGGCGGACGTCGTTCAGCGCGTGGCGGCGGCGGACCGGCAGCGCGCGGTCGATGCGGATCGCCTCGATCTCGAGCGCGTCGATCGCCTGCTGGAGGTCGTCGAGCACCGGCTCGGCCTCCTCGCGCAGCGCGGCGACCAGGCCGGCGAGCGTCGCGCCGAGGGTCGGCGTCTCGCCGCGGTCGAGCGCGCGCACGCGGTCCTCGATCGCGCCGATCCGCCGGCCCTCCACGGTGATGAGCCGCGCGGGCTCGATGAAGAGGCGCAGCGAGATCATGTCCTCGGGGCGGTCGCCCGGATTGCGGTTGACCGCGCGCAGGATCAGCAGCGCGCCCTCGTCGAACAGGGCGAGGCGGGGGCGGGTGTCGGTCTCCAGCAGCGCGGAGACGACGTTCTCGGACAGGCGGCTGCGGCTGCGCAGCCAGTCCCGCGCCTCGAGCGAGGCGCGGCCGAGATGGAGCCAGCGCCAGCCGTCGCAGGTCTCGGCGAAGGCCTTGAGTTCGACGGGCCGCGCGACGCCGAGCGGGTCCGTCTCCCGCGCATGGCCGACCCCTTCGAGCGCGCTCATCCCGATTTCCTCCGCCGCCGCCTGCGCCTAGTCTGGCGCCCCGGGACGGGGCTGGCGAGGCGAGGACGCGCGATGCGGGCGATGCGGACGGACGGCGCGGGCGGCGCGTTGCGGCTGGACGACGTTCCGGACCCGGCGCCGGGGCCGGGCGAGGCCCTGCTGCGCGTCCGGGCCTGCGGGGTGAACTTCGCCGACACGCTGATGGTGGCCGGGACCTACCAGGAGAAGCCCGCGCCGCCGTTTTCTCCCGGCCTCGAGGTGTGCGGGATCGTCGAGGCGCTCGGTCCCGGCGTCGAGGGGCTGCGCGTCGGCGACCGGGTGGCGGCGACCCCGCCGCATGGCGGCTTCGCGGAGAAGGTCGTCGCGCCCGCCGCCGCCTGCGTCGCGGTTCCCGACGCGGTTCCGGACGCCGAGGCCGCCGCGCTCCAGATCGCCCACGGCACGAGCCATGTCGCCCTGGCCCACCGCGCGGGGCTGAGGGCGGGCGAGCGGCTGCTGGTGCTGGGCGCGGGCGGCGGCGTCGGGCTGACGGCGGTCGAGATCGGCGCGCTGATGGGCGCCGAGGTGATCGCCGTCGCGCGGGGCGCCGAGAAGCGCGCCGCCGCGCAGGCGAAGGGCGCCGCGCATGTGCTCGAGGCCGATCCCGAGACGCTGCGCGACGCGGTGCGCGCGCTTGGCGGGGCGGACGTCGTCTACGATCCCGTCGGCGGCGATCTCTGGAAGGCGGCGCTTCGGGCGGCGAATTTCGAGGCGCGGCTGCTGCCCG
>AACY020532479.1_pt1 | contig 23300 bp, 11 predicted proteins | sample 267378 | NCBI WGS metagenome assembly AACY02 (sample SAMN02954345, study PRJNA13694) | marine metagenome | biome: aquatic; feature: ocean; material: water; isolation source: isolated as part of a large dataset composed predominantly from surface... | reverse complement strand
GGCGGCGGAGAAGGCGAAGACCACCGTCGGCCCGTTCCAGCGGCGCAAGCCGGTCCGCAAGCCGTTCCCGGACCACCTGCCGCGCGAGCGCGTCGTGCTGCCCGCGCCCTGCGACTGCGCCGCCTGCGGCTCCTCGCGGCTGGTCAAGATGGGCGAGGATGTCACCGAGACGCTGGAGGTGATCCCCCGCCAGTGGAAGGTGATCCAGACCGTCCGCGAGAAGTTCAGCTGCCGCGACTGCGAGCGCATCAGCCAGCCGCCGGCGCCGTTCCATCCGACGCCGCGCGGCTGGGCCGGGCCGAGCTTTCTGGCGATGCTGATCTTCGAGAAGTACGGCCAGCATCAGCCATTGAACCGTCAGGCCGAGCGCTACGCTCGCGAGGGCGTGGAGCTCAGCCTGTCCACGCTCGCCGACCAGGTGGGCGCGGTCGCCGCGGCGCTGGCGCCGCTGCACGCGCTGATCGAGGCGCACGTCATGGGCGCCGCGCGGCTCCACGGCGACGACACCACCGTGCCGCTGCTGGCCAAGGGCAAGGCCGAGACCGCGCGGCTCTGGACCTACGTCCGCGACGACCGGCCCTTCGGCGGCCCCGCGCCGCCAGCCGCGCTCTTCCGCTTCTCGCGCGACCGGCGCGGCGTCCATCCGCAAGGCCATCTCAAGGCATGGCGGGGGATCCTGCAGGCTGACGCCTATACCGGCTTCAACGCCCTGTTCGGCGTGGCGCGCGAACCGGGACCGATCCAGCCCGCGTTCTGCATGGCGCACGCGCGGCGGAAGTTCTTCGAGTTGGCCGACATCGCCGCCAATGCGCGGCGGGGAAAGAAGGCGCCGCCGATCTCGCCGCTCGCGCTCGAGGCTGTGAAGCGCATCGACGCGATCTTCGATCTCGAGCGCGCCATCAACGGTCTGCCCGCCGATCAGCGGCTGGCGACCCGAAAGGCCGAGATCGCGCCGCTCGTGGCCGACCTCCACGCATGGATGACCGCCGAGCGCGCCCGGCTCTCGAAACACGCCTCCGTCGCCAAGGCGATGGACTACATGCTGACGCGCTGGGGAGACTTCGCTCGCTTCCTAGAGGATGGCCGCATCTGCCTCACCAACAACGCAGCCGAGCGATCGCTGCGCGGCGTCGCCCTCGGCCGCAAGGCGTGGCTCTTCGCCGGCTCCGAGCGCGGCGGCCACCGCGCCGCCTTCATGTACACCCTGATCGTCACCGCCAAGATGAACGGCGCCGATCCGCAGGCCTGGCTCGCCGACGTCCTCGCCCGCATCGCCAGCACGCCGATGAACCAACTCGACGAGCTGCTCCCCTGGAATTGGGCCGCCGCTCAGCAGACCCCCGCCGTCAAGGCCGCCTGAGCGCGGTCTCCGCCGAAGGCTTACGGAAACACAGCATCACGGTTGCCTCCTAGCGAAAGGCATCGCGGTCGAGCGGACGGAGTCCCGGGACCTCGACGGGCACCGTGCATCCATGAAACTGTCGACGCTTCAGGCGGTTACAGAAAAGGTGCCGCGAAAGTTCGACGTCAGTTCGTCTCGGTAGCTCAGAAAGATGCATAGGTTAACGCCACCTCAAGAATTTCTCGCTGCAAAATCAGGCTTTTAAAGAACGTTGGTAAATCGACGAAGTGACGCTCGCGAGAGAAAGCGGCCCCGGAGAACGCCGACTCGGGCAATACACAGCCGAGCCCACTGACGCCTGATCCGCTGCAACCCTCGAAACATTAGAAAATTCTGCCGTCTCCGCGCTTGGTGTTGGTCATATGGCGATCATGGCGATCCAAGGATCCTGTTGGCGCTGGCGAGCGATGAACCACGTCAGGTAGCCTTCGCGGTATCGGGTTGCTGGCCCTTTGAAGGGACGGAGGAAGTCCTTCGGCGCGGCGTGGAGGTTGTTGACGGTCTGGATGTGGAAGGCGCCTGCGACGACCCTCGGGCCGTGCTTGGCGGGGATCGCGTAGTGGGTGACGCCACGGGCGCGGGCGAAGGTGGCGAAGGCGCCGTCGCCATCCGAGCAGAGCACGGCGTCTCGGCGCAGGGCGTGTTCAAGGGCTGCGTGCAGACGCGGGGCGTTGTGGTCCTTCAGCCGCCCCGCGCGCCGGCCGCCTGCGCGCTCGACCAGCGCCAGCACGGGAATGCGCCACGGGCTGTGGCCGGGCGGCAGGGCCAGGCCCAGCCTGCGCCAGTCGCGCCAGGTGGGCCGCGGCGGCTTCTTGTGCGCCTCGGGGTCTCGCGCATGGCGGACCCACTCCCTCCGGGGCTCCGCCCGTTCACGGCTCGCAGCGTCCACTCGACGCCGCGCCGCTTCGCGGACCGCCGCTCACCCCTTGCGCGACTCCCTGCGCGTGGTCTGGTCCGCCTCCACCACGCCCCCGAGCGCCCGTGTAGCGCGCTCCAGCGCGGCGAGGATACGCATGCGCCAGCGCCAGACGGTGGTCTTGTCGACGCCGAGCAGCGCCGCGAGCCGTCGGCGCGACGCCGGATGTTCGGCGTCGATCATGTCCCGCAGCACGGCGCGGAACGCCTCGGGACGGCGCAGCCCGGCCAGCGGCGATCCCGCCGTCGCCGAACAGGTGCGCTTGCAGGCTCGGCATCGCAGCCGACGCAGCCCACGCCTGTCGACGCCCCAGCGCCCGAGCGCGTCGGCCCCGCAGCGCGGGCAGGCGCGCATGTCCTCCGCGCGCGCATCGAGCGCGGCCAGCGCCTCCATGCGATCACCCAGCCCGGAGAGCCGGGCCTCAAGATCGCTCACCTGCCTCGGCGACAGATTGTGAAGACCGGCGCAAAGCCAGTGAAATTGGGCACGTTTCCTGGAACACCTCGCAGATCCAACCGATGTTCTTCAAATGCTCCAGACGCTTGCGCACCTTGCAACACGCAACGCGGACATCGCTGAAAATTCGGCCCCGAACCAGAGGAGAGAGAGTTCAGGCGCGGGAGGTTGGCTGGCCGTCAACGTTGGAGAGATGAACTCTCTCTGAGGGTGCGATGAGATCGACGGGGCGTCCGATGGCGTCCCTGAGCCCGTCGACTGTAGTGTAACACCCGTCGCCGAGGACGAACTGGACGGTGCGTCCGCGCGCGCGTTCGTGACGGCGCAGGAGATCTTCGCGCCGAACTCGTGTCGCGCGCGAGCCCTTCCACTTGCATCGCATTCGACCTCGGACGCGCGGAAAGCGTAGGTCACGCTTGACACAGGCGTCTTTATAATCGGGTGCAACGCGACCGCCGCCTTCGCCTTGAACCCGGCGCTGCAGCGCCGCCTCTTCCCGTTTCCCAGGCGTCCTCGATCATGGACGAACCCGGCCGAGCCGTCCGCCCGGGTCTCGGCGGCCGCCGCTTGAAAGTCTTTTCGCCTGCGACACAACGAGGGTCGACAGGGATGCTTGACGTGGCGTTAATACTCCTGACCCGGCTGGGATGCTTCGCTTTGCTTTCTCACGTTTCGCGTATTCTCGTCGTCCTGACCGCTGTGCTTCCCGCTCGAGCGGGGTGGTCCGCCGCGGCGTCACGCCGCCAACCTCTCTCCCTGTGATCCCCGAGATGTCTCGCCGCGCCGGTCCGGCGCGTTTCGCACTCCCTCAGGAGCGGATGACGTGACGGTTCCTACGAAGACCCTCGACGCCTTCTTGAACGGCGATGGCGGCGACGCGGCGCTCCTGACGCGCGCGACGGACTCCACCCTCATCGGCGAGGACGTCGCGGTTCTCGACGATCTGGACGGCGACGGAATTCGAGACTTCGCCGTCTCCAGCCGGTTCGGGGCGGCGGGCTCGCCCTTCAGCACGGCCGAGGTGACGATCTTCTCCGGCGCCGCGCTGTCGAGCCTGGACGGCGTCGACTATGACGGCGCGGCCATGGCGCGCTTCGAACTGGGCGAGCGCGCGCGACCGGTGGTCGAGGGCCTCGGCGACGTGAACGGCGACGGGCGTCCGGATGTCGGCGTCGTCGGACCGGGCGTGACCTACGTGCTCTTCGGCCAGGAAGCCGGGTTGTCGGGCGTGATCACGCCCGCCGATCTCGCGGCCGGCGCGGGGCTGGTCTTCACCCATGGCGACAGCGAGTTCTTCCTGGAGCCGCCGGGCGGCGTCGCGGCGGCCGACGTCGACGGCGACGGCGCGCAGGATCTGCTGATCGGCGCGCCGGCGGACGGCGCCGGCAAGCTGCATGTGGTGTTCGGCGGAACCGGCCTCGGCGGCGCGCTCAGCGAGGCCGATCTGACCGGCGCCAACGGCTTCACCGTCGTCGGCGCGGCGGCGGGCGACCGCCTCGGCGAAGCGGTTGCGCGCGCGGGCGACATGAACGGCGACGGCGTGGACGACGTGGTCGTCGGCGCGCCGGGCCGCGACAGTCCCGGCTCGGGGGCCGACGCCGGCGCGGCCTACGTGGTCTACGGCCGGAGCGCCGCGGCCTTCGACGCGACGCTCGCGGTCGACGGCGCGTCGGCGGCCGAGGTCTCCGAACTGCTCGGCGGCGCGTCGGCGACGGGCAACAACGTGCTCAACCGGCGTTGGGAGGTCGGCGCCTCGGTCGCCGGCGGCGCGGACCTGAACGGCGACGGGCGCGACGATCTGGTGCTCGCAGCGCCAGGGGGCGTCCGCGCGCTGATCGTTTACGGCCAGGAGGGCGGCTTCGGCGAGGCGACCTATCTCGGCCTGCGCCGCGCGATCCCGGGGCTGCTCCGCAACATCGTGGCGCCGGCGGAGAACGTTTCGATCGCCGTCGACCTCGTCGACGATCTGGACGGCGACGGGCTGGCGGAGGTCCTGCTCGGCTTCGCCACGCCGGTGACGGACACCGGCTTCCCCGACGACGGCGGCGCCTATGTCGTGTTCAGCGGGGCGAGCGCGCCCGAGGCCGACGTCTTTCTCGCCGCAAGCTCCGCGCGCGACGACGCGGCCTTCGGCATCGTCGGGACGCCGGTGAGCTCGGTGGCCGGCGGCGGCGACGTCACCGGAGACGGGCTGCCCGATTTCCTGTTCGGCCTGCCGTTCGAGCGCTTCGGGACGAGCCTCTTTCCCGGCGGCGTCGTGCTGGTCGACTTCGTCGGAGACGACCGCCCGCTGATCGGCACGCCGGGCCCGGACTCGCTGACCGGCGGCGCGGACGCGGAGCAGATCGCGGCGCTCGCGGGCGACGACACGGTCGAGGGTCTGGGCGGCGACGACACGCTGCTCGGCGGCGCGGACGACGACGCGCTGGACGGCGGCGCGGGCTCGGACAGCCTCGTCGGCGGCGAAGGCGCGGACGCGCTCACCGACGGGCCCGCCGGCGACCCGGGCGCGGACACGCTCGAGGGCGGCGCGGGAGCCGACACGCTGCGCAGCGCCGGCGGCGCGGACCTGCTGGACGGCGGCGCCGACGCCGATCTGGCGGTGCTCGACTACGCCGCGGCGACGAGCGCCGTGCGCTTCGACGCGGAAGACCTCTCGGGCGGCGCTGCGGAGATCGAGGGGATCGGCGCGCGCGTCCGCGACGTCGAGCGCTTCGACGTGACGACCGGGTCGGGCGACGACCGCGTCTCGACCGGAGACGGCGACGACCGCATCGACCTCGGCGGCGGCGCGTTCAACAGCGCCGACGGCCGGGGCGGCGACGACACGCTGATCGGCGGCGACGGCGACGACAATCTCATCGGCGGCCCCGGCGCGGACCTGCTCCGGGGCGGCGCCGGCGACGACACGTTCACCGCGACGCCGGGAGACGAGATCGACGGCGGCCCCGGCGACCGCGACCGGCTCTCGCTCTCCTTCCTCGGAGAAACCGGGGCGGTGACGGCCGACATCGACGCAGGCGGCGAGATCGTGATCGCGTTCGACGGCGGCGCGGACGTCACCGTGCGCGGCGTCGAGACGTTCGCCATCGGCGGCGGCGACGGCGACGACGTGATCCGCGCGCGGACGGTCGAGGGCTCCGTCAACGGTCGGGGCGGCGACGACGCGCTCGAGGTCCGGTCGTCGGGTTTCGGCGGCGAGGGCGACGACACGATCACCGGCTCGGCCGCGGGCGGCTTCCTGCGCGGCGACGGCGGTCACGACGTTCTTCGCGTGCTCGGCGGCGAATGGCGGCTGGAGGGAAGCGATGGCGACGACGAGATCGACGCTGCAGCAGCCTCGGCCGTCACCGTCGGCGGGGGCGACGGGAGCGACACGATCACCGGCTCCGGCGGTAGCGACGAGATCGACGCCGGCGCGGGCGACGACGAGATCGACGCCGGCGCGGGCGGCGACACGGTGGACGGCGGCGCGGGCGACGACCTGCTGCGGGGCCGCGGCGCCGGGATCAACACGTTCTACGGCGATTTCACGCCGAGCGCCGCGCCCGGCGCGCCCCCCGTCGGCGACGACACGCTCATCGGCGGAGACGAGCGCGACTTTCTGTTCGGTCAGGGCGGCGACGACAGCCTCGAGGGCGGAGACGGCGACGACCAGCTGTTCGGCGCCGTTCTTGCGGGCGACATGGACGCCGACACGCTGCGCGGCGGCGCGGGCGACGACATCCTGCGCGGCGCGGCGGGTCGGAACCTGCTGGACGGGGGCGACGGCGCCGACTTGCTGGAGCTCGGCGCCGGCGACGACAGCGCCGAGGGCGGCGCGGGCGACGACACCATCGACAGCGACGGCGGGCTGGATCTCGTCGACGGCGGCGACGGCGTGGACCTCTACCGCCTGAGCGACGAGAACGCGCTCGGGAACCGGCGCTTCGACGCGCTCAGCGGCCAGATCCGCAACGTCGAGCGGCTCGACATCCGCACCGGCGCAGGGGACGACACGCTGATCGGCGGCGCCGGAGGCGACACGCTGATCGGCGGCGACGGCGAGGACAGCCTGGTCGGCGGCCTTGGCGACGATTGTCTGGACGGCGGCGACGGAAACGACACGCTGATCGGCGGGCCGGGCGACGACACGCTGATCGGCGGCGACGGCGACGATTTCATCGACGCCGGCGGCGGGCGCGATCTGATCGTCGGCGGCCGCGGCCAGGACGTGCTGCGCCTGAAGATCACCCCGGACTTCGTCGCCCCGACGATCCAGGGAACCTTCAGCATCGTGCTCGACCTCGGCGAGTTCACGCCGCCCGCGGACCGACCCCTCATCGTCGATCGACAAGGGCTGCCGGTGCGGCCCGGCGAGCCCGTGGATTTCATCCTGCCCCCCGACGCGGAGCCGACGATTGTCGCGCTGGATTTCCGCGACGTCATCACCGGCTCGGACGGAGACGACACCATCCTCGCCGGAGGCGACGACGACAGCATCAACGGCGCCGCCGGCGACGATGAGATCCGCGGGCAAGCCGGCGCCGACACGCTGGCCGGCGGCCCGGGCGACGACCTGTTGATGGGCGGCGACTTTCGCACCAACGGCGACGGATCGGACGGCGACGAGGCGCTGTTCACCTCCTCGGTTCCGGCGGACGGGATCGCCACGACCCTTGGCCCGCCGGACGAGTTCCAGAGCCTGCGCGTCGACGTCTCGCAGCGCCCGCGCGACGTGGCGATCCTCGACCCCGACAGCATCGTCCGCGACGAAACCGGCGCCGTCATCGCCGGCGATTTCGTCTCCGAGGGCGTGGACGAGCTGGTCGGCATCGACCTGATCCGGTTCCGCGGCGCGGCGCAGCCGGCCGGCGGGGCCGGAGCGGCGGGCGATCTGGTGTTCGAGCTGCTGTTCGACGGGGGCGGGGTCGAGGCGCCGGTGCTGGCCCAGTCGGACGCGTTCACCGGGCGCTTGCCCGGCGCGGGCGTCGATCCCGTCGGGGTCGCGCTCTTCGAGCGGGACGCGGCCGCCGGCGTTCTGGTCAACGACTTCAACCTCGACGAAGACGCGGCCTCGGGCGATGTGGAGCGCGTCGTCGGCGCCGGGCTGCAGGGCGACCCCGCGGCGACCGCCCTGCCCGAAGGCGGCGAACTGGTCGTGCAGGGCGCGCTCGGCGCGCTGACGATCGGGGCGGACGGGGCGGTGGCGTACCGTCTGACGGCGGACGCGGACGCCGTGGCCGCGCTTGGCCTTGACCCCGACGACCCGGCGCGGACGCTCGACCGCTTCTTCTACCTCGTCGACGACGGCGGGGACCGTCCGGCGCGCGCGGAGATCGTCGTCAGCGCCCTCGGAGCGGCGCCCGGCGACGCCTGGGGCTCGCTCGACGAGCCCCAGGCGCTGACGCTGAGCGTGACCGCCGACGCGGCGGAGATCCGCGAGGCCACGGGCGCCGCGCGGCCGCTCACCTACAGCTTCACCCTGTCCGAGCCCGCCGCGACGGAGGTGATCGTCGACTACGTGCTGGAGGTCGACCAACTCGCCTTCGGGCGGGCGCGCGCCGCCGATTTCGTGGACGGAACGCCGTTGTCGGGCGCCGTGACCATCCCGGCGGGCGCCGCGTCGGCGTCGCTGACCGTCGAGATCGCCGGGGACGCGGTGGCGGAGCAGGACGAGATCATCCCGCTGAGCGTCCTGGCGCGCACGGCGAGACCGGACCTGGCGCGCGTCGAGGGCCCTGACGCGACGCCGGTCGTGACGATCCTCGACGACGACCTGCCCGGCGCGCCGGGCGGTCGCGAGACGGTGGAGATCACCGCCGCAGGACCCGCCGAGATCGCAGAGGGCACGGGCGACGCGACCGTCGCGCCCTTCACGCTCACCCTCGCCGCGCCGGCGCCGGCGGAGGTCGTGATCGACTGGGAGATCCGCGGGCTCGCGCCCGAGGATCTGGGCCCGGGTCAGGCGGCTTCGGGTCAGGCCGTGATCGCCGCGGGCGAGAGCGCGGCGACGGTCGAGATCGCCGTGGCCGCCGATCGCATCGTCGAGGCCGACGCGACGCTCGTCTTCGAGGCGACCTCCGCGACGACCGCGCCGGACATCGTCGTGATCCCGCCCGCGGCGCCGGTCGAGACGGTCGTGCGCGACGACGACGTCGCCCGGATCGTCGTCGACGCCGAACGCTTCGCGGAGGGCACGAGCGCGACCTCGGCCGGCGCGCCCCGCGACGTGCGGGTGTCGCTCGACGCGCCGGTCGAGGCCGCGGTGCGCTTCGATCTGGCGCTGGTCGACTTGACCACCGACGCCGCCGACTTCGCGTCGGGCCAGCCCCTCACGGGCGCGGTCAGCTTCGCGCCCGGCGAGACCGAGGCCGTGGTCTCCGTCACGATCGCGCCCGACGGCGACATCGAGGCCGACGAACGCTTCGAGATCGCGCTCGACGGCGCGCAGGCGGAGGGGCTGGAGGATCGAGTCGAAGGCGGGCGCGGCGTCCAGACCATCGTGAACGACGACGAGGGGCTGCGGCTCGGCCTCAGCTCGCCCGGCGTCGTGCCCGAGGGCACGGGCGCCGACGGCGCCGCCGAGTTCGAGCTGTTCCTCACCACGCCGGACGGGAGCCGTCTGGCCGCCTCGGACGCCGACATCCGCGTCTCCTGGCGCATCCTGCCCGGCGGGGTCGGCGCCGTCGACGCGATCGACCCCGCCGATCTGAGCGACCCGGACGCGCTGTCGGGCGAAATCACGATCCCCGCCGGCCAGAGCCGGGTCACGCTGCCCATCGGCGTCCGGGCCGACGACCTGGCCGAGCGCGACGAGGGCTTCACGCTGCTGCTGAGCGCGTTGGCCGCGGCGGGGCGCGACGTGCGCTTCGCCAACCAGAGCGCCAGCGTGATCATCGACGACGACGACGGCGTGACCGTCTCCGTCGCCGCCGCGGACGCGGTCGTGCGCGAGGGCGCGGAAGGGGCGGAGAACGCGGTCGACTACGTGTTCCAGCGCACCGGCGATCTGACCCGCGAAGTCTCGGTCGACTGGGCGGTGGACACCGAGCTCGGCGCGCCGTTCCGGGCGCCGCGGTTCCTCGTCACCGTGTTCCAGGACCAGACCGGCGAGATCACGGGCACGACGCGCACCTTCCTGCGCATGGAGGACGTGGAGGACGCCACCACCTTCACCGCCGAGTTCGGCGCGCCGGCGATCCAGCGTTCGGAGCAGCGCCTGACGGGCAATTTTCGGGTCGAGGAGATCGAGGAGACGTTCGATGTCGGGCTGCCGACCGAGCCCATCCCGCTGTTCCCGCTCGCGCTCTCGCGGCAGGACGAGTTCGTGATCGGCGGCCTGCTCGGCGTGGATTACGGGATCGACTTCGAGGCCGGGCTCCGGATCAACCCGCGCGAGGCGGAGCTCGGCGGCTTCACCTGGGGCACCTCGAACCCCATCACGCTCTTCACGCCGAATTTCGTGCAGGCCGGCGAGGGCTTCACCATCGCCGCCGACCGCGAGGCCGCCTCGCAGACGCAGACCTTCGCCGCCGCCGGCTACGAGATCGGCGAACTGGCCTTCGAGTTTTTCGCCGAGTTCGGCGACGACAATTTCATCGATTTCTTCGACGCGGCCACCGACGAGTCGCTCGGCGAATTCGTCCTGCCGCCGGGCGCGCTGGAGCCCATCGAGATCGCCAAGATCGATCAGGAGGGCAAGGAGGTCCCGATCGATCTCCAGGACATCCTGAAGCTGCCGGACAACCCGCTCTTCGAGCCGCCGGAACTCAACCTCGAATTCGCCATCCCGGACGGTCTGGAGATCGGTCGCGGCTACGCCGGCGTCGACGGCGAACTGCGCCCGCAGCCCTTCGTGACGCCGATCGCGACGCTGAATTTCAGCGTCTTCGAGGCGCTCTCGTTCCTGCCGGTGATCGGCGTCATCGACACCTTCAACGACGACCTGATCAGCCTGCCCAAGGAGCCCGAGGAGGGTCAGGAGGACGACCAGAACGCCATCCTGCGCGAGCTGCAGGCCACGCTCACCACGACGCTGCTGGACTGGAACATCGGCGGCGGGCTGGGGCTCGTGCAGGAGTTCGTGCTGAACCCCGGCGACATCGACTTCGACGTGATCGTCGACGGTCAGGAGTTCGACGCTCTGTTCAGCACGCCCGAGCAGGGCGGCGGACCGCGCTTCACCGCGCCCGACAGCGGCGTCTTCGAAGGCGCGTTCCGCTTCCGCCAGCGCGGCGACATCGACGTCAACTACCGGCTTTCCCCCGTGGGCAAGCATGAGTGGGAGTTCCTGAAGCTCGAGGCGAGCGTCAAGGCCTCGGACAGGGTCAAGCAGGCCGTGGAGGCCGGCGGCGCGGTCGCCGACGCGCTGCTGGGCGTCGACCTCGACATCCCCGACCTCGAACTGAAATTCGAGGAAGGGCCCGTGCTCAGCGGGCCCGGCGACCTCGACGAGGCGTTCGAGCTGCTGCAGGGCTTCGAGTATTTCGCCGGCTCGCTGACGGATGTGGAGCTGGGCGAGCTGATCGTGCCGTTCAGCATTCCCGTCGTGCAGGACGTGGACACCGCCTTGGCCGGCCGCGTGACCTTCGCCGCCGGCGAGGACGAGATCGTTCTGTCGCTGCCGCTTCTGACCGACGACGACCCCGAGGTGGAAGTCGACGCCACCATCCGCATCACCGACGTCGAGACCGGCGGGATCCCGTTCGAAATCGTCAGCGACGCGGCGACGACCCGCGTCGCCGACGACGACGTCGAGTTCGAGGAGTTCCGCACCCAGCGCGTCGTCAGCCCGCCGCGGTCCACCAACCCGCTCGCCCGCACGAACGGCGATCCGCATCTCGTGACCTTCGATCAGCTCGCCTTCGACTTGCAGTCGGTCGGCGAGTTCGTCGCGGTCCGCGCCGACGGCGACAACCCGTTCGAGGTCCAGTTTCGAACCGTCGCCTTCGGCGATTTCGTCTCGATCACCGGCGCGGTCGCCGTTCGCGTGGGCGAGAGCGTCGTCAACTTCGATCCGTTCGGCGACGGCGAATTCTATCTCGACGGCGAACTCGTGCCGCGCAGCTTCCCGGGCGTTCCGGTGGACATCGACGGCGGCGTGCTGGTTCCGAACCGCGGGGCCGGCGGCTTCATCGCGACCGCGACGGGCGACATCGTGCGCTTCAACGGGCGCGGCGCGTTCATCAGCTTGGCGGACGAACGACGGGGCGCGGTCGAAGGCGTTTTCGGCGATTTCGACGGCGATCCGTTCAACGACATCCGCGACGCCGACGGCCGTGTCCTGACCACCGACGCGCGTCCGAGCTTCGACGTCCTCTACGGCGATTTCGTCTCGTCCTGGCGCGTCGAGGACGATCCCAATGGCCGCAACCCGAGCCTGTTTCTGTACGAAGACGGAAAGGGAACCGCCGACTTCACCGATCTCGGCTTCCCGCAGAGCATCGTCGGGCTGCTCGACCTGCCCGAGGCGGTCGTCGACGAGGCGGAGCGGGTGGTGAACGGCGCCCCGACCGCGCCGCCGGCGCCCGACACGGGCGTCGCGCCGCCGGCGCCGGCGGCCGCGGCGCCCGCCACGCGAGCCCTCGCGCAGCCGTTCGCGGCGCAGCCCTTCGCGGCGCAGTCGTTCGCGCTGCAGCCTGTCGCGGCGGAGGCCGCCGGCCCCGTCAGCCTTGCGAGCGCCCCGGCGGCGCCTGCGGGCTTCTCGGCGGCGGCCGCGGCGCCGGAGACGCGGCTGGGCGGCTTCGACTTCGCCTCGGACCAGCTCCGGCGCGAGGCGATCTACGACTTCGCGCTGACCGGCGACATGCGCTTCGTCGAGGACGCGCTGGAGGCGGACATCCTGACGGCGGCGGCCTCGGGCCCCGCGCCGGTGGTGGTCGAGGTCACGGACGCGCCGGCGCTGCCCGCCGCCGTCGGCGCGCGCCTGCTGAGCGCGGAGGCGACCGAGGCGGAGGCGGCCGCGTTCGGCGTCGCGTTCCAGTTCTACCGCGTCGGCCCCGACGGCGCGCCGGCGGCGGTGGACTGGCGCCTGGGCGGGGAGATCGACGCCGCCGATCTGGCGCCCGGGCAGGCGCTGTCGGGCCGCGTCACGCTGGCCCCCGGGCAGGAGACGGCGATCCTGGTCGTGGAGACCGCCGACGACGCGACGCCCGAGGGCGACGAGACGCTGACGCTCGCGCTGTCCCGGTCCGAGGACGCCCCGTCCGCCCTGATCGTCGACCGCGCCGAGGTCCGGCTCCTCAACGACGACGGCGCGCTCCCCGCGACGTTCGTGGCAGAGCCCCTGCGCGCCGCCGCCGACGAGGGCGCGCCGGGCGACGGCGGCGTGCTGCGCTATCGGGTCGAGCGCACGGGCGACCTCTCGGCGGCGCAGACGCTGGCGCTCGAGATCGTCCCGGGCACGGCGTCGGCGGACGATTTCGCCGACGGCGCGCTTGAGCGGACGCTCGCCTTCGCGCCCGGCGAGCGCGCCAAGACCGTCGAGATCGCCGTCGCCGGCGATCTGCGCGACGAGGCGGACGAGACCTTCGACCTGCGCGTCGTCGCGCCGGACGGGGTGATCGCGCTGCCCGGCGTGATCCGCGACGACGACGACGCGCCGACCGCCCGCGACGACGCGGCGGAGACCACGGCGGGCGAGCCGGTGACCATCGACGCGCTCGCCAATGACGGCGCGCCGGGCGTGGCGCTGGCGCCGGGCTCGATCCGGATCGAGAGCGCGCCGGGCGCCGGAACCGTCGCGGTCGAGCCGGCGGGAGGGCTCGTCTACACGCCGGCGGACGGCGCGTTCGGCGAGGACGCCTTCACCTATTCCGTCGCCGACGCCGCGGGCGTGCGCTCGGCGCCGGCGCGGGTCTCGGTCAGGGTGGCGCCGCGGCCGACGGAGCGCTCCGCCCTGCGCGCGGTCGACGATCTGTTCGCCGTCGCCGCCGCGCGCCCGTCCATGCTCGCGCTCACCGCCAACGACCGCGCAGCGCCCGGCGCGCTGCTCTCGATCGTCGCCGTGACGCAGCCGGAGGCGGGTCGCGTCGAGATCATGGCGGATGGCGCGGTGCGCTTCGAACCGGCCGCGCCGGCGGGCGCGGAGACCGAGGTGGCGGTGTTCGGCTACACCGTGACGGACGGGCTGAGCCAGGACAACGGCCAGGTCGTCGTGGCGGTGGCGGGCGCGGCCGCCGCCGACGCCCCCGTCGAGCCCGCCCCGGGCGATCCCGGGCCCGCGCCGCTCGAGCAGGACCCGACGCCTCCCGATCCGGAGCCCGGCGAACCGAGGCCTGTCGATCCCGTCGAACGGGACCCCGCCGACCCGGCGCCCGCGCCGCAGCCCGGCGCCGGGCCGGCCGCCACGTCCGGCGACGACCTGATCTTCGCCAGCCCGGGCGACGACGTGATCGACGCCCTCGCGGGAGACGACACGGTGAAGGCGCGCGCCGGCGACGACGACGTCACGCTCGGCGACGGCGACGATCTCGCGCTCGGCGGACCGGGGGCGGACACCCTGCGCGGCGGCGACGGCGCCGACACGGTCAAGGGCGGGCCCGGCCGCGATCTCGTCGACGGCGGGGCCGACGCGGACGTCGCCTACGCCGGCGACGGGGCGGACACGGCGCGCGGCGGCGCGGGCGAGGACATCCTGAAGGGCGGCCTCGGCGACGACGTGCTCGACGGCGGCGAGGACGCGGACGTGCTCTTCGGCTTCCGCGGCGACGACGCGCTGGACGGCGGCGCGGGCGCGGATCGGCTGCTGGCGGGGCTTGACGACGATGTCCTGCGCGGCGGCCCCGGCGACGACAGGCTGCGCGGCGCCCCCGGGCGCGACCGGTTCGTTTTCGACACGCCCGATTTCGGGAGAGACCGCATCGCGCTGGATTTCCGCATCGGCTCGGACGTGATCGATTTTCGCGGCTCAGGGATCGATGCGGACGACCTCCAGCTCGCGCAAGCCGGCGGCAACGTGGCGATCTCGGTGGCGGACGCGGACGACGTGTCGATCGTGGTCGGCAGTCCGCGTCTCGGCGGCCTCGCGGTGGAGGATTTCGTGCAGGCCTTCGACGCCGTGTTTCTGTTCGACATGTGACGGGCGCTGCATGGGACCGTCGGCTGGGTACTATAGTTGCATCTCTTTGCGTTTGCGCTTTTGGACTGAATTTCATCCGCGATCGGCATGAAGATCATGTATCTGACCCCGATCAGCTTCGCGAACTCGGCGATGGCGGATTAGATTTCTGAAGAGTTCGTGTCTGACAACTCTGGCGGGGGTCGGATCGAATCAAATCAGACCCGGTCGCCCGGCCATTCGGTCGCAGCGACGGCTCGGCGGATCGGACAGACGCAGAATAACGGTTCGCCGTCGCGCGGTCCGGCGGAGAGGCCGCTCCGGGCGCCGGAGACGAGGACGACCTCGGGGTCGACGGGCGGGGTCCTGGCGCGCTCGAAATGTCTGCTCGACGTTGCGCGCCGGCTAGCGCTCCGGCGATTGCGTTCGGCGCGAGCCCAACAGCGACTCGAGCGTGTAGACGAGGATCGCCATGCCGACCGCGCCGGCGCCGGCGACGCCCAGCAGCACGAACACGTCCACCGGGCCGCCGATGTCGTTGAAACGCGAGTTCGTCATGTACAGGACGAACACCACCGCCGCGAGAGCTCCCACGGGCATCGAAAGCTGGGCGAGCAGAAACTTGCGCCAGCTGACCGCGCGGTCGCGCAGCAGGATATAGACGTAGGCGAGCGTGATGATCGCCGCGACGGCGACCATCGCCCAGAACAGGGCGCGCCCGAACATCTCCTCGAACACCGCGATCAGCGTCTGAAGCGTGAGGTCCTTCATGGCGTGAGCCTCCTAGGCCTGTCCGCGCAGCATGGCGTTGTAGGTCGCCTTCAGGGCGACCTCCTTCATCAGCCAGCTGATCCACAGTTCCTCGAGCGGCGCGATCACGCCGGGGAAGGACGGGGTCAGGTTGTTCCGGTAGTCGAACTCCACCAGCATGGCGCGGCCGATCCGCGTGATTAGCGGGCAGGAGGTGTAGCCGTTATAGGCGGCCGTTCCTTCCTTGCCCTCGAGCGCCGCGACCAGATGATCCTCGACCACCGGCGCCTGCCACTTCACGCTGGCGGCGGTCTTGCCCTTCGGCACGCCCGCCACGTCGCCGAGCGCGAAGATTTCCGCGTGGCGCGGGTGGCGCAGCGTCTCGGGCGAGACCTCGACCCAGCCCTGATCGGTCCAGCGGTCGGCCCATGACAGGCCGGAGCGGCGCACGAAGTCGGGCGCGCGCTGGGGCGGAATGACGTGGAGGTAGTCGTACTCGATCGAGACCGGGCCGTCGGGCGTGTCGAAGGTCGCGCGGCGCGCCTCGGCGTCCACGGCCTTCAGCGTGTGTCGGAAGCGCGTCTCGAAGCGGCGGTCCTCGAAGAGCATGCGCACCTTCTCGCTGACCACCGGCACGCCGAAGAGGGCGTCCTGCGGCGCGAGGTAGACGAACTCCGCGCGGTCGCGGCCGCCCCGGCGGCGGGCGACGTCGTCGATCAGGAACGTGTGCTTCAGCGGCGCGCCGGCGCATTTCATCTCGGTGGCAGGCCGGGTGAAGAGGCCGACGCCGCCCTCCTCGGCGAAGCGGCTCGCCGCCTCCCAGGTGCGCGCCGCGTAGTCCGGCCCGACGTAGAGGGCGCCGAGGCCGTTCCGTCCCACCATGTCCAGGCTGAAGCCCTCGATCGCGTCATGGTCGAGCACGAGGCCGGGGGCCAGGACCAGCCAGTCGTAGCCGAGCGTCTCGCCGCCTTCGGTCGAGACGGTCTTCGCCGCTGCATCGACCGCGGCGACCCGGTCCGGCAGCCAGGCTACGCCCTCGGGCAGCCAGTCCTCGGTGCCGGAGACGACATAGGAAGCCGGTCTCAACCCCGCCGCGACCAGCGAGAGGCCGGGCTGATAGAGATGCAGGCGGCGGGGATCGATAACGGTGATCTTCGCGCCCTCGAGTCGGGCCGTCAGCCGGTTCGCCAGCGTCGCGCCGGCGGCGCCGGCGCCGACGATCACGATCCGCGCGCTGGTGCGCACCGGCGCCGCGCGGGCGGTCTCCGGGGACGCGCCGCACATGGCGGCGCCGCTCGCCGCGACCGCCAGAAACCGCCGTCGATCCATGTCGTTTTCCTCCATATGTGGGGACGTTGTTTATGGCCGCGTCCCTGTTCCGCTCGCAGAACGATCTCGCCGCCAGGAGCGCAGTCTTGCCCGTCTCGCGGCCCCTCCTCCTTGCCTCAAACCACAATGTGTTTGTGTTGAAGATGATCGGCGCCGTCGAAAGGGCGCGCAACAACGCAAAACATCACATCTTCCATGGCGTCCTCAGCTGATGGCTCAAACGCCGGCGCGAGGTGGAGATTGCGAGAGGCGCGCTGGAGCGCGCTCGTCGACACGCCGATGGCGCGTGTGATCATCCGCGATGCTTGGCGCCGCGTCGGCCGCCTGCCTGACATGGCCCCGCATCAGCGCGGGCCGGCGCAAGGCTACGAGGGGAACGCGAGCGCTTGGCGCGTCGCTTGCGACCGCGCTCCGCCGCATTGGTTGCGCCGCTCGCGAGGGCCGGTTGTTCCCCGCAGGCGCCCGAACATCCGCCGTGCGCGTCGGTCCCGGTTCCCCGCCAGGCCGCGCATGGGGTTGTTCCTGAAGCGCCGCCGGGCGGAGCCGTCGGCGGCTTGAGCCGCTGCGACGGGCCCCGGCGCCGCCGACCACAGGGATCCAGATCTCGCGCTGGGTCTCATAGTAAGCGTCGACCTGTTCCGGCGTCATCGGTCTCGGAACGATCGAGCCCACGTCTTCTAGGGTCTGGCCCCATAAACCGTTGATAGGATTTGCGCGGTCGGGCGTCGGCTGATTCAACCTCCTGAAAGAGGGAGGTTCTGATGCGCCGTGACGAACTGAGCGACGAGGAATGGGCGATCATCCAGCCGCTGCTGCCGCAGAAGTCCCGCGGCGTGCCGCGGGTGGACGACCGCGGGGTCATCAACGGCATCCTGTGGCGGTTTCGGACCGGCGCGCCTTGGCGCGACGTGCCCGAGCGCTGTGGTCCGCGCACGACGCTCTATAACCGGTTCGTGCGACGGCGCGCGGCCGGGATCTGGGCCCGCATTCTGGATGCGGTCTCCGAGGCTTACGACGGCGACATCGTGATGATCGACAGCTCCTGCGTCCGGGTCCACCAGCATGGCGCCGCCGTCGAAAGGGGGGTCCCGAGGCCTGCCGAGATGGTCGCATGGGACGTTCTCGCGGGGGCCTGACCACGAAGATCCAGGCCCTCGTCGATGCGGAGGGCCGCCCCGTCAGGCTGGCTCTGACCGCCGGGCAGGCCGGCGACGCGCCCGCCGCCGAGCAGATGCCGCCCCTCGTCGCGCCCGGCGCCACGCTGATCGCCGACCGCGCCTACGACACCAACGCCATCCGCGCCGCCGTCACCGAGCGCGGCGCCTGGGCGAACATCCCGCCCCGCGTCATCCGCAAGGACAGCTTCGTCTTCAGCGCCTGGGTCTGCAAGCAGCGCAACCTGATCGAGCGCTTCTTCAACCGCATCAAACACTTCCGCGACCTCGCCACCCGCTACAACCGCTCGCCCGACAACTTCCTCGCGGCCCTCAAGCTCGCCGCGATCCGCATCTGGCTTGCCGCAAAATGAGTCCGCACCCTAGTTGGGTTCGGATAGCCTCAGACTGCACGATTTCGTTCTCGGCCGCGTTGAGCTCGGCGACGAGCTCGTCGGGTGGATCGACCTGCGCGGCGATGGTGTTCCGGGTCTGCGAGACGAAGTCGGGCAGCCCGACCTCGGAGATCGTCGGCAGGTCGGGGATCGTCGACAGACAATCCGGCGCCGAGACCCCGAAGGCGCGCACGGCGCCGGACTTCACCTGCGCCGTTGCGGTCAGCGAGGGATTGAAGGTGAAGGAAATGCGCCCGGCGATCAAATCGCGCATCGCCTCGCCGCTCTTCTGTTAGGGGATGTGACCCTGCAGCGGTCGACCGCTTCAGAGCCGATCCGCATGTGGCCGAAAGCGTTGGGTTCGTGAGGCGCAGAGCGACCGCTATCTCCACTGTTTCGGTCGTCCAGCGCGCCGCGAAGAAGAGCGGCTTCGGGCTCCGAGCCTCCAATACCTTTGACGAGCGCCGCTGCGTCGGCCTCCAGAATGCAGTTACCAGAGAACTCGGCATTATCGATGTGCCGGCGGGGTGTCGGCGCTTGGGTTGGGAGGGTCGGATGGAGGTAATGTCATGCCGAGAATACAACTCCCGGCGATCAGGTTTAGAGCGTTTCCCGAGCGTCGTGAATCGCGACGGGATTCCCAGCAGGGCCGGGGCGTGATTCAGTTTATCCGAGGGAGATATTGGGCTTTGGGATGGGCAAACCACTTTCGACGGATCTTCGTGCGCGGGCATTGGCGGCTGTCGATGTAGGCATGAGCCGGCGTGCGGCGGCAAAGCGGTTCGGTGTCGGCGTGCGATCCTCCGCGCGTAACGAAGCCGCTCAGCGCGCCAGCGGCCCCTCCCGCTGCGAGGCAGTCCGCGGCGCCTCACGCCGCGTCGGGCGCCGGCGGTGCGCCCGTCTCCGGCGGCTCCAGGATCTCCGCGATCGCCCGGAACAGCCGCGCCGGCTCGAAGGGCTTCGGCAGCACCGCGTCCGCGCCAGCGTCGCGGAAGGCGTCGAGCGTGCGCGACAGCGTCTCCGCCGTCAGCGCGAGGATCGGCGCCGGCGCGCGCCCGCGCTCGCGCTCGAGGCGGCGGATCTCGGCCGTCGCCTCGATCCCGCCGAGCCGCGGCATCCGGCTGTCCATCAAAACGACGTCGAACGCCTCCTCCGCGAACTTCTCCACCGCCTCGCGCCCGTCGCGCGCGATCGTCACCGTCGCGCCAAGCGGTTCCAGCAGAAGCTGGAGCACCCGCTGGTTGGCCGAGGCGTCCTCCGCCGCCAGCACGCGGGGGCGCCGCGCGCGCAGCGTCGCCTGCGCCGCCGCGTTCGCCTCCTCGCGGCGGAGCGCCGCCATCTCGTCCACGGCGCCGGCGGCGCTGTCGAAGGCGGCCTCAAAATGGAAGGTCGAGCCCTCGCCCGGCGCGCTCTCCACCCAGAGCCGCCCGCCCATCAGCGCGGCGAGCCGCTTCGAGATCGCGAGCCCGAGCCCCGTGCCGCCGAACTCCGACGCCGTCCCCACGCTCGCCTGGCGATAGCTGTCGAAGATCGTCTCGATCTGGTCCGGCGACATCCCGAGCCCTGTGTCCTCGACCGAAATGCGCACGGCGGTGCGTCCCTCCGCGTCAGGCGGCTCGCTCCGCCAGCGGATGTCCACACGCCCCTCCGACGTGAACTTCACCGCGTTCGAGACGAGGTTGAACAGAAGCTGGCGCAGCCGCCCCGGGTCGCCGCGGAGCGCGATGTCCATCGCCTGCCCGCTCGCCGCCAGCGTCACGCCCTTCGCCGCCGCCCGCCGCGCAAACAGCCGCTCGGCCGAAGTGCAGAGCTCGCCCACCCGGAAATCGGTGAGGTTGAGCTCCATCTGCCCCGCCTCGATCTTCGAGAGGTCGAGCACGTTGTCGACGAGCTGGTTCAGCGCGCGCCCCGCCTCGGTCAGCGCGGCGACGATCTCGCTCTGCTCGGGCGGCAGGTCGGCCGCGGCCAGCGCCTCGGCGAGACCCAGCATCCCCGCGAGCGGCGTGCGGATCTCGTGGCTCATATGCGCGACGAACTCGCGCCCGCCGTCGTCGCGCCCGAGCGCCGTCGCGTCGAAGATGTGGCTGACGAAGCCCTCCGCCTCACCCGAGGCGTCGCGCTCGATCCGGGTGTGGTCGAAGATCCGCCGCGTCTCGCCCTCGCGCGTCACGATCCGGTAGTCGAGCACGAGGTCGGTCGCGTCGCCCGCAGCCGCGATGCCGATCCGTTCGAACAGTCCCGGGCTGTCCTGCTCATGCACGATGTCGGCGTACTCCACGTCGCCCGCACGCAGTTCGTCGGCCGAATAGCCGATGATCTCCCCGAGATTAGGGCTCGCCGAGACCACGGCCCAGCCCTCGGCCCGCCGCCAGGCGATCAGGCCGACCGGGCCGTCTCGAAACGCGTTCTCGTAATCGGCGACGTCGGCCACGCGACTCGCTCCGGGGAAAGGGCGGCGCTCAAGGGTTCGCCTTGGTGGTTTATGCTGTCGGAGAGGTTAAGAAGAATTTGAACCGGTTTACAGTCTTTCCACGCGCTCACTCCGCCGGCGACCGCGGGAAGGCCGCGAGCGCGATCCGCCCGAGCCGCGTCTCCGGCGCGAAGCGCGCGACGACGAAGGCCATCGGCGCCCCGCTCAGCGCAAAGGCCGCGAGGATGTCCGTCGCCTCCAGCCCCAGCGCGACGCAGAGCGCCACCGCGCCCGCCGAGGCCACCATCAGCGCCGCGTCGATCACGTTCGAGCAGGCGATGAACCGCGCCCGCCGGCTCTCCGGGCTCTCCATCTGCAGCACCGCGTTCAGCGGCGTGACGTAGAGCCCCGCGAAGGCCGCGAGCAGCGTGAAATCCGCCATCAGCCGCCAGCCGGAGGGCTGCGCGAAGAACTGCGCCCGGTCGAACAGCGTCCCCTCCGGCGGAACCGGCGCCGCCTGCGTCGCGAACCACAGCTCCACCGCCATGACCGCCATACCGAGCGCGCCGATCGGCGGCACGTTCATGCTGACCTTCCCCCCGCCCAGCGCCTCGGTCGAGATCGCGCCGAGCGCCACGCCCACCGAGAAGCAGGTCAGCAGCACCGTCAGCACCCCCTCGTCGGCGCCGAGCGCGTCGCGGGCGTAGGCCGGCAGCAGCGACAGGAAGGTCGCGCCCACGAACCAGAACCACGAGATCATCAGGATCGCGCGGAACGCCCCGGGCGACTTGCGGCACCGCGCGATCAGGTTCCAGATCGCGCGCGGGAACACCCAGTCGAAGCGCTCGGCCTCGCCGAGCGGCGGGGCCGGCGGCGCGTAGAGCGACGCGACGAAGCCGACCACCGCCACCGCCACCACGAACACCGAGACCACCAGCACCCCGCGGTCGGTCAGGATCAGCTCGTTGCCGGCGATGGTGCCGAAGATGATCGCAAGGAAGGTGAAGCCCTGCACCAGTCCGTTGCCGCCCACCAGCTCGCCGCGCCGCAGATATTGCGGCAGCACCGAGTACTTGATCGGCGCGAACATCGCCGATTGCGCCCCCATCAGGAACAGCACGAAATACAGGAAAAAGATGTTCTGGGTGTAGAAGCCGCCCACCGCGAGCAGCATCACCACGATCTCCCAGAACTTCACGAATTTCATCATCCGCGCCTTGTCCATCCGGTCGGCGATCTGGCCGGCGCTGGGGGTGACGACGGCGAAGGGCAGGATGAACAGCGCCGAGGCGATGACGCCGAGCAGTTCGAGCGGCATCTCCAGCTCGTCGGCGAGACGGTAGGTCAGCAGCGCGACGAAGGCCTTCTGATAGACCTGGTCGTTGAAGGCGCCGAGGAACTGCACCAGGAACAGCGGCAAGAAGCGCCGCGTCCCGAGCAGCGCGAACTGGCTGGAGGCGGGGGCCTCGTCCGGGGCGGCGGCGTCGGTCGCTTCGGTCATGGCCTCATCCCTACGGTCCGGCGCCGCGGGCGTAGCGCTCCTCCGCGGCGGCGAGGTCCTCCGGCGCGGCGTGCTCGCGGATCAGCGCCATGGTCGCGGTCTCGATCCGCGTCTCCAGCGTCTCCATGAAGGCCGCCTGGTCGAGCCCCGGCGGGATCGGGTCGAGGAACTCGAGCGCGCCGGTCCGCCCGACCCGCTTGCGCCACTCCCGCCGCGGCCAGATGCAGCCGAGCGACTGCGCGACCGGAGTCACGACGCAGCCGGTCGCGGCGTAGATCCGCCAAGCGCCCGACTTGTAGCGCTCCTTCGCCCCGAGGCTCATCAGCGTGCCCTCAGGGTAGATCAGGACGGGCCGCCCCTCAGCCAGCACGCGCGCCGCGCCCTCGACGACCATCGCGGTCCGGCCCTGCGGCCCGTTGTCGACCGACACCGTGATGAGGTCGAGCGCCTTCACCATCACGCCGACGAACGGATAGCGCTCCAGCTCCTGCATCACGACCGCGCCGAACTGCGGGTAGAGCGAGAACATCATGATCGCGTCCAGCTCGGACTGGTGCTTGGCCACTATCAGCTCCGGCCCGCCCGTGGGCAGGCGCTCGCGCCCGCGCAGCTCGATCCGCCCGTCGAGGACCAGCCGCACGAGGTCCTGCACCCGCCGCGTCCACCACGCGGTCACCGCGCGCACGCCGGCGCCGCCCGCCAGCTTCGCGGCGATCCAGGCGGCGAAGGCGCAAAGGAAGGTGAAGGGATAGAACAGGAGATTGAAAAGATGCGCGCGCATGGGCCCCGCCGAAACACGATTGCGCGAAGCTAGTCCGCGACGGCGCGCCGCACAACGGCGGAGGGGCGCGGGCGGCGGGATCGCCGCTCCCCGAAGCGGTCCGGTCGGCGCGGAGCGGCTCGCCCGCCGCGCCAGGCCTCGGCTTCGTGGGACGGTGCGCGTGTCG
>AACY020297551.1_pt1 | contig 23370 bp, 30 predicted proteins | sample 267378 | NCBI WGS metagenome assembly AACY02 (sample SAMN02954345, study PRJNA13694) | marine metagenome | biome: aquatic; feature: ocean; material: water; isolation source: isolated as part of a large dataset composed predominantly from surface... | reverse complement strand
TGATGGGCCAGGAGCTCCTCAAAGGCGAGGCGGCGCTGGGCCGGATCGAGCCCCGCCTCAAGGGTGTGCAGGTCGGTGCCGACAGCCGGGGTGTGCAGGTGTCTGAGGTCGGCGATGAGGGTGTCCGTCAGCCCCAGGGCCTCCGCGTCGTGGCTTTCCAAGCTGCGGAGGGCACCGAGAAGAATGGCCCGCAGCCGTGCTTGGCCGAGGCCTTCCGTGGAGGGGTAAATGGGCGTAAGGCGATCGGCGAGGGGGGGCGCGGCACCCCCGTCTAGAAAAGTGAGTTCTGGATGGATGAACTCCACCCCAGAGGCGCCTACCCTCCCCTCCCCAAAGCCGCGTAGGGCTCGGCCCGCGCGCAGCTGCTGTTGCTGCGCCTTGGAAAAATGGAATAAGCGTAGGGTAGCGAGGCCGCTTCGATCTTCAATTTTGACCACTAAGCTGCGGCGTCGCCCAAAGCTCACCTGGCTGGCCAAGACGGTCCCTTCAAAAACCACTTGCTGGCCTTGGCGTACGCCCCCTAGGGGCGTGACGCGCGTGCGGTCTTCGTAGCGCAGGGGTAGGTGAAATAGCGCGTCTTCTAGGGTTTCAAGCCCAAGGCGGGCCAGGGCTTCTGCCACCTTGGGGCCCACCCCTTTCAGGCCCGTGAGGGGCGCCTGCAGGGGCGCCCCGCGGTGCGGTGGCGTGGAAACCATGGCTTAGGGCTCAGCCTCAGGCGGCGGCGTCATCCAGCACAAGGATGGCATCGAGCTCCACGACGGCCCCCTTGGGTAGGGCGGCAACCTGTACCGCCGCCCGGGCCGCATAGGGCGGGCTCAGCACGGCGGCCATTTTCTCGTTCACGGCCCCAAAGTGGGCGAGATCCGTGAGGAAGACCGTGAATTTCACCGCATCGTCCAAGGTGGCGCCGGCGGCAGCGGCCACGGCCTTCAGGTTTTCGAAGACCTGTTCGAGCTGAGCCTCGAAGCCTTCTTTTAGCTCGCCGCTTTGGGGATCGAGGCCGATCTGCCCAGAGAGATAGAGGGTATTGCCGGCCCGTACGGCCTGGGCATAGGGACCAAGGGCGGCCGGCGCCGCGTCGCTGTGGATAGCGGTTTTCGCCATGGAAGGCTTCTCCTTTAAATGTTGCGGGTGCGCGCTAGGCCAATCACCGGCGTGAGCCGCCGGAGCCGGCGCATAATTCGCGCAAGATGGACCCGATCCTGCACCAGGAGGGCGATCACCACGGTAGAAAGATGGGCGTTGCGCTCGGCGATGTTAATTTTTTCGATGTTGGCGTCGGCGTCGGTGATTTCCGCGGCCAGCTCGGCGATGACGCCCTTCCGAGCCTCCACCTCCACCCGCAGTTCAACGCTGTATTCGCCGTCGACCTCGGCGGCCCAGCGCACGGGGATGATGGCTTCATTGCGATCCCGGAGTTCAGCGAGGTTCCGGCACACCTCCAAATGCACCACCAGCCCGCGGCCGGAGCTGAGGTGGCCCACGATGGGCTCTCCCGGGAGCGGATAGCAGCATTTTCCGTAGGCCACTACGAGCCCCTCGGTGCCGCGAATCGCCAGCGGGCCACCGTGTTCGACGGTAAGCGGCGCCTCCGCATTAGCCGCTTGGGTCAAATGCTGGGCGACGACGTAGGCCATGCGATTCCCGAGGCCGATGTCCTCAAGGAGATCGTCCAGGGTGTCGAAGCCGAGCTCGTCGAGCACATTAGCAATGCGCTGGCTGGGCAGCGCGCCCAAGTTCGTGTCGGCATTGGCGAGCGATCGGTTGAGCAGGCGCCGGCCCAGGGTTCGGGACTCGGCCACTTTCTGGTGCTTCAGGGCATGGCGAATGGAGGAGCGCGCTTTACCCGTGACCACGAAGGACAGCCAGTCGGGGTTGGGTCGGGCCTCCTCGGAGGTGATGATTTCCACCGTTTGCCCACTCTGAAGCTGCACGGACAGGGGCGCAAGGCGGCGATCAACGCGGCAGGCCACGCAGGTGTTCCCAATATCCGTATGCACCGCGTAGGCAAAATCCACCGGCGAGGCGCGCTGGGGGAGCTCGAGAATGCGACCCTTCGGGGTGAAGACGTACACCTCGTCGGGGAACAGGTCGATCTTGAGGTTCTCGATAAACTCGAGGGAGTTCCCGGCGCGCTGCTGCAATTCAAGAAGCCCCTTAACCCATTCCCGAGCGCGGGCCTGGCTCGGGCTGTGTTCGTCGGACTTATAGAGCCAGTGCCCCGCAATGCCGTTGCTCGCCACGGCTTCCATCTGCTGGGTCCGGATTTGAATCTCGATGGGCACGCCGTGCATGCCAAACAGCGTGGTATGCAGCGACTGATAGCCGTTGGCTTTGGGGATGGCGATGTAATCTTTGAACCGCCCGGCGAGGGGTTTATAGAGCCCGTGGACCGCGCCCAATACGCGGTAACAGGTGTCTGGGCGATCTACGATAATGCGAAAGCCGAAGACGTCCATGATGTCCGCGAAGGCTTTTTGCTTCTGACGCATCTTCTGGTAGATGGAATAAAGATGCTTTTCCCGCCCCAGGACCCGGGCCTCGATGCCTTCGCTCACGAGGCACTTTTCGAGCGCCGTGGCGATCTCTTCCATGAGCGCTTTCCGGTGGCCTCGTGCGGCCTGTACGGCCCGCCCGATGCGCTCGGCGCGCATGGGATAAAGGGCCTGAAAGGCGAGGTCCTCGAATTCCATGCGCAGCTCGTTCATCCCAAGCCGGCTGGCAATGGGGGCGTAGTAATCCAAGGTTTCCCGGGCGATGCGCTGCTTCTTTTCCCAGGCGAGGGCGCCGAGGGTGCGCATGTTATGCAGCCGGTCGGCCAGCTTCACCAGAATCACCCGAATATCTCGGGCCATGGCCATGGCCATTTTCTGGAAATTTTCCGCCTGGGCTTCGGCGCGGGATTTAAAGATCGTGGTGAGCTTTGAGACCCCATCGACCAGTTCTGCGACGTCTGCCCCAAATTCCGCGGCCAGGGTCTTTTTCCCTACCCCCGTGTCTTCGATGACATCGTGGAGCAACGCCGCCATGAGGGTCTGGGGATCCATGCGCATCCCCGCAAGGATGTGCGCCACCGCCGTGGGGTGGGTAATGTAGGGGTGCCCAGTTTTACGCATCTGCCCTTCGTGCGCGGCCTTAGCGTAATGAAAGGCGCGCTCGACCTCGGCAACGGCTTCCGGGCCGAGATAGGCCTGAAGCCGCTCCGTTAAATCGGGCAGAGTAATGATAACTTCCTCGATCTCCTCCTTGGGAGACCGGGAAGGTGGCCGAGGCTGGGCCCGGGCGTTAGTCGATGAGGGGGTCGTCGCCGACGTCATGGTGGCTGGGCTGAGGCTCCGGGAGCTTGAAACCAAACTCGTCCTCGCCCCGGCGATCGACTTCGTCGAGGATTGCTGCGGTCACGTGACCCTCAGCAATTTCCCGAAGGGCAAGCACGGTGGGTTTGTCGTTTTCTTCTTCCACGTGGGGGTCGCGCCCACCGGTGGCGAGCTGACGAGCCCGCTTGGAGGCGATCATCACCAGTTGAAAGCGGTTTTCGACTTCCGTGAGGCAGTCTTCGACGGTGACTCGGGCCATGGGACGCTCCTGCAAAGTTGAGCTTTCGCTCCTAAGCCCGCCAGTTTATGAGAATTTAGGGGTTATCCACAAGGAAAAGAGGCTTTTACCAGCCTCAGCGGGGGCGGCCGAGAAGCGGTGGCAGTCTCGCACCGAGAAGGGCTTGCTGCCGAACCCGACGTAGCCGCTCGGCGCGCACAAGGGCCTTCAGATCATTCAGGGCGGTGTTGAAATCATCGTTCACCACCAGGAAGGGGTAGGCCTCGTGGGCGCGCATCTCCAAAGTGGCTTCGGCCAGGCGTCGGGCAATGGTGGCTTCGTCGTCCTGGGCCCGCTGCCGGAGCCGCGTTTCTAAGATTTCGAGGGACGGGGGAAAGATAAAAATCCCGACGGCGTCGGCGCGCTTCTCGCGAACTTGGCTGGCCCCCTGCCAGTCAATTTCTAGGATGACATCTCGGCCCGTGGCCAAGGTTTCGTCGACGAAGCGCGATGAGGTGCCATAGAGATTGCCGAACACCTCGGCATACTCGAGGAAGGCGCCGGCATCGATCATGGCCTCAAAGCCCGGCCGATCCACGAAGTGATAGTTCACCCTGTCTGTCTCCCCGGGGCGCATGGGCCGGGTGGTATGGGAGACGGAGACGGTGAGGTTGGGGTCGTCCTTAAGCAGCGCTTGGACGAGGGACGTCTTCCCGGCGCCGGAGGGCGCGGAGACGAGAAATAGGGTGCCCTGCGGCGCTGGGCTCATGGCCGCTCTCCTGACTGGCCCTTAGGCCACATTTTGAACTTGTTCACGAATCTGCTCGATCACAACCTTCAAGGTGACCACCGTTTCCCTATGGGCGCCATCGCTGATTTTGGCCGCACAGGTATTCGCCTCCCGGGCGAGCTCCTGGGCCAGGAAGTCGAGGCGCTTGCCCTGGGCACCCGGCTGGCTAAGGCTCTGGAGGAAGGCCTCGCGATGCGTGTTGAGGCGATCAAGCTCCTCACAAATATCGGCTTTTTGGGCGAGCAAGGCCAGCTCCTGGGCCAGGCGCTCTTCCGAGAGCTCGACGCCGAGAGCGCCGGCTCGGCTCTTGAGCCGGGCAAGGAGCTGCGTCTGAAGCGCCGTTTGCACTCCCCGCAGGGCCTCGACGAGATCCCCAAGCTGGGCGAGACGCTGCTCGAGGACCTCCCGAAGGCCGGCCCCCTCGCGCTGACGTTCTTTAAGAAAGTCGCCCAAGACGGCTTCAAAGCCCTGCCAGAAGCAGGCCTTCAGGGCGGCAAGGTCGGGTTGCCGGGGGGCCCAGACCCCGGGCCAGCGCAGGAGCTCCAGGGCGCTGTCGGCCCGAGCGTCGGGGTAGCGAGCGCGCACTTCGGCGATGGCCGCGAGCACGGCGCCGAGGGCGTCTGGTTGAAGCTGGCCGCCCGCGCTTTCGCCGTCTTCCAGGCGAACGATCAAATCCACCTTGCCCCGGCTCACCGTCTCCCGAAGGCGCGTACGCGCGGCCCCCTCCTGATCCCGCAGGGTTTCCGGAAGCCGCAGCGTGAGGTCCAGAAAGCGATGGTTGACGCTCCGGAGCTCGAAGGTCAGGGGGATGCCCGCGAGGGCCACCTCGCCCCGGGCATAGCCAGTCATACTCTCAAGCACGCGTCGTCTCCTTGTCTCGATGCCAGTGTACCGGGCCCAGGGCCAAGGTGGGCGATGCTATGATGGCGCGTTGCCCATGGAAGTCTTAGGAGGCTTTATGTTTGAGCGGCCCAGCGGACGTGCGCCTGACGCGCTCCGCCCCGTTACCTTTACCCGCGGCTTTACCTGTCACGCAGCCGGCTCCGTGCTGGCAAGCTTTGGGCGCACCCAGGTGCTTTGCACCGTATCCATTACCACGGGGGTGCCGCCCTTTCTCCGCGGCAAGGGTCAGGGCTGGCTGACGGCCGAATACGGCATGCTCCCCAGCGCGACCCATACGCGCAGCGATCGCGAGGCCGCGCGGGGCAAGCAGAGCGGAAGAACCCAGGAAATTCAGCGCCTTATCGGACGGTCGCTGCGGATGGCGGTTGATCTTAAGGCCCTTGGGGAAATCACCCTGAAGGTCGACTGCGATGTGCTCCAGGCCGACGGCGGGACGCGCACGGCCGCTATCTCCGGGGCGTCCGTGGCGCTGGTCGATGCGCTTTCCGTCCTCGAGGCGTCGGGGAAGCTCACGAAGCCAGCGCTGCGCCAGCGCATTGCGGCGGTGTCCGTGGGCGTGGTCAAGGGCGTTCCCGTCTTAGACCTCGACTACGACGAAGACTCCACGGCCGAAACGGACATGAACGTGGTGCTGGCGGAAGATCTGAGGCTCATCGAGGTGCAGGGAACGGCCGAGGGTGCGCCCTTTTCCGCCGATGAGCTCACGACCCTGGTGGCCCTCGCGCAGGCCGGGGGACGGCAGCTGTTTGCGGCTCAGCAGGAGGCCCTGAACGCATGACCGAGACCCTCACCCCGAGCACGGCGGACGCCGTTCGTCACGCCTTCCTCGCCCTTGCGGAAGCCCAGGCCGCCCTGCGCTTTGGGGAATTCACCCTGAAGTCGGGGCGCCAGAGCCCCTATTTCTTCAACGCCGGCGCCTTCTCCCGGGGGGAGGCCATGGCGGGCCTTGGCCGGGCCTATGCGGCCACCGCCGCCGCCCTGGGGACGCCCTTTGATGTGGTCTTTGGCCCGGCATACAAGGGGATTCCTATTGCCACCGCTATGGTGACGGCTCTGGCGGAGCACCACTGCCAGGATGTGGGCCTTGCCTACAATCGGAAGGAAGCCAAGGACCACGGTGAGGGGGGGCAGCTGGTGGGCGCCGACCTGGCGGGCCAACGCGTGCTCCTGGTAGACGATGTCATTACCGCGGGCACGGCCATCCGGGAAGTTCTACCGCTCTTAGCAGCGGCGGGCGCGACCCTTGTGGGGGTGCTCACGGCCCTCGATCGGCAGGAGCGCGGGGCCGAGGGGACGCAATCAGCCGTTCAGCATCTGCAGGCCGACCTAGGCATTCCCGTCCGTGCCATCGTCACCCTAGATGACGTGCTCGGCTGGCTGCGCGCCCGGGGGCTGGTGCAGGAAGAGGCGGCACTCGAGGCTTACCGGGCACGCTACGGCGCCGAGGCCCGCTAGCGCTACGGCGCTTTGAAGCAGGCCTCCGCAAGCACCTGCCACTGATGGGGCCAGGCCGTGAGGGGGTCTTTGGTGAAACCGCTGCGCACAAATTGCGCGATCCGCCCCTCGGCGGTGGCCAGCATGAGATTCGCAGCCAGGTTCGCCGGCACCGTGGTGCCTTGGCCCTGGGCGAGTTCCCCATCCCGCAGGAACTGACGCAGCTGCGCTTCGACCCGCTCGAAGAGCTGCGCCATGCGCCGCCGGAGGCGCTCCGTTTCCCCGGCCAGTACATCCCCCGTCAGCAGGCGCGCAAAGCCTGGGTTCTTCGCACAGAAGGACAGGAGGACCGTCAATAAGGCGCCGCAGCGCGCGGGGGCGTCTTCAAGCTCCTGCTTGATCGTGGGGACGCGCCCAAGGATGGTCTCTTCTAGAAACCCAATCAGCCCCTCAAACATTTGCGCCTTGCTGGCAAAGTGGCGATACAGGGCAGCTTCCGACACCCCGACCTCGCGAGCGAGGGCGGCGGTGGTGATCCGCCCTCCCGGGTGCTGCTCGAGCATGGCCGCAAAGGCTTGAAGGATGTGGTCCTTGCGCGCGCCAGAGCGCGATCCTGCCCCAGCCATGGCTAGCCCTCCTCCGGGTCGCGGGTAATGAGCGTGCCAATGCCCGTATCGGTGAAAATTTCCAGCAGCACCGCGTGCTCAACGCGTCCGTCAATGATGTGAGCGCTCCGCACCCCGTGTTGAACCGCTTCCAGGGCGTGTTTGATCTTGGGCAGCATGCCCCCATGGATCGTGCCATCTTCAATCAAATCAGCCACTTTCTTTGCCGTGAGGCCCGTAAGCACCTGACCGGAGGCATCCAGCAGGCCTGGGGTATTGGTCAGCAGGATGAGCTTTTCCGCATCCACGGCTTCGGCCAGCCGTCCGGCGACCACATCGGCATTGATGTTGTAGGAGGTGCCATCGTCGCCGATGCCGATGGGGGCAATAACCGGGATATATTCCGAGCCCACGAGCAGATCGATGACGGCGCGGTCGATGTGGGCGACGTCGCCCACGTGGCCGAGGTCCACGGGCTCGGGCCCGCCCGCCTTGGCCGTCAGCTTCATGGGCCGGGCTCGCACCAGGTCCGCGTCCTTCCCTGTGAGGCCGATGGCGCGCCCGCCGTGGGCGTTGATGAGGCCAACGATATCTTTATTGATCAGTCCGCCGAGCACCATTTGCACCACGTCCATGGTCGCCTCATCGGTGACGCGCATGCCTTCCACGAAGCGGGACTCGATCTTGAGGCGTTCGAGGAGGTCGCCAATTTGGGGGCCACCGCCGTGGACCACAATGGGGTTCATGCCCACCAGCTTCATCAGGACCACGTCGCGGGCGAAGCTGGCTTGGAGGGCTTCGTCGGTCATGGCGTTGCCGCCAAATTTCACCACGATGGTGGTGTCCTGGAAGCGCTGGATATAGGGCAGGGCCTCCGTGAGAACCCGGGCAACGGTGCTGGCTTGGGAGGAAGACAGAGGCATGCAATAACTCCGGCGAGACGCCTAGGGCGTCAGGGCTGAGGCGAATTCCTGGAGTAGCTGCGCACTCAGGGCTCGCTTGCTCATCTTTGGAAGTGCGGTTTCGCCGCGAGGCCCCAGAATCGTCACGCAGTTCTCCTGGCTATTAAAGCCGATATCGGCGCGGGATACGTCATTGGCGACGATGAAATCCACGCCCTTCTTACTGCGCTTGCTTCGGGCATGGGCGAGGACGTTCTCCGTCTCCGCGGCAAAGGCCACCAGCACGGGGCGCGCATGGCGGCCACGCTGGGCCGCAAGGGTGGCGATGATGTCCGGATTCGGCACCAGGGTTAGGGTCAGCGGCACGCCCTCCTGGCGTTTCAATTTCTGCGAAGCCACTTCGGCGACGCGATAGTCCGCGACCGCGGCCACAGCGACGCACAAATCCGCATCGGCGCAAGCGGCCTCGGCCGCGGCAAGCATGTCCTGGGCCGCTTCCACATCAACGCGGGTCACCCCGGCGGGGGTCGGCAGGCTCACGGGCCCGGAAATCAGCGTCACCCTTGCCCCCGCGGCGATGGCGGCTTCCGCCAGCGCGAAGCCTTGCTGCCCGGAACTCTTGTTGGTCAGGTAACGCACGGGATCTAGGGCTTCTCGGGTCGGGCCCGCAGTGATCACGATGTGACGGCCTGCCCAGGGGCTCGGCGCGGGCGCCGCCTCGGGGGTGGCCCAGGCCTCAAGCGCCTTTACCAGGTCGGCGGGCTCCAGCATCCGTCCCGGGCCCTCGTCGCCGCAGGCCTGGCTACCGCTTGCCGGCCCCAGTACGGTGGCGCCGTCGGCCTCAAGCTGGGCCACGTTGCGCCCCGTGGCCGCGGCGCGCCACATGGCTTGATTCATAGCGGGGGCCAAGAATTTCGGCCCATCAAAGGCGAGGTAGCAGGTGCTCAGCAGGTCGTTGGCGTGGCCCTGGGCAAGGCGTGCAAGGGCGTCGGCGCTGGCCGGAGCGATTAGAAACACCTCCCCCCAGCGCGCCAGCTCGATGTGACCCATGGCGGCTTCAGCGCTCGGATCTAAAAGGTCCGTGCGCACCGGGCGGCCCGACAGGGCTTGCAGGGTGAGAGGGGTGACGAAGGCCGCCGCCGCCGCGGTCATGAGAACCTGGACTTCGGCGCCCTCGCGGCGGAGCTGCCGCACCAGATCACAGCATTTATAGGCGGCAATACCGCCGGTGATGCCAAGAAGAATACGGCGTGCTGCCAAGCGGCTCATGGCAAAAGGGGCCCGCGATAACCTAAGGGGCGCAAACGATAGCACTCGAAATGCGCCTTGGCATGGGTCGCTGCGCCTTGAGCCTGGGCGAGGCCTCTGGTATAAAGCCGCGCTCTTTGCGACGCGCTGGGTGCGTCGTCCTTATTCAAGCGAGAGGCAAGCCATCATGTCTCAGGTGTGCCAAGTCACCGGGAAGCGCCCGATCACGGGTAACAACGTATCGCACGCGCACAATAAAACGCGTCGTCGGTTCTCTCCGAACCTCCACTACCATCGTTTTTGGGTGGAGAGCGAGAAGCGCTTCGTTCGCCTCCGCGTGTCCTCCAAGGGCATTCGGGTGATCGATAAGCGCGGCATTGACGTGGTGCTTAGCGAGCTGCGCGCTCGCGGTGAAAAGGTCTAAGGAGCTGAGCCATGCGTGACAAGATCAAGCTCGTTTCTTCCGCGGGTACGGGGCACTTCTACACCACGGACAAGAACAAGAAAAACACGCCGGACAAGCTCGAATTCAAAAAATTCGACCCGGTCGTGCGCAAGCACGTGATCTATAAAGAAGCCAAGATTAAGTAAGCTTCTTTAGGCGGAGATGCCCCCCTGGGAGGCTCTCCGCTTGCCACCCGGGCGCCAGCCAATGGGTGGCCGTGGTCTCTTCTAAGATCGCCGGTCCCGTTATTGTAGTGCCCCCCTCAAGGGTCGCCCGCGCATAGCGGGGCACGGCCCCGTGGCCGAAAACCGTTGATGTTTTTCCTGCCCCGGCGGGCTGCGTGAGCCGCTGCGCCACCGTTGCCCCCGCAAGGGCTGAGGCGGTAAAGCCCCGTACCTGGAGTCGCTCTAGCGTCACGGGACGCCCCAGCCGATAGCCATAGCGCGCTTCATGAGCCGCCTCGAAGGCCCCCGCTAGGGCCGAAGGGGTTGCCTTAGCTGGCTCGAAAGGCACCTCGAGCGCATAACCCTGTCCCGCATAGTGAAGCGCGAGCGTGGCCTCCCATTTGACTCCCTTCCCGCCGAGGGCCTTGCCAATCTGCCCTGCCGCGTCGGCGAGCGCCGCCCGCGCTTGGGTCAGCCCGTCCTCGTCAAGGGGGCAGCGCAGGGCTTGGCTATGCAGCCGAGCCGGCGGGCTTGCCAGCATGCCGAAGGCGGAGAGCACACCGCCATGGGCGGGAAGCAGCGCTTCCTTGATGCCCAGGGCGTCGGCCAGATCGCACAGATGGAGCCCCCCTGCCCCGCCGAAGCTGGCGAGCACGCAGCCCCGCGGGTCCGTCCCCTGCTCTAGCGACATCACCCGCAGGGCTTAGCCATGTGGTCGTTGGCCACGGCCAGAATACCCTCCGCGGCGGCTTCCAGGCTGCACCCTAGGGCCTCCGCCAGGGGCTTAAGGGCGGCGTAGGCCGCTTGCTGATCAAGACGGAGCTGGCCGCCGAGGGGCTGGTCCGTGGGCAGCCGTCCGAGCACCACATGGGCATCGGTCACGGTAGGGGCGGTGCCCCCTTGGCCGTAGCAGGCGGGCCCGGGCCGGGCGCCGGCGGAGGCCGGACCCACTAGCAGAGCCCCGCCGGGATCGAGGCTGGCGAGGGAGCCGCCACCGGCTCCAATGGTATGCACGGCCAGCATGGGCACGGCCACGGGGTAGGGGCCAATGCGGCTTTGGTGGGTGAGCTGGGGGGCGCCGTCGATCAAGGTAACATCCGTAGAGGTGCCCCCCATGTCGAAGCTCAGCACCCGAGGAATCGCCAGGTCCTTGGCGAGGGCGGCGAGGCCTGCCACCCCGCCAGCGGGGCCCGACAGCAGGAGTTGCACGGGAAAGCGCGCCGCGTAGGCCGGGGCGACGGTGCCGCCGTGGGAGGCCATGATGGCCAGGCGCGTGGCGCCAAGCTGGGCCTCGAGGCGTTCCAGATAGGCGGTGACTAGGGGACTAAGGCTGGCATTCAGCCAGGTCGCCAGGCCCCGCTCATATTCTCCCGACTCCGCCAACACTTCGCTGCTGCGGCTGATCGGGAGCGCTTTGCCCTGAGCCGCTAGCCGCGCTTCGAGGCGTGCCTGCGCCGCGGCCTCATGGGCAGGATTTTTCCAGGAGAAAAGAAAGTTGATGGCCACGGCCTCGGGCTGGGCGGCAATAAGCGCATCGATCACGGCGTCGAGGGCCGCTTCCTCGAGCGGCGCGAGTTCCGTCCCGGCGGCGTCCAGGCGCCCGGGGGCGCCAAAGCATAGCTCTGGGGCCACGGGGGGCGGGCTCGGGGGCGGCGTCAGATCGTAAAGCGCCGGGCGCTGCTGCCGCCCGAGCGCGAGGAGGTCCTCAAAGCCCGTCTGCCCCAGGTAGGCCGTGCGGGCCACGGTGTTCTCGAGGGCCGCGTTGGTGGCCACGGTGGTGCCGTGAACGAGTTGCACCTCGGGCCCGAGGGTTTTGGGATCGAGACCCAGGGCGCGCAGGCCCGCAAGGATGGCCTCTTCCGGGGCGCCGGGAGTTGATAGGACTTTGGCCACGCGAAGCTCCGCCCCGTCGAACAGGACGAGATCCGTGAAGGTGCCGCCCGTATCGACGCCGAGGACGATCTTCCCAGCGACGCCTATGCGATCATCGCGGGCCTGTTGTTCCGGAACCGGTGCCATGCCTGAATTGCCTGAAGTGGAGACAACCCGGCGGGGCCTCGCCCCTCACGTGGAAGGACAGCGCATTACCGGGGTGCAGGTTTTCGAGCCGCGGCTTCGCTGGCCCGTGGACCCGGGCCTCGCGCAAACGCTCACGGGGCTCACGGTAGCGCGCTTATCCCGCCGGGCAAAGTATCTGCTTTTCGAGACCCCTCGAGGGGCGCTCATGGTCCATCTCGGTATGTCCGGGAGCCTCCAGCTGAAGACGCCGCCCTTCGAGCGTCGTCGCCACGATCATCTCCTGTGGACCCTTTCGAGCGGGGCCGTGTTGGTCTATCACGATCCGCGCCGCTTTGGCTCCGTGCACTGGTTGCCGAGCGCGGAAGCCGCCCACCCCCTTTTGGCCAAGCTCGGCCCCGAGCCCCTCTCCCCAGCTTTTGATGGTGCCTACCTCGCCGCCCAGGCACAGGGGCGAAAAGCCCCCGTTAAGGCCTTTCTCATGGACGGGACGGTGGTGGTGGGCGTGGGCAACATTTATGCAACGGAGGCGCTTTTTATCGCCGGAATTCACCCGCGCCGGCCTGCCGGGCGCATCAGCTTGGCGCGCTACGAGCGCCTCGCGGAGGCGGTTAAGGCAGTGCTCACCCAGGCTATTGAGGCCGGGGGCACCACGCTCCGGGATTTCGTCGATGGCACGGGGCAGCCCGGTTATTTCCAGCAGACGCTTCGCGCCTACGGCCGGGCGGAGCAGCCCTGCCCGAGCTGCGGAGGCGCCTTGAAGGGCATCCGCCTCGCGCAGCGGGCTACGGTGTTTTGCCCACGCTGCCAGCGTTAGCGCTGGTGTTGTGCCTTCAGGGCGCGCGCGACCGCGGGGTGTACGAATTGGCTGATATCCCCTCCATAGGCGGCGATTTCCCGCACTAAGGTGGAGGAAATGAAGGAGCAATTCTCCGACGGGGCGAGGAATACGTACTCGATATCCGGGGCTAGGGCCCGGTTCATGTCCACCATCTGGAACTCGTATTCGAAATCGGCAACGGTGCGAATGCCACGAAGAATGAAGCCCGCTTCCTTGCGTCGCACGTAGTCCACGAGCAGCTCGTTAAAGCCGTCGACCTCCACCCCGGGCATATCGCCGAGCACCTCTCGGCACAGAGCGATGCGGTCCGCGAGATCAACTTCAGGATTCTTTTGCGGACTGGTGCCGATGGCCACGATGACGCGATCGAAAAGCTTAAGCGCCCGCTTCACTAAGTCGGTATGTCCCACCGTGATGGGATTGAAGGTGCCCGGGTAAACCACCGTACGCATGCGAAACCCCTCCCTTTGCTCGCGTCGCGATGCTAGCCCATTGATCTCACAGTCACAAATGGTCAGGCCGGGCCCAGGTGAGGAGGATCGCTTGACTGTCCCCGGCGCGCGTTTCCCGGAGCCGGTGCAGCCCTTCCGGCAGGCTGGGTTCGGCTTTCTGCGGCAGCTCGAGATAGATCTTCGCCCCAGGGGCCAAGAGGGGACCGGCGCACAGGATTTCTAGGGCCGCCTGAGCCAGGGAGCTCGCAAAGGGCGGGTCAAGAAAAACCAGGTCGAAGGGGCCAAGCTGGGCCTCCCGGAGTACGGCGAGGGCGTCCCGTTCTTTCAGATGCGTTTGGGGGCCGCCGAGGCGCTGAAGCGTTTCCTGAAGGGTTTGGGCCGCGCGTCGATCTTTCTCGATGAAGGTGACCTCCGCCGCCCCCCGAGATAGCGCTTCCAGGCCGAGGGCGCCGCTGCCGGCGAAGGCATCTAGGATCCGAGCCCCTTCAAGGTCTGCCCGAAGCCAGTTAAACAGCGTTTCCCGGCTGCGCCCTGGGGTGGGCCGAAGGCCCGGGCGGGGGGCCACGGGAATGCGGTGCCCGCGGAGCGTGCCGGCAATAATCCGCACTTCTCCGCTGCCCTGGGTCCCGCGGCCTCGGCCACGCTGGTATCCTTTTTCCGTTTTCAACGCGCCGCTCTCCCAGCCATAGGGGCGTGTGACCTTCCGCGGAGTATCCCATGTTCCGGTTTTTGCGTAAGAAGCGGGTTGAAGAGGCGGTTCCCGAAGCAGGGCCTGAGGCCGAAGTCACCCCGAAGCCCGCCCCGGAGCCTGATTCCGCTTTTGAGGCGCCGGCGCCCGCGGAGCCGGCCCCGGTTGCGGAGAAGGGCGGGCTGTTTAATCGTCTGCGCACGGGCCTCGCGCGGAGCCGGGGCGCCCTAGGCGATTCCCTGGGCACGCTGCTGCTCGGCAAGAAGGAAATCGATGAAAGTCTTTTAGAGGCGCTGGAAACCCAGCTGCTCATGGCCGATGTCGGCCTTGAGGCGACGGAAGCGGTGCTCGAGCGCCTAACGGCCCGAGTGAAGCGCCGCGCTTTGAATGATGAAGACGCGCTCATGAGCGAACTGGCGGAGGTGCTCTCCGAACTCCTTGGGGAGCACCACCGGCCCCTAGAAATTGAGGCGGCCTCCCCCTTCGTCATTCTCGTTGTTGGAGTCAATGGCGTGGGTAAGACCACCACCATCGGCAAGCTGGCGCAGCGCTTCAAGGCCGCCGGATATCGGCCCCTGCTCGCCGCAGGGGACACCTTTCGCGCCGCCGCCGTCGAGCAACTCAAACTCTGGGGCACGCGGGCCGAGGTTCCCGTGATCGCCCAGGGTGAGGGCGCGGATAGTGCCTCCGTGCTTTTCGATGCGGTGTCCGCGGCCCGCGCCCGCGGCGCCGACGTGGTGCTGGCGGATACGGCCGGACGGCTCCACAACAAGGGCCACCTTATGGAGGAGTTGGCCAAGGTGGTGCGGGTGCTGAAGCGTTTTGATGAGGCGGCGCCCCACGCCGTGTTGCTGGTGCTCGATGCGGGCACGGGGCAAAACGCCCTTGCCCAGGCGAAAACCTTTGCCGAAGTCGCGCCCCTGACGGGGCTTGTGCTTACGAAACTGGATGGCACGGCAAAGGGCGGCGTTGCCTTTGCCCTAGCGAAGCAGGCGGGGCTGCCCATTCAATTCGTGGGCGTAGGGGAGGGCGCGGAGGACCTCCGGCCCTTCGAGCCGCGGAGCTTCGTGGCGGCGCTCCTGGGCGCGGAAGCGCCATGATTCACCTGTCCCAGGTCGGCAAGCGCTATGGCGACCGGGACGCCCTTCGCGGTGTTGATTTGACCCTGCCCAAGGGCTCCTTGAGCTTCCTCATGGGCCCCTCGGGGGCGGGAAAGAGCACCCTTCTTCGTCTGCTGCTCGCGCTGGAGCGTCCCGATGCAGGGCGCCTTCTGGTGGGCGGGCTCGATCTCGGGCGCCTTCCGCGACGGCAGCGGCCGGCTTACCTGCGGCGCGTGGGCGCGGTGTTCCAAGATCCCCAGCTGCTTATGGATCGGTCGGTCTTTCACAACGTGGCCCTTCCCCTCCAGCTGGCTGGCTATGCGGCGGCGGAACAGGGGCCCCGGGTCCGGGCTGCCCTGACCCAAGTGGGGTTGGCAGGGGCAGAGGGGCGTTCGCCCCGAACGCTCTCCACGGGGGAGCGGCAGCGGGTAGGCATAGCCCGCGCCCTTGTGCATCGCCCGGCGCTGGTGCTGGCCGATGAGCCCACGGGTAACCTAGACCCCGCCTTATCTGCCGAAATCATGGCGCTTTTTCAGCGTTTTCAGCAGGTTGGCGTTACGGTCGTCATTGCTACGCACGATGTCGATCTGGCAGGTCGCTTCCCGGCTCAGGCGCTCTATCTCGAAGGTGGTCGTCTGACCGTGGGCGCGCCGCCGGAGCCCGGAGCATGAGGCGAACGACGCCTGGAGAAGGGGGTAGCCTCCGCGGCCTGGCCCGATGGCGCGCCGATCAGCGCTTCGCCCTCGACGAAGCCAAGCAAACGCTTGGCAATCAGCCCCTCGCGACGGGGCTGATTACCTTAACCCTTGCCCTCACGCTCTTGCTGCCCGCCGCCCTCGGGCGGGTGCTGAGCTTGCTTGAGGCCAATATCAGCGCTTGGCCCACGACGCCTAAAATCAATGTCTTCTTTGCCGCGGAGGCGCCGCCCGCGCCGCTGCTTCAGCGTTGGCGTGCCCATCCGGATATTGCCAGTTTGAAGGTGCAGACGGCCCAGGCGTCGGCTGAGGAGTTCCGGGCGGCCCTAGGGGTTGGCTCTGCCCTAGGAAAGACTTTCGCTCAAGGTCCCCTGCCCCGCTTGCCGTCCGTGGCTGTCGTGACCCCCCAGCCCGACGCCCAGGCGCCGGCGCGGGTTAAGGCGCTGGCAGAGCGCCTTGGGCAGGAAGCGGGGGCGCTGGGGGTGCAGGTCGACCTGGCGTGGGTGCTGCGCCTGCGCGGGGCCTTGGACGTCTTCACGACCCTTCTGGCCACCTTCCAAGGGCTTCTGGCGGCGGCGGTCTTGCTTTTGGTGGGCACGGTTACCCGCATGGCTCTCCTAGAGCGCTTGCCGGCCCTGCGCACCCTGCGCCTGTTGGGGGCAACCGATGGATTCCTGCTGGCCCCCTTTGTTTACCAGGCCCTCGCCTATGGCCTTGCCGGCGGCCTCCTGGCGGGCCTAGGGCTGTTGGCCCTAGAGGGCGCTCTGACCCCTGCGCTGATGGCCCTAGCCAGCGCCTATGCCCTACCCCTGGCCCCAAGCGCTTCCGCCGCCTCGGCGTTTTTTGCGCTCCTTGGCCTGGCGCTTGGGCTGTCCTTCGTCGGCGCCTTTCTCGCCGGATTCTGGGTGCTTCGCCGCTTTGACGCGGGATTGAATGAGACTGCCTAGCTTTAGCACTCCTGTGTAAAGACTGCTAAAATGAGCCCGTTGAGTTAGGAGGTTCCATCATGAGCACTCGCCTTTTGGCCATGGATGCCTTATCGCCGGGCCGTGATTTAGACCATTACATCCACACCGTGAGCTCCTTTGAAATTCTCAGCGCCGAAGAAGAAGCGGCGCTGGGCCGGGTACTCCGGGATGAAGGGGATCTCGAGGCCGCTCGTCGCCTCGTGCTATCCCATCTCCGCTTTGTGGTGCACATGGCCCGCTCCTACGCGGGTTATGGCCTCTCCCAAGCGGACCTGATCCAGGAAGGCAACGTCGGTTTGATGAAGGCGGTTAAGCGCTTTGATCCGGACTACGGCGTGCGTCTGGTGTCTTTTGCGGTGCACTGGATCAAAGCGGAAATGCACGAGTTCATCCTCCGCAACTGGCGCATCGTGAAGGTGGCCACGACCAAGGCCCAGCGGAAGCTGTTCTTCAATCTGCGCAGTCAGAAAAAGCGCCTCGGTTGGATGAGTGCGGAAGAAGTGGCTTCGGTGGCGGAAACCCTTGGCGTGGCGCCAGAAGAAGTGACCCGTATGGAAGGGCGCATGGCGGCCTTCGATGCGCACTTCGACCTCGATAGCGACGAAGACGACGGCGTCGCGATGACGGCTCCGGCAGCCTATCTGGCAGCTGAAGGGGCAGATCCCGCGGAGCAAATCGAAGCGGAAGATTGGGAAGACGCCACCACCGGTGCCTTGCAGGCGGCGCTGGCGGGCCTCGATGAGCGCAGCCGCGACATCATTCAAAGCCGCTGGTTGGCTGACGATAAGGCGACCCTTCATACCCTCGCCGATCGCTATGGCGTTTCTGCGGAGCGCATTCGGCAGCTTGAGCTTGGCGCGTTGAAAAAGCTCAAGGGTGCCATAGCGGCCTAAGGTGCCAGACCTTCTTCTTGCCAGCGCGGGCTTTCTGGGTGCCTCCGGCGTGGCCCTGGGGGCCTTTGGGGCCCATGGGTTAAAGGCGCGCCTCGGGGCGTCCCTGCCGGTTTGGGAAACAGCGGTCCAATACCACTTGGTGCATGCTCTTTTCTGCCTGGCCATCGCCCTTGCGCTTCGCGCCGGGGCGCCGTCTGCCCTACGGCCCGCGGCCTGGCTCGCCCTGGGCGGGGTGATTTTATTCTCCGGCAGCCTCTATGCCCTTGCCCTGGGCGGTCCCCGCTGGCTTGGCCCGATCACGCCCCTTGGAGGCCTCGCCTTTCTGCTCGCCTGGGGCGTGCTCCTGGTGCAAGGGTTTCGGACTTGAACCCCCACTGGCGGCCGATCCGAAGCTTTGTACTGCGCACGGGGCGGGAAACCCCGGGGCAGGCGCGGGCTCGGGAAGCCCTTGGGGCGCGTTACGCCATTCCCTGGCCTGAAGCCTCGCTGCCCACCGACTACTGGGATCGCTGCTTCGATGTCGAAGGCCCCCTCACCCTGGAAATTGGCTTTGGCATGGGGGGCTCGCTGGCGGCGATGGCCGCGGCGGAGCCGATGCGGCGCTTTCTTGGGGTCGAGGTGCACACCCCAGGGGTTGGCGCGCTCATGGCGGCCCTAGATGCCCAGCAACTGACGAACGTCCGGGTGCTTCAGGGTGATGTGGTGGCGGCGCTGGATCACCTTTTTCAGCCCGGCGCCCTGGACCGGGTGCAAATCTTTTTTCCCGATCCCTGGCCGAAGAAGCGGCATCACAAGCGTCGCCTGATTCAGCCCTCTTTCCTAGAGCGCCTGGCACCCTTCGTGCGCCCCGGCGGCCATTGTTGGCTCGCCACCGACTGGGCGCCCTACGCGGAGGCCATGGAAGCCGCCTTCGCAGCCGTGCCGGCCTGGCGCCGCCTCCCCGCGGATGCTTGCCCGCCGCGGCCGGAAACACGCTTTGAGCGACGGGGCCTCCGGAAGGGGCACGCCGTGACGGACCTCTACTTCGAACGCCTTCCCTAGCGGGCGAGGGCCGTCAGCAGCGGATTCAGAAAGCGCCATCCGAGGTCCGTGGCGGCGAGGGTGTCCGCCTGCAGTAAGCCTGCTTCAATTTGGTTTTCTCGTTCAGGCTCAAGGCACGACGCGGGAAGGCCCGTGTGCGCTTCGAAGAGGCTAAGGGGCACGCCCTCGCGCAGGCGAAGGACATTGAGCAAGCTCTCTTCCCGCAGCCGCTCCTCGTCTAGGGCGTCGGCCCGGGCCGGCGCCGGTGATCCCTCTAGCCAGTGGCTCGGCACGCGGCTTCGCTGGGTGCGCACGACCTGAAGCCCACCCCCTGCCGCGCCGCGGCTGAGTTTCCCGTGGGCCCCGGGGCCGAGCCCGAAGTAGTCCCCAAAGCGCCAATAATTCAGGTTGTGCCGACACTGGGCATCGCCCTTGGCCCAGGCGGAGATTTCATAGGCCTCAAAGCCTGCAGCGCGGAGGGCGGCCTGCCCCGTGACTTCGAGGGTTTCCAGGAGGGCTTCCTCAGGTAGGGTGGGCGGCCGCCGGTAGAACGCCGTATTGGGCTCGATGGTGAGCTGGTAGTAGGACAGGTGGGTGACGCCAGAGGCGATGGCCAGCCTAATGTCCTGTAGCCCCTCTTCGGCGCTTTGCCCGGGAAGGCCGTGCATGAGATCGAGATTGAGGCGTTCGAAACCGGCTTCCTGGGCCAGCTCGATGGCGCGTTGGGCGTCGTCCCCGCTGTGGATGCGGCCGAGGGCGCCCAGGGCCCGGGGGGAGAAGCTCTGCACCCCAAGGGAGAGGCGATTCACCCCGGCTGCCCGGTAGCCCCTAAAGCGCCCTGCCTCGGCTGTTCCGGGATTGGCTTCCAAGGTGATTTCGCAGTCTGGGGCCAGGGTGACCCGCCCGCGGACCCCGTTCAGGAGCGTGCTTACGGTGCTGGCAGCGAGCAGGCTTGGGGTGCCCCCGCCGAAGAAAATGCTGCGCAGCGGGGCTCCCGGGGGGCCGTAATGCGCCAGATCCCAGTCGAGGTCCGCGAGGATACGCTCGGCGTAGGCGGCCTCCGGGAGGGGGCCGTCGTGGGTATGGGAGTTAAAGTCGCAGTAAGGACATTTGCGCACGCACCAGGGCACATGGATGTAGAGCGCTGTGGGCAGGGGCGAACTCACGATTGCTGCGCCCATGCCTCCAGCGTTTCCCCCGCTAAGCGGGCTTTAAGGGCCGCAACGGCCCGGCCCCGATGGGACTGGGCGGCCTTCGTTGTCGCGGACAGGCTGGCTGCGGTGCAGCCGTGGTCGGGCACCCAGAAAATGGGGTCGTAGCCAAAGCCGCCATCGCCGGCAGGGGCCTGGGTGATCTCCCCCGCCCACAGGCCTTCGGCTATGAGGGGGCTGGGGTCCTCCGCATGGCGCAGCAGTACCAGGACGCAGTAGAACGCGGCGCGCCGATCCGATTCCCCGGTAAGGGCCCGGAGCAGCTTTCGCCAGTTGTCTTCGTCCGTGGCCTCCGGACCCGCGTAGCGCGCCGAGCGCACGCCCGGGGCGCCCCCTAAGGCGGGTACGATCAGTCCAGAATCATCGGCGAGGGTCGGAAGGCCCGAGCCTGCGGCCCCCGGCCCGCGCTTTCAAGAGGGCGTTTTCCACAAAGGTTTGCCCCGTTTCCTCCGGGGCGGAAAGCCCAAGGGCGCCGGCGCTGGTGAAGGAAAGGTCGGGCAGGAGGCGAGCGAACTCCCGGACCTTGCCTTCGTTATGGGTGGCGAGAAGCAGCTTGGGGATCATTGGGCCCAGAGCGCCTTTTGGAAGCTTAGGGTGTGGCTCTGGCCCCGCTCCTGGTCCGTCACCGTTAACTGAAAGCGAAGCGTTTCCCGGTCCGTGAAGCGCGTGGTGGCGAGGTAGTAGATCGCCCCCGGCTCCTTCACCTCGCGGAAACGCAGCTCGAGGGCTTGTCCGAGCAGATTCTGCACCGTGCCCTCGACCGTCAGCGGGACCGGGTCCGTTATCCCTTCTTCCGCCCCCCGGCGTCGACCTGCGATGTTGATCAGGGCCACGGTCTCACCCCGTTCCAGGCCGTATTCGGCGGCCACGGCGGCGGGCACGCTCGTGCTGTTGAGGGCAATGTAGTGGACGTCGAGATCGCCGAAGCGGGCAAACTGATCGGCCTGAGCCGCAGCGCTTAGGGCCAAGAACATCATTAGGCGAAGGGCAAGTGCCATGGGGTGCTCCTCCTTGCTCGAGAGCGGGGCTAGGGGGCCGCGCCCGGGCGTCGTAATCCGTAGACCGCAATGGTACCGAAGAGATTGGGCCAGCGATTCATATACCAGGCGTCTTGGTACTGGGCATTGACCACCTTGCGATCGTAAATGGTGAGGCGCCGAGCGTCGCAGAGGGCCTCAAAATCCGCAAAGGTACACAGATGGATATTCGGGGTGTCGTGCCAGGCGTGGGGCAGGTGCCGTGCCATGGGCATGCGGCCGGCGGTGGCCAGTTCGAGCCGGCAACGCCAGTGCCCAAAGTTTGGAAAAGTCACAATGCTGCGCGGGGCAATGCGGAGCATTTGTTCAAGGACTGCCCCGGGCTTGCGTACGGCCTGCAGGGTCTCCGCCATCACCACGACATCGAAGCCGTCCGTGGGAAAGTCTGCTAAACCCTCGTCGATATCCCGTTCCAGCACACTCACGCCCCGGGCGATGCAGCGAGTGATTTGCCCCTCATCGATTTCAATGCCGTAGCCCCGGACGCCGCGGTGTTCCGTAAGCCAGGCGAGGAGTGCGCCATCCCCACAGCCGAGGTCAAGCACCCGGGCGCCCTCGGGCACCATGCCCGCAATCAGTTTTAGGTCGGCGCGTAGGCTCATCATGCCCCCTCCAGCCCGGCCAGATAGGTGCGGAGAACCGCAAGGTAGCGGGGCACCGGGAGCAGGAAGGCATCGTGCCCCTGGGCCGCTTCCACATCGACGTAGCTCACCTCCCGCCCTGCCCGCAGCGCGGCCAGGGCCATTTCCCGGGAACGCGCCGAGGGGAAGCGCCAATCGGTGGTGAAGGAAATAAACAAAAGGCGCGCCTGCATGGCGGCAAAGGTGGCAACGAGATCGTCGCCATAGGCGCGCGCGGGATCGAAATAATCGAGCGCGCGGGTCATAAGGAGGTAGGTGTTGGCGTCAAAGCGTCGGGAAAAGGACTTCCCCTGATACTGGAGATAGCTTTCTACCTGGAACTGCACGTCCTGGAGGATGTCCAGGTCGCCGCTGCGCACGGCCCGACCAAACTTCTCTCGGAGCCCATCGTCCGATTGGTAGGTGACGTGGCCTAGCATACGGGCGAGGCGCAACCCGGCGGTGGGAACCGTGCCCGCCTCTAGGTAGCGGCCACCGTGAAAGTCCGGGTCCGCGGTGATGGCCTGGCGGGCAATTTCGTTGAAGGCGATGTTCTGGGCCGATAGGCGGGGGGTGCTGGCAATCACAACGGCCGCGCCGACCCGGCCTGGGTAGGACAGGGCCCACTGGATCGCCTGCATGCCGCCAAGACTTCCGCCCACTACCGCGGCCCAGCGCTCAATTCCGAGGCGATCCGCGAGGCCCGCCTGGGCCCGTACCCAGTCGGCTACCGTCACCGTCGGAAAGTCCGGTCCGTAGGGTCGGCCCGTGGCCGGGTTGAGGCTCGCGGGCCCCGTGCTGCCATGGCAGCCGCCCAAGTTATTCAGGGCAACGACAAAGAACCGCCGCGTATCGATGGCCTTTCCGGGTCCAATGGCGACGTCCCACCAGCCCGGCTTTGGCTCTTCTAAGTCGTAGTAGCCCGCCGCGTGATGGTGCCCGGACAGGGCGTGGCAAATGAGGATCGCGTTGCTTCGCTCGGCGTTCAGCTCGCCGTAGCACTCGTACATGAGGCTATAGGCCGGCAGGGCCTCGCCGCTGGCAAGGGAAAAGGGGCCAGAAAAGTCCGCCTGTTCCGCCTTGACGAGACCGACGGAGTGCTCGTCGCTGTGGGCTGTTTCGGCCATGGGCCGCCTCCCGAAGTTGGGCGCGAAGTCTAGCGATGCCGCTGCGCGACTCGCAAGCAGCGAGGCGCGCTAGGGCAGCAGCATGCGTGGGATGCCCACCTCGAGGGCAAGGCCGGGCACTAGGTAGTCGCGAAGCACGGTCAACAGCAGGAAGAGCACCAGCACGGAGAAATCTAAGCCCCCCGCTGGGGGGAGGAAGCGCCGAATGGGTGCCAGAACGGGGGCCGTGATTTGTTCTAAAAGCTCCGCCCCGGGATGGCGGCTCATGGGCGCGACCCAGCTTAGGATGACCACCAGCAGTAGGGCCCAAAAATAAAGCTCCAAAAGGCGCATGGGCAGGCGGAAGGCCGCCACAAGCAGGGCTGAGCCCAGGGGCAGGCCGAAGGTCAGCATGCAAAGCAGGAGTTCCGCTAGGAGCGTGAGGCCGAGGGCGGCCAGGTCCAGGCCTCCGAGGTAGGGAATGAGGGGCCGCAAGGGTTTAAGGAGCGGATCGGAAAGCCGGACAATCCCCTGAGTGAGCGGGTTATAGAAATCCGCGCGGACGGCCTGAAGCAAAAACCGCAGCAGAAAAATAAAGCTGGCAAGGCTCAGGAGGGTCCGGAGGATAAAAAGCCCGCCGCCTGAGAGTGCTTCATTCATGCCTGTTCTCCTTCTGCCCGAAGCGCCTTGGCCCCGAG
>AACY020305459.1_pt1 | contig 23430 bp, 14 predicted proteins | sample 267378 | NCBI WGS metagenome assembly AACY02 (sample SAMN02954345, study PRJNA13694) | marine metagenome | biome: aquatic; feature: ocean; material: water; isolation source: isolated as part of a large dataset composed predominantly from surface... | reverse complement strand
GAAAAGCATCGCCAAGGCCATCATGGGCATCGGGGCCGCTGGAGTCGCCGGACTCGCCGGACTCGCCGTCGGTGGACCCTTCGCCGGTGTCATCCTCCTGGGTTCCCTCGTGGCGATGGGATACTTCGCGTACCGCGCCATGAAACCGTTCCAGCAAGCAGGACGCAACGCGCACATGATCAATCAGCAAGCCGAATTCGCGGAACGGCACAACATCGACCAAAACCCACACGAGGCTTTCGAATCAGCGCATAAAGCACGACAGAAGATGAATCGACCCCGTCCGAAAATGGAAGAAATCCTCAAGCGACGCAACGAGCACATCGTCGCCCAACTACGAACACTACGCGATGCACCTAACGGCAAAAAAATCGCGGTAGATACTCATTACAAAGACGGTGTATTCCATATGCGCTTCAAAGAATCGGAAACGAACTACCCGCTAGGCTCTAGCGTCTGGGACCCGAAGGAACGCACAGTTTCCGCGGAACGTTAAAGGAAACCCTAGCCTCAAGCGCCAGGCTAGAGCGCTAGCCCCAGGCGCGAAACAAACCCCGCAACCGACGCCCCCGCCGCGACGACCCCGCGCTAGCGCCGGCCTCACGTATCGCATCCGGATCCGCCGCCGCGGCTTCCTCATCTGAACCGGTCTCTGCTTCTGGATGCCCGGATGTAGGCTGCGGGTTCACCAGTCCATCCTTAACCGCCTTTTCGTATGCCCGCTGTCGCCATTCGTCTTCTTTCTCTTGCGTCCATTCCGCTCTTTCCGCTGGATTAGCAACAAACACATGCGCGATAGAAACCAACACGACCACATTCACCGCCCCCACAACCACCACCAGTGACCCCAAGTCGCCCGCGGAACGCCCCACAACAGCCATTCCCAATAGCCACACCACAGCGGCAATACTGGACACTAAACGACGTTGCGACAACGCCAATAACTCACGCAGATTGGCGCGTTGCTGCACCGTCGTCGGCGCCAGCCGCCACCACAACAACCACACAGCCGCCAACCACAGCAAACCCGCTGTCCCACCCGCAATAACCCCCACCGCGGGCACAGAATCCCAAAACAGCATCCCCACCACAACAAGAACCGCGCCGCACATCAACCCCACAACACCAATCAACTTGGCGCGGGAACTCGCCCATGTGCTTTGCCAGCGGTAGAACGAATCGAATAGTTCCAGCAGCACGACAACACCCACTTCTCTTCACGACAAGAACCGTCTAGGTTTTCCTATCGGTCAGCGCCGCCGCGGTTACCCACCAGCGGTCCGCCGCACATTCGCCTGTCGCCAGCGAACGGGGTTAACTCACGCCTTCCTTACGCACAGACGCCAACGGAAACACCTCACCCTTACGAGACCGCGATCGCCCGCGCACTCCCCGAACACCCGCACCGTCCCGCGCCCGAATCCGCACGACAGGCACACCGTGGGAGTCGATAAACGGCTCACTCGCCGCTTCCAGTCCCTCTAAACTGCCGGCATTCGTGTCCACAACCACTGCGTCGCCCACCATCAAAGTCATCTGCTCGTCCACCCCGGAGTCATACCCGTGAGGTGCTGGGACAGTTAAATTCCCATCCAAATCCACTGGTGACACGTGCACCCGTTGCCTGCTGCGTGGGCTAGCGATCGGCAACACCGCCGAACCCAACTTCATCCGTGCGCGCCTACGGACTTGACGCACCTTCACCTCAGACCACCACGTGAACTCCGCTTCAATTTCTTGCGCCAACCCGCCCACAGGTAACGCGACAACTTCAGCGACAGGGCGAGAACCTAGACTCGGGTCCACCACCCCCACCCTCATTCGGCTCGCCTGCGAATTATGCAGAACAATAAAAAGGTGAATATCGCGAGGATGCAGCCCCAAGGTCTTACGAACTGGCTCCGCAGCGTTGAACAGCGCCCACGCCTCGGCACCCAAGTCCGCTCCTGGAACCTGCACACCCAACAGCGGATCGACGACCACATCGCCGGCGGCTTGCACATTCGCGACCACACTCACACCTGTCGGACCAACCACAACATGGTCAATGTGCCAGTTACTTTTCCGCACCCGCACATCATGAAAAACTGCATAACCACAGGGAAGCCCCGCCAGGTCCGCGCCGGTGGCTTTCTGCCCCTCCGCGGTGCGCTGCCACGCGGCCGACACATCCACCGGATCCACGCTGGCGTCAACGGACCATTTCTCGGCGTCCTTACCGAACCGCACACGATCCACTAGCCACGTGAACGCTGCCACGATCCACCCCGCAGCACCGCACCGAACCGCCACCATAACCACCAAGGACACTCGAGCGGCATTCAAACCCCACTCAGGAAACACCCACAAAACAACCACACCTGGGAACACCAACCCCACAGAAACCCACACTGCAGAAACCCACGAGCGCCCCCGACCCCACCGCAACCCAATAAACATGGCTAGGGCATAAGCGATGAATAAACTCACCGACGCCCCGGCGACATCCACGAAACCAGCACCAGCAGGATCAGACGTAAGGGACGCCGCCGTTACATACCCGGTCGCCACAAACGGCATACTGGAAGCCGCAACCAAAATCACAAGGGTTGTAGCGACCGCGCCGGGCACCAGCAGCAACACCGACACGATCGTCGCCACCCCAGCACCTGCACCCGCACCGACCAAGAAACCAGAAGCACTCCCGGTGGAGGCAACACCAAGTACACCGCCGATACCGGCGGTGACGGTAAACCACGCCAGACGTCCCAACCACGACGTGGTGTTCCACCAGCGGGTGAAAGGTCGGCGTGCCACGGACGCCGCGCCACCTGCCCGCCCATGCACCCGCGCCTTCTCAGGGCGTTTCCATTTCGCTAGCCTATTTCGCATGCCTGCAGTATCGGTCAAAAGGGACATTCGGGGCCGACGTCCGTGTCGCCTAGTCCATAACAACCCGTCCGAAACCGGTCAAATGCTTCGCGTCCCACGAATTTCCTAGTTCCCGCTCCACTACTCCCCTCTTCGGGTTCGCCGCTTCGATGATCGAGATCCCCTTCGCGTTCGCCTTCGACACAATCGCAACGTGATGCGCTCCCGACTCGAACCAGAACACCAAATCACCCGGACGCACATCCCGCTCTTTCAGTCGTTTCGTAGAGGAAAACTGGGTGTAGGAGTAGTGCGTTCCCACGCTCACGTCCGCCTGCTTCCACGCCGCGTACGTCAAACCTGAGCAATCCCATACATTCGGTCCATTACCCTCGACCACATACCGTTTCCCCACTTGTTGCTTCGCGAACGCGACTGCGGTGCGCGCCCGCCGGCTTAACTCCTGCGCCTTCAGCAACTTGTCTCGACGCTCGTCCAGGGTTTTGTGGGCTTGCTCGCACGCGGGATCCGATTCAATCGCACACACCTGGCTCACCACCCTCGCCGCCGCCATCACTCGTTCCTGCAACTCGCTCAAGTCGTAATGCACCTCGTACTGCTCTTCAGACGAGAAATACTCCGGATCACAGTCAGGTATCACGGATGTAGCAACAGAGGGATCGCCATTAGACGCGGTCTCCGCGAATTTACTCCACACCTGCTGATACCCCTCGCGAGAGAAATGAATCGGTTTCCCGTCACCATCACGCTGAGACACCTCAGACTCATCCCGAAACTCTTCACGTAGGAAAATATCCTGCGTATTCAGTATCCGCACCGTCGGGCGTTTCTCATTCGCCGTCATCTCCGACGCGAAACTCACTAACGCGGAGTTGTATTTCGCTGCGTTTCCACCAGAAAGCGAATTCCGGATATCGAGCAGGTACACGTTCGTGTCATCGGGGATAACCCGCATCATCTTCTTCAATTCCTTCACAAGAGCGTCCGGGCTCACCGGATTGTTCGTACCCAAAGAGATAAGCATCCGCGTCGGGGCGGCCCGCAGCCGTTTACGGGTCTGTTCCCACCCCAACACGCTCGCATCGCTCATCTCTGTCGTGAAGTCCATCGCGCTCCTGCCCTGCTCGACGTACGAACGAATATCCCCACCGAAACCGACACCGGGAGCCACATTAGCGATACCCTCGGCGATCGAATCACCCACAATCAGCACCCCGTTTTGCTCCACATCCCCCACCGGAATGAATTCCTGCCCATCTTGTAAAGCGTTATCTTGGGCTCGCTTCAACGCCTCCCGGAAATACGCCCGCGACGATCTGAAATTGTTCCGATAGTTGGCGTCAGGGTCTCCCGATGTTTGAAAGTTCTGCACCCTAAGCGCCCACTTGTATGCCTCATCGGCAGTCAGATCAGGTTCCTGCGCCGCCCACGCGTCTACATCCTCGCCCGCTTCTTCTAACCGCACCCGCAGCGAATCCGCGAACGAACGGGACGCCGCAACCGGATCCATCCGCGAGTCATGCGCCGCCCACTTCAATCCTTTCCACGCGTTACTGCGATTAAAGAACTCACCCGGGTCTTCCCCGTTAGGGGTTTCTACGCCTGACCAGGCGCCCTTCCACTTACGACGATCCGGATTACCCCACGCCCAATCTGCTATCTGCTGGAACAACCCCACCGAGGTGCCCATCCCATACGGGTTGTTCTTCAACCGCGACTCCGCCCACGCCGCGTACACCGCCACCTGCACACCCCTAGGACCCAGCCCCTCCTCCAGCATGACCTCCGCGATAGTGGTGGCGTTCTGCAGCGGCACACCCTCCCCGACAATCTGAGCCTCACGGAAACCATCCGACGGGCTCGCCGGGCAACTATCACGCCGCAAGATCTCCCCAGCCACCGACGTGGACATGGTTCCGGACATCGTCGACAGCAACCCGCCTATAAAGATCAGCGGAGCCAAAAGCGCGACCAGCAGCCCGACAATGATCGCGACGATCACACCCGTCGGAGGCTTACCAGATCCGCCCGCGCCCCCGCCAGCCCCTTTCAACCCACTCGCTAGCGTGCTCGCGGCAGCAAGAGCAAAAGGAACAGGCATACCGCTGTTTCCCTTCCCGCTATATGAACGATGCGGGAGATTTCCTAACGACTGCGGCACCTACAGTGGCGGCGCCAGTCCGTCCGGCGTGCAGCAAGACATCAGCAAACGAGTTCGCGTCACAACACCCCATCTAGCCGGCAGTGTGCGGTGGCGCACCACACATTCCGCGAATTCGGAGAGCGATACTCAGTCGCTGTCCGCAGTTTTAGGCGCGCGCATAATGCGACGCCCCGCCCCCCTGTGTTTGCGATCACATACTGACGCCTCAATAGACGCACAAAGGCGCACGCTACTCCCCGCTAGGCACCTTCACCATTGTTATCGTTGCCGTTTGGTGATGGTTCCGGGTCGGGAGCAGGTTCGTTTAGCCAGTCCCGTAGCGGTACTCCCGCGTCGATGAGCGCCTGTTCCAGTTCGGGGTTCTTCGGACGCGGAATCGGACGCCCACCATCGCCGCTGTTGGGAGTGACGCCCCGGTAGTGGTTGATCCACATGTACGCATGTTCCGCGCCACCGGACATCGCCATTGCCCTATCTTCACTTTGCATCTGCGCCAACTCTTCAGCCATCCGCCGTTCGTTCTCAGCGTTAATGCGCCGTTGCTCCTCGGTGAGTTCGTCCGCGCGGACGATTGGATCTTCTTCAATCAACCGCGCACGTTCCTCTTCTTCTCGCTGGAGTTGCGCCGCTTGCTCGATGCGCCGCTCGTCGGCACGCTTACGAACCAAGTCAGCCTTCAATAATCCTTCTTCCGCACCCAGATTTCGTCGGATTTCCCGAATACCCTTAATTTCTTCCTGTGTCAGCCCTGAATTGGGGTTGTCGAGTTCTTCCATCAACGCTTCATACTGCTGGGCGGCACTACGATTCGCCTTACGCTCTTCTTCCTTCTGCTCCTTCTCCGCTTCCCGATCCTTCTTGTCGTTGGCCCTGTCGATTGCCTGGTGAGCAGTGCCGTACCCCACAACGGCCGCTGTTGTGGACTTGCCGCTCATTCCAGCGCCTGCACCTGACATAGCGGACTTCATTACTGCTGAAGCACCTGCACCTCCGGCCATCGCCATACCGCCACCCACCACAGCACCGGTCGCCACGCCGCCAGCCAATTTGGCGCCCCGACTCGTGGCTTCTTCCACATCGATGGCGTTCGTGCCACCCAGATTCACGCTCGCCAACATGCTCAAAATGCGTCCTCGGAACGTCAGCATGCCTATCCCCGTCGCGGAGATGAGGAATATTTGAACGATCCACGCACCGCCAGCGAAAACGATCGCTTGAATGACCGCCAGCAAAATCGCGATCAGCACCGTAGTTCCGATACGCTTAATGCTCAGGTTGATGATCTGCTCAAGCCAACCAAGGGCGATCCTGCGCCCCCAACCAGGGTTAATGCCTAGGGTCAAAAACACCGGCGCGAGCAACAGCAAAAACAAGGTCCCCAACTGGTACAGTAGTAGCGAGAACGTTAAGAGCAGGATCGGGCCCGCGGCTAAAATCATAGATATAAGAGCCAAGAACGCGGCACCCAAACGCACCACACGATCCCCACCTGTCCAGGTTTCCACTGCACCTATCTGCGAACTCGTTGCCTGACCAGGCGCCACATTCCATAACTCTTTCATATAGTCGTAGATGAGTTGACGCTGACTGATTTTCTGCGCGCGCTCCGCAGCCGTGAGTCCACCTGCGATAGCCTGGTCGTGGTTGATGGTCACCGCGTCCAAGTGCACCAAAGACATGGCGGTTCCCGGGTCTACGGCGCTGTTTCCGGATGCCTGCAGTGTGCGACCATTAATAGCGACCGAATCTGCTCCATCCAAAGGTACCGACGCGAGATCGCCGAACTGCCCAACAGCCCACGGCTGATACAGGAATATCTGCCACTGCACGCACTGCGAGATGCGGATGGTGCGGAAACGGTTCGCTTCGGCTATCTGCGCTTGCTGATCGGGAGTCAGATTGTTACCTGGAGGCGCCTCCGGAGGTAGGTAACACAAAGCACCATTACCGCCACCACCCGCTGTCGAAGCGGTGATCACATTCAGTGTCAACGCCTGCACCTGACTGACGGTGTTGTTGATGAAAGTGGGTACGGTTAGCGGGTTCGAGAACAGGAATATTGCCGCTGCGGAGGCGCCGATCATCCAAATAACGCCCTGGATAGTTTCGCTGCTGCGGCGTTTCACTAGCCCGGCGTACGCGAAATAGATGGCAGTGAGCACAATGATGGGGGCAAGGAAAACTAGGAACAACCCGTCCAGGCTGTTACTGAGGAGCGTGTCTACAGGACCATCTTCCCCGAGGAACGGCGCGAGCGCGTTGGGCGCCGCCGCGTAGTAATACAACAAAAGCCCGAACGAACCGAGAGTGGCAACAAGACCCCAAATAATACCAGACAGAATGTTCGCTGCCCCGCGCGCGAAAATTCCCTCCACACCACACGAACCAGCAACGTCCTTATAATTCGCGCTCGTCCAAGACAGTCCCGCTGTGCCATACCACTCGTACGCTGTGATCGGCTGTCCCGGTGGGTACTGCTGAGTCGTGTCCAGAGAGTTATCTCCGGCTATCCACCCCGAAACAGCCCCACCCATAACCCCCACGTAGGACGCGTTGTTCGTTATCTGCGCGAGTTGCCCAGCAGAACCTGGCCACGTGTAAAACTTGTTATCCCCTGGGTTCTTTTCCTCAATAACATCAGGCGGATCAGTGTATGAGCAGAAAAAGTCGAAAGGGTTCGCCTGCACAGTCGTCGAACCAGTAGCCCCAACCCCACCAACAAACACCCCCAAAACAAGCGCGAACACCATAAACAGGTTGCGCAGCAGGCGTCGCCGCCGCCCACGCCGAGGGGATTCCCCTTTTCGGGCGTCCGAAACCGGCACCACAAATACCCCACACGGGGTTTGCGGGGCTGCCGTGTCGGTGAGCATCGGGCTACTCCTTTTTGCCGCGGGTTTCGGGGTTCGTATCGAACGCCCGCATCAGTTCCTTATCCCAGTTATCTATCTGGATCGCTGCCACGCGGCCGTCAACATCCTGCATTAGGCATTGACCGGTCTCCAGCCCCCGGATATACCCCTGGAAACCTTCCTCCTGGGACAGACCCATAAGTTCCAGCACCGAGTCAACTTCAGCGGGAATAGTGGAACGGAACGCGAACTTCGTGGACAACGAGTTCGTCACCGATTCGGCCATTAGGTCGCTGGCGTTCTGGCTCACCAACACCAAAGCCGTATTATGGGAACGCCCCATGCGGGCGATCTCCGGGATCAGTTTCGCGCCCTGAGGCGTGGACGTGATCGCCCACGCCTCATCAATACAGATCGCTTTCGGATAGTTCTTGTTCATATTCAGCATCAACTGCCGCGCATACCGGGTGAGCAGGTACATCACCGACACCGCCAACCGGTTCTCATACGAGTAGTCCTCCGGCTGCGTGGAAGCGTTCGGCAAATCCAGCCCCAGCAACGTCACCACCGTCAACCCGTCCTCCGGGCGCAGTTGGGTGCTGCCAATCGGAGAGAAACACAACCGCGCGAACGGCAGTTCCCGGATAGTGCGCAACACCGCACCAAGGTTGCGGGCGCTCGACGAGGTCGTGTTCGCAGTCAACACGTCCACCACCGCACCAAGCGAGGGCTGCGGTGTTTGCACAACCTGCTCAATCGCATTCAACAGCGCCTCTTCGCGCTCCTCACTGACCGATCCACCCAGAAGCAGACGCAGCGTCTCCAACGCCAACAGGCTCGATTCGCTCTTATTTGACCCCAAACTGAAGGGGTCCAACATCCCGTCGTTGCCGTCACGCAAATCGAACACGCGCGGGTTCCCCAGCCCGGGCAGTTCACCCATCGGTTTCGCGTCCGCTTTCGGGTCGATGTACACCGTCCACACCCCCGACGCCGCCATCTGATACGCCAAGTTGAATGCCAGGAACGTGTTGTGTGTGGGGATCATGCTCTCCCCGGCTAAGTACAGGTGACTGGGTGAGTCCACGGTGATACAGCGGACCGGTACGCTCCTTGTCGCACGCACTTCAGTGATGTACCGCCGCCTCGTCGTCGGGCGTGCCGTGTCAGGCTGCCGGACGCGCTTACGGTCCAGCCTGAACACCGGTTCAGTGGCAGTAAAGGCGAGCCGGTACTGGGTGCCACAAGACTTCCGACTCCCGTCCGGGAGTGCCATCATGTCCGGAGTCGCACGGAACGCCACCTTGTAGCCGAGACTATGGAGCAGTTCCTGAACATCCCGAACAAGCATCTCGTTGACGCTAACGAAGTTGCATCCCCCATCGGTGTCACACCACCCATCGCCGTCCATGAGCCCTTGGAGTAGCGCCGTCCGCTGTGCTCTGCTGGCACGCAGATAGTCCTCTGGGATTCGCTTCGCTCCCAGGATGCCGAGTTCGCGAAGAGTTGACTGCATCCCCCCGCCAACGCCAAATGTCACCGCGCTCGATCCCGGACGCGATTCTCGCATCGTGATTCGGTAGCCAGCCTCACGGAATGCTTCGATGATTTCCGCGTCTGCTGACGTCACCTCGGCACGCACGCTGGTTCCATCTGCCAGCCAGACCCCCAGCAGGTACGGATCCAACGGCAAGGCGATTTCCGGCAAGTCGAGCGCCTCGGTGAGAACAATCGAATGGTTGGAGCGGGAGTCGCCGTGAACGGTCACGGTTTCGGACAATTCTCGGGTGGTCCGCACTTGGGGGACAGACCGACTATGTCTCTGATCGTTCCGGGGTCGACTTAGTCGGTCGTATGTGGCACTCAGCAGTTCCCGGGCCGGCCACAACTCCCACGACCGATCACCCGCTGTATGGCGTAGCGGAATGATTCCCTGCCCCCTCATGTCTTCCGCAGCGCTGCGATAAGCCGTTTCGCTGGGCCCGCCGTGGACCGTTCGCACCGCGCCCGCGACACTAAATGTGGCCTCTGGGTCCGTATCTGCCAGGACACGCGCCAACGCATCAAGTGTCTGCTGGCTTGCCCACGGAGTCCGCTTCGCGTTCCACCGCGGCTGGGAGGCTCGCGAGGACTGAGTCTCAGTTAGCCACCGATGGTCGGCATCGGCAGTGATGACGGAGCCGTCGTCAAAGACCACGTCGAAGCATTCGTGGTCAAGCATCGTCTCGGTTACGAACGTGACACGACACACATGTCCGTTTTCGTCGAAGACCTCATCGCCGACCTCAAGATCTCCCATGGTGGTCCAGCCGGACGGCGTAGGAATTGGGGTATCTAAGGCGAGGGCTTTCCCGCCTCCCGGCGAACCGGTAATGGCCACTCCCGGGGGGTAGTTGCGGGTCATCGCCACGTGCGGGGAGAAAAACACCGGCTGTAACACGCGGGAGTTCGTCGCACCTAAATATGGTCCCCGCCACCCTTTCTGGTCCCCGCCACTTCCCGGGTTATCCCCGCAGTCACTGGACGCCATTGGCATGCCACCGGCCACCACCGCAAGTTCTTGCCGCTGCTGGTAGGCATGCGAACGCACCTTGTCCCCCGGCACCGACTCGAGCAACAAATCCAACTGTTCTCCGCTCGGCCACGCCAAATCGATACCCAACTCGCGATACTTCTCAATCAGGGTTTTTGCTTGCTTCGTTATCTGCTCCGGGTCCGTGCCGGTCACGGTGATGTGATGCCGGGCGTACGCCCACGGAGAACGGTCTTTGTCGATCTGGTATTCCAGCACTGTCGCCACATCGAGTTGCTCGCGCACCTTCAACGGCACCGCCGTACCCGACTCGGCGATATGTTGGGCTTGGTCTTTCGCGTCGGCGAGTTTCTTTCCCACGTCTTTTTGCACCCGCTGCGCCGGCACCACGCTCATTCGTGTTGAGAAGTCCGCCGGGATCAGCAGGCTTTCCGTGAAATGCATCCACGGTTCTTGCTCCGGGAAATGCAACACGTCCGGGAAACGTGACACTGCCAACGTCGCCGCATACCCCCGATCCGTCGGACCGTCCGCGGTGGGTTGATGCACTTCCACATATTTGTAGTTGTTCGTTGCAACACCTTCCACGAGCCGGTGAATCTGCCCTGGTCCCCAGCGGCGCGCCGGCGTCGCCGACGGCGGCGGGGGTTCCATCCCCGGCCATAAGGGGCGCATAATCAAATCCGCGATAGATTCCGCTGTAACCTCCGTCGCCCGCAACGACGACTGCGACAAGATCCGGCGAACATTCTCTGCCGCCTTCCACCAATGCTCTAATTCCCAGTCCGGGATTACTGCGTCTTCTAGTCCGGAGGCTTTCTCGGTGCCTTTCATGACCTTCGTTAGTGGGCTGAGTACATCGCCGAGTATCCCCTTCTTGTGTCCTCCCCGCGGTGACCCCACTCCCGTGCGTGGACCCAGACACACCCCCAGGAATACTTGCTTGTCGCTGAACCCGATCTGCTCGACCCGGTCACGCATCCGCGACACGTAGCCGTCCCATACCGGCGCCGGCTGCCATTGACTGGTTTTCCTTCGCAGTCCGGCTTCCCACGATCTCGCGTCGAAGGGGCGATGGATGACTTTCAGGTGCACATCCACCGGGTCCTGGCTATTGGTCACCAGTTGGCTTAAACCCATCGTGATCCGCACACACAGGTCCTCCCGCGCCTCCCGAGATAAAAACTCGTACGGCACCAGTGGAACCTGCATATACGTCCACGCGTACCCACCCGAGAGGACGAGGGAGTCGTCGAAATAGCGCACGTTCAGCCGCGGTGACTTATCAGACCTCGCCACAAGGAACCTCCTTCACAGATACTGGTCACCTATCGGGCCCCACCGCAACGGGCGCCCGTGAGATCGACCCCAACTGAGCGGGTACGTCCTATGCTTATGCGATCTTGAACCGTCGCCATGGGCGCACCTTCAACATGAACCGCCGCGGTTTACGATCCGCAGGACGCAAATCCGCCCACACGCGGGGGCGCAACACGTACCCCAATTGGCTCCACGTATACTCGAATGCCGTCTTGCCTTCCGCGATGGGGCGGTTCGCGAACCAAGTGATAACCACGGGTGGCGCTAGCCAGATCAGGTGCCCGAATGGTGGCGCAAATGGCACCCCTATAAGACCCATAAGACCGAGCCACGGCACCGCTGTCACCATCAAAATGCCGACCTGTTTCACGCTCACCGGGTACGGCAAATTGATGTCGTAGAACTTGTAGAGGCGTTTTTCTACCTTCCACAATCCTGTGTAGGTGCGTAGTTGCATGATCTACTCTGTTCTACCGGCGAGCGGGAACATGTGCAGTGTCTGAAGTCCGGGGCTAACTCGGTAGCGTGGGGACGTTTGTTCCCGTGTTGCCTGGGTTGATCTCACCGGACGTACCGCCGCCACTGTTGAACAACCCGTAAATGGTGTCTACGATCGCGAGAAGAACGCCGGGGGTGTAGAACAACAGCAGGATGAGGATAGCGATCGCCATGAACTGGAAAAACTGCGTCATCTGACGAGTAACCAGGTGCTTGATCGCCACAATGCCAATAGCAAGCAGAAGAATCGGTCCAACAAAGTTTTGGACGCCGTCTACTAGTGCGCCTGAGTTCATGGCTTTATTCCTTCACTCGGTGGTGTTCTTGTAGAGGTATTGCTAACGGGCGTTCAGACTCGTGGCGTGAAGAACCGCAAAACCCGTCCAGCCTGTGAAACGCGGTTACCCCGTTTAGGGCACGGTGTAGGTGGCTCCACGAATATCTGCGACGTACCATCGACCGTCTTGCGCTTGATAAACCCGCAGCCGGTATTCCTGCCTCACCTGCGAGGGTCCGTATCTCCATAGCACTGCCGCGAGCGCGTCTCGCACAGGTTGGGGGTTTTCCGGGTCGATGGCGTTCACCGCCACCCTATCAAGCCCATCGAACACGAACTCGCCGTTAAGCCCCTCCCGCGTCTCCGGGGACGAGTCATCAGCGGTGTAGCGGGCGAGTTCAGCCTGGTCGGACGCTGCCCACGCTTCGAAGAAACTTTCCAAATCGGGGGCTAACGAATCAGCGGCTGGTTTATCGTTGGTGAACGGTATCGGTTCGCCCTGGGTCGCAATTTCCACCGACGGGACGAATGCCGGCGCTCCCGCAATCGCGATACCCGTCTCGTTCGCTATCACGGGAACCGCCACATATACCCACCTCGGCTCCTGCTCCTCCCCCCCCAGCGGGGTGGCGGCTATTTGCGCCGCGAACGTGTAGGTCGTACGTGTCGGTGTGGACACTACAGGGCGGGACAGGAACGGTCCGGCCACGATCCGCTGCCGTTCCACCCCGCGAATACCTAAATCTCCGACTACGTCTTCGTTCGGCAACAACGCCAATAATGCGTCCCGGCGCTCTTGCTCGTTGTTCACTTGCTGCGTCAAATATGTGATGGTGAATTGTTCGGCGAGCGCTTGCCCGGCTTCCACAGGGAACCCTGAGATGCCTAGCGAAGCAGCGACTTGGCTAGTAACTGCTTGAGTGTTGGTTTGTGCGGGGAATAGCATTTGCCGCACACCTAACGCGATCAATAATCCAACAACGACCCACACCAGCCCGCGGAGCACGAACAGCACACCTCGACCGCCGGCGAACCGACCGGATGATGGTTTCTTGCCTTGCCCGCCGGACTGCGCACCACGGGAGGGTTTTCTGTTGGTCTTCCCGCGGAGCCCTAACTTTCGGCGAGGCGGATCGGCTACGCTCGACGCGTCCTCGTCGTGGTTAGGAGTGCCAGCATCGAAAACCGAATCGGATGGCGAATCGGGAACACTGACGCCGCCGCTGGGGGTGCCTGTGGGGTCGAGGCGTTCCATGTCTGCATGATTTTCGCTGTATGTTCCGGGTTCGATAGTTTTCGCGGGTGGAGGGCTCGGTGGCGCCGGCTCTACCTCACGAACCGGATCCACCGCCGGTGCTGCAGGCGCAGGAGTAGGTGCAGGCGCAGGAGTAGGTGCAGGCGCAGGAGTAGGTTCAGGCGGGGCAGGTGGCGCGGGTGCTGGTTGCGCGGTTGGGCGCCGCGGGCTCCCCTGACTCCCCGGGTTCACCGGAACCGGCGGAGCAGGGGGAACAGGTGGCGCGGGAGGCGCGGGGTTTATTGGTGGCGCGGGGACAGCAGGCTGAGTTACTGCTGGCTGCGGCTCCGGTGCGGGGTTCTGCGGCGGCGCGGGTGGAGGCGGAGCAGGTGCCGCGGGTGGTGTGGGGGTCGACCCCGGGGCAGACGGCGGTGTAACACTCTTCGAACCGCCAGCAGGCTCATCCGTCTCGAAGTCGTCATCGTCGCCGGCGAGGTCGCTGGTGATTTTCGCCCACTCGGGGAGACCATCATTACTGTTCGCCATCACTAAACCTTTTACACCGTTCCCCACTCGTCGGGTTGCTCACGTCGAGCACGCGCATCAGACATCGGCTCACTTGCCTGTGGTGGCGACTGTCCGGGACGTTGCGCGGCGCGGGGACGCTGCGGGGCACCGCCGCTACCTGACCTATCTGTTTCTGCGCTGTTGCTGCTGTGGTCGTGCCCTCCGCTCGTCGGGCTCGCGGGGTTAGCCGGTGTCGCTGGTATGCCTGCCGGGTTCCCTGGGTTCCCCGCAGTGGGGGGAGGTGGCGTGGGTGTCACTGGCGGCAGTGGAGCGCCGGCTTGCGGCGCACTCCCCGAACCCACTGTCCGGGCGCTGTCCTCCGCCGCGGCTGGGTGGTGACTCGGCTGCTGCTGGTGTTGTGGTCGTGGTGTTTGTTCCGGCGCGAGTGTCTGACCCGTTGATGGATCTTGTTGCCCGCTGATCCGCGCTGCCGCCCTGGCTGCTGCGTGGTTGCCCGCTGGGGGGTTATGCGTCGGCGGGGCGGGGACTTGCGGGGCGGGGGCTTGTGGAACCGGGGCTTGCGGGGCGGGCACTTGCGGAGCGGTAGGCATCGGCGGCACCGGAGCCGGGGTCGGGTGCGCCTGCGCAGGCGGTGAAAACTCGCCGGGGGTTAACCCCGCTGCGTGACGGTACTGCTGTTGGGCTGCTTCTACCTGCTCGGATGCTTCCGCGGCTGCCTGCGTCGGCTCCTCCGGCACATGCTCAAACGGCTGTAACGCTGGTGAGTGTTTACTGCCCGCGGCGGCAGGATCCTCACGGATCACCTGCACCGGTGAAATGAACCGGTCTTGCGGTATTTTCGCGATCATCACGCACTGACCTTGGTTCAACATTTGGAACACCCCCGGGTCCACCCGGTAGCGTTCCTCTTCTTGCAAGAACCCGGTGCCGGTCGCGGCCGCAGAACCCAACCCACCCAGCATGGCGCTGGTGTTCTCGGTGCCGACCCGATGCGTCATCCGCTTATCCAAGCCCGACAACCCGGCGTACACGCGGGCGTCATCCTCGCTGTTCGCCCGGTGGATAAGAAAACTCGACACGATTCCGACTACTTGGGAATCGAAATGTTGTTCGCGGCGTTTCAAATCCGCGAGCGCCTGCGTCGCCAACGTCACCGGCATCCGCGCGTCCCGCGCCTTCGCCAGCAACCCGTAAATATTCGTTGCATCCACCGCTGAGAACTCATCAATACATACATGCAACGGAACATCCGGTGGGTCTTCCCGCAACGCACTCGACACTGTTTTTAAGTCCTGCACAATCAACCCCGCCAACAGCGCACTGGTTTCCTCATAGTTCGAGGTATCCAAACTGAACACTGCTACTTCCCCGCGGCGGGCAACCTTCTCCAAATTAATGTTGTCCCGCCCCGTTGGGTCCCGCCGCATCCACGTACCAGCAATAGACGACGTCAAAGTGTTCAACCGCGCATACATGTTGTTGATACCAGAGCGCTCCTGGTCCGCCATCTCCCCAATCCGCTGCAACGCCATCGACAACTCCGGATACTGATCCCGCGGCAACACCGACGCCCGCGCGATCAACGACTGCGGCGACAACAAATCCGCCACATCCGAAAACGAATCCTTCTCCGGCGCCGGAACCAGATCCATCACCTTAAACATCGTCTGCAAATAGTCACCAATAACCGTCTTGTAATACTCCACATCCCACCGCTGCGAACCAATCAACAAGTCCTTACGCCGCGACGCATCACCCCGCGAAATAGGGTCATAAAACCCCGGACCGTCCGCAGGACCGTCATACGGCTCCCGCGCATCAAACATCGACCAATGATGAAAACGCCGCCCATACTGCGCCGCCCAATCCGCGATCTGCTCCGGCACATCCGGACCACCCTTACAATCCACCACCACCAAACCGTGCCCCCGCCGAATCACATCCCGCGCACCAATCAGCATCGTGGTCGTGTTGTGCGTCGGCACGAAACCCTCCCCCGCCAAAAACACACGGTTCACCGAATCCACCGCGATACACCGAACCGGGCGGGACACCACCGGGCGCACCCGCGTCACCCGCCGCGCCGGGAACACCACACCACTACCCACACCCGCGCCCGCGCGAACCTCGGGAACCTCCCACCAGCCCCCCGCCTGCGAGGAACCCTCAAAATCCATCCCCGCGATCTGCTCTGTGGTCACCACCACCCACGGCGACACCGGCTCCCCCGAACTCTCCGAAACTCTCGTGCCCCCCGTGTCCCCGGTCACGTACCGGGCACGCCACAAATGCTCCCCATCCGCCACCACACTCGACCCATCCACAAAACACACTTCAAAACACGCATGCCCCACCATCGGATCGAACGCCCCCACCACCGTCGCCGGTTGCGAAAACTCATCCAACACCACATCCCCCACCACCAATTCCCCCATCGCCCGGAAACCCCCACCCGCCAACGGGATACGCGTCCCCACATCCAACGCCTTACCAGAACCCGAACCACCCACCACCAGGCAATGCCCCGCACCCTCACTGTCCCGCAGCACCGCGCGCCGCCCGTACGGCGCGCCCGGCTTACCGCCCGCGAAACGCGGATCCCGACGATCCAACGCCACCCCCACCGTGACCCCATCCTCCGGCGCATCCGCGCCCGCCGCGATCGCCACCGCTGTCTTCCGCGCCCGCGCCTTCAAAACCGGACCCGGACGCAGCACCCGCTGCTCCCACTTCGGACGTCGAAACCACGACCAGCCCGAGAACCCCACCGCCAGCAGACTCCCGGCGAACATCGCGAACCAAAACTGCCCCGACAACCACACCCAACCGTTCGCGCCCCACCATCCACTAAGCCCGTTTTCACCGCTACCAGGCAAGAGGATCTGTAAGGCGTCTACAGATGTAGACAAATGCCCCGCCGCCCACCGAGCAGGATTGTCATACAGGCTGATGCCCACGACTCCCGAAGCGACGCCTACTGGCGCCGGCACCCACCACGGCACCCGCGCATACTGAAAAACCAAATACCACGCGCCCGCCACCAACGTGGCGATCGGGAAAATCACGAACGCCGCTACCGCGGCACCCACCTTCCCCCAAATCGAATCCGGACCTACCCGATCCCCATCCGGGTGAGTTGTTCCCTGGAACCACGTGCTTGGGCCGACACCCATCTGGTTCCTCCTCCATCATTGCTGCGGGCAGTCCACACGACCCCAGACACGCACACGGGAGGAGACACCCGACATCAGCGGGAGCAAACACTCAACAGAATCAACTCGTCCTGGTGGCTGTTCGTGTTGCCTGCCTGCGGGTGTCACCACACACGCACGCGTCTGCGGTCACACTGTTCCTATCGGGACACACCGCCGCCGCCGCACACGCCCCGTCCCGGCACACGAACCCCAACAAAGAAACGACTCCCGCCCCACTCCCCCCACGGAGGGGACAAGACGAGAGCCGCACAACACCCAGCCGACTACAGTTATTGCCGGCTGGGTGTTGAGAAAAAAAATAGTCAGTCGATTTGATCAGTGAAGTCATCCACCGTCACATCGCGGCTCGCCAACGCCGGCTCGTGACGACGGTAATGATGAGCGCAAAACACCAACACGCCCGAACCGGGAACATGCACGCGCACGCGACCCTGCGCCCCGCACCCCGCATCGCATCGGTCCGCCGCCGTCAACGGCTGCACCGACTCCGACTCAACCGAATCAACCATCGTTCCCGTAGAGTTCGACATGCGCGTTACCTTCTTCCTGTCCGTGGATATCTACTATTCCTATCGGACCACACCACCACTCGCCGACCACTCCACCGACGTCCACACCCTCACGTGGGGACGGAAAAACTCCCCACACCCGCAGCCAAACCACGGAATACTCCCCGATGTGAGACGGCGACCTACACTCCAAACACGCACACGAGAAACACACCCGCTACTTACTACTGCACGAGCGGCTGCCCCGCCTCCACCCAACCAATCGTCCCGGACTCGAGTTCGAAAATACCCACAATCCCCGCATCCACCATTTGTTCCACCGCGGCAGCAGAACGGTTCCCACTACGGCAATACACCGCATACACGCCATTCGGATCCAACTCCGCGACAGCGTCCGCGAACCCATCGCCCTCCACCGGGATGTTTACTGCACCCTCGATGTGCCCTTCCGCGAACTCCTCTGCAGTACGCACATCAATAATCACCGTACGCGGGTCGCGCACCACATTCGCGAACATCTCCACATCCACCCGCTCGGGTGCAGCCAACGGTGAACCCACCGCCGGACCATCCACCTCCACACCAGGCGGCGGCTCCGTCGGGGTCGGACCCACAATCGGCACATCCAAATCATCAAGAGAACCCTCACCCGGACCCTGCGGCAAATCCGCGGGCGGCTCCGGCGGCGTCACCACCGGCACGGACACATCCCGCCCGTCCGGCAACCGATCCAACACTTCCTCATCACCGAACACCGCCGGCTCCCCCGACCAGCCCACAACCTTCCACGTCTCAATCTGGCGTCCCGTCTGGACCAAATCCAACGTCGTCGTCTTCGACACCGGCAACGCCACAAACCCCTCACCAGCATCCGGCGCGTACACCGCCGTACCCGACACCGTCACCGTCACCTCCAGAATCGGGAAACCCGTCGACTCATCCACACCACCCGAACGCACAGCAATCTCCCCCACCCGAATACCATCCACCGCCGGGAACACCCACTCCCCCGAAACACTCGGCGGCTCCGTCACCAACACCGACACATACTCCGGATCCGGCGCGAACACCAACGAGTTATTCGCCCACTCCTGCGCCGCCTGCTCCCCCATCCACCCAATCGGGTACGCGTACCGCTGCTCTTCAGGGATACCCGCCGTGAACTCCCCATGCCATAACGACATCGGATACAACAAACTGTTCGCCACCACTGTCGCGAACCCAGCACCCTCCCGCACCTGCTCGGACGTGAACCCCTCCACATCCCCACCCGAAATGTTCAACTCATCCAACGGCACACCCTCAAAACCAGGCTCCGGCTCCGCTGTCGCCGTCGGCTCCGGGAACACCGGCTCACCGCCGCCCGCCTCGCCGACACCCCCACCCCCATCCTCCGAGCCTCCCACGCCACTCGACGCCGCCGGCGACGGCAAACCCAAACCCCCCTCATCCGCTGGAGCAGAACACCCCACCAGCACCACCGCGGCAACCGAACACCCAGCAAGAACCTTCTTCGTCTTCATGCCCGCACCTATCGGCGCGAACCGCACCCGCAGGACACAACCAACCACCACAGACGACCCCCGCCGCGACCGAGCCCCCTACTAGTTCGGGGAGTTGCGGGTACCCACCACCGTGAAGTTCTGCTCCGCGGTAGAGCACGTTTCGGTGATCTCGAATCGCTGCGTACGCGTAGGACCTTCCACAATCCCGATATACGGCGACGCACCACTCGGCGTGTACATGGTCTTGAACTTACTCACCGAGTTCAAAGTGAATTCCTCGTTCCACAACTGCTGGAAGTGCCCACGCACCACGAACCTGTTCTCATTCAACACATCCGAATACTGCGCGGCAGGCTCATAGAAGTTCAACTCCATATCCAACGCCCACTGCGAACCACCCGCCACCGACAACGGACGCGACGCCGAACCCGTCGTCGGGTCCTTCGCTAACTCATCCGCGTTCCACCGGTACCCATCCGTGCCAGTATCGAACTTATCCACCCCACTACCAGTCATCGACAACACACCCGACGCGCCGTTCGGCAGATGCGACGAGAACGGCTGATTACCCGCGTTCGGGTTCGAGTTACGCGCCACCCCACCCGGAGCCCACGGCGTCGAACCCCGCCGAACCTCCCACACCGTGTACCGCGTATTCGACGTGTTATCAGTGCTCTCAATGTCTTTAAACCAACGCGTGCCGTTGTCGCTGTACCCCGCCGGAGCCGGATCCCGCTCCGTCACCCAGTCATACACCGGGTCGTACGCCGTGTACCCCTGGTTCACCCAATACCCGGGACGCACCACACGCCACTCATGAACCGGACGCCAACCCACGATCACACCCCGAGGCCCGTGACACACACCGCCCCAGTTCGCCATCCCGGCAGGGCACAAGCATTGACCGTTCGACCACCAGTACGTTGTGCAGCCACCCCACGGCCACATCACAGTGCCCCAAATCGGGTCGTTCCGAACATGCACCCACCCATACTGCGGCTGCACATAATACGAAGTGTCCACCCACCTCGACTGATACCGCACAATCTTCCACACCGTCGAATACGTGTAATCCGCGAACACCCGACACGTATCCGCATCAATCCGCTGCGTACCCTCCGGACAATACGTACTCGACCCCTTACCCCCCGGAATACTCATCGTCAACTCCGGCGTATCAATCCGCACCGGACGACCATCCGCCGCCACCATCACACTCGAATCAGGATCCGTGCCCGCACCCGCCAACACCAACGTCTCCTGCCCGGACTCACTCGTCACAAACCGATCCGGGACACCCCGACCCCCCTTCGTTTCCCCGGTACGCGGGTTCGACCACATGCAATCCGGATTCGGATCACACAGAGTCGGGTCGAAGTTCTGCTCTGTGTTCGGTCCAGACAGGGTTTCTCCGCCTTCCTGCCAAACTAAGTCACCGTCGCAGATTTTGTACGCCCATGTGATGTCTTTACTGCTGCCTTTGTCGGTGCAGCCGCGGAAGTTGCGGGTACCGAAACCGGGATCGTTGACGATCTCACACTCCACCCACTGGATATCTTTCACGAACTTATAGTTCCCCCACCCGGGTATCTCAATGTTCTCCGGCAGCGGCATCTCAATGTCTTGACACGCGTCGGTCAGGTTCAAAGAGTCAGGGATTTGCCCGTACCCTCGCAGTTTCCCGCCCTGCGTGGTGAATACTTCCCCGATAGGGGTGACATATGTCCACGCGCCCGTACCGGCGGCGTTCTTAATCGTCCGCGGCGCCTGATACTCCGTCTCCGGGATCGTGCGCCACTGCCCGGCGCGGAAATCCTTCGCCGGCAAACCCTTCGACTGCAACGGACCCTCATACGTCACCGGACCAATCCGCGTCAAACACGACTCCACTGTACTCACCGGAGCGCTATAGAACTGACAGTCACCCCACGTTGTTTTGAAGAACCCAACAGGATTACCCCTACTTTCGCTTTGCGTGATCCACGTCTTTCCACCGTCAAGGGAAACCTGGTTATGGAGAACTTCATAAATAGCATCCGTTGACCACGAAGACCCATATGACCAAGAAGTGTAGGGGGAAAATGGACTGGGTCCATCGAATGACCAATAGCAACGCGGAGGGTTGTTGGAGATAAACCCACACCCGCCGTTACCGTTTCCATCTCCGCTTGTCCAATAGAATGGGTTTCTGGTATCACACCCGCCTGGGCCCCAGCCGCTGATGCCCCTATCTCCCGGACTCTGAGTTATCTCTCCTGTGGAAGAATTAACCCACGGAACTTGGTTCTGGTTATAACTCATAAATCCAGCGTTGTAGTACTCAAACCCCGTGTTGTAGCCACTGTATACCGTTCGATACTGCGGCTCCGGTGGCTCCTCTTCCCCTTCCCCCAGCCCGGGCAGCCCGGTGTTGCGGGGGACGATGTTTCCTACGGTGGGCACCTGTGCTGGGGTGGGCGCGGCGACAGTGGCGCCGGCGAATGTCGCCGTCGGGACACCCGTCGCAGGGACACGAGTCGTGACCGCCGCCGGGGCACCCACCCCAGTCGGCACCGCGGCGCTCACCGACGACGCCACCGAAGTGGCGGGGCTGGTCACGGCGTTCGCTGACGCAATCGAGGAGCCGAATCCTGTGATGAGCATGACGGTGGGAAGCAGGATGCGCATGATCGTTGTCATGGTTTTCCGATCACCTCACACCCTGGCTCGTGTCGTTGTGTCGTGTTTCTAACGACTCGACTGCTGCGTTACGAAACGCTGTATCGGCGTGATCGTTTTCCATAAGCGGGTGTTACCCGCGGGTGCTAGTTGTATTGCTCGATGAGTTCTTCTAGTTCTTCAGGTGTGAGGTTCTCGGGAATATCACCGGATCCCGGTGCAGGTGCGTAGTTGGTTTCTTGCCGGTCGACAGGTCTGCCGGGCAGTTTCTCGGGTTGCCCGAAGGTGGGGCTGCTATCCCAGCCGGCTATCTTCCATTCACCACCCACGCGCGTCAGCGTGTACACGGTGACGTCTTGGATGGCGACCGAGTAGTAACTGCCGCTTTGCTGATACACCGCGACCGCGGAGTACGGCACCGCGACCTGTAATGAGCCCCCTGATTCGCCGTTGCTGTTCGCGTCGGTTTGGAATACCGGTTCGCCGAGCCGCCAGTCCGCGACCGCGGGCGTCAACCAGTTCGCCTCCGCGAGGCTCGCCGGCGGTGGTGGCAGGAGTGTCGCGAGCGTGTCGGTGTTGTCGTCGAATTCTTGCGCGCTGGCGATGCTGCCGGTGACTATTTCTTCCGCGTCCCCCGTCAAATACGGGGTGATCGCGAAGAACGCCGGCCCACTGAATTGTGCGTTGTTGCCGGGGGGCTGCCAGAAGTTGGAGAAGTCGTAGCGTTCCCGCGTGCGGGTCGCCGCCCACGCGTACGCCTCCTGCAAGTCGCGGGCGCTAAACCCTGCGGCTCCCTGCTCCGGAACAGGAACATCCTCCGGCAGCACCATCTCATAACCTGTCGTGTTCAACGGTACGAGACCCTCATCGTTCTCGGCGCCCCCTGTTCCCCCGGCTCCCCCGGCTCCCCCTCCGCTCTCTCCGCCTTCGGAACCATCACCAGCCGCATCCCCACTAGGCGTGCCCGCGGGGTCAGGCGTTGTGTCGGTTTCTGCAGCATCACCGCTGTCACTGTTGGTGCCTCCGCTGGGGGTGGGGTCCGCTGTGGCGGCGGGGGTGGGGGTGTCGCCGCCGATCCCGTCGATGGGTTCGCTGGTGGGGGCACACGCGGCGATCAGCAGCGTCGCGGCGCAGATAGCGGTGGTGGCTGTGGCGGGTCGAGTACGCATACATGCACCTATCGGCGCGAAACGCACTGGGCTTCCGATTGTTCTGTGTTCTGTTAGCGGCACAACTACGCGTGGGACACCAACCGATAATGAGGTT
>AACY020557360.1_pt1 | contig 23488 bp, 16 predicted proteins | sample 267378 | NCBI WGS metagenome assembly AACY02 (sample SAMN02954345, study PRJNA13694) | marine metagenome | biome: aquatic; feature: ocean; material: water; isolation source: isolated as part of a large dataset composed predominantly from surface... | reverse complement strand
TAAGGGGAATTGGCGCAAAGAGTAAAGAATGGCATTCGGGAAGCGGGTGGCATTCCAGTGGAGTTTCCAGTGTTTTCGAATGGCGAGTCCAACTTGCGTCCAAGCGCCATGCTCACCCGTAACCTTGCGGCCATGGACACGGAAGAAGCCATTCGAGGCAACCCCATCGATGGTGTTGTGTTGTTAGTAGGCTGCGATAAAACGACTCCGGCTTTATTAATGGGCGCGGCTAGTTGTGATTTACCGACAATCGTTGTTACCGGTGGTCCCATGCTCAATGGTAAGCATAAGGGCAAGGATGTTGGTTCGGGCACACTCGTATGGGAACTGCATCAAGAATATAAAGCGGGCAACATCAGTCTCGCCGCATTTATGAATGCCGAAGCGGATATGTCACGCTCAACGGGCACCTGTAACACTATGGGCACGGCATCAACCATGGCCTGTATGGTGGAAACCCTTGGGGTGAGTTTGCCACACAATGCAGCCATTCCTGCGGTGGATTCTCGCCGCCAAGTATTGGCCCATATGTCGGGAATGAGAATTGTGGACATGGTCAAAGAGGATTTGACCTTAAGTAAAATTTTAAGCCGTGATGCTTTTATCAATGCCATCAAAGTCAATGCCGCCATTGGTGGCTCAACCAACGCCGTTATCCATTTAAAGGCGATTGCCGGCAGGATAGGGGTTGAGCTGTCACTCGATGACTGGCGCCATGGTTACACAGTACCGACCATAGTGAATCTTAAACCTTCGGGTCAGTACTTAATGGAAGACTTTTACTATGCAGGTGGTCTGCCAGCAGTATTAAGGCAGCTGTTTGAGCATGATTTACTGAGCAAAAACACGCTTACAGTCAATGCAGCTAGCCTTTGGAATAATGTCAAAGAGGCGCCTTGTTATAATCAAAAGGTGATCATGTCACTTGAAAAACCCTTGGTCGAAAATGGCGGCATTCGCGTACTGCGTGGTAATCTCGCCCCCCGAGGCGCTGTGATCAAGCCTTCAGCCGCCAGCGCGCACCTGATGCAACACCGCGGTAAAGCCGTGGTGTTTGAAAGCTTCGACGATTACAACGCCCGCATCGGCGATCCCGAATTGGATATCGATGAAAACAGCATTATGGTGCTTAAAAACTGTGGCCCTAAGGGATATCCGGGCATGGCTGAGGTCGGCAATATGGGATTGCCACCTAAGCTGTTGAAAAAAGGAATTAAGGACATGGTGAGGATTTCCGATGCACGCATGAGTGGCACCGCCTTTGGCACAGTTGTGCTACATGTTGCCCCAGAAGCACAAGCCCTTGGGCCACTGGCTGCCGTCCAAAATGGTGACATGATAGCGCTAGATACCTATGCCGGGACGTTACAGCTGGAGATCAGTGACCAGGAGTTACAAGCTCGTCTTGCCAAACTAGCGACAGTGAAACTGATTCCCGTGAATGGTGGCTATCTCTCGCTCTTTAAGGAGCATGTTCTCCAGGCGGATGAGGGTTGTGATTTTGATTTTCTCGTGGGATGCCGAGGTGCAGAGATACCAGCACATTCCCATTAAATATGAACTCGTTTTCTTTTATAATAAAACCAGATAATTATTTTAATAAAAGGTTGAGTTATGAAGTTGACTAATCAATACCCGAGTTTACAAGGGAAAACCATTTTTATCAGTGGTGGCGCAACGGGTATTGGGGCTTGCTTGGTTAACGCTTTTTTAGAGCAGGACGCTAAGGTGGCATTTGTCGATATTTTAGTTGAGGAGTCGACTCAACTCATCGCAGACCTTAAGCAGACTCAACCAGAGGCCAGCGTACAATTTTATCAGTGCGATCTTGTCGATATCGCCGCCCTCAAGCGTGTGATTGCTCAGGTCGAGGACGATTTGGGGCCAATCTCGGTATTAATTAACAATGCCGCGTGCGATCAACGCCATAGCATCGACGAAGTGACCCCAGAATATTGGGACCAATGCCTAAACACCAATTTGCGGCATTACTTTTTCGCCGTACAAGCGGTCAGGCCGCAAATGCAGCGCCTCGGCGGAGGTTCAGTGATCAACTTAGGTTCAATGAGTTGGCACAATCGGCAAGCGGGCATGGCGGGTTACACCGCATCTAAGGCCGGCGCCATGGGCTTAACCCGTGGATTAGCTGCCGATTTAGGTAAAGATAAAATCAGGATTAATACCTTAACGCCGGGTTGGGTGATGACAAAACGTCAACTCACACACTGGGTAGATAAAGATACGGCAAAACATATCGAAAATAACCAATGTATTAAAGAATATGTAATGCCCGAAGATATTGCTGCTATGGCATTATTTTTAGCAGCAGATGATAGCAAACTCTGCACCGCACAAAATTTTATTGTCGATGGTGGTTGGATTTAAATATCACAATAAAATTTCAGCTCATTGAATAATGAGGTGAGTGCTGAGTTTATTTTAAATAAAAGGTAAAGCACTCACCATGCAACTCTCTGTTACTCAAAAAAGCCTACAACACGCCGCATTTGCGGATGAATTACAATTAGTCACGCTCACCAATAGCCACGGGCTTGAAGTAGTTCTGTCAAATTACGGCGCCAGTATTTGGTCAGTCAAACTTTATGGCCGAGCGCAAGAACCTATTTCATTAAGTCTTGGCTATCAAGATATTAAAGATTGGGCAACTAATCCGTATTATTTTGGTATTACCGCCGGCCGTGTCGCCAATCGTATTGGTAAAGCACAACTCCCCTTAGCGGGTAAAACGATTCAATTAGTCGCCAATGAAGGTAATAATCAACTTCACGGCGGACCGAAAGGATTAAGCCATTGCTCTTGGCAGGTTGAGACGCTGCAGGACAATGACAGTGTAGCGGCGGTTTTCAGCATTATCAGCCCCGATGGCGATCAAGGATTTCCGGGTAATCTTGCCATTAAACTAGAATACCGTCTCAATGAAAACAATGAATTAACCCTGACTTATCACGCAGTTTGCGATCAAACCACCCCTGTCTGTTTAACTAATCATGCTTACTGGAATCTTGCCTCCAACAAGCAGCAAGGCATTTTAGGGCACGAACTCTCCATTCAAGCCAGCCATTTCCTAGCGCTCGATAATGAACAGATCCCGACGGGTGAATTAATCTTAGTCGACGATAGCGCTTACGATTTCAAACAATCAAAGCTAATTGCTACGGATATAAAGCAATTAACCAATGGTTATGATCATTATTTTGTGATGGATAGAAATCCTGACAATAAAAACAGTTTGCAGACTATTGCGGTGTTAAAAGATCCGCTTTCTGGCCGAGAACTCGAAATTAGTACCACGGAAGTCGGCGTGCAATTTTATAGCGGCAACTTTCTCGATGGCAGCCATATTGACGATGAAGGTTATCGCATTAATCAGTTTCATGGCCTGTGTTTAGAAACCCACGGTTATCCGAATGCGGTAAACATTGACCATTTCCCGAGTGTCATGCTTGAGGCAAACACTCAATATCAACAAATAACGGTACATAAGTTTAAGAACATTTAATTCAATCAACGCGAAATAACATCTATTTGTACGAGTTAGCCTGCTGTTAACAGCAGGCTAGGGGATCTCTGTTACCTAAAATTATAAAGGGAATAATAATGAAGCATAATAAAATCATTACCGCATTGGGATTATGGGCTGTCAGTGCTACTTGTGCCTACGCCACCACAGTGGGCTTTTCACAGGTTGGCTCCGAGAGTGGTTGGCGTACCAGCTTTAGCGAAGCGGTCAAGGCCGAAGCTAAACAGCGTGGCATCGATTTGAAATTTGCCGACGCTCAGCAAAAACAAGAGAACCAAATCAAAGCCGTGCGCAGCTTTATCGCCCAAGGTGTGGATGCCATTATTATTGCGCCCGTGGTAGAAACAGGTTGGAAACCCGTACTGAAAGAAGCCAAACGCGCCAAAATCCCAGTCGTGATTGTCGACCGTAATATCAAGGTCGATGATGACTCCTTATTCCTTACCCGTATCGCCTCCGACTTTAGCGAAGAAGGCCGCAAGATTGGCCAATGGCTTATGGATAAAACCCAAGGTAACTGCGATATCGCCGAGTTGCAGGGCACGGTAGGTGCAACCGCAGCGATTGATCGCGCAGCCGGTTTTAACCAAGTGATTGCCAATTATCCCAATGCCAAGATTGTTCGTAGCCAAACTGGCGAATTTACCCGTGCTAAGGGTAAAGAAGTGATGGAAGGTTTCCTCAAAGCCCAAAACGGTCAGCCACTGTGCGCCGTGTGGTCGCATAACGATGAAATGGCCCTCGGCGCCGTGCAAGCCATTAAAGAAGCCGGTTTAAAACCGGGCAAAGATATTCTGATTGTCTCCGTGGACGGTGTTCCCGATTACTTTAAGGCGATGGCCGATGGCGATGTCAATGCCACGGTTGAGCTTAGCCCATACTTAGGCGGCCCAGCGTTTGATGCTATCGATGCGTATCTGAAGGGCAATAAGGATCAAGCCAAGCTTATTAGCACCACGGGTGATGTATTTACCCAAGAAACCGCTGCCGCAGAGTACGAAAAGCGCCGCCAGCAATAATCCCATTGACGCTTTCTTGGGGAATAGCGCTATGAGCCTTATTTTAGAACTCAAGCAGATCAGTAAGCATTATCCGGGCGTCAAAGCCCTTGAGGATGTGAGCTTACGGTTATTTGCAGGGGAAGTTCACGCCCTATTGGGCGAAAACGGTGCGGGTAAATCGACGCTGGTGAAAGTAATGACAGGCGCCCAGTCAAAAGACATGGGCGACATCCTTTTCCTTGGCGACCCGCAACACTTCAACACACCAATGGACGCGCAAAAGGCGGGGATCAGCACGGTTTATCAAGAGGTGAACTTAGTGCCTAATCTGACCGTGGCACAAAACCTGTTCCTCGGTTACGAACCGCGCCGCCTTGGGCTGATCCATTTTAAAAAAATGTATGCCGACGCGCGGGCCGTGTTAACCCAGTTCAAGTTGGATATCGATGTTAGTGCGCCGCTGTCGGATTATTCCATCGCGGTGCAGCAACTCATCGCCATCGCCCGCGGCGTTGCCATGTCGGCCAAGGTATTAGTGCTCGATGAGCCTACCGCGAGCTTAGATGCCAAAGAAGTGCAAGTGCTGTTTGGGATCTTAAACCAGCTCAAAGCCAAGGGCGTGGCTATCGTGTTTATCACTCACTTCCTCGATCAGGTTTATCAGATAAGCGATCGCATTACCGTGTTACGTAACGGGCAGTTTGTCGGTGAATATCTGACGGCAGAACTGCCACAGCCTAAGTTGATTGAAGCCATGCTCGGGCGGTCTCTGCAGGAGCAATTAGTTGATAAACAGGAAAAGGAGCGCACAGTCACCCGCGCTGAGGCCGTGCTCTTGTCCCTCGAAGATGTGTCGGTGAAAGGTTCAATCCAATCGATGAATCTCACCGTGCCCAAAGGGCAGGCAGTTGGACTTGCGGGGCTTCTAGGCTCTGGGCGCAGCGAAGTGTGCAACGCCGTGTTTGGGCTGGATTTAGTCGATAGCGGCAGTATCCATTTGGCAGGGCAGAAACTGAATCTGTCACAACCCGTGGATGCGATCAGCGCCGGGATCGCCCTGTGCCCCGAAGATCGCAAGATTGACGGCATCATCGGTCCTTTATCGATTCGCGAAAACATCATACTCGCGCTGCAGGCGCGTATCGGGTGGTGGCGGTATCTATCCAACTCTCGGCAGCAGGAAATTGCCCAGTTCTTTATCGATAAATTACAGATTGCGACACCGGACGCAGATAAACCCATAGAGCAATTGAGTGGTGGTAATCAGCAAAAGGTGATCCTCGCGCGTTGGTTAGCTATAGAGCCGATTTTATTGGTACTGGATGAGCCGACCCGCGGCATCGATATTGGCGCCCACGCTGAAATCGTCAAGCTTATCAGAACCTTGTGTGATGAAGGCATGTCGCTACTGGTTGCATCGTCTGAGCTCGATGAGCTCGTGGCCTTTTCAAATAAAGTCGTGGTATTACGCGACAGATATGCAGTACGTGAACTTTCAGGAGCGGAATTAACCTCGCAACACGTAATGCAAGCGATTGCGGAGGGATAAATGAAAAGCTCAGCCGAAACCCTATCATCCACACGCATATCCGCCGATTTGATCTCACCCCAAATGAACGCATCCGAGGCGCATTCATCTGAGCGGCAACCGCGGATGCAGGAAAGTCATAAGACCATGGTTCAAGAAAAAAACGCCCGTTACCAAGCGGGCAAGTCGACCTCCATTGGACGATACCTCTGGCCACTATTGGCCTTAAGTATTCTGTTACTGGCCAATCTGTTTATTGACAGCAGTTTCTTCAATGTCAGCTATCAAGACGACAGACTCTATGGCTCTTTGATTGATATCTTAAATCGCAGTGCACCCGTGGCGCTGCTTTCCATTGGCATGAGTCTCGTGATTGCTACTGGCGGAATCGACCTTTCGGTGGGTGCTGTGATGGCGATTGCAGGCGCGGTTTGCGCGAATCTACTGTTAGTGCCGGATATCAGCTTAGTCACCGTTATTGCAGCAGGCCTGATCGTTGGGCTCTTAGCTGGCTGTATTAATGGCGGTCTGGTGAGTTTCTTAGGCATTCAACCGATTGTCGCGACCTTGCTGCTCATGGTGGCGGGGCGCGGTGTTGCTCAGCTTATCAATCAAGGGCAAATTATCACTTTCCAGCACCCTAGCTTTGCCGCCATTGGTGTGGGCCAGTTTTTAGGCCTGCCGATGCCAGTGTGGATTGTGATTGGGATGCTGACCTTCAGCCAATTACTGCTGCGTAAAACCGCCCTTGGGCTTTTTATCGAAGCGGTTGGCTGTAATGCCAAGGCGAGTCGTTACCTTGGGATCAACGATAAATCCATCAAACTGTTTGCCTATGGCATTGCGGGTCTGTGCGCGGCATTGGCCGGCATGATCAGCACCGCCGATATCCAAGGCTCAGATGCGAATAACGCCGGGCTTTGGCTTGAGCTCGATGCGGTGCTTGCCGTCGTGATTGGCGGCGCAGCGCTTACGGGTGGGCGTTTCTCGTTAATTTTGTCTGTCGTCGGCGCGCTGATCATCCAGACCTTAGCGACCACGATTATCGTCAGCGGTTTACCCGCTAAGTTTAACCTGCTGATCAAGGCCATCGTTATCCTGACCGTGCTGCTGTTGCAATCGGCTAAATTTAGGCGCCAATTGTCGGCGCTGTTCACATCCAAGCGCCAAACGGATGCTAAACCAGCAGAAAAGGGCACAAGTGCAAAAGCCAGTACAGCAACAGGAGAAAAACCATGATAGCAAGACGTTTTATCCCGCTGTGGATCACCGCCTCATTGCTGCTGACCATGTTTCTGGTCGGCACCTTTCAGTTTGACGGTTTTGCCAGTGGCCGAGTGGTCACCAACCTGTTGCGGGACAATGCATTCCTATTGATCACCGCATTAGGGATGACCTTAGTGATTATCTCTGGGGGTATCGATCTTTCGGTTGGCGCCGTCATCGCCTTAAGTGGAGTCGTCACTAGTTTATTGATCACCGAGTACCAGTGGCATCCATTGTTGGCCTTTGCGGTTATCTTACCCCTCGGCACTCTGTTTGGCGCACTCATGGGCACTATTATCCATGTGTATAAGTTGCAGCCTTTTATCGTGACGCTTGCCGGCATGTTCCTGGCGCGGGGCTTAGCGACGACGCTCAGCGAAGAGTCGATTGCCATTGACCATCCATTTTACGATGCGGTGGCCGAAATGAGCATTGCACTACCTGGCAATGGCGCGCTCGATTTAAGCTCGCTGATCTTTATCCTGTTCTTTGTGATTATCGCCGTGGTTATGCATTACACCCGTTTTGGTACGAATGTGTATGCCATTGGTGGCAATCAACATTCCGCCGAACTAATGGGGATTTCCATCGCGAAAACCACCATCAGTATTTACGCCATCAGTAGCTTCCTAGCAACGCTGGCAGGTATTGTCTTTACCTTTTACACCTTCTCTGGCTATGCACTTGGCGCCATTGGCGTCGAACTGGATGCTATTGCGGCCGTGGTCATTGGCGGCACCTTGTTAACTGGCGGCAGTGGCTTTGTGCTCGGCACTGTGCTTGGGGTGATTTTGATGGGGGTGATCCAAACCTATATCACCTTCGATGGCAGCTTAAGCAGTTGGTGGACCAAGATAGTCATTGGCCTGTTACTGTTCTTCTTCATCCTGTTACAGAAACTCTTAAATGGACGCAAAGCACAACATGGATAATCGTCAATCTAACGTATCTGTCTTTAGGCGCTTTCCTTTGGTCTCTGGCTTACTCGCCGCATTGGCGCTGCCATTAGCGCAAGCCGTGCCTGTGCTCGAAATTAGCCGCGCACAACCCCACAGCGCCACGGTGCAAACCCTCGATGCGAATGCGCCCTTTATCGAGAGAAGGGCGGATCCTTGGATTATTCGTGACGATGACGGCAGTTACTACTTTATTGCCTCAGTGCCAGAGTTTGACCGCATCGAACTTCGCCACGCCAAAACCATCGACGGTTTACGCCAAGCCACACCTAAAACACTGCGGTACAAGCATGAAACTGGCCCCATGAGTATCGATATTTGGGCGCCTGAGCTGCACAAAATCGATGGTCGCTGGTATATCTATTTTGCGGCCAGCAATAAGGATGTGCGTTTTCACAACCGCATGTTTGTCTTAGGACTCGAGGGCGACTCGCCGATGACGGGCCAATGGCAGGAACTTGGCAAGTTGCAATCGGCGCAGGATGCTTTTTCCCTCGATGCGACCAGCTTTAGCCTCAAGGGCGAGCGTTATTTTATTTGGGCGCAGCAAGACAAAGCTAAGAGTTACAACACCGGCTTAGTGATTGCCAAAATGCTCTCGCCGACTCAACTCTCTGATAACGAAACTATTATCAGCGAACCCTTATTGGATTGGGAGCGTTTAGGCTTTAAAGTCAACGAAGGCGCAGCTGTGTTGGTTAAAAACGGTAAAGTCTTCGTAACCTATTCCGCCAGTGCCACGGATGACCGTTATGCTATGGGGCTGTTATGGGCCGATGAAAATGCCGATTTACTCGATCCCAAGAGTTGGCATAAATCGCCAAGCCCAGTCTTTACCACTGAGCCAAGTCTTAATCGTTTTGGTCCTGGCCATAATAGTTTTGTGCTGGCAGAGGATGGTAAAACCGAGCTGATGTTTTACCATGCGCGTAATTACCTTGAGCTGCAGGGGACGCCATTGACTGACGGTAATCGACACACTTACTACCGAGCCATTCGCTGGTCGGCGGACGGTTTCCCAGTATTTGATAATCAGCAGAGCGATAGCCAAACCCTGCATCGGCAAGGCACGCAATCCCGCTAACAAGCGAAATGCATTTAATAAACACAAAATAGCACACTTAAGTAATCGAAATAGAAAGGTTTTTCCATGATAAGAGCAACAAATAGCCCCCTAGTCGAGCAGCGCGCCGATCCCTTTGTGTACCGACATAGCGACGGTTATTACTACTTTACGGGCTCAGTTCCGACCTACGATCGGATTGAACTGCGTAAAGCCAAGACCTTAGACGGCTTAAAAGACGCCCAAACCTTCGACATCTGGTTTAAACACCCAAGTGGCCCGATGAGCCGCCACGTATGGGCGCCCGAGATCCATTATCTCGATGGCAAATGGTACATCTACTTTGCGGCCAGTGAAGAGGAAGATATTTGGGCATTGCGCCCCTATGTGCTTGAGTGCCAAGGGCAAGATCCCTTGAATGATGAATGGATTGAACTTGGTATGATGCAGGCGGCCGAGGGTGATAATAAGTCATTTATCGACTTTTCCTTAGATGCGACCATTTTCGAAAACAACGGTAAGCGCTACTTCTGCTGGGCGGAGAAAACCGGTGGACAATTTGCGGCATCCAACCTGTATCTTGCGGAAATGGCATCGCCCATCAAGTTAAAGACGGCGCAATTTATGCTCACCACCCCAGATTACGATTGGGAGCGCGTCGATTTTTGGGTAAACGAAGGGCCTGCAGTACTTAAACACCAGGGGAAAATCTTCATTACTTTCTCGGCCAGCGCGACAGGTGCTTGTTATTGCATGGGTTATATGGAGGCCGATGAGCATGCTGATCTGCTCGATCGTAACTCTTGGAAGAAAACCCGCCAGCCAGTGCTGTGCACTGATGTCGACAAGCAAATCTTCGGCCCAGGCCATAACAGTTTCACCGTGACAGAAGATGGTGTAACGCCCATCTGTGTTTACCATGCCCGTGATTATGAACATGCGGTCGGCGATCCTAGTGTGGTACCTAAGACAGATACCCGTCCATTAGCGCAAATCATTAAAGATCCACTCTATGATCCCAATCGCCATGCGCGGACGTTAGCGGTGTCATTTGATGAGAGCGGCCGCCCCTTGTTCAAGCTCTACTAATTCATTTGCCGCCAAAATGATTCTACTGAGGAAGGCCTAACGGCCGTCGCAGAGAAATATCGATCATCGCGGGGCATGCTTTAGCAGCCCCGCTTTTTTATGCCTGACTTAAGCACCATTGTTAGGTAAAGCGCGATGGTTTAGGCTCAATGTACAACAAGCTATTCCAGTCATTATTTCAATCAGTTAACTGATTCAGCCTTTGAAGCTAAAGATGTTATATTGCCGCCCGAGCATTCTCATGGTGGGCAGGAGTGCTGCCTGCGTGTGAAAGTGAATTTCAGTGATGATGATTTTGCCAAGTTCGAGGAGTAGGGAGATGGCGATAAACAAGGATAAGCTGAGTGCGAATATTGAAGCAAGAATGGAAGAGCTTGCTCAGGAACTCACTCTGGCGCTTGCTGAATATTACGATTGGTGGCTGTCACACTATCCGGCGCAAACCCTCTACGGTTTTTGCCTATACAGCTCGCCCTTAGTGGAATATTTAGGTGTCACCCTTTTCACCGAGGAAGGCCTGACGGCCGTCGCAAAGAAATATCAAAACGATAAGAGTTTTCGGCATAAATCCCTCACACAGCTTAAGCAAACGCTGCGCTGGTCAGCCTGCGACTCCCACATCACGACGAAAATGAAGATATTTTTGAGGCGATTAACGACAAACTGCAATTGCTGCAAGAAGACGCTGAGGCGCTCGAGTCCGAAGCGGCATACGATGCTTACCTTAAAGCCTTGTACGCCATATTAGTCAGGGCACTCAATGAGGTTAAAGCTATGCGCGGGCTAAACCCGCAGGCAATATTGTTCTCCATCTGGTTTGGCGATCAAAGTGATGAAGATATCGAATATTTTGTTCGAAGTTGCAACGATGAAGATAAGGTCGCACAGTTTTATCAGCAATGGCGCTAAATATTGCCAGCAAAAATTTTCAATACAACTGACTTATTTCGTCTATAACCAACAATATCCCACTCAATATTGACTGATATTGACGGGTTGTAACTGATAGTCGCATAGGGCCACCAGCAAACATCAGGTACTGCTAAGTGCTGATCTTTTGGTAAGGGGATAAAAACAAGGGAAAGCGTTTCACTTTCCCTTATCTGAATGAGTGTTTTGAACCCGAGTAACTACATGCGCTCGGAATGCTCGCTTAGTGAGTCGAGCTTGGCTCACTTTTTAGCAGCCGCACCTCATATAAACCGCCGGCAATGGATCCCGGTTTTGCCATAAATTTCACCCTGAAGGGCACAGTGCTATCCAACAGCATGTCGGCGGGAATAGGGTAGTCGACGCTGTAAAATATCGGCCCCTTATCGGCAGGCAGAGTGACTTCGGCAAGGCGCTTATCGTTGATCAAAATGTCGAAACGTCGCCCGGCATCCAGCCCAAAGTAGGTTAAGCGCAATATGGGTTGCGGTTCACCTTTGGCATCGAGTTGATAGCTAAACCAATCCTGGGCATGGCGCCAATGGCGATTACCATTAAGGCCCGCTTCACTCTTTGATGCCTTAAAGAAATGATCCGACTCAGGTTGCTGCTCACCGGGCTGCACACTATCTAAGGTTTGAGCCATCAGCTTGGCTTCCATTTGGGCTTTGTGCGCTAACTCTTGCTGTTTTTGTTGCCATTCATCGGGAGCGCTCTGGCCAAAATACAAGGTATAGCGGCTGTCATGCAGGCGAAAGAAGGGGATCAGCGTGATGGGGCTCGCTTGATTTGTACGAGCTTTCCCTGTGGTAAATTGCAGCTGACTCATGGGCTCACGGCGGATATCGATTAAAAAGCGGGTGCCATCACTGATAAAAATCGGCGCCTGACTGGGTTCGCACATAGGGCCGCTGGCAATATGTCCCATGCGACTGGCATCGCCGATAAAGTTTAAGGATTCATTGGCAATAGGCGCCGTTTTTGCCGCTAACACAATTGGCCCATAAAGCACTGAGTAATAGGCGGTTTTATCTGGCAGCTGCTCAAGACTAATGTCCATAGGTAAGGTGATGGTCACGCTATCGCCCTTGCGCCAGTGCCGTGTTAAAGGAATATATTGCCCTTGAGTCGGTTTAAACCTTTGCGGCTCGCCATTAATGCTCACGGTCATGTCCCCCTTAGCCCATGTGGGATAGCGTAGATTGAGAGTAAAGTCCGCCTCCTGATGGATAATCACCTGCGAAGTATTGTCATCGGGGAACTGAGTTTTTTGGCTAAGGCTGATGCCTTTGGCTTTCCAGTGGATCTCGGAATCGACAAACAGGTTCACAAACAGATTGTCGTCCTCCTCGGCATAGATGAGCTCGCCGTATTTAGCATGGTTTTCGATGCCTGAGCCAACACAACACCACATACTTTCCTGCGCCGAGGAATAGACGCGGTAATGATCTGGCCGCATTGGCGTAAAATACACTAGGCCGCCAGTTTGTGGATGCTGGGACGAGAGGATATGGTTGTAGAGTGCGCGCTCGTAGTAATCGATATAACGTAAATCACGTTTGTTTTCATACAGTAATTTAGACAGCTTCAGCATATTGTAGGTATTGCAGGTCTCTGGGCCTTCTACCGAATCAAGCATACTGCTGAAGTCTTCGCTGGGATGAAAATGCTCGCGGACACTGTTGCCACCGATGGATACGGTACGCTGATTAACTACTTGCTGCCAAAAATAATCGGCGCTTTCTAACCATTCCTTGTTATGACTCAGCTCGGCAATACGTGCCACACCGACAATTTTAGGAATTTGTGTATTGGCATGTAGGCCCGTCAGTTTATCTTGATGCTGCAACAGCGGTTGCAACAGGCTCAGATCCGTATAGCGATTCGCAAGATTTAAGTATTTGTTTTGACCCGTAATGCTGTACACATCCGCTAAGGTTTCATTTAAGCCACCGTATTCGGTGCGCAGCATAAGCTGCAGCTGCTCATCAGTTAGATTGCGACTTAAATCCAGCATCCAATCGGCAAAACCGACGAGCATTTTCTTCGCCGTGGGATTTTGAGTATAAAGATAGGCATCCCGCAGGCCCGCGAATACCTTATGCACGTTATACCAAGGCACCCATGATTGGTTGAGCGTAAACAGATCCGCTTCGATATGGCCAGCGGCGACCTGCTGCCATAATTTGTCACCACCAGGGACGCCGCCCACATAACCATTGCCATGGGCTTGTTGACACTTTTCCAACTCGGCCACCATGTAGTTGAGGCGCTCAAGCACCGCCTGATCGCCCGTGGCGGCATACATTAGGGCCAATGCCGACAGATAATGCCCACCGATATGGCCATCAAGGCCCGTATTTTCCCAATTGGGGTAGTTGTCGGCCTTGGTCGCAATTCCCGCAGCCTTGCGATAAGGGGCGAGTAGTCGCTCGGGGTCCATCGACATGATGTAAGCCAAATCGGTCTGCTGGGCATGCAGAAACGGCCCGGCTGTTAGACGCACATCGTTTAGCGGAATGGGGGTAAGGCTAGCAAAGCTTGGCTGGGATACGAATGGGCAAGTTAATGGCAATAACAGGCAAAGGCCAAACAATCGGGCAGTGTTCATCTTAGCTCCCTTATTATACGGATTGGAGTTTTACGTTTGGATTAACTCAGTTTTTGCGTGATAAAAAAGCCCCTGGGTAGGGGCTTATGGTGTTATCGCAGATGGATTACGCCGATACTTGAGGCGCAGCAGTCTTAGGCGTTACGGCCTCAGAGCCTTGTGTGCTAGAGGCAAGAGCCTTAGACGTCAAGTTGGCATCCGTTTGGCTAACATGCGCCTGATCGGGTAAAGCCTGTTTGATTTCTTCATAAACGCGGTCAGAAATCTTGTATTTGAACATCAGTAAGCCCATCAGCGCGTGGAATGCACCAGGGATCACCGTCAGCATTAACGAAATACCGGTCAACGCAAACTCGCTTTGGGTTTCACCGGGTTGATAGTTGAAGTAGGTCAGCAGCATACCCACCACAAATCCCGCCGCGCCCATACCCGCTTTTTGGGCGAATGAGATCCCGCCAAAGGCAAGGCCAGAGACCCTGTGGCCCGTTTTGACTGTGCCATAATCCACCGACTCGGAAATCACCGACCAGAAGACAGGCGCATGTAAATCCACCACGAATGAAATCGCAAAGTAGAGTACGAAGGCCTGCACTATGTCGCCCGGCTGCACGGCAAAGAACATGATGGCGCTTAAGATCCCAACCACGATTTGGCTGTAGCGGAAGAGCTTTAGTTTGCAGTAACGCTTAGTGATCCAAGTTGAAGCAACCATGGCCAGAATCGCAGCGCCCACGCCGGTCGACAGGAATGCCGAGAGCATTTTGGCATCGCCGCCCAAGTAATAGGTCGCGTAGTAGGCTGCTACCGAGCCGCGGATCACATAGCCTATGGTGCCAATCACACAAATCGCGACTAACACTAACCATTGATCGTTTTTAAACAATAATCGCAGTTGCATGCCAACAGGCTTAGTTTCCACCTTGTAGGCCACGCGCTCTGTGGTAGTAAAAAAGCAGAATAAAAACAGTAGGGTTGCCATCAATGCCATCACGCCCATGGCTTTTTGATAGCCCGCGGCAATGTTCTCTCCGCCCCAGGCAGACGCCAACATAGGCACGATAATGGTCACTAAAAAGGCGGCAATCTTGGCGAAGAACAAACGATAACCGTTGGCGGATAACCGCTCTTTTGGATCGTCGGTGATAACGCTGATAATCGAAATATACGGAATAGTCACAGTGGTAAAGATGATAGTGACCAGAATATAAGTCGAGTAGGCCCAGATAAGCTTGGCATTGTAATCCCAATCTGGGGTTGAGAAGGTTAAGAAGACCGAAATACCAAAGGGAATCGCCATAAACAGGAAGTAGGGGCGATATCTTCCCCAGCGGGTCGTCACTTTATCGTTAATAATGCCCATTAAAGGATCGGTAATGGCATCGATAAGACGAACCAGCAGGAACAATATCCCGACATCGGCGGGTTTTAACCCAAAAATATCGGTATAAAAGAAGGTTATAATTAACATCATTGACGAAATCACCACGTTAACGGCCATGTCCCCGGAGCCGTAACCGATCTTTTCAATGACTGACAATTTATGAGAACTCATCAGAAATCCTTATTATATTTATTATAAACAGTGAGTTATTGTGTTATTTTGCGATTTAACGCCTCCGCAATGTTAACACATTTTTCTCCTGTTAATTTTTTTGCATTTGATTGTTACTTCCTTGTCCTGATAGTATGACAACTTAATTCATCATACAATAGCATAATAACTATTTTGTTATATGGGATGGGGTTCATAAGGAGAATTGATGCCAGCTATGAGAGTCACACCGAAAACAGCCCTAAAACGTCACCTTAAGATGCTCAATTGTGCGCTGTTAGGCGTATTGGGCACCCTAGGTCAAGTGAGTGCCAAGCAGGTGAGTATTCACGATCCTGTGATGGCAAAAGAGGCCGGACAGTATTATCTCTTCAGCACAGGTCCCGGTATTACCTATTATTCCTCCAAGGATAAAATCCATTGGGCATTGGCTGGGCGGGTATTTGAAACTGAGCCTAGCTGGGCGAAGGCGGTTGCGCCAGAGTTTAACGGCCATTTATGGGCGCCGGATATCATTGAGCATAACGGCTTGTTTTATCTGTATTACTCAGTATCAGCCTTTGGTAAAAACACCTCGGCAATTGGCGTGACAGTCAATAAAACCCTCGACAAAAATTCAAAGGATTATCAGTGGACAGATAAGGGCATCGTTGTTCAATCTGTGCCAAATCGCGATGCATGGAACGCGATTGATCCCAATATTATTGTCGATGAGCAGGGTACGCCTTGGATGAGTTTTGGTTCCTTCTGGCAAGGATTAAAACTGGTCAAGCTCAATCCAGACTTTATCTCCATCGCCAAACCAGAGGAGTGGCACACGCTAGCCAAGTTAGAACGCCCCGCACTGCTTGGTGAAACGGAGCCAGGTCCTGCTGAAATCGAAGCGCCTTTTATCTATAAAAAAGATGACTATTACTATCTTTTTGTCTCCTATGGCCTTTGCTGTCGTGGGGACGACAGCACTTACCACTTAGCCGTGGGCCGCGCCAAAACGGTGACTGGGCCTTACCTCGATAAAGCGGGCAAAGACATGGCGCAAGGCGGCGGTTCGGTTTTACTGCATGGCACTAAGGCTTGGCCGGGATTGGGCCATAACAGTGTTTATGCCTTCGATGGCAAAGATTACCTAGTCTTTCATGCCTACGAATCCGCCGATAATGGCTTACAAAAACTCAAGATGGCGGAACTCAGCTGGCGCCAAGGTTGGCCAGAGGTCGATCCTAAGGCGCTCAATCAATACCAGAGCGTATTAGTTGCACCCGAAGGAACAAAATAATAATGACTCATACAATCAACAAACGAATAGCTACGCTTGCGCTGGCCATGGGACTTAGTGCGACCTGCTTGGGGGCAGGTAACCTATATGCCGCAGAGAGTGCGAAGGGCGCGGATGAAAACCGCATTACCGCAGCGACCTTTGCCAATCCGTTATTTCGAAATGGGGCCGATCCTTGGCTCGAATACCACAATGGTAACTATTATCTCACCACCACCACGTGGACCTCTGAGCTGGTGATGCGTAAATCGCCCACCATTGCAGGGCTTGCCGATGCGCCTGCCCACAATATTTGGAGCGGCACAGATAAATCCAACTGCTGCAATTTTTGGGCATTCGAATTCCACCCTTTGCAAACAACGCAGGGATTACGTTGGTATGTGATTTACACCTCGGGCGTGGCAGAAAACTTCGATGGCCAGCGTAACCATATCCTCGAGAGTGAAGGTAGTGACCCTATGGGGCCATACAAGTTTAAGGGCACGCCAATGCCCGACCACTGGAATATCGACGGCAGCTATTTGGAGTATAAAGGCCAGTTATATTTCCTCTGGTCCGAATGGCATGGCCAAGATCAAGTCAACTTGATTGCCAAGATGACTAACCCTTGGACCGTCGAGGGCGAACATAAGGTGATCACAGCGCCCATTCACGACTGGGAAAAATCAGGCTTAAACGTCAACGAAGGCCCTGAAATCATCCAGCATGAGGGCAGAACCTTCTTAGTTCACTCGGCAAGCTTTTGTAACACTGAGGATTATTCCTTAGCCGTGGTTGAACTCACCGGTGACGATCCTATGGATCCCGCCGCATGGACTAAGTACGACAAGCCTTTCTTTAGCAAAGCCAATGGCGTCTATGGCCCTGGCCACCATGGTTTCTTCAAGTCTCCCGATGGGAAAGAAGATTGGCTCATTTACCATGGCAACTCCTCGGCCTCCGACGGCTGTAGTGGTACGCGTGCGGCACGTGCTCAACCCTTTACATGGGATAACAAAGGCTTGCCTAAATTTGGCGAACCGATGGCGGATAAAAAACAACTGCCTGTCCCAAGTGGCGAGTTTGGTCCGATAACCACCCAAGTGGAAGGCGTGAAATACCGCATCGTGAGCCGTGAGGTGGGTCAATGCCTAGTGACCAATGCCAAGGGGCAGGTCAGTGTCGGTAAGTGCGAAGATGACAACAGCCAATGGGTAATTGATCCGAGTAACGATGGCCTATATCGCTTTGCTAATGTGGGTCAGGGTACCTTTTTAACTCAAGCTCAGTGCCAAGAGGAGTCTTCAACGGCACTGAAAACTGCGCCTTGGGTCGCCTCCCGTTGTCAGCGTTGGTCGGTGGATTCGACCCGTGAAGGCTGGTTCCGTTTCGCAAACGATCGCTCCATCGGCAATCTGCAGGTAAAAAACTGCAATAAAAAGGCTGGCGCCGAGGTAATTGCAGGGGAAAACCGTGTCAGTGAATGCACCGATTGGCGGATTGAGCCCATCTCAACATTTGCCATAGTCAACGCCCATAGCGGCCGAGTGGTCAGCGCCGAACAATGTCAGCTTAAACCTAATGCCAATGTAGCTCAGTTTGAATACACCGGCGATGCCTGTCAGCAGTGGCAAGCCATGCCGACAACCGATGGATTTTACCGTCTGCAATCCATCCAACGTTCAAACAACAAGGCGCATCAATGCCTTGTGACCAATGAAGGTAATCTGGAGTTAGGGGCGTGTAATGCCATCGACAGTGAGTTCCGTAGCGAACTAATGCCTAATGGCTCATTAAGGCTAGTGTCTCGCAAGGGTGGTTCGTCGATGAAAGTGGCCAATGGCTCCTATGCCAATGGCGATAACATAGTGGAAGACGTGTGGAAAAACACCATCTCACAACAGTTCTATTTTAGAGAGGTGAAGTAATTCATCCTCTAAATAACTGAGCATCACCACGGCGGTGGTAATACCCAAACAACCTGAAGATGTAGGATTCAGCGGGAGTTTAACGCACTTTAGACAAGGCGGTTATTTGAATACTTAGTGAGCTAAGTTAAAAATAACCAACACAGCATAAAGTACGTTAAAACCCGCCGGGACGGAGCGCCTAGGGCACTCCACTTCTGTGTTACATCAATTCAAAAGGTGGTCGACATTTCTTCATTGATGCGCCTTGAATTGAAGCACCCTAGGTGCTCTGAAACTCGTCTCTTCAGGTAGCTTGGGTATAAACGCGTGCTTGTAATGTCGTTTAAGTTGAGGTCGCTTAACGGCATCTTGGTTGAGCCTTGTTTGCTCGGCACCAGAGCAGTAGTTGTGCTTGCAACTGCTGCTCTTTTTTATTCAGGCTCTTTTCTCCCATAGTTTTTATCCCATGGTTTTTATCCCACCAAGGCTTGCCACAATAAACGTATCGCCAGCAGTGTCAGCACCCAATTAAAAGCGACGCCAAAATGCTTATCCGTCACCCGCGCTAACATCTTAAAGCCAAGCCAGGTTCCCAAGGCGCCGCTTAAAATCATACAGAGCAGGAGCGGCCACCATGGCAGGATAGGAATATCCAGCCCCTCAAAAACGATAATTTTGACGCCATGTTGCAGGGACATCGCCATCGCAAAGGTCGCGACTGTACGAAAACGGTCAACCTCTAGTTGTTTGATAAAGGCCGCCACTAAGGGGCCTGTCGCGCCGACAAATAACGAGATAAAGGTTGTTACCGCCCCAGCGATAATGGTCCCAGCTGTTCCCAGCACCACTCGGGGGATTTTTGGTCCCCAGCAGGAGTACAAAATAAACAGGGCGATGGTGAGGTACATGACTTTCGGCGGCAATGCGACTAACACTAAGCTCCCCAAAGCGGCACCAACGAGCGCGCCGGGTAAGAAACGACTGATAAGCCACCACTGCACATGCTGCCAACCTAATTGTGCGCGGCCCAGATTCGAGCCCAATTGCACCACGCCGTGGAGGGGAATAATCACTTGGGGCGGAAGGACTTGCGCCATCACACCCAGTAACATTACGCCACCACCAATCCCAAAGCAGGCGGTAAAAAACGAAGTAAACGCCGCAGTCATTGTCAGCAGAGCAAAGATATCGATAGGGATCAGCGTAAAGTCGAACCAAGCGGTATGCATAGTCAATATTTGAGGAAGAGTGGGATCCTTAAACTAGCAAAGCTTGCCCAGAGACAAAAGCAGTTTGATGGCCAACGAGTTCTTCGCGGCTAAGGCTTTCGCTGTACATCTAGATGAAAAGCAAAAAAAGCTAACCCACAGGATTAGCTTTTTCGGTTTAAACAACAGTGGTCAACTAGAAGGAGTAACGAACGCCCAGAGCAAAGGTACGAGTGAAGATATTGTTCGTACGGTTGAATAGGGTCGAATCCTCATAGTATTCCTGATACACATCGTCCAGCAGGTTCGTCGCATCGAAGCTTACGACTAAGTCATCGGTAATGTTGTAGCTTAACTGGAAGTCCAATGACTGCTCAGGTTTACGATAGATACCGCGAGGCATGGCAAAGAACGCCGCATCATAGGAGTTTAAGAACTCACTACGCCAAGTATAAGACATACGCGCGCTGAAGAAATCCTTATCGTAAATCAACACAGCACTGTAAGACTCATCGGATACCCCAAACATATCGCGGGTCGTAAAGCCAATTTGCTCACCTGTAGCGCTATCGAACTCTGGAATATCCTGCGACGAATCCAGCAGTGTCGCACTAAGCTGAGTACCAACACCATCTAACCAGCTTGGTAATCCTTCGGGGAAGTACACGGCACCTAATTCAAAGCCCGTTAACTTACCGTTTGAGGTGTTACCAGGACGGTTCAGAATATAGGCTTCCTCGATACCATCACCATCGTAGTCATACAGGGTTCTGGTTAATGAACTGTAGACTAAACCTTCAATATCACGGCTGAAGTAAGTACCGTAAATGGAATTGCCATTACCAAAATAGTATTCGAGGGTGAAGTCATAGTTTTTAGAGGTTACAGGCTCTAAATCAGGGTTACCACCACTGGCCGAACCGAAACCCACTTGGGTCAAATCCGGTGTGTAGTAAGTGAAAGAGTTCAGATCCGCAAAGGCGGGTTGGCGAATGGTTTCGGTATAGGCGAAACGCGCAACAAAATCATCCATTAACCAATAACGCATCACAAAACTAGGCAACACTTTAGAGGTATCTGTGGTATCGCTGCTCACGGCGGTATAGACATTGTCGTTTTCATCTTTGGCTTTATTGTCAAAGAAGTCCATATCCGCTTTAGTGCCTTCGTAACGAACGCCCACTTGACCATCTAAACGCTTACCAAAGACTTCAGTATCAAAGTCAGCCATCAGGTAGCCAGCCCAAGCTTGTTCTGAAATATCGAAGGTTTTTTGCAGGACTAGGCTGCTTTGTTCAAAGCCCCAGAGAGATTCATATTGACTGCGATTTTTATACAGGTTGTAACCGTTAATCACCGCCCATGAATCAGGCACATTAGCGCGGCCTTCAAAGAAACCCGACGTCACCATATACATTGAGGGATCAAGATCTGTGTAGGCGATATTTTTCGCGCCGCTTGCCGTGCGATTCGAGTTAGTAGCGTTACGTTTTTCATAACGTGCGCCAAATTGCACTTTAGTGAAAATGGCATAATCCACATACAAACTGCCATCCATTGTCCAAGACAAGGAATCACCCTCATCTTTACTACCGTTGTCATAGAAATCCGCCGTTTCCCACAGGGCTGGGTTAGTCATGTCTGACTCATCGAGTACGGTATCTGGATTATCTAAATAGTTCCAGCTCGGGATACCATCGTCGGCATTAGCATCAATCGCGACACCATAAACTGTTGTTTGACCGCGCATTGCGGCAAATTCAGTTTCAAAGGTACTCTGTTGGTAAACCACTTCCGACTTTAATTGGAACTCGTCAGTAATGTCCCATTTTCCCCCTAAGGCGAAGACATAACTATCGGTACTGGCTTTGGAGTGATCGCCACTGCTGAAGTTGTAAGCATTGTATGCGGTGCGCGATTTCACCACATTGGTGCCATCGTACACTTCAATCCCATCCTGGATCACTTGTTGCCAATTGGCAGCAGAATCGACGGTACTGAACAACATTGAATTAAAACTTTCATTGCGATAACCATTGTAGAAGGCTTCGAAGGTGTATTCAGAGCTATCATTTGGCGCCCATTGCAATGAGATATTAAACGCAGGACGTTCACGCTCGCCCTCGAGAATGTTGCCAAACATCGCATCGCGAGCCAGTAGATATTCTTTGCCATCAATGGTGGCGCCAGCGCTGGTATCGATACCATGGGCTGAACCTACGTTCCAACCACTGGTAATGCGAGTACCATCTTCAACAAAATAGGGGAAGGATGCGCCGGGTGACACACTTTCATCTTTATAGTTAGTGCGGATATAAGACACGTTAACTAAGGCGCCCACTTCACCAATACTGGTATCCCAGCGATTGCTTGCTAATGCACTGAAGTTAGGGTCGATAGTATCGGGTTGGTCTGAATAGATACCTTTAGCGGCAACTGAAACTTTACTGTCTTCAAAATCGAAAGGCTTATGGGTGCGGATATCAATTTGACCCGCGATACCGCTGGCCACTTGAGAAGAAGAACGGGTTTTAAAGACTTCAACACTGCCGAGCAGCGCTGCGGGAATATCGGCGATAGCAACTGAGCGGCCCGTTGCGGTGAAGATTTGGCGCCCGTTCACTGTGGTCGTCACATCCGTTAAACCACGAATACTCACCACATTCGCTTCACCAGACGCGCGGTCGGTCACTTGAACACCGGTTACCCGTTGTAAGGCTTCAACCACGTTATTATCTGGGAATTTACCAATATCTTCGGCAACGATGGCATCGACAACTTGAATGTTTTGACGTTTAAGTTCTACCGCTTTATTTAAACTACCGCGGATCCCCTGAACCTGTATGATCTCCATCTCTTCATTATTATTTTGCGCTTTGCCGCCAGAAGAGGGCTGTGCCGTTTCTTCTGCCTGAGGCGATTGTGTCGCTTCAGCTTCTGCCGCATAGGTCGCTTGACTAGCAAGAGCAAGCAGAATAGCACTTGCCAAATAAGTCTGTTTAAACATCTAGTTAATCTCCGGTAGTTTTATTATTTGACCCGGTAGCCTAAGACACCATCTGACGTCCCGGTCTTTTTTATTCCACTTCAGAGTCACGGACATCCCCACAGTGTCCCTGAAAATTTAGAATTTTGTTGCCTATTTTGTAGCGTATAGTGCACCGCGTTAAACCAATCTCGCTTCAACGGGTGAGGTTAAGAATTTATCAGAACTGTTAAAATAATATTGTATGACTATTTACATGTCAACTCACTGTTTGACGCAATAGGAAAGCAAGATCACATTTCGCTAAAATGCGGCGAAAAGGCGCACCCAATCTATCTACATGAAATTAAATGAGTTTATTGAATGACATTAAGGTTTGGAAACTAAAGCATTGTCTTGATTGAATAGGTTAGACTGGTCAAGCAAGCTGACCTTAACGTCAAGTGTTTTGCAAAATCTCACAAATCTCTGTCACAAGATATTTACTTCTATCCCCAGAATGCTAATGTAATTTTAGTGTTACAGTAGTATTGTATTACTTTTAGATTTGATACAATGATAAACGCTAACCTAATTATCAAACACAACAATA
>AACY020303008.1_pt1 | contig 23564 bp, 19 predicted proteins | sample 267378 | NCBI WGS metagenome assembly AACY02 (sample SAMN02954345, study PRJNA13694) | marine metagenome | biome: aquatic; feature: ocean; material: water; isolation source: isolated as part of a large dataset composed predominantly from surface... | reverse complement strand
TTCTGCCTTGGTGAAGTTTACCTGATGCCATTTAGGAGATTATTTTCTGATTCGGGGGTTTGAATTCGATTCAATCAGGAATTAGTTGCTGCGGTTGGGGTTCATAGCGCTCAGCATGCCGCCGTATACACCGTTGAGCTGGGTCATATTTTCTACCAGCGAACCTACTTCTACCCCTAGTTTTTCGGTGCTCTCCATGGAGGAGTTGAGCTTTTCCATCAAGGCGTTCTGGGTCTCCATGTGATTGGCAGAACTTTCCAATTGAACAGCATACAAGGCGTTGAGGGACTCCATGTTGCGGGTAGCCATGGTCAATTGCTGCTCGTACTCGCGGGTAGCGGCAGCCGCTTCTGAGGTTTCGTTCAGTTTGTTGGCGGCGTCGCCAAATTTGCGCAGGCCATGACCCAAGCTTTCAATCAATTCAGAATCAATTTTGGCTTCTTCCAGCATTTTGTCCAATTCCTGGGTATTGGACAAGCGATTGCCGCGGGCAACACCGTATTCTTCGTCGTCGGTCATGCCGGCGAGCTCAGGATATACGAGGGTCCAATCGTATTCTTCGTGGGGTTTTTCGAAAGCAGAAAAGAAGAAGATTACCGCCTCAGTAGTCAAGCCCACAACCAACATTACGTCTGCTCCAGGCAAGTGAAGAATCTTGAACATCGCGCCCAGGATTACTACTGCCGCACCGAAGCCGTAAAGCTTGGCCATAAAGTTTTTAAATCGCTTGCTGTTTACATCAATTAACGCCATCGGAAAAGAGAAATTAAATTAATCGTTAAAAATCGGCCAAATCCCGGCCCATAAAGCTTTGTACGGTTCTGAAACCGACGTAGCTCTTTGCGGTGTCGGCATATTCGTAATCACGGGTACTAACCTGCAGGTAGTAGGCTACATCTTTCCAGCTGCCGCCGCGTATAACTTTCCGGGTAAGGGTCGGATCGTCGTTTTCGTTGGCATTGTATTCGAAATTGGGGCTAATGTCGCTGATGTAGTAGTAGGAAGCCGCATCGAAGGCGGTGTTGGTCCACTCCGCTACGTTGCCCGACATGTTGTACAGGTTATAATCGTTGGGCGCGTAGGCGGTAACCTTCACCGGATAAAAACCACCATCGGCCACCACATTTCCCCGTAAAGGTTTAAAGTTGGCGAGGTAACAGCCGCTGCTATTGGTGGCGTAAGGCCCACCCCAGGGATAGGTAAGCAATTCGTTGCCACCCCGGGCCGCGTATTCCCACTCGGCCTCGGTGGGTAAGCGGAACTCCTGCTCGCTATACTCTCCCTGACTCTTGAGATACTCGTTGCGGTACTTGGTACGCCAATTGCAGAAAGCTCTGGCCTGATACCAGTTCACGCCCACTACGGGGTAGTCGTCAAAGGCGGGGTGCCAGAAGTATTTGTCGTGCAAAGGATCGTTGTAGCTGTAGGTAAAGTCAGCAATCCAGCAAAGGGTGTCGGGATAGACATTGATTACCCCGCCTTCAAAGAAAGAGCTGCGGTCGGAATACTGCTTATTGTCTTTTACGTACTCTCGGTAGGAAAAGTACTCTCCATCCCGGTCGGAGTCATAGTGGTCGTAGCGAACCCGGTTTTGCTTGCGGGCCGCCTTTTGCTTGTTGATCCAGAAATAGGCGTAGTTGAGCTGACGGGCATCAACCATCTTGGTATTCATAAATTGCTCTTCGGGAGGCAGGTAGATGCTTTCCGCAATTTCGGTATACTCGGGGGAAGGATAGCGCGTTTCGTCCCACTCCAGGTAAGGCTCCCAATTGAGCCGACGCTGCATGGAGTCAGGATAATTTAAGGAAACGTACTCGTCATAGAAAGTGGGATCCTCTTTGTTTGCGGCGTCAATGAACTCATAGCCAGGTACCAGTTCGTCTTCCGCCAGACGGAAACGCACGATGGAGTCGCGCACCCAGTAAACGAATTGCCGGTACTCGTTATTGGTGATTTCGGTTTGATCCATCCAAAAGGAGGAAACCGATACAGTTTTTGAGGGTGAAATCAGAGAATAGGGCACATCCTGGTCGGAATTGCCCATATTGTAAGACCCATGGGGAATGTAAACCATTCCGTAAGGTTCTGAGGGATACCAACTGGGGCGGTTTTGAACCCCCACCAATTCGCCGTGGTCGTTGCTGCTGCACGCGGCCAACAAACCCACTCCCATTAACAAAAGAAACAGTTTTCTCATTTCTATGGTGTTGTTTTCCTCTATCTTCCATTCAGTCCTGCGAGGAGGACTGCTATATTACAAAAATCTTATGTTCCTATACCGGCCTTTGGGTCGAGGCGGAATTTCAATTTTAAAGCAGTACTGCAACATTATCTCGTGGCTGCCACTGCCCGATCCGGAAAGGGGTGAGGTGGCGATGTCGTAGGAGTAACCTGCCCGGAAGGCCGGTGAAAATTGGTATCCCACCATAGTTCCTATCGCATCTTGTAGCCTGTAGGTAACGCCCCCCCAAAGTTTCTTATTGTAAACGCCCATTACGTTCACGTCAAAAACGGTGGCCGATCCAGCCGCTACTTTGGTAAGCACCGCGGGCTGCAATTCCCAGTTGCTGCCGGGAATGGCCCAGTTGTAGCCCCCCATAATGTAGTAGTGGCGGCTGTTGCGGAAAACGGTGGGTGTGCCGAATTGATTGTCAACCGTAGCGCTGCTTTCGATTACCCGGGTGGTAGAAATACCCCCCCAAACCGTTTCGCTGCTGTAGTAAGCTCCGAAAGTCAGGTCAACCTGGAAACCATTGGCGTCGGTGGCGGGAAGAGCTAAATCCGGGAACCCTCCCGGATTGGTGGGGTCGGGATTGAAATCTGCCGGAATCCAAACGGCGTCAGAAAGGCCGCTGTTTTGAAATGATCCGCCCAAACCAATGCCCAGAGTACCCTGAGGCAATTGAATTTGATAGGCATACATCAGGTCGGCACTCACATTGTTGAAAAAGCCGATTTGATCGTTTACGATGGAAACGCCAATGCCGCCGTGCAGGGCATTGATGGGAATATTTGCGTTAATGTTTTGGGTAACCGGAGCCCCTTCGAATCCAACCCACTGACTGCGGTGCAGGCCAGTAATGCAAATGGCCCCCCCACTGCCAGCTACCCCGGGATTGTAGTAAATCCGGTTGAACATGAACTGGGTAAATTGCACGTCCTGCTGACCGCTAAGTTGCAAGAATCCCAGTGCGCAGGCTACTAGGAATATTTTCTTCATGAACAGGGTTAGTAATTGTTGACAACATTATGTTGAAAAACCAAAGATAAAATTTTGGCTCAACAAACATTAAAATAAAATTAACTTTCCCCTTAAGCCCTTGGCCGTCAAATGGATTTTTTCATGGCCTGCCACCATCTTTCCGGGATTTCGTTGCGCAAGGCTTCCTCATAATCGCGTGCAGAACAGGGAATTAATTGATGCCGATTGTGCTTTATTTCCCCGTTTTCCTTTTGGGGAACTTCAATCCACCACCGCCCTGAAAAGGGGCTTTTATAAAAAACAAGCTGATATTTTCCTTCTTCTATCAAAACGGTGTAGCGTTCATATTCCTCTTTTTTTCGCAGGGGATAGTCGCCTTTTCGGGAGAATACCCCCTCGGTAAAGTACCAGAGCATCTGCGCGGCCAGGTGCGCTGTACTGTCGAAGGGATCCCGGGCCGGGATAAAGCCAAAAAGCCCGAAAGCGCTCGTCTTGTCGCTTATTCCGGCATAGCGAGCCAGGGCGCAGGCTTCTTCGGCACTGAATCCGTTGGGGCTGTTTTCCGCTTTGCCGGGAGCGTCGCCCTGACGCAAGGCAGCCAGATCAAAACTCACCAAATCCGCATCGCGCAGCAAGGGCTCTGCTTCCTGAATCTGACCGTGCAGGCGCCCCAGGCGGTGGAGCTCAAAATACATCCGCTCCATCAGCCGGATTTCCTCCGGATCGGCATAATAGGTCTGATAGCCGAGCAGGCTAAAGTTGAATAGGATGTAGGGTTTTTGCAGGATGACATGGCTGAGATAGCTCCCTTCTTGCAGGGGGTCGTCTTGTTTACCCAGGTCGAAGCGGGCGTCGATGGCGGCTAAATTTACCGTTTGCTCCATCCCGTCGTAGGCCCGGTAAAGCCCGTAGGTAAGGTCTTGGCTGCCGCCGATTAAAACGGGAATTACTCCGCGTTTCAGTAGCTGGTAGCTCACTTCTTTAACCGCTACCATCGTATCGCTCAGGCGCTCTCCAGCATAAATGTCCCCAAGATCCGCAAGGGGGGCATCCCATTCGCCCCCTTGCAGGGCATAGAGATAGCGTCGCACCACATCGGGCCCTTCGGCGCTGCCCTTACTGCGGCCGCCCCGGTCTTCTTTCACCCCAAAAAAAGCCAGGCGGCAGTCTTCCCAATCGGGCAATCCTTCAATTTCCTCGTGAATCCGGAGCTGTTGCCCCAGGCTGGAGGAAGTTTCTTCCCTTTCCGCCAGTACCGCCGCTCTTACCGGAGCTAAATAGTCGTTGAGGATCATTTCTTCTTGGCGCGGCTGGTTTTGCCTTTTTTCTTCCCGGCCTCTTCCATAATGGCCAAACAATCCTCGCGGCTTAGCTTACTGGGGTCTTCTATCTCTTTGGGGATTTTAAAGTTGCGTCTCCCCGACTTAATGTAGGGGCCGTAGCGGCCGTTCAGCACCTGAATTTCTGGTTTTTCCTCGTCGAAAACGGCAATGAACTTATTCCGGTCGGCCTCGCGCTTGGCTTCAATCAAAGCAATGGCCCTGGGCAGGTCTACGGTCATAGGGTCGTCTCCCTTGTCTTCCACCAGGGAAGCAAAAGTACTTTTGTGCCGCACGTAAGGGCCAAAGCGGCCAATATTGGCCTCCACTTTTTCCCCTTCGTACTCGCCGAGGTTGCGGGGCAGTTTAAAGAGCTCCAGGGCTTGCTCCAGGTCAATGGTGTCGATGTGCTGACCTTTGCGCAAACTGGCAAAACGGGGCTTTTCTTCGTCTTCGGCCCGACCGATCTGAACCATAGGCCCGTAGCGGCCCAGGCGGGCAATAACCGGCCGGCCGCTCTTGGGGTCGGTGCCCAGTTCTCTTTCGCCTGTGGCCCGGTCGGAAGTTTCTTCCACCTCCTTGAGGTGGGGATGGAAATCCTGATAAAATTGGTCAATCATTTCCACCCATTCCGCATGTCCCCGCGCAATTTCATCAAACTGCTCCTCCACACTGGCCGTGAAGTTGTAGTCCATTATTTCCTGGAAGTGCTGGAGCAGAAATCCGTTTACTACGGTGCCGATGTCGGTGGGGATGAGCTTGTTTTTATCAGCGCCACTCACCTCGGAACGGGCCTCGGTTTTCACTTCCCCTTCCCGCTGGAGCACCAATTCGGTCAGTTCCCGTTTAAGGCCTTGCAGGTCTGACTTTTCCACGTACTGCCGCTTTTGAATGGTGCTGATGGTTGGGGCGTAGGTGGAGGGCCGGCCGATGCCCAGTTCTTCCAGCTTTTTCACCAGGCTGGCCTCGGTATAGCGCGCGGGATGTTTGGTATAGCGCTGGGCGGCTCGGATTTCCTCCCTCTGCAAGGCTTCCCCCTTTTTGCAGGCCGGCAACACCCCTTCGGCTTCATCCACCTGGTCGTCGTCGCTGCCTTCCAGGTAAACCTTTAAAAAGCCTTCAAAAGTGATGACCTCGCCCCGGGCCACGAAACTTAATTTTTCCTCGGGGCTGCTGATGCGCAAAACGGTGCGCTCCAGGCGAGCATCGGCCATTTGCGAAGCCAGGGTGCGCTTCCAGATCAAATCGTAAAGCTTACGCTGCTGCTCGCTGCTGCCCGCTTTGGCCTTATTCATATCGGTGGGCCGGATGGCTTCGTGGGCCTCTTGCGCTCCTTTGCTCTTGGTGCTGTATCGTCGACGCTGGCTGTAGTCGGCGCCAAACTGGGTTTTTATTTCCGCTTCCGCGGAAGCGAGGGCTTCATCCGACAAGTTCAAAGAGTCGGTCCGCATATAAGTGATCAAACCCGCTTCGTATAACTTTTGGGCTACCGACATGGTCAGGCCCACGGGAAAGGAAAGCTTGCGGGAGGCCTCCTGCTGCAGGGTAGAGGTGGTGAAAGGCGCGGCTGGCGACTTCTTGGCTGGTTTTGTTTCTACGCTTTCTACCGCAAAGGAGTGCTCGGCGCAAGCCTCTAAAAAAGCCTGAGCTTCCTCCTGGGTGGGAAAGCGCTTACTCAACTCGGCCTTGAGCACTTTGCCCGCTTCGTTCCGAAAAAGGGCACTAACCCGAAAATAGCTTTCTGCCTGGAAGGCCTTGATTTCTTCTTCCCGCTCAACAATCAGGCGCACAGCCACCGATTGTACCCGTCCGGCCGACAAACCGGCTTTGACCTTTTTCCACAATACGGGCGAAAGCTCAAAGCCCACCAAACGGTCCAAGATGCGGCGGGCTTGCTGAGCATTGACCAGATTTTGGTCGATGCGTCGGGGGTTTTCGATGGCCCTTTCGATGGCTTTTTTGGTTATTTCCGAAAAAACAATGCGGTTGGTTTGGGTGGGATTGAGGTTTAAGGCTTCCGCCAGATGCCAGGCAATGGCTTCTCCCTCGCGGTCCTCATCCGAAGCCAGCCAAACCGTTTCGGCTGCCTTGCTCAGCTTTTTCAGCTCCCGCACTACTTCTTGCTTGTCTTTGCTGATGGCGTACTTGGGCGCGTAGTTGTTTTCGATGTCCACCCCCATATCCTTTTGCACCAAATCGCGGATATGGCCGTAGCTGGAGGCCACCTTAAACTCCTTACCCAGGTATTTTTCAATGGTTTTGGCCTTGGCAGGAGACTCGACAATAACCAGGTTCTTTGGCATAGGACTTTGGTTTCTAAGGGCGGTTTCAACCAGCAAATTAAATCAAATGTTTTTTCCCCTTCCCCGCTTTTTACCGCCGCCTGCCCTGTCAAAATGACGCAACTCCCCAGCTATTTGTACCTTTGCGCCCGCTAAGAAAAAGCCATGAGGCAAGAGCAAAATGAGGGAGCAATGATGGCCGAAAATCTGCAGGGATCGGCCCTGGAGCGCCAGCCTACGGGCAGCGCCCGCAAGATGTACATCGAGAGTTATGGCTGTCAGATGAATTTTTCCGACAGTGAAATAGTAGCGTCGATTTTAACCAAAGAGGGTTTCGACACCACCCGCAATCTGGAAGAGGCCGACCTGGTGCTCCTCAATACCTGCTCCATCCGCGACAAGGCCGAACAAACCGTGCGCAAGCGCTTGCAGAGTTTTCACCGGATAAAGGAGAACCGGCCGGAAATGAAGATTGGCGTTTTGGGCTGCATGGCGGAAAGGCTTAAAACCAAGTTGCTGGACGAGGAAAAATTGGTGGATCTGGTGGTAGGCCCCGATGCCTATCGCGATCTCCCCGCTTTGGTGAAGGAGGTAGACGAAGGCCACAAAGCGGTAAACGTGCTGCTCTCAAAGGAGGAAACCTACGCCGACCTCAGTCCGGTGCGCATCGGTACCAACGGCGTAACCGCTTTCATTTCCATTACCCGGGGCTGCGACAACATGTGTACTTTTTGCGTCGTGCCTTTTACCCGGGGCAGGGAGCGCAGCCGCAATCCCCAAACCATAGTCGACGAGGCCAAGCAGCTGGCCGATCAGGGCTACGGAGAGATTACCTTGCTGGGGCAAAATGTTGACTCCTACCTCTGGTACGGTGGTGGCCTGAAGAAAGACTTTGTTAAGGCCAGCGCAGCGGCGCAAGCCAGTGCCGTCCACTTTGCTGATCTCTTGCGGATGACTGCCGAGGCCGTTCCCGGGATGCGCATCCGCTTCAGCACCAGCAATCCGCAGGACATGACCGATGAGGTGCTCAACGCCATTGCCCAATACGACAACATCTGCAATTACATCCACCTCCCCGTGCAATCCGGCAGCAGCCGCATTTTGGAAAAAATGAACCGCGGCCATAGCCGCGAGCAGTACTTCGACCTCATTGACCGGGTGCGCAAAATTATTCCCAACTGCGGGCTTTCCCACGACATGATCGCGGGCTTTCCCACCGAAACTGAAGAAGATCATCAGGATACCCTCAGTTTGATGGACTACGTGAAATACGATTTCGGATACATGTTCTATTATTCCGAAAGGCCCAACACCTATGCCGCGCGCAAGTATGAAGACGACATCCCCCTGGAAACTAAAAAGCGGCGCTTGCAGGAAATCATTGCCCGGCAACAGGAGCATTCCCTCTACCGCAACCGGCAACACCTGGGCCAAGTCGAAGAGGTTTTGATTGAAGGCAACTCGCGCCGTAGCGATGCCCACTGGATGGGCCGCAATACCCAGAATACCGTGGTGGTCTTCCCGAAAAACGGTGAAGCGCCCGGTGATCGGGTCAAGGTGGAAATTGAGGATTGTACGGCCGCCACCCTGCTGGGCCAACGCAAAGTTTTGCCCTGATGCTGATGAAACCCGCTTTTTTGTTTTTTCTGTTGGCGGCCACGGCACTCAGTGGCCAAACCAAAGTAGGCGAGCGCTGGGTCGACAATAACCTTACCATATTGGTAACCGAGGAGGCGGTTCGGCAGCGGGGGGAGTTCTACATCTGCATTGCGGACACCAGCCGGGGACCCTGTATCGAGAATTTGGTGACCGGGGTGAGCGTTGGCGTTTACACCGCCGCGGACGAGCTGCTTTGGGAGGGCATTGCCACCGGCCGGACCCGGGGCATGAAATTGCCCCGCCCCATGCCGGAAGCCGACTACCTCCTCATCGAAGCCTTTAAACCTTGGGTAGTGAACAAGACCACGGGAAATTACATCCATCAGGATCAAGCCATTCGGGTAAAATACCGCTTAAAATGAGCAGTGTACAGGAAATAAAACAGCGCTTTGGCATCATCGGACAATCTCCGGGCCTGGAGCGGGCCTTGATGAAGGCCTTGCAGGTTGCGGGGACCGACATTTCGGTCTTGATTTCCGGCGAGAGCGGAGTGGGTAAGGAGGCCATTCCCCGCATTATTCACTCCCAGAGCCACCGTAAGCACAATCCCTACATCGCCGTGAATTGTGGGGCCATTCCCGAGGGAACCATCGATTCGGAACTTTTTGGCCACGAAAAAGGGGCCTTTACCGGCGCCACCGGTACCCGCAAGGGTTATTTCGAAGAGGCCGATGGCGGAACCATTTTTCTCGATGAGGTGGGTGAGCTACCCCTTGGCACCCAGGTGCGCCTGCTGCGCGTGCTGGAAACGGGAGAGTTTATTAAAGTGGGTTCTTCCAAGATTCAGAAAACCGACGTGCGGATCTGTGCAGCCACCAATGTCAACTTGATGGAGGCCATCCACAAAGGCAAGTTCCGCGAAGACCTTTATTACCGTCTCAATACGGTAGAGATAAATTTGCCTGCCTTACGGGAAAGGCGGGAAGACATTCATTTGCTCTTTCGAAAATTTGCGGCCGACTTTGCCGATAAGTACCATACCCCCAGCATTCGGTTGGATCCTGAAGCGGTGGAACTATTGGAGCAATACCGCTGGCCCGGCAACATCCGTCAGTTGCGCAACCTCGCCGAGCAGCTTTCGGTAATTGAGCGCAATGGAGACATCGGGGCGGAAACCCTGATGGAATATCTGCCCGATTCGGGCCGCGGGGGCGTTCCCGCCCTCTACCGGCCCAAGGAGGCATCCCGCGAAAGCGATTTCCAGAACGAAAGGGAAATCCTCTACAAGATCCTTTTCGACATGCGCAAGGACATTGCCGATCTGAAAAAACTTACCGGCGAGCTGATGAGCAATGCCGAGCCTTCCGATGAGTGGAAGCAAGACAATCGGCAGCTCTTGCGACGCATGTACGAGCAAAATCCGGTTGCGGCTGAGGAGGAAAACCCGCGTCCGGCCAGCTTTTTGCCCGCTTTTCGCGAGGCCCAAACCATTGCTCCCAACTCCTATCCCAGCGATGCCGACACCATTGAACACGAGAATCTATCTCTCCAGGACAAGGAAATCGAGATGATCCGCAAAGCCCTGGAGCGAAACAACCACAAGCGCAAAGACGCCGCCCGGGATTTGGGAATCTCCGAACGCACCCTTTACCGCAAAATCAAACAATACAAACTCTAATGCGAAAGGCCCTCTTTGCTTCCTACCTCGGCTTGGCCTTGATTTTCCCTGCCTGTACCGGCGGTTATTCCTTTACCGGAGGCGATGTGGGCGATGCCAAAACCATCAGCATCGACTTCTTTCCCAATTACTCCGAATTGGTCAAACCGGAGCTGAGCCAAACCTTTACCGAAACCCTGCGCGACATTTTTGTGCAGCAAACCCCCCTCGAATTGGTGCAGCGCAATGGCGATATGCACTTTGAAGGCTCCATCGTTTCCTACCGGGTAGAACCGGTAAACGCCCAGGCCAATGCCCAGGCTACCGTGGCTCAAACCCGACTTACCATTGAAGTAAACGTTATCTTTACCAACCGCCTGGAACCGGACAAGAGCTTTGAACAGAAGTTCAGCCGCTTCGACGATTTTTCGGCCGATCAGGACATTAGTGCGGTGGAAGACGAATTGCACGACAAACTCTCGCAGGAACTGGCCGAAAACATTCTCAATCAGGCCATAGGCAATTGGTAATGCTCGACCGCGACCAGTACATAAAGCTCTTGCAGCAATCGCAACTCGTAAATGAATTTTCGGCCCAGGACCTTCGGGATCTGGCCCATCGCTTTTCTTATTGCCAGAGCTTGCAATTGCTTTACGCCCTGCGCCTGCGCCAAACCAGCCAGCATCTTTTTGATCGCCAATTGGGCAAAACCGCCATCCTCACCAACGACCGGCGTATTTTGTTTGACCTCTTTGAAGAGACCACCCCAATTGGAGCGGAGGAAAGTGCGGAGGAGGTGGCCTTTTTGCGTTCCGCTTTCGCGGGAAGACCAGGGCCGACGGAGCAAGCCAAGGCCCAGCCCCCAATTGAGGAGCCGGCTGTCACGGAGCAAAGCCCAAAAACAGAGCCCGCAAAGCCGCTGGTACGCGAAGAAAAGTGGGAGAGCAAAGCGGAGGAGACCGAGCCTTCTCCGGAAGAGCAAAGCGCTTCCGCTGGTGCGGAACCGGAGCTGAGCCACCCGCAGGAGGAGGAAAAAGTAGCGGAACAAGCCGCGAATCCCGCCGAAGCGGAAGAGAAGGGGGTACTTTCCGATCGCATTCAGGCTATTTTGCAGCGCAACCGGGCCTTGCGCAAGGCCTTCTCGGACGTAGCAAAGCCTGGGGCAGAAGAACCAAGGGAAGCCGGGTCTTCGGCGCCCAACCCGGCACCAGCCGAAAGCCCAAGCCGTGACCAAGAGGGCGAATTGGCCCAGCCAGATGAGGGCTTGAAAGGCCTTGACCACACCGAAGATGCACAAGACCTCCGCCCGTCCAGCCCCGCCGAAGCGCAAGAAGAGGCCGACCTGCCGGTGGAGCCCGATAACGAAGGGATGCAGGGGCTTACCCAACGCATAGAAGAAATCAGGATACGCCTGGCGCGCTTGCGGGCGCTGGAAAGTGAATTGACCACCGAGGAGCAAGAGGCCGAGTCTGCAGCGGAAGAACCGCAGCAAGACCCGCCCTCAACCGAGGTTCAACCGGATGAAGAGTCGGCCTTGGATCGGGAAGTGGAGGCCGTGGAAATGATGGCGGCCGAACAAAGGCAGGAAGGCGAGGAGCGGGCGGCGACCCCAGACGATATTCCTGCCCCTGACTCTGATCCCAACGAAGAGCCAGAACCGACGGCAATAAAGGACCGCGAAGTGGAGGCAGAGGAAGAAGAGAGCAGTGATAATGGTCCCCGGCGGAGCTTTAGTCGCTGGTTGAAGCAAATGGGCAAAGTGGGCCCGCTTAATCCCGTCCCTGCCCGTCCCGCAGAATCACCGGAGCCAGAGGAAGTGCAGACCGTCGATTCCGGGGAGAAAGTTGCCGAAGCAGCTCCGGTAAGGGAAGAGGGCCAGGGACTGGATATAGACTCCAAATTTCAGTTGCTCGATTCTTTTGTGGAGAAGCTTCCCGACCTCAAAAAGCGCAAAGGGGCCCTGGATCAAGCCCCCCGGCCAAAACCAGAGGCCTGGATGGAGGAAGACAAAAGCCCCGCCGAATTGGTAACGGAAACCCTCGCCAAGGTCTACATCAAGCAAAAGCATTACAAGAAAGCCATCCAGGCCTACGAAATCCTCAAATTGAAATATCCCCAAAAAAGTAGTTTCTTTGCCGGCCGAATTGCGGAGATTAAGAAACTGAGCAGCAACAAGTAATCGTTATGGCCCTCGTATTTGCAACCCTTATTATTATCACTTGCGTCCTTTTGGTGCTGATTGTGCTGGTTCAAAACCCCAAAGGAGGGGGCTTGAGTTCCTCTTTTGGCGGCAGCGGCACCCAGCTTTTTGGGGGGGTTAAAAAAACCACCGACTTTTTGGATCGCGGCACCTGGGGCTTGGCGATTTTGTTGGTGGTACTGGTGTTGGCCGCCAATGTGACCCTAACTCCCGAAGCAGCGGAAAACGGGGTGGAAAATTCCCGGATTTTGGATACCGATGTATCGGAGCCCATCGCCCCGCAACAACCTCAAAACATACCTTCCTTTGAAGAGCAATTGCCGGGAGCCGGAGGTGAAGACTTTCCTGAACCGGTGGAGGAAGAGTAGGCCTCTATCTATCCATTAGTCTTATAATCAAAACGATGTTGAAATTTTTCCCCGCCCTCTTTTACTCTTGGTGGTTCTTTTTAGCCTGGCCGCCTGTCAAAAAGAAAACGACAATAACAACGACGACAACAACCCGCAATCCCAAACCCAATTTTTGCGGGTAGGCGGCGAACAAGTGCGCTTGCAAACCGAAGGCCTGCTCTTTTTTTCCGACGGGGATGCGGGAGCAGCCTCAATGGATGTGGTATTGTTGGGAGAAGGCATTCAGGTTTTTTACGACAATGATGGTTTTCCAGACAGCATTTATGCCAATCAAGAGACCTATGCCTTAGTGCTCAATGCGCTTAGCACCGATACCGCTCAGCTGAGCTCAGGGAATTATCCGCTTGATGAGCAAGCCACTAGTGCTTTTCACCTGCTTTATGGCGAAGTAATCCTGGCCGAGGGAACGGAAGAAGACGATGACTTAGAGGAAATCGTGAGCGGCAGCTTAACGGTTAGTCGCGAGGGCGCAAACTACGTTTTGACCGGTAGTTTTGAAGATGCCCGGGGCCGCAAAGTGGAGGTCAATTTTAAAGGGAATCTCAGTTACTTTAACATCAATTAGGCTGCCGGCAAGAAGCGGATGCCGATGACTCCCCTGAGAAAAATAAAGAAAAACGGGCCTTTTGGGCCTGTTTTTCTTTTGTCAATCTAGGCAAAGTCGGCCATGATCTGTTCTGCGGCTTCTTTGGTTTTCACCTTGGGATAAATTTTGGCAATGTTCCCTTCTTCGTCGATCACAAAAGTTTCGCGGTGGATGCCTTCGTATTCCCGGCCCATGAATTTTTTCAGACCCCATACTCCGTAGGCCTGAATAACCTCCTTTTCCGTATCGGCGATCAGACGGAAAGGCAAATCGTACTTGGCGGCAAAGTTTTGGTGTTTTTTGGTGCTGTCGCCACTAACGCCAATGATTTCAAAACCCATTTCCTGCAGCTGGGTGTAATGATCGCGAAAGCTGCAAGCCTCGGCGGTACAGCCGGGAGTGTCGTCTTTGGGGTAGAAGTAAAGCACCACTTTTTTGCCCCGGAAATCAGCCAGTTTTAAGGGATTTCCCTGATGGTCAGCGGTGTCAATGTTCGGAGCGGCCTGCCCCTCTGTCAAATGTGTCATAGTCGGCGATTTTTGACTATAACCCGTCCTGGGCTTTTTGGTTGCAATTTTTCAGAATACTCATTCAAAAAGACCGAATGCTTATGGCTGGGGTAAATCCATCAATGCCTTTCGGCAGATGATTAGAACCCAGATACTTTCGAAAATAAAAATGAAAGCAATTCTCAACTTCGCTTTGCTGGTGATCTTCTTCACCGGGAGCCTCAGCCTCAATGCCCAGAGTTTTCTGCAAACCGTTAAAAGCAAAGTCAGCGAAAAAGCCAAGCAACGCAGCGAACGAAAACTGGACGAATCCATCGACAAGGGATTTGATCGTTTGGAAGAGGCGGCGGAAGGAGAAGGACAAAAACCGGAAGCGGGGCAGGAGCAAGGAGGGACCGAACCGAGCGCCCGCAACAGTGAATTCCGCCGGAAATACCAGTTCTCTTCCGCCATTGACCTGGAGATCATTATGGAAGAGAAAAAGAAAAGCGACCGTTTGTTGTATTCTCTCTATCTGCCCGAGCTAGGTGGTGAATATTTGGGTACGGAAATGAAAGAAGGCCCCGATGGCCAGGCCCTCAATGCCTTCAGCATTTTTGATTATCAGGCCCGGAAAATGGTCATGTTGATGGATCAGGGGGGTATGAAAATGGGTCTGGTGCAATCCTGGGAAATCGAATCCCAACTGGAAAAGGGCCAAGAGGCAGGAGGGGTAGATCAATTTCGGAAAACCGGTCGCAGCAAGAACATCCTGGGTTACCGCTGTGATGAATACGAAGGGCGCGACGAGGAGGGGCGCAGCATTCGCCTTTGGCTTACCGATGAGGTGGACATGCCGGGGTTTTTGGAAGCTTTTGCCCAGAATCCCCAATTGGTGCAGATGCGCAGCCTGGGATTGCCCGTAGAAGGCTTTATGATGGAGTTGGAAAGTGTGGAACCGGGTAAAAAACAGGAGCGCCTCATCATGCGGGTGATTCGCATAGCGGAAAATGAAGAGAGGGTAATAAGTACCGCAGGCTGCCGCATGATGGGCGGCTAAATGACATTGCCAATGACAAGAAGTGCCGGCTTGTTCTGACAGGCTGGCACTTTTTGTTGGTACCCATCCACTGGCACATTTTTGGCCTTATCGGTAGGCAACAATGTTTGTTGAACTAAAACAATAAATCAAAACGAAAAATGGCTGAAATCAACCTTCAACCTTTGGCAGACCGGGTTCTGGTGGAGCCCAGTGCTGCGGAGACCAAGACGGCCTCAGGCATCATCATTCCCGACACGGCCCAGGAAAAGCCCCAACAAGGAACGGTGGTAGCCGTTGGCAATGGCAAAAAAGATGAGCCGATGACCGTGAAAAAAGGCGATGTGGTGCTTTACGGCAAATACGGCGGCACCGAGATCAAGCACGAAGGAAAGGACTATCTCATCATGCGTGAAAGCGACATTTACGCCATCATAGGCTAATTCAACAATCTTAAACTAAAGGACAATGGCAAAAAAAATCAAATTCAACCTGGAAGCCCGCGACGGACTGAAACGGGGGGTTGACCAGTTGGCAGACGCAGTAAAAGTTACTTTGGGCCCTAAAGGCCGCAACGTGGTTATTGAAAAGAGCTTTGGCGCCCCCGCCGTAACCAAGGACGGGGTAACGGTAGCCAAAGAAGTGGAATTGGCCGATAAGGTGGAGAACCTGGGCGCTCAGATGGTGAAGGAAGTAGCCAGCAAAACCGCTGATGTTGCCGGGGACGGAACCACCACGGCTACGGTATTGGCTCAGGCCATCTACAACCAGGGCATGAAAAACGTAGCGGCTGGCGCTTCGCCCATGGACCTCAAACGAGGCATTGACAAAGCAGTAACCAAGGTAATCGAAAACCTCCGCTCTCAGAGCAAGGAAGTGGGCGACAGCTTCGATAAAATCGAGCAGGTGGCGGCCATTTCTGCCAACAACGACATGACCATTGGCAAATTGATCGCCGAAGCATTCAGCAAGGTGAGCAAAGAAGGTGTAATCACCGTTGAAGAAGCGAAGGGCACTGAGACTTACGTTGACGTGGTAGAGGGTATGCAGTTTGACCGGGGTTACCTCTCTCCCTACTTCGTTACCAACAGCGAAAAGATGACTGCGGAACTGGAAGATCCCTATATTCTGATTTATGACAAAAAGATCAGCAATATGAAGGAACTTCTGCCCGTGCTGGAGCCGGTTGCCCAAAGCGGCAAGCCTTTGCTGATCATCTCTGAAGATCTGGAAGGAGAGGCCCTAGCTACCTTGGTGGTAAACAAAATGCGCGGTAGCCTGAAAGTGGCCGCCGTTAAAGCGCCCGGATTTGGTGATCGCCGCAAGGCCATGCTCGAAGACATAGCCATCCTTACCGGTGGTACCGTGATTTCTGAGGAGCGCGGCTACAAGCTGGAAAATGCTACCGTGGATATGCTTGGTACCGCTGAGAAGGTTTCCATGGATAAGGACAACACCACCATCGTAAACGGTGCGGGTGACGCTTCTGCCATCGAGGCCCGGGTAAACCAAATCAAGGCCCAAATCGAAACCACCACTTCCGACTACGACAAAGAGAAATTGCAGGAGCGTTTGGCCAAATTGGCCGGTGGCGTTGCGGTACTCTACGTAGGAGCTGCCTCTGAAGTAGAGATGAAGGAAAAGAAAGACCGCGTGGATGACGCACTTGCTGCCACCCGGGCTGCCATCGAAGAGGGTATTGTACCCGGTGGTGGCGTGGCCTTGGTACGCAGTGCCAACGATCTGGTAGATTTCAACGGTGAGAACGACGATGAAAACACCGGTATCAGCATTGTTTCCCGCGCCATCGAAGAGCCCTTGCGTCAAATTGCCCACAATGCGGGACAAGAAGGGTCGGTAATCATCAACAAAGTGAAGGAAGGCAACGACGACTACGGCTACAACGCCAAAACCGAAGCCTTCGGCAATATGCTCGAAATGGGCATTATCGATCCCACCAAGGTTACCCGGGTGGCGCTGGAAAATGCCGCCTCTGTGGCCGCTATGCTGCTCACTACCGAGGCGACCATTACCGAAATCCCCGAGGAGAAAGACAATGCCCCGGCCGGAATGGACGGTGGCATGGGCGGCGGAATGCCCGGCATGATGTAAGCGCCTTGGGCGCCCAATAGGCAAACCCCAACCGGAAACGGTTGGGGTTTTTTTTTTGAGCCAAATCACCAAATTTTGGCCTGGGAAATAGCCTCCTTCCCGGGTTTTTATGCGCAGATTTGGTCGGCCCGAATATTTCTTGTAGTATCGCAAAATCTATAGGGGACTTCAGGTATTCAAGTCCTTCTTTATTGCGCAACCAAACCCGGCCAAATGGGCCTGAACCCTTTGTGAATACAGGGTTTATGGCTTTATAGATTTGGCCAATAACTATTATTGATTCATTCAATAAATAGCCGAAAAGCAATAAATCTAAATCGCAAATAAAAACAACAATTATGGTGAAGATTTACCCACGATCTTTAGGGATCTTTCTGGCAATGTTTTTGGCCACTTCGCTGGCCTGGGCCCAGGAGCGAACGGTATCGGGTACCGTTTCCGATCCGGCGGGAGAACCCCTGCCCGGGGCCAATGTGCTCGTAAAAGGAAGTCAACGCGGTACCATTGCCGACGCCGACGGTAAGTATCAGATCAAGCTGCAGGCAGAAGACAAGGTTTTGGTTTTCTCCTTTGTAGGCTTTGAGCGCAAAACGGTAAAAGTAGGCGACCGAAAAGTGCTTAACGTCAGCCTCAAAGAGCAGCGGCAACTCGATGAAGTGGTGATTACGGCCTTGGACATGAAGCGCTCGGAAGAGGCTTTGGGCTATTCGGTACAGACCATTGACAAAAAGGACATTGCCGAAGTGAAGGAAAACAACATTACCAACAAGTTGGCGGGCCGGGTGGCCGGCGTATACGTAAGTGGTAGCGGCAACGGACCAACCGCTTCGGCCAATATTACCATCCGGGGGCAAACCTCGCTGAACGGAAGCAGCCAACCCCTCTTTGTGGTAAACGGAATGCCCATTTCCAACGGGCTCTTCAGTCCCGGCGACGGACTTAACGGCTCAACCACGATTGACTTTGGCAACTCGGCCCAGGTGATTAACCCCGACGACGTGGAGAGCATCTCCGTGCTCAAGGGGCCCGCCGCCGCGGCCCTCTACGGCTCGCGGGCGGCAAGCGGGGTAATCCTCATTACCACCAAAAAGGGTTCCGACAACCAGGGCTGGAGCGCGGAGCTCAATACCCAAACCATGTTCCAAAGCATCCTCAAACGTCCCGATTTTCAGGATGAGTACGGTTTTGGAGGCTACGGCTTTTACAGCTACCGCAGCGGCGATATCTACACTTCCCAGGCCGTGGATTACGACTACAACGGCGACGGCGTGGTAGACAACAACGACGCGGTAAACTACTACGATGCCTTTGGCGAGAACTGGGGGCCGCGGATGGACGGCCAGAACATTAAGCAATTCGATTCCAGCGGGGAACCGGTACCCTTCAATCCGGCCCCGGATAATTTCAATAACTTCTTCCGTACCGGAATTGTCAATACCAACAACATCTCCATCAGTCAGGCCGACGATAAAGGCGATTTCCGGATGTCTTTTACCAATATGAACAACCGGGGCATCGTGCCCAATACCGACCTGACCCGGAACACCGTGTACACCAGCTTAGGCCGGAAACTCTTTGATCAGAAACTGGAAGTACGCCTCAATGCTTTCAATATCCGCAACCAATCCGGCAATGTGCCCAACGGAGGCTACGACGAGAGCAGCTCGATTATGTATGGCTGGCTGTGGTATCCGCGTCAGGTGGCCATTGAAGACCTCAAACCCTACTGGCGTCCCGGTCAGGTGGGGGAACAGCAGCGCTATGTGGAAGAGCTATGGGTAAACAATCCCTGGCTGGTAGCCAACGAAAATACCAACTCCTTTCAGGAAAACCGTACCATCGGTAACCTGATGGCGCGCTATCTGATCAATGAAAACCTCAACGTAAGGGTGCGCTTTGGCGCGGATTACAAAGATGAACAACGCCAGTTCCGCCGGGCTACCTCTACCAAGGCCCTGCCCGGTCAGTACGGCAGTTACCGGGAAGACGATATTTCTTTCTGGGAAACCAATACCGAGGCGGTGATTACCTATAAGTCCAATGCCTTTGACGGTTCCAAATTCGATTACGATTTAAAGCTTGGCGGTAACCTGATGCGGCAGGAAAGCAATATTCTTACCGCCAATAACCCGCAACTCCTCCTGCCGGGAGAGTTTACCCTAACCAATAACCGCACCGATATCCTGGTCGACAATCCCCGGGCCAGTAAGGCGATTTACAGCGTATTTGGTTTGGCGAGCTTGTCTTACGACAGTTGGTTGTACATGGACATCACCGGCCGGAACGACTGGTCCAGCACCCTGCCCAGCGACAACAACTCCTATTTCTACCCCTCGGTATCTTTCAGCGGGGTGATTTCCGACAAACTCAAGCTCGCGCCCAGCTCCTGGCTTACCTTTCTCAAGCTCCGGGTAGCTTATGCCGAAGTGGGCTCCGATACCGACCCCTTCCTCCTGCGGAACACCTATCGGCCCCAGCCCCTTTTTGGCAGCCAGCCTGCTTTTACCAACAACAGCTTTGCTACCAACCCCAATTTGCGCCCCGAACGCACTACTTCCTGGGAGTTTGGCGCCGATGCCCGCTTTTGGGACAACCTGGTAGGGGTGGATGTAACCTACTACGACATGTTGAGCCGCGATCAGATCATTTTCCTGCCCACCGCCGTGTCCAGCGGCAAGGAAACCCGCCTGACCAACGCGGGGGAAATCCGCTCGCGGGGCGTGGAGGCCCTCATCCGAGTAACCCCCATCCGCAACGAAAACTTTAGCTGGACCACGGTTTTCAACATTGGCCATAATGCCGCTATCGTAGAGCGTTTGCCCGCAGGGGTGCAAGACAATTACCCCATCGTGGCGGATGTATTCCCCACCGACGGAGGCTCGCAGGATCTCGAATTGGTAGCCGTGGAAGGCGAAAAACTGGGCCAATTGCGGGGATTGGGCTTTCAGCGCGACGATCAGGGACGCATCATTCACGAGAACGGACTGCCCCTGCTCACCGAAGAGAAGGTCAACGTGGGCTCTTACCAGCCCGATGCCCGCCTGGGTTGGCAAAATATCCTGACCTACAAGAGCTGGACCTTCAGCTTTTTGTTTGACGGTCAGATTGGAGGCAATATTTACTCCCGCGGGCACGCCCTCTTCAATACCGGGGGAACCATTACCAATGAAAACGACCCCAACCTGGACCTCACCACTCTGGAAGGCCGGGCCGAGTACGACATCAGCTACAACAGCAACGGAGACCCGGTATACACCCTGCGCCCCGGAACCGGAGCGGGGGTGGTAGGCCCGGGCGTGAAATACGACGCCAACGGCAACCTGGTGGAGAACGATGTGGCCGTGCCGACCCGCGATTACTTCTACGCCTACTACGGCAATGGCTTTAACCGCGACAACATCGAAGCGGCTACCTATGACGCTACCTGGTTCAAGCTGCGGGAGGTACGCCTCACCTACCAGATGCCCCAAAAATGGTTTGAAGGCAGCGTAGTGAAAGGTTTAACCGTTTCCCTGATCGGCCGCAACCTGCTGCTCTTTACCAACGTTCCCACCATTGACCCGGAAACTTTTTCCATTCGCAACGGGCTATTCATCAACGGTTTTGGCAGTAATCCGCTGCCTTCCGTACGCAGTTATGGATTTAGTGTATCGGCCCGCTTCTAAAAAAACCGCCCAAAAATGAACAATATGAAAACGCATAAAGCCACCTTCTTTTTTCTGGCCCTGAGTCTACTGCTCTTGCCAGCCTGTGAGGAACGCTTGCAGGAACTGAACGAAAACCCCAACGAACCGGAAAACGTATCGCCCGGGGTTTTAATGACCGCTGCAACCCGCAGTGCCATGAATTCTCAGGTGCGGGAATCTTTCCTCCTCGCCAATAACATCGCCCAAATTACCGCCAAAACCCTCCGTACCGAGGTGGATGTGTACCGGTGGAACGCCTTTACCACCCTCTGGACGGAGCAATACCGGGCCCTGGCCGACTTCGAAGACGCTGCCCAACGGGCGGCCAATAGTGGAGACGCCGCCACCGAAGGCGCAGCGGTAGTCATGGAATCCTGGCTGTACTACACCCTTACCATGGCCTACGGCGATATCCCCTACCGCCGGGCGATCAAAGGGGTAGCGGAAAACGATTTTGAGCCCCGCTACGACGATCAGCAGGAAATTCTCGACGGAGAAGGCGGCTTGCTGGAAGAGTTGCAGTGGGCGGCTCAATTGCTCGCTTCCGCGGATGCCCCGGTAGAGGGGGATTTGATCTACGGCGGCGATGCCCGGCAATGGCAAAAACTGGCCAATGCCCTGCAATTGCGCATTCTCCTCCACCTGAGCAACAAGCGCGACGTGAGTGGCGATATGGCCGCCTTGTTGAATGAGCCCTTGCTGGACGGAAATCAAGACAATGCGATGCTGAGCTACCTGGGCTCTTTTCCCAATGATTACCCGCTCTTCCCCTTAAAACAGGGAGATTTCGACGCCGTGGTGATGAGCGAGTCGGCGGTAGACGTGCTGCGCGCCAATAACGACCCCCGCCTGGGCCGTTACGCCCGTCCCAACAACATCGACTCCCTCGGTACCCCCGACGATACCGCAGCCTTTTACAGCGGAGCCAACAATGGCTCCGAAAATGCCAATATTTGCAACAAAAGCGGCTCCCGTTTGGGCCTGCGTTATTACGACTACCCCGGGCAGCCCACCGGAGACCAAAGGGCCCAGGGAATCCTGATGACCTACGCGGAGCAGGAACTCATTCTGGCGGAAGCCGCCCAAAAGGGCCTGATAAGCGCCAACGCCGAGGATCACTACCGCAACGGCATCGCTGCCTCCATGAACTATTACCAGGTAGATCTGGCTGCTTTTGGCCTGAATAGTTTTAACGACTACTACAGCCAAAACGGGGTGAGCTATGCAAACGACCTCCAGCAAATATGGCAGCAGAAGTGGTTGGCTACCTTTTTCCACGGTATGGAGCCCTTCTTCGATTTGCGCCGAATGGTGTACGAAGCCAATAGCGGTGGGGCTATGGACGTTACCGCCGTGGATTTCCTCAACGCCCCTTGCCAAAACGAAAATAGTGGAGAATTGCCCGTGCGCTTCCTCTATCCCGGCAGCGAGCAGAGCCTCAACAGCAGCAATTACCAGGCGGCGGTAGACAAACTGGGCGGAAACACCCAGAACGCCCGGCCTTGGTTGATGCAGAACTAAGGCTTAAATAGCGCTTCGCAAAGCAAAGTATCCGGGCCCGGGCACAATTGTCCGGGCCCTTTCTTTGCACTTAAAGGCAAAAATTATCTTTGTACAAAACCCTATTATGCCCAAAAGAATTTTTCTCCTCGCTTTACTCGGCCTGCTCTTTCTTCCCGAATTGCACGCCCAACGCGGCATGGACCCGCGGGCCTACTACCGCGAATTTGAGAGTGAAAACAGGCGCATCAAGATCAAAACCATGCGCTATTTGGAGGCTACCGTTACCGGGGCCGACCCCCGCCGGGTGGTCAAGTTCAGAGAAATGGTGGTCGAGCAATTGCGCGAGAGCAAAAGGGCTTTGAGCCGAGAGGGCGGTTACCAGGGCGATAGCGTACTTTTCAAGGAGTATCACCGGGGGATAGACCTTTATCTGAAGGCCTTTACCGAAACTTTTGGTGAGGTAGAAAAGCTGGAGGAGCAAATGGAAGCGAGTTTTGCCAATCGCTTGGAGTTCTATGCGGCACAGGAAGAGGCGGAAATGCAAATGATTGACGCCGCCAACATTATTGAGGCGGCAGAAGAGTATTTCGCCAAAACCTACCGGGTGGACTTGCGCCGGAACCCTGAGGATGAGCAGCGCTTTCGGAAGTTGGATGAATTGACCCTCTACGTGCGGCACCTCAACAAGGCTTTTTACCGGGTCGATGCGAATTTTCAAAGACTCTTCACCGCCGCTGAGCAACCCGACCAAACGGATTCGTTGAAAATCATCCTGCGTTCTCTGCGAAAGGCATTGGTGGCTAGCCTTGGCGATATGAAGGATGTACCCCGCTTTGAAGGTAAAGACTGGCTGGAAGAAGAATTGAATGACTTTTTACAAGACTTGAGTGAGGCCCTGGACGAAGATATCGCTCCCTTGGTAGAGCAATTGTCCAACAAGTTTCTTCCCGAAGATGAGTACGAAGATGCCCAAAAGGATTTGGCGGACTTGCGGGAATGGCACAACGATGTGCGCTTGAACTACCATGAGACCCTATCTGAACTTACCGCTGAATACCTGGAGGACGATTACTAGCGCACTTTTGCTTTGCGAATGATTTTTCGGAAGAGTGCGGGAAAGAAGCGGGAAATCAAAACCCCATAGCGCTCTTTTCCGCCAATTAGGGTTTCGGCCCGGCCAGCCTCCAAGGCCTTCACGGCCTTTCTCGCCAGTACCTCCGCCGGCATTCCTTCCGCTTGGGCCCGATCCATTTTTTGCAAAGGTTCGCCGGTGCCCGTTAGGGCATTAACGCTTATTTGCGTGTGCACGAATCCTGGACAAATCAGGCTTACGATAAGGCCATCTTCAAAGTGCTCGGCGCGCAGAGCGTCAAAAAAACCGTGTAAGGCGTGTTTGGCCGCCGCATAACCAGAACGATAGGGTGTAGAAAACTTGCCGGTAAGGCTTGAAACGGCTACCACCTGCCCACTCTTACGGGCCA
>AACY020293539.1_pt1 | contig 23569 bp, 21 predicted proteins | sample 267378 | NCBI WGS metagenome assembly AACY02 (sample SAMN02954345, study PRJNA13694) | marine metagenome | biome: aquatic; feature: ocean; material: water; isolation source: isolated as part of a large dataset composed predominantly from surface... | reverse complement strand
TCGCGCGCCCGACGCCGCGGCGCCGGAAGCGGGGCGCGACGTGGAGCGCGCTCATCACCGCGATCCCGTCATGGACGGCGACGAAGGCGGCGGCGGCGATCCGGTCGTCCTCGCGCAGCAGGAACGTCTCCTTCGGGCAGGGGCAGCGGGCCATCACGGCGCGCCGGGCCGGGCCGATCCCGCCCTCGGCCCACATCGCGTCGAACAGCGCGAGGGGCGCGCGCACGCGCACGACCATCCGCCCGCCCGTCCCCGCCCCCGCGACATCCGCGCAGGGGGCGGCGAGATAGGCGCAGCGCGCCTCCTCGGCGTATCCGCGCGCCGCGAGGGCCGCGTCGAGTTCGGCGTCCGGCGCTCCTCCGATCTGGAAATAGGGCGGCTGGCCCCACGCCCGCATCCGCGCCTCGGCCGCGTCGATCGCCGCCTCCAGCGCCCGGTCGGGCGGGCCTTCGGGCCAGACGGAGGCGGTGCGGCGGCCGCCCGCGCGGTCCGAGCGCCGCAGCGTCCAGCCGCCCATCCGCTCGCGCGCCTCCGCCGGCCATGTCGCGTCGAGCGCAGCGAACAGCCGCGCCCGGTCGGGCGGCGGGCCGCTCATCCGCGCTCCTTCAGGAGGCGGGCCTTCTGGCGCTGCCAGTCGCGCTGTTTCTCGGTGTCGCGCTTGTCGGCCATCTTCTTGCCCTTGGCGAGACCGAGCTTCAGCTTCGCGATGCCGCGCGGGGTGAAGTAGAGCTCCAGCGGCACCAGCGTCATGCCCTCGCGCTCGGTCCCCTGCGCCAGACGCGCCAGTTCGCGCCGGTTCACCAGCAGCTTGCGGCGCCGCCGCTCGTCATGGCCGAAGGTCTTGGCCTGCTTGAACGGCGCGACGTAGCTGTTGATGAGCCACAGCTCGCCGCCCTCGACGCTCGCGTAGCTCTCGGCGATGTTCGCGCCGCCCTGCCGGAGCGATTTCACCTCCGAGCCCTCCAGCACGACGCCCACCTCGAGATCGCTCTCGATGAAGTAGTTCCGCCGCGCCTTGCGGTTCTCGGCGACGATCTTCCGGCCGTCCTTTGTGGTCGCCGCCATCAGCCCTCGAGCAGACCGGCGTGGACCATCGCGGCGCGGACCTCGGCCTTCGTCTCGTCGGCGAGGCCGACCAGCGGCAGGCGGGTCTCGTCCGAGCAGAGGCCCAGCAACGAAAGGGCGTATTTCGACGGGCAGGGGTTCGGCTCGCGGAACAGCGCCGTGTGCAGCGGCATCAGCCGGTCCTGGATCTCCAGCGCGGCGGCGTAGTCGCCGCGCAGCGTCGCCTCCTGGAACTGCGCGCAGAGCCGCGGCGCGACGTTCGCCGTGACCGAGATGCAGCCGACCCCGCCATGGGCGTTGAAGCCGAGCGCCGAGGCGTCCTCGCCCGAAAGCTGGATGAAATCCGCCCCGCAGGCCGCGCGCTGCTTCGAGACGCGGGTCACGTCGCCGGTCGCGTCCTTCACGCCGACGATGCGCGGCAGCTTCGCCAGCGCCCCCATCGTCTCCGGCGTCATGTCGATGATCGAGCGGCCGGGGATGTTGTAGATGACGATCGGAATGTCCGCGGCGTCGTGCAGCGCGCGGTAATGCGCCTCCAGCCCGCGCTGGTTCGGCTTGTTGTAGTAGGGCGTCACCACGAGGGCCGCGTCGGCGCCCACGCGCTTGGCGAAGCGCAGGAAACGGATCGACTCGGTCGTGTTGTTCGAGCCCGCGCCGGCGACGACCGGGACCCTCTTCGCCACCGTCTCGACGACGATCTCGATGACCCGCTCATGCTCCTCGTGCGAGAGCGTCGGGCTCTCGCCGGTGGTGCCGACGGGAACCACGCCGTGGGAGCCCTCGGCGACCTGCCGCTCGACCAGCGCGCGCAGCGCGGCCTCGTCGAGCGCGCCGTCCCGGAACGGGGTGACGAGCGCGGTCACGGACCCCTTCAGCATCGTGCGATCCCCCCTCGTTAAGCGCGCGCGAACCTATCCGCGAAACAGTATCGCCACAAGCGGGCGGCGGCGCGCGCCCGGCGCGGTGATAACCTGTCGAGGCGGCGGCCCCGATTCGGGCGGCCCGCCGCGACGAACCCGGAGAGCGGCATGACGACGGCGACGAAGGCGGGCGCGCGGCTGATCCTCGCGCTGTTCACGATCCTCGCGCCCGCGCAGGCCGCGCGGGCCGACGACGTGGCGATCCTGCGCGCCGCGTGGGACCGCGCCGAGGCGCGCGACTACGACGAGGCGGCGGCGCTGGCCGAGCGCGCGCGCGATCCGGTCGTGCGCGACCTCGTGCGCTGGCGGCGGCTCCTGCGCGGCGACGGCGATTTCTCCGAGATGCGCGACCATCTGGAGACGCGGCCCGACTGGGCGGGCCGCGCGATCATCCGCCGAGAGGCGGAGCGCGCGATGCCTCCCCTGCCCGCCTCCGAGGTCCTCGCCTTCTTCGACGGCGACCCGCCGATGACGGGCTCCGGCGCGATCCGGCTCGCCGAGGCGCTGACAGCCACCGACCGCCGCCCCGCCGCCGACGCCGAGATCGCCCGCGCCTGGCGCGACAGGATCCTGACGCGCGAGGAGCGCGAGCGCATCGAGGCCGGCTGGCCCGCCGTCGCGCGGCGCCACGCGGAGGAGCGGCTCGACGCCATGCTCTGGCGCGGCGAGGCGGAGCAGGCGCGCGCGGTGCTGCCGCTCGTCTCGCCGGGCTGGCGCGCGCTCGCCGAGGCGCGCATCGCGCTCCGCGACCGCCGCCCCGGCGTCGACGGGCTGATCGCCCGCGTGCCCGCGGCGCTCGCCGACGATCCCGGCCTCGCCTATGAGCGATTCCTCTGGCGCGACCGCGCCGGCAGGACGGCCGACGCCGAGGCGCTTCTCGCCGAACGCTCGCGCTCGGCCGAGAGCCTCGGCCGCCCTGACATCTGGGCGCCCCGCCGCGCCGTCGTCGCCCGGCGCGCCTTCCGCGAAGGCCGCGCGCGCGACGCCTACCGCGCGGCCAGCGCGCATCGCAGCGACCCCTCCGCCGGCTACGGCGCCTACGCCGATCTCGAATGGCTGTCGGGCTGGATCGCGCTCAGCGGGCTGGGCGACGCGGCGACGGCCGAGCGGCATTTCCGCGCCTTCCGCGAAGCCGTCGAGACGCCGATCAGCGTCGGGCGCGCCGGCTACTGGCTCGGCCGCGCGCTCGAAGCGCAGGGCAAGGACCCGGGCGCGGCCTACGCCGAGGCCGCCCAGCACCCGACCAGCTTCTACGGCCAGCTCGCCGCCGAGCGGATCGGGCGCGACCCGAGCGCGGCCCTCGCGGTCCGCGACGGCGCGCGCGACTGGCGCGCCGCGCCGCTTCACGGCCGCCCGACCGAGCGCGCGATCCTGCTGATGGCCGCCGCCGGTCACGGCGACCGGGCGCGATGGTTCCTGACCGAGATCGCCGAGGATCTCGACAGCCGCGACGAACTCGCCGCGCTCGGCGCGCTCGCGCTCGCCGTCGGACGGCCCGACGCGGCGATCCGCATCGGCAAGACCGGCGCGGGGCGCGGCGACGTCGTGATGGACATCTACTATCCCGTCACCGAGCTCGCGGACGCCCGCGGATCCATCGAGCCCGCCCTCGCCAAGGCCGTCGCGCGGCAGGAGAGCGAGCTCAACCCCGCCGCCGTCAGCCCCGCCGGCGCGCGCGGCGTGATGCAGCTGATGCCCGGCACCGCGCGGCTGATGGCGGGCGAGCTCGGCCTGCCCTACCGGCCCGCCTCGCTGACCGAGGACCCTGCCTACAACGCCCGTCTCGGCATGGGCTACATGGCGCGGATGCTGCGCCGCTACGACGGCGCCGCGATCCTCGCCGTCGCCGCCTACAACGCCGGTCCGTCGCGCGTGGACGACTGGCTCGTGCGGCTGGGCGACCCCCGCCGCGGCGTCGACCCGATCGACTGGATCGAGTCGATCCCCTTCACCGAGACGCGCAACTACGTCCAGCGCGTGATGGAGGGCCTGCACGTCTACCGCGCGCGCCTCGGCGCGGACCGGGCGGCCAGCATGCGCGCGGCGCTCACGCGACTCGACGGCTGAGGCCGGTTCGGGCCAGAAAGGGGCCGCGGGGCCGGGCCGGCCCGAAGGGGACAGGGCGATGCGCATCGAGGTCTGCGTCTTCGACGCCTACGGCACGCTGTTCGACGTGGCGGGAGCGGCCCGGGAGGCCGCCGCGGCGCCGGGCGGCGGGGCGCTGGCCGAAAGCTGGCCCGCCCTCGCCGAGACCTGGCGGCGCAAGCAGCTCGAATACTCCTGGATCCGAGCGCTCGCCGACGCCCACGCCGATTTCTGGACCGTCACCTGCGAGGCGCTCGACTACGCCCTCGCCGCCCACGGCCTCGACGGCGACGCGGCGCTGCGCGCGCGCCTGACCGCCCTCTACCGCCGCCTGCCCGCCTACCCCGAGGTTCCCGCGATGCTCGACGCGCTGCGGGCGGACGGACGCCGCACCGCGATCCTGTCGAACGGCTCGCCCGACATGCTGGCGAGCGCGGTCGAGAGCGCCGGCCTCGCCGGGCGGCTCGACGCGGTGCTCTCGGTCGAGGCGGTCGGCGTCTTCAAGCCGCGCCGCGCGGTCTACGACCTCGTCGGCGCGGCGTTCGGCTGCGCGCCGGAGGCCGTGCTCTTCACCTCGTCGAACGGCTGGGACGCGGCGGCCGCGCAGGGCTACGGCTTCCGCACGCTCTGGGTGAACCGCCACGGCCTGCCGATGGACCGGCTGCCCTGGCGCCCGGCGCTCGAGGCGCCGGACCTCTCTGCGGTTCCGGCCTTCGCCGCCGAGCCGTGAGCGCGCCCTTCGACGAGGGGGTGGTCCACACGATCGACGGGCTGCGCCTCTATTTCCGCGACTACGACGCGGCGCATGGCGCGCGCACGCCGGTGATCTGCCTGCCCGGCCTCACCCGCTGCCACCGTGACTTCACCGCGATCGCTGAGATCCTCGCCCCCGATCGTCGCGTGATCTGCCCCGACATGCGCGGGCGCGGCGGATCGGACCACGACCCCGAGCCCGCCAACTACAACCCCGTCACCGAGACGGGCGACGTCCTGCACCTCATCGACCTGCTGGACCTGCCCCCCGCGGTCGTGATCGGCACGTCGCGCGGCGGGATCCAGGCGATGCTGATGGCCCAGATGCGCCCCGACGCGCTCGCCGGCGCCGTCCTCAACGACATCGGCCCGAAGATCGAGAAGCGCGGCCTCCTGCGGATCGTCGCGACGCTCTCGATGGCCCCGGACAGCTTCGCCTCCTGGGATGAGGCCGCGCTCGCGGTGAAACGCGGCAACGAAGGTCAGTTCCCGGCGTTGACCGACCGCGAGTGGCGCGCCTTCGCCCACCGCCTCTTCACCGAGGTCGACGGCCGACCCGCGCGCGGCTTCGACTGGAAGCTCGCGCGCGCGACCGAGACCGCGGTGGCGGACGAGCCGCCGACGCTTTGGCCGCAATTCGAGGCCCTGGCGGAGAAGCCGCTGCTCGCGATCCGCGGCGCGAACTCCGACATCCTGTCCGCCGAGACGCTCGCCGAGATGCGCGCCCGCGCGCCGGCGATGCGGAGCCTCACCCTGCCCGACCGCGGGCACACGCCCTTTCTCGACGAGCCGGAGGCCGTCGCGGCCGTCCAGGCCCTGCTGGAGGAGACCGACGCCGCATGCGCCCGGACCGCGCCCCCGACATCGACGCCATCCGCGCCGCCGCCGAGCGGCTGACCGGCCACGCCCGCCGCACGCCGCTGCTGGAGGCTGACCTTCTGAACGAGGCCGCCGGGCGGCGCGTGCTCGTGAAGGCCGAATGCCTCCAGCGCACCGGCTCCTTCAAGTTCCGCGGCGCCTGGAGCCGGCTCTCGGCCATGATCGAGCCCGAACGCCGCCGCGGCGTGATCGCCTACTCCTCCGGCAACCATGCGCAGGGCGTCGCGCTGGCGGCGCGGCTCCACGGCGTCCCCGCCGTCATCGTCATGCCGAAGGACGCGCCGGCGTCGAAGATCGCGAACACGCGCGCCTACGGGGCCGAGGTCGTGCTCTACGACCGCGCCGGCGGCGAGGACCGCGAGGCGATCGGCGCCGACCTCGCCGAGCGCCGCGGCCTCACCCTCGTGAGGCCCTACGACGACCCCTGGGTGATCGCCGGCCAGGGCACCTGCGGGCTCGAGATCGCGGCGCAGGCGGCGACTGCGGGGGTGGAGCGCGCCGACGTTCTGGTCTGCTGCGGCGGCGGCGGGCTGACGGCGGGCGTCGCGCTCGCGCTGGAGGCCGAGGCGCCGGGCCTGCGCGCCCGGCCGGTGGAGCCGGAGGGCTGGGACGACGTCCGCCGCTCTCTCGAGGCCGGCGAGCGGCTGGCGAACCCGCCGGGCGCCGCGCCCTCGATCTGCGACGCGATCGTCACGCCCTCGCCGGGCGCGCTCACCTTCCCGGCGATGGCTGCGCGCTGCGGCCCGGGCCTCGCCGTGTCCGACGACGAGGCGCTGGCCGCGATGGCGGTCGCCTTCTCGCGGCTGAAGATCGTGCTCGAACCTGGCGGCGCCGCGGCGCTCGCGGGCGCGCTGTTCCGGAGAGACGCGGTGGAGGGCGACGCGGTGATCGTCGTCGCGTCCGGCGGCAACGTCGACCCGGAGACCTTCGCGCGGGCGCTCGCCGCCTGAAGCGAAGCGGGCGGCCCGCAGGCCGCCCGCCCCCAGCCTCGTCAATGCACGGTCGGGCGCTCCTCGCCCCCGCCGCTCGCCCCGGCCTGCGGGGCGGCGCGGTCGCCCACGATCAGCCCCTCCGGCCCCGAAGTCACCGCCACCGTGTCGCCGTCGGCGACGGCGCCCGAGAGCAGCAGTTCGGCCAGCGGGTCCTGCACCGCCTTCTGGATCACGCGCTTCAGCGGACGCGCGCCATAGACCGGATCATAGCCCTTGTCCGCGAGCCAGTCCTTCGCCGCGTCGTCGAGCGCGAGGTCGATCTTCCGCTCCGCCAGCCGCCGCTCCAGCAGGCCGAGCTGGATGTCGACGATGCCCGACATGTGCTCGCGGCCCAGCCGCTCGAACAGCACGATCTCGTCGAGCCGGTTCAGGAACTCCGGCCGGAAATGCGCCCGCACGGCCGCCATCACGCCCTCCCGCGCCTCGTCGACCTTCGCCCCGTCCGGCAGCGCCGTCAGGAACTCGGCCCCGAGGTTCGAGGTCAGGATGATGAGCGTGTTGCGGAAATCGACCGTCCGCCCCTGCCCGTCCGTCAGCCGCCCGTCGTCGAGCACCTGCAGCAGCACGTTGAAGACGTCGCCATGCGCCTTCTCGACCTCGTCGAACAGGATCACCTGATAGGGCCGGCGCCGCACCGCCTCGGTCAGCACGCCGCCCTCGTCATAGCCGACATAACCCGGAGGCGCGCCGATCAGGCGGGAGACGCTGTGCTTCTCCATGAACTCCGACATGTCGATCCGCACCATGGCCTGCTCGTCGTCGAACAGGAACTGCGCGAGCGCCTTGGTCAGCTCCGTCTTGCCGACGCCGGTCGGGCCGAGGAACAGGAACGAGCCGAGCGGCCGGTTGGGGTCCTGAAGCCCCGCGCGGGCGCGGCGGACGGAGTTCGAGACAGCCTTTACCGCCTCGCGCTGCCCGATCACCCGTCGGCCGATCGCCTCCTCCATGCGCAGCAGCTTGTCGCGCTCGCCCTCCAGCATCTTGTCGACCGGCACGCCGGTCCAGCGCGAGACGACGCTCGCGACATGCTCGGGCGTCACCGCCTCCTCGACCATGACGTCGGAGGCGGTCTGCTCGGCCTCCTCGGCCGCGGCGAGCCGGCGTTCGAGATCGGGGATCACGCCATAGGCCAGCTCACCCGCCTTCGCGAGGTCGCCCTGCCGCTTGGCGGTCTCCAGCTGGCCGCGGGCGCGGTCCAGCTCCTCCTTGATCTCGCGCGCCGCGCCCAGCTTGTCGCGCTCGGCCTGCCAGCGGGCGGTCATCTCCGCGGACTGCTGCTGGAGGTCGGCCAGCTCCTTCTCAAGCCGGCCGAGACGGTCCTTCGACGCCTGATCCGTCTCCTTCTTCAGCGCCTCCTGCTCGATCTGCATCTGCAGGATCTGGCGGTCGATCGCGTCCAGCTCTTCGGGCTTCGAGTCCACCTCCATGCGCAGGCGCGAGGCGGCCTCGTCCATCAGGTCGATGGCCTTGTCCGGCAGGAAACGGTCCGCGATGTAGCGGTTGGAGAGGGTCGCGGCGGCCACCAGCGCGCTGTCGGTGATCCGCACGCCGTGGTGGACCTCGTATTTCTCCTTGAGCCCGCGCAGGATCGAGATCGCGTCCTCGACGGTCGGCTCGGAGACGAACACGGGCTGGAAGCGCCGGGCGAGCGCGGCGTCCTTCTCGACATGCTTGCGGTATTCGTCGAGGGTCGTCGCGCCGACGCAGTGCAGCTCGCCGCGGGCGAGCGCCGGCTTCAGCAGGTTCGACGCGTCCATCGCGCCGTCGGCCTTGCCCGCGCCGACAAGCGTGTGCATCTCGTCGATGAACAGGATGATCTTTCCGGCCTCGGCCTCGATCTCCTTCAGCACCGCCTTCAGCCGCTCCTCGAACTCGCCGCGATACTTCGCGCCGGCGATCAGCGACCCCATGTCGAGCGCCATCAGCTTCTTGTCCTGAAGGCTCTCCGGCACGTCGCCGTTGACGATGCGCAGCGCGAGGCCCTCGGCGATCGCGGTCTTGCCGACGCCGGGCTCGCCGATCAGGACGGGGTTGTTCTTGGTGCGGCGCGACAGGACCTGGATCGCGCGGCGGATCTCCTCGTCGCGCCCGATCACCGGGTCGAGCTTGCCCTCGCGCGCCGCCTCGGTCAGGTCGCGGGCGTATTTCTTCAGCGCGTCGTAGCCCTCCTCGGCCGAGGCGCTGTCGGCGGTGCGGCCCTTGCGCAGATCGGCGATCGCCGCCTCCAGCCGCTGGGCGTCGACGCCCGCTTCGGACAGCGCCTTGGCGGCCTCCGTCCCCTTAGCCAGCGCGAGCGCTTGAAGCATCCGTTCTGCGGAGACGAAGCTGTCGCCCGCCTTTTCGGCGACGCCCTCCGCCTCGGCGAGCGCGCGGCCGAGCGACTGGTCCATGTAGACCTGCCCGTCGCCGCCCGAGACCTTGGGCTGGCGCGCCACGGCGGCGTCGGCCGCCTCCTTCGCGCGCGCGGCGTCGCCCCCGGCGCGCTGGATCAGGCTCGCCGCGAGGCCCTCCCTGTCGTCGAGCAGCGCCTTCAGCAGATGCTCGGAGGCGAGCCGCTGATGGCCCTCCCGCATCGCGATCGTCTGGGCGGCCTGAAGAAAGCCTTTCGCCCGGTCGGTGAACTTCTGGAGGTCCATGCCCCAACTCTCCCACACAGCGCGGCCGTCGCCGTCCGAAGCCCGGTCGCGGCCGCCGTTTCCGCAGTCCTGCGCCCGGAGCGCGCAGTTCTTCGATAGGTGGGCGTGGCAGATCGGCAACGCAAGCTCCGGCGACGGCCATCGTCTTCGCACCTGCGCCGTCAAGATCCGATCTGCGTCGATCTGCGATGCTCATGGCATCAATTTACCCGGTATCCTCTGCTCTAAGCGCTTCAAAATGGTGCGGCGCCGACACCGGGGCTGTAATGACGACCACCCGATCCGCGTATCGCCGCTTGGCCATTCTCTTCGCCCTGTTCGCGAATGCGGCGGTGGCGCAGGAAATCGAGTGGACCTCTCGGAGTGAAACGTGGCGCAGCTTGGGGCCGCAAGGCGCGAGGGTGCCTGGGCACATCTTGTGGCGCGAACCTTGGGGCTTGTGGCGGCAGCAATCGGGCGCCGGCGCGGCTTCGGCGGGAACGGTGACGATCGCTTGCGTGCAGGACCCCGGTTACGAGGGCTACTTGATCGAAGTCGATCTCTCGGGCGACGAACAGGACCTTGACACGGTCTCGTTCCGCATCCCGTCCCCGGCGACCTACACGCGCATGGAAGCCCACGTTAAGAGCGGCGACGCATTGATATACAACGGAGCGCAGCGTCCTTTCGAAGCGCGGCGGCAGGAGAACGCCTCGAAGTTTTACATCGATCTGTTATCTATACGAGGGGTCAACTCGCATCTCTCGGGTTTGATCGAGGCGTTGGCGAAAGGCGCTGAAGCGCAATTTCATTTCTTTGAAATGACTCCGGTGACGGGCCTGCCGAACAACTACCGCATGGCCGTGGAGTTCTCACTTCGCGGTTCACGCCGAGCATTGACTGCGTTGCAAGACCGCTGCGGTTGAGATGCCGATAGCGCGCTCCCGCGCCGTCGGCCGGGCCGGCGAACCGCCGCCGCACCACGAAATGCGCCGAAAAGCGCAATGATTTCAACCGTCCCACGATGTTACGCCCCGCCGGGCGCACCGCGGCCTACCGCGCCGCCCGCTCCGCCGCCCGCATCACCCGCAGGACGTTCCCGCCCCAGAGCTTCGCGAGGTCCGCCTCCGAATAGCCCCGCTTGAGCAATTCGCGGGTCACGTTCGGCGACTCGTCCGCCCCGTCCCAGCCGCCGACCCCGCCGCCGCCGTCGAAATCGCCGCTGAGGCCCACATGGTGGATCCCGACGACTGAGACGGCGTGATCCACATGGTCCACGAACTGCGCCAGCGTCACGTCGGGATGCGCGGCGCGGAGCACCCGCAACTCCCGGGCGTAGGTCTCCAGCGTCACCGGCGACGCGGCGCGGAACGCCGCGCCGGAGGTCAGCCCCAGCCGCTCCCGCAGCGCCGCCTGCGCCGCCGCCATCGCCGGGTCCACCGGTCCGACATAGCTCCTATAGGCCACCATCTGCGCGACCCCGCCGCCCTCGGCGATGGCGCGCAGCTGCTCGTCGTCGAGGTTGCGCGGGTTGTCCCACACCGCCTTCGCCCCGGAATGCGAGGCGATCACCGGCGCGCGCGAGAGCGCGACCGCCTCCATCATGCTCCGCCGCCCCACATGGCTGACGTCCACCATGATCCCGTGATCGTTCAGCGCCGCCACCAGCGCGCGCCCGAGATCCGTGAGCCCCGGATCCTCCGGCGCATCGCCAAGATCGGCGCGCGGATTGGAGCTTCCGCCGAACTGGTTGTGGCCGAAATGGGTGATCGAGACGTAGCGCACGCCCCGCTCGGCCCAGAGCGCGACGTCCGCCACGCTCTCTCCCAGCGGATAGGCGTTCTCCATCCCGATCAGCATCACGCGGCGCCCTGTCCGGGCGATCGCCTCGACCGCGTCTGCCGAGGTCGCGAGCGCCACTTCGTCGGGGTAGGCGCGGAGCAGCCGGCGCAGGCCGCGGTGCTTCTCCTCGGCGGCCTCCCGCGCCGCGGCGTACCCCGCGGCGTCGCGCGGCCCCTGCGCGGTGTAGACGATGAAGAAGCCGGCATCGAGCCCGCCGACCCGCATGGACGGCAGATCCACCTGCGCCCGCGTGAACCCGCCGGGATCCAGCGCCTCGGTCGCGTAGTCCGGACCGATGTCGATATGCGTGTCGATTGTGAGGACGCGGTCGTGGATCGCGAGGGGGTCGCGGACCGAAGCGGGCGCGTCGCGCTCGGGCGTCAGCGCGTAGAAAAGGAGCGCCGCGCCGCCGAGCGCCGCCAGAACCCTGCGATCCGCCATCCCATCCCCCGTCGCCGCGATCGGCGGAGCATGGCGCGGCTCGCTCGCGTCCGCAACGCGCGCCGCGTCAGGCGCGTCCGCGAACCAGACGGCCGATGAAGATCAGCAGGCACGCGCCCGCGACCGCCACGACGAGCCACCCGAGGGTTCCGTAAGCCGCGACGCCCAGAAGTCCGAACACCCAGGCGCCCACGAACGCGCCGACAAGCCCGAGAGCGATGTTGCCGAGCAGCCCCATCCGGCTGGCCATCACCTTCTCGGCGATCCAGCCGGCGAAACCGCCGAGGATGATTGCGACGATGATTTCCATGCGCCGACAACGCCCCATTCCGATGCGGGTTCCGCCCCGGACTTGCATCGCGCCGCCCCCCGCCCGACAAGGTCGTCGCAGGAGGATCCGCCCATGCGCCGCGCCGACGCCCTGATCGTCGCCCTCGACGTGCCGAACGCGCTCGAGGGCGAGCGCCTCGCCGACACGCTCGGCGACCGCGTGCGCTTCTACAAGATCGGCCTCGGGATGCTGACGGGCGGAGGGCTTGCGCTCGCCAACGAACTCAAGTCCCGCGGCAAGAGGATCTTCCTCGACATGAAGCTGTTCGACATCCCCGCGACCGTCGCGGCGGCGACGCGGGGCCTCGCCGCCTTCGACCTCGACCTGCTGACCGTTCATGGCGACCCCTACGTCGTCGAAGCCGCGGTGCGGGGCCGCGCCGCCAGCGGAACGCGCATCCTCGGCGTCACCGTGATGACGAGCCTCGACCGGGCCGATCTCGACTCGGCGATGATCGTTCCGGGCGACCCCGGCGATATCGCCGTCGAACGCGCCCGCCGGGCCTTCGACGCAGGCGCGGACGGCGTCATCGCGAGCCCCGCCGAGGCGGCCGCCATCCGCGCCCTGCCCGCCGCCGCCGGCAAGCTGATCGTGACGCCAGGCGTCCGGCCCGCAGGCGCGTCCGTCGACGATCAGAAGCGCGTCGCCACGCCGGCCGAGGCGCTCCGCGCCGGGGCGGATCACGTCGTGATCGGCAGACCGATATGGGCTGCGGCCGACCCCGCCGCCGCGGCCGAAGCGGTGCAGGCGGAGATCGCGGCGGCGTAGTCGCGGCGCGCGGCGATCGTCGCCGCCGGACCCCGAGCGGCTGCGGTGCCTGCGATCGGCCCTTGATCCCCGCCCGCCGGGCGGCGACGCTCGCCGTCCATGATCCGCGCTCTCGCCCTCATCCTCTGTCTCCAGCTCGCCGGAGAAGCGGCCGCCGAGGCTCTCGCGCTCACCATACCCGGCCCCGTCCTCGGCATGGCGGCGCTGTTCGTGATCCTGCTCCTGCGCGGCGGTCCGTCCGAGCCGCTGGAGCGCGCCGGCGGCGCGTTTCTCGATCATCTCGGCCTGCTCTTCGTGCCAGCGGGCGTCGGGGTGACGCTGCACCTCTCGGAAGCCGCCGAGGAGTGGCCGGCGATCGCCGTCGCGGTCGGTCTCGGCACCGTCGTCGCGATCGTCGCGACCGCCCTCGCCTTCCGCCTGTTCGCCCGACTCGCCGGCGCGGAGGAGCGCGACGATGGATGACGCGCTCGAGGCCGTCGCCTTCCGCCTCTGGTCCTACCTCTCCACCCACCCGCTCGCGGCCATCGCCGCGACCCTGGTCGCCTATCTGGCCGGCGACGAGATCGCGAAGGCCTTCGGTCGTCCCGCCTGGCTGAACCCGGTGCTGCTCGCGATCCTCGCGCTCTCCGCCGCGCTGACGCTCTCCGGCGTCGCCTACGAACGCTACTTCGAGGGCGCGCAGTTCATCCACGTCATGCTCGGGCCGGCCACGGTCGCGCTCGCCCTGCCCCTGCAACGCGCCGCCTCGGCGATCCGGCGCGCGGCGCTTCCCGTGCTCGGCGCGCTCCTGTTCGGCGCGGCCGCGGCGGCGGGCTCGGCGGTCGGCCTCGCCTGGCTCTTCGGCGCGTCGGAGACGCTGCTGGCGTCGCTCGCGCCCAAATCCGTCACGACGCCCGTCGCCATGGCGCTCGCAGAAGGGCTCGGCGGCCTGCCGGGCCTGACGGCGGTGCTCGTGATCCTGACAGGCGTGGTCGGCGCGAGCCTCGGCGGCGTCGCCCTCGATCTCGCGCGGGTGCGCGATCCCCGCGCACGGGGCTTCGCCCTCGGCGTCGCCAGCCACGGGATCGGCGTCGCGCGGGCGCTTTCGGTCTCGCGCACCGCGGGCGCCTTCGCGTCGCTCGCGATGGCGCTGAACGCGCTCGCGACCGCGGCGCTCCTGCCGCTCGCCGCGCGCTGGCTGTTTGGAGCCGGCTGAGACGCAGGCGCCTTCTCCCAAGCCTTCGCAGGCTCTACCTTCCGCCCATGACCGGCCTCTCCGCCCCCTCCGACGTCTTTCTCGACGGCCTGCGCGCCCTGCTCGGCCCCGAAGGCTGGCGCGCCCCCGAGCCTGACGCGGCCTACTTTTCGGAACCGCGCGGGCGCTGGCGCGGCCGCGCGGCTCTCGTCCTGCGCCCCGGGGCGACCGAAGAGGTCGCCGAGATCGTGCGCCGCGCGGCGGAGGCGCGCGTCGCCATCGTGCCGTGGTCCGGCGGCACCGGGCTCGTCGGCGGCCAGGTGATGGAGGACGGCCCTCCGCCCATCGTGCTCTCGCTGGAGCGCATGGACGCGATCCGCAGCGTCTCACCGGAGGAGGAGGCGATCGTGGTCGAGGCCGGCGCGATCCTCGCCGACGTTCAGGCCGCCGCCGCAGCCGCCGACCGCCTGTTCCCGCTCTCCCTCGCATCCGAGGGTTCGGCGCGGATCGGCGGTCTGCTCTCGACCAACGCGGGCGGGGTCGCCGTGCTGCGCTACGGCAACGCCCGCGACCTCACGCTCGGGATCGAGGCCGTGCTCCCCGACGGCTCGATCCTCTCGGGTCCGAAGACGCTGAGGAAGGACAACACGGGCTACGACCTCCGACATCTGCTGATCGGCGCGGAGGGCACCCTCGGAGTCGTGACCGCCGCCGCGCTCCGCCTGTTTCCGCGGCCGCGGGAGACGGCGAGCGCGTTCTGCGCCGTCCCGTCGCCCGAGGCCGCCGGCGCGCTGTTGCGCCGGGTGCGCGATCGCCTCGGCGACGTCGTGACGGCGTTCGAACTGATGTGCGAAGAAGGCATGGCGATGCTCGCCGCGCATGTGCCGGACGCGCCGCGGCCCCCCGTCGCCGGGCCGTGGTTCGTTCTGGTCGAAGCCGCAGGCGGCGCCGGCTCGGGCGTCGCCGAACAGCTCCAGGAGGCCTTGGCCGCGGGCATCGAGGCGGAAGAGGCCGGCGACGCCGTCATCGCCCAGTCCGAAGCGCAGCGCGCCGCCTTCTGGCGCATTCGCGAGGACACGCCGGAGGCGAACCGCCGCCGCGGCGCGGTCGCCAGCCACGACGTCTCGGTCCCGCTCGCGATGATCCCCGAGATGATCGCGCGCGGCGGCCGCGCACTTGCGACGATCGAGCCCGGGCTTCGGGTCAACTGCTTCGGCCACCTCGGCGACGGCAACCTCCATTACAACGTGTTCCCGCCCCCCGGCGTCGCCGCGCGCGACTGCGGCGCGCTCCGCCCGCTGGTCACCGAAGCGGTCCACGAGACGGTCCACGCCCTCGGCGGCTCGATCTCGGCGGAACACGGGATCGGCCGCGCGAAGACGGCCGACCTCGCGCGCTACGGCGATCCGACGAAGCTGGCGGCGATGCGGGCGATCAAGCGCGCGCTCGATCCGGCGGGGATCATGAACCCCGGCGCGGTGCTCTCGGCGGACGGATGAACGGGGCGGGCCCGAGACAGGGCTTGCGGCCCGGACCGACCCTCTCCGACAGCGCGGGAGAGAAGGCCCGGGCCATTAAGCTACGCGGCCCGAACTCACGCCACACAACCCGCGCGCGCATCCCCCTCCTACGCTTCAGGGATTGAGGGGTCGTTAGGGGAACCCGACGCTTTCGAGCGGTTTTGGCGACGCCGCGTCGCAGGCCGGGTCGGGGCCCGATGAAACCCGGTCCCCGTCGACGAAAGTCGAATCATCTCCGCGCATCGCGGAGCCCTCGACCGGACCCCCGGCGCCGCCATGCGGAACAGGCGTTTCCGATAGTGGGCGCCGTTCCGCGCAGCGACGAAGGCTTCGACCATATCGGTCCCCGATCGGGTGATGCGCCATCACCCGATCGGGGCGAAGCGATCCTCCCCGGGAGTGTTTGCCGCAGGCTTCGATGCATGGATTGTCGCACCAGACACGAGAACCCCCCTGGAGGAACCGCACCATGCGCACCGGCGTCACGCATCTCTTCATTCCCGGCCCGACCAACGTTCCCGAGCGTGTCCGCAAGGCGATGAACGTTCCTATGGAGGACATGCGCGCGCCGGACTTCGGCGAGCTGACGCTGCCGCTCTTCGCCGGCGTGAAGCGGGTGCTCAAGTCCGAGACCGCGACCGTGTTCTTCTTCCCCGGCTCCGGCACCGGCGCCTGGGAGGCGTCCATCACCAACACCCTGAACCCGGGCGACAAGGTGCTGATGAGCCGCTTCGGCCAGTTCTCCACCCTCTGGGTCGAGATGGCCGAGCGCCTCGGCCTCGAGGTCGTCTGCGTCGACGTCGAGTGGGGCGCCGGCGTGCCGGTGAAGGAGTACGAGCGCATCCTGGGCGCCGACAAGAAGGGTGAGATCAAGGCCGTCTTCGCCACCCACAACGAGACCGCGACCGGCGTCACCTCCGACATCGCCGGCGTGCGCCGCGCGCTCGACAACTGCTTCCACGACGCCCTGCTGTTCGTCGACGGCGTCTCCTCGGTCGCGTCGATCGACTTCCGCATGGACGAGTGGGGCGTCGATCTGCTGGTCACCGGCTCGCAGAAGGGCTTCATGCTCCCCGCCGGCCTCGGCATCCTCGCCGTGTCGGAGAAGGCGATGGAGGCGTCGAAGTCGGCGACGATGCGCCGGGCCTATTTCGAGTTCGCCGACCATCTGGCGACCAACAAGACCGGCCACTTCCCCTACACGCCCCCGACGCAGCTGTTCCACGGCCTGCGGGAGTCGCTCGCGATGCTCGAGGAGGAAGGGCTCGACAACGTCTTCGCCCGCCACCACCGGCTCGCCGAGGGCGTTCGCCGGGGCGTCGCCGCCTGGGGCCTCAAGATCTGCGCGCAGTCGCCCTGTTTCCACTCCGACACCGTGACCACGATCATGACCCCGGAGGACGTCGACGCGCGCGAAGTCATTTCCCGCGGCTACACGACGTATCGCACGTCCTTCGGCTCGGGCCTCGCCCGCCTCGCCGGCAAGGCGTTCCGCATCGGCCATCTCGGCGACCTGAACGAGGTGCAGGTGCTCGCGGCCCTCGCCTCCGCCGAGATGTGCCTGCGCGACTGCGGCGCGAAGATCGAGGCGGGCTCCGGCGTCGCCGCGGCGCAGGAGTGGTTCCGCGAGGCGCTTGCCGCGCCCGCGGCCAAGCTCGCCGCCGAGTAAGCCCTCCCCTAGGGGGCGCGGGCCGGAGCGGCGACGCTTCGGCCCTTTTCCGCCCCCTCAGAGAACCGGTTCACCTATGCTCGACGGGCGCGGCCGAAAGAGCCGGCGCCGCAGGGGGAGACGCATGGACATCCACGAATACCAGGCCAAGGAGCTGCTGGCGCAGTTCGGTGTGCCGATCCCGACCGGCGGCGTCGCCTACGGTCCCGAGCAGGCCGCCTACCGCGCCCGCGAGATCGGCGGCGAGCGCTGGGTGGTGAAGGCGCAGATCCACTCCGGCGGCCGCGGCGAGGCCGGGGGCGTGCGGGTCTGCATGGACGAGCGCGAGATCGAGGAGGCCGCCGCCGAAATGCTCGGCCGCCGCCTCGCCACGCGCCAGACCGGGCCGAAGGGCAAGCTCGTCAACCGCCTCTACGTCGAGGAGGCGACGGAGATCGACCAGGAGCTCTACTTCGCCCTCGTGCTCGACCGCGCTTCCGAGCGCATCATGGTTGTCGCCTCTTCCGAGGGCGGCATGGAGATCGAGGAGATCGCTGAGGACGAGCCTGACAGCATCCTCCGCCTCTCGCTCGACCCCGCCGCCGGCATGGTGGAGTTCCAGGCGCGCGAGCTGGCCTTCGGCCTCGGCCTCGACAGCAAGCTGGTGCCGAAGGCGGTGACGCTGATGATGCGCGCCTATCGCTGCTTCCGCGACACCGACGCGACCATGCTGGAGATCAATCCGCTGGTCGTGACGCGGAACGCCGAGCTGATCGCGCTCGACTGCAAGATGTCCTTCGACGACAACGCGCTCTATCGCCAGCCCCGCATCTCGGAGCTGCGCGACAAGAGCCAGGAGGACAAGCGCGAATCCGACGCCGCCGACCGCGGGCTCGCCTATGTCGGCCTCGACGGCGAGATCGGCTGCATGATCAACGGCGCCGGCCTCGCCATGGCGACCATGGACATGATCAAGCTCGCTGGCGGCGAGCCCGCCAACTTCCTCGACATCGGCGGCGGCGCGAGCCCCGAGCGCGTCCTGAAGGCGTTCCGCACTGTTCTGGCCGATGAGAACGTGAAGGTGATGCTGGTCAACATCTTCGCCGGAATCAACCGCTGCGACTGGGTGGCCGAGGGCGTCGTGAAGGCGTTCGAGACGCTCGACGTGAAGATTCCCGTGGTGGTGCGGCTCTCGGGGACGAACGTCGAGAAGGGCCAGGCGATCATCCGCGAAAGCGGCCTGCCCATCGCCACCGCCGACACGCTCGCCGAGGCCGCCGAGGCGGCGGTCGCGGCGCTGCGGGCCCGCAAGGCCGCGTGAGGGAGTCCACGCCATGACCATCCTTCTGAACCGCGAAACCAAAATCCTCGTGCAGGGCATGACCGGCCGCATCGGCCGCTTCCACGCCGAGGACATGATCGGCTACGGCTCGAACGTCGTCGGCGGCGTAACGCCCGGGCGCGGCGGCGAGACCGTGCTCGACCGCCCCGTCTTCAACACCGTGAAGGGCGCCGTCGCCGAGACCGGGGCCGAAGCGGCGATTTGCTTTGTGCCGCCCCCCTTCGCAGCCGACTCGATCATGGAGGCCGCGGACGCCGGCCTGAAGCTCTGCGTCTGCATCACCGACGGCATTCCCGCGCAGGACATGATGAAGGTGAAGCGGTATCTCCGCCGCTACCGCGCCGAAAAGAAGATGCGGCTCGTCGGCCCAAACTGCGCGGGCGTGATCTCTCCGGGACATGCTTTCATGGGCATCATGCCCCCGCATATCTACAGTCAAGGCCGCGTCGGCATTGTCGGGCGGTCCGGCACGCTTGGCTATGAGGCGGCGTCGCAGCTCAAGGCGCTCGGACTCGGGGTCTCGACGTCGGTCGGCATCGGCGGCGACCCGATCAACGGCTCCTCTTTCCGCGACATCCTTAAGCTGTTCGAGCAGGACCCTGAAACCGACGCGATCCTCATGATCGGCGAGATCGGCGGCCCGCAGGAGGCGGAGGCCGCGCGTTACTGGGCCGAGAACATGACCAAGCCGCTCGCGGCCTATGTGGCAGGCCTGTCCGCGCCCAAGGGACGCAAGATGGGCCACGCCGGCGCCATAATCTCGGCCTTCGGCGAGTCGGCGCAGGAGAAGGTGACGATTCTTCAGGACCTCGGCGTCGCCATCTCGCCCAACCCCTCAATGCTAGGCGAGACGGTGGCGAAGATGCTGAAAGCGAAAGTCGCAGCCTAGGGTGTGGCCCCATAATCCGTTGATAGGGTCTGCGCGGATCTTAAACGGCTGATTCAACCTCTTGAAAGAGGAGGGTCCGATGCGCCGTCATGAGGCGAGCGAAGAGGGATGGTCGATCATTCAGCCGCTGCTGCCGCACAAGTCTCTCGGCGTGCCACGGGTGGATGATCGGCGGGAGATCGACGGCATCCCTTGGCGGTTCCGGAAGGGCGCGCAGTGGCGCTACCGTCCCGAGCGCTACCGCCCATGAACAACGCTCTACACTGCGCTGGGTCCAGCACTTCGGGAAAAAATTTTTTTGCCGGCGGTGAGGACCACTCCGCCGCCCGCGCGGAACCGGTCCATTTCTGCCAGCAACTGGTGCTACGTCTGCTCCTTGTGGTTGTCTCCCCCGCGGATCGACGCAGCGCCGCGCGCGCGCCCCAGAGCGTCGAGGTCGTCGATGAGCACGATGGAGAGTGCGGACTGACCGCAAAGCGGAACTTCTCCCAGTCCCAGTGGACGAAGTCGATCAGCCGCCAGCGCACGACGCAGTGGCCCCCCGGCGTCGGCAACTTCTCCACGATCTCGGCGAGGGCGCGCTTCCGTGCTGCGCCGAGTTTCGGCGACGGCCTGGGCGCCATGTGGTCGATCAGCCCCGCAGATCCCTCCGCGTTGAACCGCTTTCTCGGAAATCCGCGCGCCCAGGGCTGAAACCCGCCATGCGCAGGTTTCCCGGACGCCATTCGCCCCGGTCCCGGACGATCTGCAGCGTAACCTCGCCGACCCAAGCGGCGTCGCCGTGCGGGCCGACGCCATACATCGTCGGCAGAGCCAGCGACCGGCGCGCCTGCGCCGCCTCGCAGGAGCTTCGCGCCTCGCGGAGCAGTATGGAGGCAACAAAGTCGGAACGCAGCGGAACCCGTGCGGCCATGGAGAACATCCTTGCGTTCGTCATGGCGACGCACGGCATCCCCGTCAGGGGGTCCCCACCGCGAGTCGCGCTCTGCGGAAGTTGGTTCTATACATGGGGTTGCCGCGTCAAGGTTTTCTCAGGGGCCTTGGCCGTTCGGGCTTGGATCGGGTCATGGTTCTCTTCGGCGTCGCTCGTCTTGGGCGCGCCAGCCTCCCGGTCTTTTCCCGCATGAACCTTCGGGCGGTGCTCTGTATCAAGCGCAGCTGTCTGCAACCAACTGTCCCGCACTCGTCCCTCCGGTTCGACCCGGCGTCGCCGCTCGGCGACGGCCCGGCCAAAGGCGTTCGTGTGGCTCAGGCGGTCCGCATGGCGTCCTCCCGGTAATGCGCGCCGTCGCGCCAGAGGCGCAGGAGCAGGCAGGCGAGCTTCCTGGCCACGGCGACCCGCGCTTTCTTCGCGCCGATCCGCTTCGCCAGGCCAAGGCCCCAGCTCTTCAGCGCCGAACGCCCGCCCCACGTCGTCAGCAGGCAGTTCGCGGCCTCGTAGAGGGAGTGGCGCGCCATGGCGTCGCCCTGCCGGCTGATCCCGCCGCTCACGTCGCGCTCGCCGGACCGGTACCGCTTTGGCGTCAGGCCGAGATAGGCGCCGACGTCGCGTGGGCGCCCGAACCGGGTCGGGTCCTCGATCGTGGCGAGGAAGGCCAGCGCTGTCACCGGCCCGACGCCCGGAACCGAGGTCAGCCGCCAGCACGCCTCCGAGCGTCCGACGATCGACCGGATGCGCTTGTCCAGCGCCGCGACCTGAGCCTCGAGCGCGCCGAGCGCCTCCAGCAGCGCCGCAACGCAGGCGTATAGCGTGTCGTCGTCGCGCACCGCGGCCCGCGCCGCCTCGTCGAAGCGCTTTGTCCCCACCCGCGCCGGCAGGCGCACCCCGAATGGCCGCGAGGCACGCCACGGATCTGGCCGTAGACCTGCCGCTTCATCTTCGACCCGCTGGTCGCGCGATAGCAGCAACGCCTTCAGCCGGTGGCTCTCCTCCGACTTGACGAAGACCTCGCCTGACCTGCCGGTCCTCAGCATCTCCGCCAGCGCCCGCGCGTCCGCACGGTCGGTCTTAACAGGCCGCGCCATCAGGGCATCCGACGCCCGCCGCGCATCCATCACCACCACTGGCAGACCGAGCGCCTTCAGACCCCGCGCCAGCCATGGCGTCGTCGAGCCGGTCTCCAGGCCGAGCTTCACGATGCTGTCCCGCCATCGCGACAACGCCGCCGCAATCATCTCCGGATGCGTGTCCGCCGCCCCGCGCCACAACACCTTGCCCGAGGCCGCCACGACGCAGAGCTCCGTTCGCTTGAGGCTCACGTCCAGACCGACATAAACTTCCATCGGTGCTCTCCTTGCTCGTCGTTCCAGAGAGAGCGTGTCCGCTCTCAGAGGGGAGCAGCAACCGACTCATGTATTGGATGTATCAAGCGCGCCGCGCGTCGATGCGGCTTCACAGCCGGCGCGTCGGCGGGCGAAGAGGGCGCGCGAACCGTCCAGTTGACGGTCCGCGCGACGAGCGGATCGCCCGGCTGATGCGAGGTGCAAGGCTTCGGGGACTGGCCGCAGCGCGCGACGCGTGTGCACCCTTGTCGAGCGGCCCAAGCACGCTCGGATCACTCTGCAAGCGTAGGGATTGTGCGCGACACCCTCCGCGCCAAGATTGCGGTCGAGGATCCAGCGGTGGCCGTGGAACGCCAACGGCGAGCGCCCCATCTCATCCAACACAGCGACCGAAGAGTGCGATGCGTAGCGGATGGCAAAAAAACGCCCGGCAGCCCCATCCACAACGTCGTCGAGAATCGGAAAAGCGAATTGGCCGAAAATGCGCCGACGGAGAGGATCTTCCGCACGCCCAAAGTCGAACATATCGACCATGGCGTCTACGCCACCCGCGTCGAGGCACGATGAGACGTGTTTACCTACATCGACGGTTTCTACAATTCAGTCTGCTTGCATTCCGGGAAAAGCTGCTTGACCAAGGTCGACTTGCAGCGAATAATACATGTGTGCGAACATTCTTTTGGGGCAGGATCGATGCGACACAATCGTGCATTGGCCCGTGATCGGATGAGCGGACTTTTAATTTCGAACCTCGTCGGACCCCGACCCTTGGGGTGGCCTTCCAGATTATTGACGCCGCGCGCTTGACCGCGCCTCCAGGTCATGACAGTCAACCTCAGACTTACGCGACCGAGATCCAACAATCGAGTGATAAGGATAGGTGATCGGTCGTGTTTACAAGCAGGCCGGCTTGCGGATTAGTGTCGCAAGAATCTGAGTAGAGTGCAGTCTCGGGCGGGTAGCTCAGCGGTAGAGCAGCTGACTTTTAATCAGCTGGTCGTGGGTTCGATCCCCACCCCGCTCACCAATCTTTTCAGTGGCTTGGATGCTTCACGCCGATAGAAAAGCAGCATCGTGTCACTACTATGTCACGGTGCCGCCCGAATGATTGATTGAGTTCGCGCCATGCGGTCACCGTGTGAGGCCGAATTTTTGACGCGTCGCGCCGTCATGTCGCCGCGGGCGAGAACATGAACGGCGTTATCGCCATGAGCGCTGCCTAGCGCTGGCCTCAGGCGAAAGGACTTGCGCAGGAGAGCGTGACGCCTCTCGGCCCCGCTGCGCCATCCAGGCCATCGGAGAGTTTCGATCCACCCCCCGCGAAGCGGGCGACGCGGAGGTCCAGTGATGGCTGATCCGCGCGACGACGTTCCGATCCACGCCCCAGCGAAGTGGGCGACGCCGCGAGGGTGTGTCTGACCCCATGACCCCGCCGGTTTCGATCCACGCCCCCGCGAAGGGGGCTACGTGACGGTCTGCCCAGCCGTGAGTGGCAGGCTTCGTCTTCTTCAGGCGGCGCGAAGGCGCCTGAGCACGTTGCGCCGGGGCCGCCTCGTCGCGCCTCAGCGACGACGGCGGGCGAAGGCGCCGAGGACGGCGAGACCGCCCGCGAGCAGCGGCAGCGCGGCGGGGAGCGGCACGACGGCCGAGGCGGTCACCGTCACGTCGTACTCGCCCTCGTTCGCGATGTCGAAGAGCTCGTCGGCGGCGTCGGAGCCTGTCGGGAAGCCGAGGCCGCTGATCGTGAAGACGAGGCCGAGAGGGAACAGGCTCGGCGCGCCGTCGAACCCGGTCGCGCGGTAGGTCAGGCTGTCGGCGTCGCTCTCCTCCAGCGTGACCGTGGTCGCGCTCTCCAGCGCGAACGCGACCGCCGAGGGGACGCCGCTGCCGAAGTCGAGCTCGATGAAGAAGCCCTCGCCGGCCAGCGGGCCCGTGGCGAACGTTCCGTCGCCGATGAAATCGCCGGCGAAGAGCTCGAACGCACCCGGCCCCTCGCTGCTTGGGCCGAGCGGCGCGGCCGCG
>AACY020526373.1_pt1 | contig 23606 bp, 20 predicted proteins | sample 267378 | NCBI WGS metagenome assembly AACY02 (sample SAMN02954345, study PRJNA13694) | marine metagenome | biome: aquatic; feature: ocean; material: water; isolation source: isolated as part of a large dataset composed predominantly from surface... | reverse complement strand
TCGGCTTGCCCGTGGTGCAGAAGAATCACCGCCGCCCAGCGCCTGCGCTATGAGGTGTTTTATGAGGAGATGGCCGCCAAGCCCGATGATGTAGCCGCCCAATCTCGTCTGGACCGTGACCCCTATGATGATGTGTGCGACCACCTGTTGGTCCTGGATTCTGACCGCAGCGAAGGCCAGGTGGTGGGCACCTATCGGTTGTTGCGGGGCGAGGTTGCGGCCGCCCATCGCGGCTTTTATTCCACCGATGAATATGACCTAGGGCCTATTCTGCAACAGTCAGAAGCACATGACTTGAAACTTTTGGAATTGGGCCGGTCCTGTGTCCATGCCGATTACCGCACCAATTTTGTGATCCAGCTTTTGTGGCGGGGCATCACCCAATATATCCTACACCACAAGATTGGTTTGTTGTTTGGATGTGCCAGCCTCCATGGCGTGGAGCCGGAAAAACTGGCCGTGCCGTTAAGTTTCCTGCACCAGACCTGCCTGGCCCCAGCGCCATGGCGCGCCCGTGCCTTGGATGAGCGCTTTGCCAAAATGGATCTTCTCGACCGGCCGGTGGAGATGAAGGAAGCACTTGCCGAATTGCCGCCGCTCATCAAAGGCTATTTGCGCCTTGGCGCCTATATTGGTGATGGGGCGGTGGTTGACCACCAATTCAACACCACCGACGTGCTGATCATCCTGCTGACGGAAAATATTCCCGAACGCTACACCCAGCATTTTGAGCGTGACGACGAATAACCTTACTTGGCCTCGCCGGAGAGGTCATAGGCGGCCAGGGCGGCGAGATGAACAAGGTCGGAAACGGTGGCGCCCATGGGGGCGATTTGCACCGGCTTTTCTAGACCGACCAACAACGGACCAATTAAGGTGGCCCCGCCCAATTGCTGCAGCATGCGCGCGCTGATGGATGCGGAGTGAATGGCTGGCATCACCAGCACATTGGCCGCGCCCGAAAGCCGTGAGAATGGGTAAGTGCGCTGGGACAGGTCAAAATTGAGGGCCACCGATGGGGACATCTCGCCTTCATATTCAAAATCGACCCCGCGTTCGTCCAGAATAGCCACCGCATCACGTGTGTGGCGGGCCCGTTCGCCCTCAGGTTGGCCGAAATTGGAAAAAGAAAGCATGGCCACCCGTGGCTCAAAGCCAAAGCGGCGTGCCACCTCTGCCGACATCACCGCAATATCAGCCAGGTCCGTGGCCCTTGGCATTTCGGTGACGAGGGTGTCAGCCACCAACACCGTGCGGCCCCTGGCAATGACCATGGTCGCGCCCATGACCTTCATGCCAGGCTTGGGGTCAATGACCTTCAAGACATCATTGATGGCAACAGCGGTGTTGCGGGTGACGCCGGTCACCATGCCATCGGCATCACCTTTGGCCACCATGCAAGCGGCAAAGATGTTGCGGTCGGTGTTCACCAAACGCTGGCAATCACGCATCAAATGGCCCTGGCGTTGCATCCGGCCATAGAGGAAGTCTGCATATTCGGCCCGCCGCTCAGAAACACGTGCGTTATGGATTTCAACACCATCGAGATTTTCCAGGCCGGCTTTGTCCATGGTCTCGCGGATCAAATGTTCCCGGCCGATAAGGATTGGCGTGCCCAGGCCGTTATTGCGGAAGGAAAGGGCGGCGCGGATAACCTGCTCTTCTTCACCCTCGGCAAAGACGATGCGCTTGGGGTTTTTATGGACCTTGTCCATGATGGATTGCAGGGAAGACACCGTCGGGTCCAGGCGTCCGGACAATTCCGCGCAATAGGCTTCAAAATCCATGATTGGGCGACGGGCGACGCCGGTATCCATGGCCGCTTTCGCCACCGCCACGGGCACGGTGGAGATCAGGCGTGGGTCAAAGGGAACCGGGATGATGTAGTTGGGGCCATATTTTGGCCGCGCGCCGGCATAGGCATTGGCCACCTCATCGGGCACATCGGCCCGGGCCAATTCAGCAATAGCTTGGGCCGCGGCTATTTTCATTTCTTCATTGATGGTGCGGGCCCGAACATCCAACGCACCCCGAAAAATATAGGGAAAGCCCAGAACATTATTCACCTGGTTGGGGTAATCGGAACGGCCCGTCGCGATGATGGCATCGGGGCGTACCGATTTGGCCTCTTCCGGCATGATTTCCGGGACGGGGTTTGCCATGGCAAAAATAATCGGCTGTTCGGCCATGGAGGCGACCATGTCGGCGGTCAGCGCACCGGCCACGGAAAGGCCGAGGAACACGTCGGCACCTTCCAAGGCTTCATGGAGGGTACGTGCTTCAGTCTCAACCGCATGGGCTGACTTCCACTGGTTCATGGATTCTTCGCGGCCTTGATAGATCACGCCGGTGCGGTCGCACAGGATGATGTTTTCATGGGGCACACCCATGGCCTTGATCAATTCCACGCAGGCAATGGAGGCCGCGCCGGCGCCATTGGAGACAATTTTGATGTCCGCCATGTTTCGGCCGGTCAGGTGGACTGCATTGATGAGGCCGGCAGCGGCGATGATGGCGGTGCCATGCTGGTCGTCATGGAACACCGGAATATCCATGCATTCGCGCAAGCGCTGCTCAATGATGAAGCATTCTGGGCTCTTAATATCTTCCAGGTTGATGCCGCCGAATGATGGGCCAAGATATTTGACGGCATTCACAAATTCATCAACGTCTTTCGTGTCGACTTCCAAATCGATGGAATCCACATCGGCAAAACGCTTGAACAACACCGCCTTACCCTCCATCACGGGCTTGGAGGCCAGGGCGCCAAGGTCTCCAAGGCCAAGGATGGCGGTGCCGTTGGAAATCACGGCCACAATATTGCCGCGGGCGGTGTAGTCAAAAGCAGCGTCGGGGTTGTCGGCAATGGCCTGGACGGGAACTGCCACACCCGGTGAATAAGCAAGCGATAGGTCACGTTGGGTCGACATGGGTTTGGTGGGGACGATTTCCAATTTGCCGGGCTTGCCGTTGGCATGGAAGCGAAGGGCTTCTTCATCGGTAAATTTGTTATTCTCTGACATCCTCGTTTGCCCTTCCCCATCAATTTGCCCAAAATCTGAGCCTGATTTGTTTTGCTGTTATCGTCTTATTTCCATAACCAAAGCATCTTGTCCAAGCCACCCCGGACCATGTTACGCCTTATGACCTAATAGCGCGCAACAAACACCCCCCGGCAAGGACAAAATGCCGGGTGATCAGTAATAAGGGCCTTGCCTCTCATGGCTTCAGAACATGGTGCCAAAACCACCCCCATGATGGCCCAATATTTGGCCATCAAGCAGGCCCATGGGGATTGCCTGCTCTTTTACCGCATGGGTGATTTTTACGAATTGTTTTTTGATGATGCCGTTGATGCGGCGCGCATCCTCGACATCACACTGACCAAACGGGGCCAACATCAAGGCGAGCCGATCCCCATGGCTGGGGTACCGGTCCATGCAGCCGAATCCTACCTCCACCGCTTGATCGCCACGGGCCGTCGGGTGGCGGTATGTGAGCAAACCGAAGATCCTGAAGAGGCAAAAAAACGAGGCGCCAAATCGGTGGTGCGGCGGGAAGTGGTCCGCGTGGTCACACCTGGCACCTTGACCGAGGATGCCCTTTTGCCGGTGGGTCGGCCCAATTACCTGATGGCCCTGGTGCTGGGGCCCAACCAGGCCGGCATGGCCGCCCTCGACCTTTCCACGGGTGACCTGCGGATGGCGGATATTGACCATGCACGTTTGCCGGGCTTGTTGTCGGCCTTGCAACCTGCCGAACTTATTTACCCGGAAGATATCGTTGATGGGCGCATCAATGAATTGGTGGCCCTGGCGCAAATCGAGCCGGCCTTGCGTGCCAGCGAGCGGCGTCATTTTCGTGCAGGACCCGGCCGGACCAGGTTGCAAGACAGGCTTGGTGTGTTGTCACTCGATGGCTTTGGCCAATTTGGCGATTTGAGCCTCGCTGCGGCGGCGGGCCTGATGAATTATCTGGACATCACCCAATTGCAGGCCCGTTATCGTTTCCAGGCACCCAAAAAGCTCGAGGCCGATGGCATCATGCTCATTGATGCGGCGGCCCGGCATTCCTTGGAATTGCTCAACAACCAACGTGGTGAGCGGGCCGGCAGCCTTCTGGCTTGCATTGATCACACCGTCACCGCCGCCGGCGGCAGATTATTGGCCACCCATATTTGTGCGCCCATGACCAACATCAAGGCGATCATCGACCGCCAGGCCTTGGTCCAGCTTTTTGCCGAGGATGAAGAGCTGCGCCATGGGGTGCAAACTTCATTGGCCAGGGCCGGTGACGTGGCCAGGATTATTTCGAGGCTGTCGCTCGGCCGTGCCGGCCCCCGGGACCTGGCGGGTTTGCGTGGTGCCTTGCAGGCCGCACGGGCAATTGGCGCCAGACTTAGCCACCATCAGCGCCCACAACTAGATGAAATGAAAGCCCATTTTGATTTGCTGCAGGACCTCCAGGATGAATTGGAGCGGGCCTTGGTGGCGGAGCCCCCATTGCTTGCCCGTGACGGTGGATTTCTGGCGGTTGGCTATGATGAAGAGCGTGATCGGTTGGTGGCCCTTCGTGATAATGCCCGTGGGGTCATTGCTTCCATGGAGCAAAAGCTGCGCGAGGAACTCGCCATCCCAAGCCTGAAGATACGCCACAACAATATTTTGGGGTATTTTTTGGAGGTTACCGCCACCCACCGGGCGCGGATGGAAGAAGAAACAGGACGTTTTATTCATCGCCAGACCATGGCCAATGCGGTGCGCTACACCACCCCGGATTTGGGCCAATTGGAACGAAAGGTGGCCGATGCCGCGGGTCAGGCCTTGATGCGTGAATTGGCAGCCTTTGAGGCATTAAGCCAGCAGGTTTTGGATGCGGCCCATGATTGGGAATTGTTGGCCGCCAGTCTTGCTATGCTCGATGTGGTGGCAAGCCATGGGCAACATGCCCATGAGGCCCAATGGGTGCGCCCGGAGATGAGTGATGAGGTGGTGTTGGAGGTGGAAGCCGGTCGGCATCCGGTGGTGGAAGCGCAATTGCGTGCCAGCCATGGGGACCCCTTTGTGGCCAATGATGTGTCCCTTCATCATGCAGGTCATCGCTTGCAATTGGTCACCGGCCCGAACATGGCCGGAAAATCTACATTTTTGCGCCAAACCGCCCTGATTGCCCTATTGGCCCAGATTGGTTCCTACGTCCCTGCGGACCGCGCGCGCATTGGGGTCGTGGACCGTTTGTTCTCGCGGGTGGGTGCTTCTGATGACCTGGCGAAAGGCCGTTCCACCTTCATGGTGGAAATGGTTGAGGCCGCCGCCATTCTTCATCAGGCAACCAACAAATCCTTGGTTATTCTGGATGAATTGGGCCGTGGCACCGCCACCTATGATGGCATGTCCCTGGCCTGGGCGGCGATTGAACATCTCCATGAGGTAAACCAGTGCCGGGGTCTTATTGCCACCCATTACCATGAGCTGGGTACCTTGGTGGACCGGTTGCAGGGCCTTGGCAGCCTAACCCTCAAGGTCGCAGAATGGGACCATCGGGTGGTTTTTCTCCACCAGGTTGTCCCCGGTGCGGCGGACCGCTCCTATGGCATTCAGGTGGCGCGGCTTGCCGGCCTTCCCGAAGCAGTATTGCAACGGGCCGAAGAGGTCCTGGCGCGGTTGGAACGCGGCGGCAGCCAGGCCCCCAATGCGCTTGGGGATTTGCCGCTATTTGCAAGACCGATGATGGCATCAGGCCCGGACATGTCCCCCCAGGAGCTTGATTGCCTCCAACGTTTGCAGGAAGCAGACCCCGATGGGATGAGTGCCCGGGAGGCGCTTGATATGATATATGAATTACGGGGCCTATTGCAGGGAGATTGATGATGGTGAGTCAGCGCGCATTCCAAGATCGGGCGAGCCTTTCGAACCTGCGCGAGGAACTGTACCAAACACATGGCGACCAATTGATGAAACCCCTGGTGGCGGCGCTGCGTGAGGTTTGGGACGGGGCCCATGGGGCGGTGGCCGAGCGCTTGCAAGAAAACAGGCCCAACGGACTGATCATCGCCCGCCGCCTCGCCCAACAGATGGATGATATCCTCGTCACCTTGATGGAGGCCATCACCAGACATGTGCACCGCAATGGCAACCCAAGTGACGCTGAGCGTTTTGCCCTATTGGCCACCGGCGGTTACGGCCGCGGGGCCATGGCACCCTATTCTGATGTCGATTTTCTGATGGTCACCCCCTACAAGCAGACGGCCTGGGGTGAGCAGATTGCCGAAACCTTCCTTTATGCGCTTTGGGACATGAAGCTGAAGGTGGGCCACGCCGTCCGCTCCATGGATGAAACCATCAACATGGCGCGCCAGGACATGACCATCCGCACCGCGGTGCTTGAGGCCAGGCTCATTCATGGGGACCAAGATATATTCGATCGGACCATGGCGCGGTTGGAAGGCGAGGTCTTTGCCCAGACCGGCATGGAATTCGTGGCGGCCAAGCTGGAAGAACGTAACAAACGCCATCAGCGCCAGGGAGGCACGCGCTATCTCGTGGAACCCAATGTCAAAGAGGGCAAGGGTGGGCTCAGGGATCTTCATATGTTGTTCTGGCTGGCCAAATATATCTTTGGCACCAGGGAGCCGAGGGAGCTGATCAACCTGAACTTGTTCACCAAAGAGGCCTTCCAACGTTTCGACCGCGCGCGGCGCTTTTTGTGGACGGTGCGCCTGCATTTGCATCTGGTGCGTGGCCGGGCTGAGGAACGGCTGACTTTCGACATCCAACAGGAAATTGCCAGCCGCATGGGCTTTCTTGACCGCGGTGCCACCCGTGGGGTGGAAAGATTCATGAAAAGATATTTTCTGGCGGCCAAGGATGTGGGTGATTTGACGCGTATCATCTGCGCCGCCCTTGAGGATGACCAGAAAAAGCAGGCGCCCGGAATCAGCCGTTTCATGCCAAGCTTCATGCAGCGCAAGCAGCGCCCGGCACCTGGTTTTGTCCTCACCAATGGGCGCTTGAATTTTGAGCTGGCCCAGCCGTTGGCGGCCTCACCCGAACGCATCATTGGAATATTCAGGCTGTCCCAGACAAGCCGCTATGACATCCACCCCGCGGCGCTGGAATTATTGAGTGATTCCCTCAGCTTGGTGGATGCAAAGCTGCGGGCCCATGCCGGCGCCAACGAAACCTTCATGGAGATACTCACCGATAAGGATTTTGCCGAGACGACCCTCAGGCGCATGAATGAGGCCGGTGTCCTGGGGCGCTTTGTGCCCGATTTTGGCAAGATCGTCGCCATGATGCAGTTCAACATGTACCATCATTACACTGCCGATGAGCATTTGATCCGGGCCATCGGCATTCTGGCGCAAATTGAGCGGGGCGAATTGAAGGATGAACATCCCCTGGCCACGGAATTATTTCCCCGGATTGGCACCAGAAAAATTCTGTACATGGCCATGTTGCTTCATGACATTGCCAAGGGCCGGGATGAGGATCATTCCATTGCCGGGGCGCGTATTGCCTACCGCCTCTGCCCGAGAATGGGATTCACAGCGGCGGAGACGGAAACCGTGGCCTGGCTGGTGCGTCATCATTTGGTCATGAGTGACACCGCGCAAAGGCGCGATTTGAGTGACCCCAAAACCATCCGGGACTTTGTGGATTTTGTGCAATCACCAGCGAGGCTTCGTTACCTGTTGATTCTAACCGTGGCTGACATTCGTGCCGTGGGGCCTGGTGTTTGGAATGGTTGGAAGGGCTCCCTGTTGCGGCAACTTTATCAGGAGGCTGATGACGTGCTTACCGGCGCCAACCCGGTGCAACGTCGGTCCCAGCGTGCCATGTCGGCAAAGCGGCAATTCCAGGAACAATTTGCCGGTGGTCCCGGTGGCGATGACGATGGCTTGGTGCCGGCTTTCCTCGACATGCATTATGACAGCTATTGGACCGTCATGGATGCCGACAGCATTGTAAGCCATGCAAAATTGGTGGCCGAGCGGCAACGGACGGGCCAAGATATTGTGTTTGCCGCCGAAGATGATGGCTTCCGGGGGATCACCAGATTTTCGATTTTGACCGCTGACCATCCGGGTCTCTTTGCCAGGATCACTGGTGCCGTGGCCTTGGCCGGTCTGTCGGTGGCCGACGCCAAAATTTTCACAACCATGGATGGCTTGGCCCTCGACACACTCTGGCTGCAGGATGAGCGTGGTCAGGCAATCGCCGACAAATCGCGGATCAAAAGACTGGAAAAAGCGGTTCTTGATTCCCTAGGGGGCCATGTGTTGTTGCCCGAGGTGCTTGCCGTGCGGCGCAAGGCGCCGTCCAAGGCTGATGCCTTCAAGGTCGCCCCGGATGTTGTGATTGATCAGGATGCCTCGGGCACGCACACCCTGATTGAGGTGAGTGGCCGGGACCGTGTTGGTCTTCTGTATGACCTCTCACGTGTGTTGGTGGCGCAGAATTTGCGAATTTCCTCAGCCCAGATTGCCACCTTCGGGGAAAAAGTGGTGGATGTCTTTTATGTCCGGGATGCTTTTGGCCTGAAGGTCACCAGCCAGGCCAAGCTGGACAAAATCACCGCGTCCATGTTGGCGGTGTTTGAAGAATCAGGCCAGGAGAAGGTTGCTTGAGCATTGTGAGATCGTCTGCCCTGGTGGGCGGTTGGACATTCCTGTCTCGTGTCCTGGGTTTTCTGCGTGACTTGCTGCTTGCGGTGAGTTTTGGCTCCAGTTTTTTGGCCGATGCTTTTGTGGCTGCGTTTCAGATACCCAACCTCTTCCGGCGGATATTTGCCGAAGGCGCATTCAATTCCGCCTTCGTGCCCATGTTTGGGGCCAGGCTTGCCGAGGGCGGCCCGGCCCAGGCCCGGCTGTTTGCCGAGCAGGTATTGTCGGTGCTGCTGGCCATGCTGTTGGTGGTCAATATGGTGGCCATTATCTTCATGCCCGAAATCGTAACCATGTTGGCCCCGGGCTATTCGGTGGAATTGGCCACAAGAATTACCGCTATTTTTGGTTTGGAACTTCCCTTCACCATCACCGAGGACCCACGCAAATTCGATGTCACAGTGGAATATGCACGGATTTTGTTCCCCTATCTGGTGTTTGCCTCCCTTATGGCGCTTTTTTCGGCGATCTTGAACTCCTTCAACCGCTTTGCCCTGGCCGCCGCGGCGCCCAGCATGTTGAATATTGTGGGCATCATGGCGCTTGGTCTTGGGGCGGGCCTTGGTGACGAATTGCTGGCGGAAATGCTCATCAACATCTCGGTGCTTTTGGGCTTGTCGCTGGACCTGAATGCTTCCCCAAAACTGGCCGCAGATATTTTTATCTTTGCGATCTTGTTTTCCGGGCTTTTGCAGGCCGGGATTGTGGCATGGGGCGTGGCGAGGTTGGGCATATCCTTGCGCCTGCGTTTCATCCGTTGGGGGCCGGGGCTTAAAGAATTTTTCCGGCTGTTGGGCCCTGGCATCCTGGCGGGTGGGGTTGTCCAAATTAACATCCTGGCCGGTGGCATTATTGCGTCCTTTCAAGATGGGGCCCGGGCGCATCTTTATTATGCCGATCGTCTTTATCAATTTCCGCTGGGCCTGATCGGGGTGGCTATTTCCGTGGTGCTGCTGCCCAAGCTCACCGCCTCATTGAACAAACAGGATGGCAGCGCGGCGGGTCTTGTGGATGAATCGCTCATCACCGCCATGTTTTTGACCCTGCCCGCTGCTTTTGGCCTGGCCGTGTTGGCCGAGCCTATCATTGCCACGCTTTTTCAACATGGCCGCTTTACCGCCGAGGATACGTCGGCCACCGCGGCAGCGCTTATTGGTTTTGCGGCAGGGCTGCCGGCTTATGTTTTGGTGAAAATTTTTTCACCAACCTTTTTTGCCCGCCTGGACACCCGCACGCCCATGCAATTGGCCCTTTTGTCCATGTTGGTGAACATCACCATCTCGCTGATTTTTTTCCCCATCCATGGCCATGTGGCGATTGCCTGGGCCACGGCTGTGGCTTCTGTTGTTCAGGCCATGGGCCTGATGTTGGTCATGTGGTGGCGCGACTATCATGAATGGCGCATGAAGCTGGTGATGCGTTTGTTGAAGCTGTTGGCGGCAAGCGTTGTGATGGCACTTTCGCTGTTTTTTGTGCCTGACCTTGGCGGTGATGATTGGGGGGCCAGGATTTTGGATTTGGCTGTTCGGGTGGCCTTAGGAATTGTGGTTTTTGCCGTCATGGTGTTCAGCCTTCAAGTGGTGGGCTTGTCGGACCTTCGCAAATTACGTCGTCCTTCTTCTTGACCCTCCCCCATCAGCCTCCCCATAAGCGCAAGTGTTTGGCGGCCCAACCGCAAAATTTACATAGGAATGATCAACATGAGCCAGTCACGCGTGTTTTCTGGGGTGCAACCCACCGGCAACCTGCATTTGGGCAATTACCTCGGCGCCATTCGCCAATTCGTTGCCCTGCAGAATGACCATGAATGCCTTTATTGCGTCGTCGACATGCATGCCATCACCGTGGCCCATGACCCTGAAGCCTTGCGCCAATCAACCCGTGAGGTGGCGATGGCATTCATCGCTGCCGGCGTGGACCCCAAAAAGGCCATTTTGTTCAACCAATCCCGGGTTCGTGAGCATGCCGAATTGGCTTGGGTGTTCAATTGTGTTGCCCGCATGGGTTGGTTGAACCGCATGACCCAATTCAAGGAAAAAGCCGGCAAGCACAAAGAAAATGCGTCCGTGGGCTTGTTCACCTACCCTGTCCTGATGGCGGCGGATATTCTTGCCTACCGCGCCACCCATGTGCCGGTGGGTGATGACCAGCGCCAGCATCTGGAATTGGCAAGGGACATTGCGCGCAAATTCAACACGGATTACGGCACCGAAAACATGTTGCCTGAGCCCGAAACATTGACCCTTGCCGAGGCTGCCCGGGTGATGTCCCTTCGCGATGGATCCAAGAAGATGTCCAAGTCAGACCCTTCCGAAGCATCCCGCATCCATCTTGATGATGATGCCGACAAAATTGCCCAGAAGATCCGTAAGGCCACCACCGACCCGGAAGCCCTGCCCAGTGAGATCGAAGGGCTTGAGGGCCGGCCCGAGGCACGCAATTTGGTGGGCATCATGGCTGCGGTGACAGGCAAAAGCATGGCGGACATTTTGGCCCAGCATGGTGGTGCGCAATTCTCAAGCTTTAAGCCTGCGCTGACCGAAGCCTTGCTTGCCCATTTGGAACCCATCACCAGCGAAATGCAGCGCTTGAAAGCAGACCCTGAGGCCATCGACAAAATTTTGGCCGAGGGCGGCGAACGGGCTTCTGTCATTGCCCGGGAAACCAGGGACATGGTCTATCAATGCATGGGCCTGACGGCCTGAGGCATTTGTAATTTTTGCGGGCCATCCCCATAGTTGGGTTAGGGGATGGTGGCAAAGATGATGTTCGCAGATGAGCCGGGGGTATCCGTTGGTTAAAGAAGCCCGAAAATTCATGGTGGTGGTCGATGACACACCCGAATGCCGTAAGGCGCTTCGCTTTGCGATCCGCAGAGCGGAACGCACCGAAGGGTTGGTGAAGCTGTTATCTGTCCTTGATGAACCTTCCTTCGAGCATTGGCTTGGCGTGAAGCAGATGATGCGGGATGAGGCCCGGGCGGCTGCGGAAGATTTGTTGACCAATTTGGCCGATGAAATTCATGAGATTTCTGATATTCCCGTGGAATATGTGATCCGGGAGGGCCGCCTGCATGATGAGGTGCTGGGCGAAATGGATGATGACCGGGCGGTGCGTATTTTGGTGCTGGGTGCGAGCATTGAAGGTGAAGGACCAGGCCCATTGGTCAAAAGCCTAGCCGGTGAATTGTCAGGGGGCTTGCGCGTGCCCATATCTATTGTGCCTGGTCACCTGACCGACCAACAAATTGACGAATTAACCTGAAGCCAAAACCAAGGAGCCCATATGTTTATCCAAACCGAGGACACACCCAACCCAGCCACGGTCAAATTCCTGCCGGGCCAGGATGTGGCGCCCGGCCAACCCATGGAATTTTCCCTTGGCGAAGATTGTGACCCTTCACCCTTGGCCGGCCGCCTCATGGCGATTTCTGGCGTGACAGGTGTTTATCTGGGCGGTGATTTTGTGTCCGTGACCAAGGCGGATGATTGGGAGTGGCCCCATTTGAAGCCATCTGTTTTGGGCGCCATCATGGATCATTTTATGTCCGGCGCACCGGTCATTGCCTCTGAGGCTGGGGCCGAGGAGGTCTTTGATGATGATGAAGTTACCGCCAAGATACGAGAGGTGATCGACACCTACATCCGCCCGGCCGTGGCCCGGGATGGTGGGGATGTGGAACTAAAAGGTTTTGAAAAGGGCGTTGTCTTTCTTTCCATGCGCGGTGCCTGCGCTGGCTGCCCATCGGCAACCATGACCTTAAAGCATGGCATTGAAAACATGCTTCGCCGGCAAATTCCCGATGTTGTGGAAGTTCGTCAGGTTTAAGCGCCATGCGTTTGGGGATTCAAACGGCTGGTTTTGCCCATGCCGTGGTTGTTGATGATGGATCCCAAATACATGTCGGGCGTCTGGGCCGTGCAATTGCCGAAGACATGCCGGGTCTGGTCGCGGACTTGCTTGCCCAGGCCGGTGGGTCTTTCCAGGAAGTGACGCTGATCCGTGTTTGCGTGGGGCCAGGTGGGTTTACCTCACTTCGCTCAGGTTTGGCTTACAGCCAGGGTCTGTCCCGGGCCTTAGGCATTCCCCTGGAAGCGACCAGTTTGTTTCATCTTGCGATGAATGAACCGGGTGACTTTGAAGGTCAGTTGCTTGGTTTTTCGCAAGGCGGGGCTGACATGATTTTGGCGCGACCATCAGCCCATGGTTTTTTGGATGAACCCTATGTGGTGGCAGAACCACCCCCTCATTTGTCCGCGATCAATGATTGGCCAGGCCTTGCGCCGAAAGCTTTCTTTAAAGCTCCTAGCCCCAATTTGCCGGCCAAGCCCCTTTATGTCCGGCCTCCTGACGCAACTCCGGCCGCACGCCCACCATGGTTGCGTTAACTCTTCCAAGCCTTTTGACGGGCGAGGCGGCCAATCAAGCCTTGCGGGCCCATCACGCGCCGCCGGGCAACATGGGTGATGCTGATCTGGTTATGGCATCTGGTGGTGAGGCGCTTTGTTGGTGGCGGGTCTTGGCACCTGAGGCGGAATTACTTTGGCTTCATGTCCATGAAGACATGCGCGCCAAAGGTTTGGCGGGACGTTTGTTGGTCGCATCCTTGGAGCATTTGGAGGCGGCGCATTTGGTCAAAAAATACATGTTGGAAGTATCGGTAAATAATATACAGGCCTTTTATTTGTACAAAAAAATCGGTTTTGAAGTAGTAGGCGTGCGAAAAAAATATTATCAAGACAAAGCATCTGGTATTACTTCCGATGCTTATGTTATGAGCTGTTCCACGTTTGATTCCTCTTATTAATTTTTAATTAGGAGACCTTCTTTGACCGACCATGTGTCCAATAATGAATTAGAGCTTGCCCTTCTTGATGCCGTTTCTGAAATACTGTCTGCCTATGTGACCACCAACCAAGTTGACCAGGCCCATTTGCCAGGTCTTGTGGCGGCCACAAGAACCGCCTTGAGTGGCCAATCAGCCGGCAGCATCGCGCCCCAGATGGCCGCGTCAACGGCAACCAAGGCCTTGGCGGAACCAGAAGCGGCCGCTGAGGCCATGGTCGAGGAAGCGCCTGCCATTCCTGCGGAACCTGCCGTGCCGGTGGAAGCGTCCGTGGAAGAAGATGTTGTGGTGTGCCTGGTTTGTGGCGCCCGTATGAAGACCCTGCGTCGTCATTTGATGTCCGCCCACGGACTTGATGAGAAAGCCTACCGCGCCCAGTATAACCTTTCCAAAGATCATCCTTTGGTGGCGCCAAGCTACACCAAGCGCCGCCAGGAAGTGGCCAAGCAGATTGGTCTCGGCGCCAAGCGCAAAAAGGCTTAAAACTCTCATGGGCAGGATCCGTGCGACGCGCGTGGCGTTTATCTCGGTCATGTGGATTCTGCTCTGCATGCCCATCCAGACATTCAACAAACGTTTTGCACCAGCCTGGTCACGTAAATTTCCGGTATGGTTCCATGGCTCCCTTCTGCGCTTGATGGGTGTGCGGGTGACGGTGACTGGTGCCAGACCCGCCAAGGGCGCGGCCTTGATGGTTGCCAACCACCAAGGTTGGCTCGATATTCCGGTGCTTTCGACCATTTGCCCCTTATCCTTTGTGGCGAAAGCGGAAATCAACAAATGGCCGTTTTTCAACATCCTGGCACGCCTTCAACGCACGGTCTTCATCAGCCGCAAGCGTGAAAAACAATTGGCGAAACAGCGGGACGAGATCAGCGAACGTTTGGCCGGGGGCAGCACCATGATGGTGTTTGCGGAGGGCACGTCGGGCCGGGGCATCCATGTGCTGCCTTTCAGGTCGTCGTTATTTTCTGTCGCTGAAAAATTCCCCGACATGCCTGTCTATCCGGTCACCGTCTGTTACCGCAGGCGTTATGGCATGCCCATGGGCCGGGATGACCACCCAACTGTTGGTTGGTATGCGGACATGGATTTGCTTCCCCATGTGTGGGAATTCTTCAAATTGGGGCCGGTTGATGTGTCCGTCCATCTCCATGAGCCCATTTATGCTCGGGACCATGACCGCAAAAGACTTGCCCGCATGAGCCATGAACAGATAGTGGCAAGTCTTGAAACCTTGCGCCGCCATGCGGGCAAGAAAGTTGATTTCGCGCGCATCGCTTAACTTCCGGGGACCAAATTTTGCCGAACCCACGCAAGCTTCATATCAAGACCTATGGCTGCCAGATGAATGTTTATGATTCCGAACGGATGGCAGACCTGCTTAAACCCATTGGTTATGAAGTGACCGGGCAGCCCGATGATGCGGATTTGGTGATCCTCAATACTTGCCATATCCGTGAGAAAGCGGCGGAAAAGGTTTATTCCGAGATTGGCCGGCTGCGGGACATGAGAACACGCAACAATGCCCCCATGAAAATAGCCGTGGCTGGCTGTGTGGCCCAGGCGGAGGGCGCGGAAATCATCGCCCGGGCGCCGGCGGTGGATATTGTGGTGGGCCCCCAATCCTACCACCGTTTGCCGGAATTATTGGCCCGCCATGAACGTGGGAAAGGATCTGTGCTGGATACCGAATTTCCGGCGGAGTCAAAATTTGATGAAATTCATGTGGCCCGCAAGGTCACCGGGCCGACGGCCTTTGTCACGGTCCAGGAGGGTTGTGACAAATTCTGCACCTTCTGTGTGGTGCCCTACACAAGGGGCGCCGAGATGTCCCGGCCGGCCGCTGCCATTCTCCAGGAGATCAGGGCGTTGGCCCAAGATGGCGTGCGTGAGGTGACCCTGCTTGGTCAAAATGTGAATGCCTATCATGGGGAAGCAGGCGACGGCGAATGGGGCCTTGGCCGCCTGATCCGCGAAATCGCCGAGATCCCAAATATCGAACGCATACGTTACACCACCTCACACCCCCGGGACATGGACGATGATTTGATTGCCGCCCATGGTGAGGTGCCGGCCCTGATGCCCTACCTCCACCTACCTATCCAGTCCGGCTCCAACAAAATATTGGAGGCCATGAACCGCGGTCATGACGTGGACAGCTACCGCAGGATTATTGACCGCATCCGCTATTTGCGGCCGGACCTCGCCCTGTCATCTGATTTTATTGTTGGTTTTCCCGGTGAGGGCGATGAGGAATTTGAAGAGACCATGAAGGTCGTCAAAGAAATTGGCTATGTGCAAGCCTTTTCCTTTAAATATTCACGAAGACCGGGTACACCGGGATCAGTAATGCCCATGCAGGTTCCCGATTCGGTGAAAGCTACCAGGTTGCAGATTTTGCAGGACGAATTACAGCGACAAACGACGTCCTTCGCCGAGGGTTTGGTGGGGCGCTCCATGAATGTGTTGGTGGAAAAGACAGGCCGCCATGATGGTCAGCTCGTTGGCCGCTCCCCCTACCTCCAGCCGGTATTTTTTGATGGCCAAGAAGATGAAATCGGGCGCATGATCTCCGTGGACATCATTGGGGTGCAAACCAATTCATTGGCTGCCCGTCGTTCAGGGGATAATCATTGAGCCGCAAGGAAAAAAAGAAGTCATCCATGCCTGAGCAAGGCAATGTTCTTGAATTTGAGGATAACAAGCATCTTCCCGAACTTTTTGGCCAACATGAGGTCAACCTTGTGAAGCTGGAAAAGTCGCTCAATATTCAAATTGTTGCCCGGGGCAACCAGCTTCATCTTTCCGGTGACCCAGAAGCTTGCGAGAAGGCTGCGGGCATTTTGCGCAAAAATTACGACAAGCTCGCGTCAGGCCGTTCCATTGCCGCCCAGGAATTTGACCGTGGCAATGAATTTTCTGGCGGGGGCGAAGGTGGCAAGGTGGCCGTTCGGCGGCGCCAGATTGAGCCAAGATCCGAGAACCAGGCGGCCTATTTTAAACATCTTCAGGAAAATGAGCTGGTTTTTGGTATTGGCCCGGCCGGCACCGGCAAAACCTATCTTGCCGTGGCCATGGCCGCGGCCATGCTTTTGGATGGTCAGGTTGACCGTCTGATCCTGTCACGCCCGGCGGTGGAGGCCGGGGAACGCTTGGGTTTCTTGCCTGGCGACATGCGCGAAAAAGTGGACCCTTATCTGCGCCCACTTTATGACGCCCTCTATGACATGATGCCGGCCGAACAGGTGGCCAGGAAATTGGAATCAGGCGAGATTGAGGTGGCGCCATTGGCCTTCATGCGCGGCCGAACCTTGGCCAATGCTTTTGTGATCCTTGATGAAGCCCAGAATTGCACCCCGGTGCAGATGAAGATGTTCCTGACCAGGCTTGGTGAGAATAGCCGGATGGCGATCACCGGTGACCCTTCCCAGGTGGATTTGCCCCTGGGCTCTAAGTCTGGCTTGATGGAGGCGGTGGACCTCCTGGAAAATGTTAAAGGTGTGGGCCATACGCGCTTCACCAATGAAGATGTGGTGCGCCATCCCTTGGTTGAGCGCATTGTGAAGGCCTATGCCAAGGCGGAGGGCAAGCTGCTGTCATGACCAATGAAGCGGACGGGTCGCCAAGCGACCCGCGTTGGGATGGGTTGAGGCCCTTGATGGAAGAACGTTTTGCCGGGTTTTTGGACAACCTTACCGAGGGGCTTAGCGCCAATCTGTTCCTGACCAATGACGGGGATGTGCAGCAATTGAATGCGAAATTTCGGGGCAAGGATGCCCCAACCAATGTGCTTGCCTTTCCAACGCCCGAGGCCTTTCATGACGAATTGGGGCTTGGTGACGTGGTGCTCTCCTATGACCGTTTGGCCGTCGAGGCTGAAGCCCAGGGCAAAAACCTGGGTGATCATGCCACCCACCTGATGCTCCATGGGCTGTTGCATCTGTTGGGCCATGACCATGGCCATGAGGATGAGGCCGCCCAGATGGAAGAACAAGAACGTGTGCTGCTGGCGGGGCTTGGTATTGCCGACCCCTATGGCGAGGAGCGTCAGGCATGAATGTGTCGAGTTTGAGAAATTTGCTGGGCCTTGGTGGCCCAGAAACACCGGAACTTCAACGGGCCAAAATTCAGGAATTGGTGGAAGAGGCCAGCCTCAGCCGGGAAGAGAGGGCCATGATCATCAATGTCCTGACATTGGCACGCATCAGGATTGAGGATTTGATGGTTCCTCGTGCAGAAATCCAGGCCCTTGATGATCAGGAAGATTACCAACATGCGGTGGCGGATTTTAAAAGTTCCGGCCATTCCCGCATGCCGCTTTACCAGCGCAGCCTCGATAACCCCACCGGGCTGGTGCATGTGAAAGACCTCATCAGCCACGCCGATGCTGGCGACAAAAAATTCAAGCTGTCCAAGGTTCGCCGAGAGATTCTGTTCGTGCCACCCTCCATGACGGCGCTCGATCTTTTGAACAAAATGCAGGCCACCCGCATCCACATGGCCCTGGTGATTGATGAATATGGTGGCACTGATGGCTTGGTGACCCTTGAAGATCTTGTCGAGCAGGTGGTGGGCGAGATTGAAGACGAACATGACAGCCATGATGTGGACCTCATCAAGGAAGAAGGACCACTTTCCTATGTGGCCGATGCCCGCCTTGAATTGGAAGAATTTGAGGAATTCACCGGCGTGAACCTCACCGAAGAAATGAAGGATGAGGTGGACACCTTGGGCGGTCTGGTGTTTTCGCTGACAGGCAGGATTCCTGTTCGCGGGGAGATTATCCCAGCCGCCGAGGCGGGTTTTGAAATCGTGGTGGAAGATGCCGATGCGCGGCGCATCAAGCGTGTTCGGATCAACAGAATAGGGGCCAGTGCGGCCGAGGCCGGCAAGGAAGAATGATGTCGGGCCTGCGTGGGCTTCTTTTGTTGGTGTTTCTGTTGGCACCGGCCACGGGCCTGATGCGCATGGCTGGCCATGCCCCCGATCCTTTTTGGCCATCTTTTTTCCTGACCTGGTTTGCCTATGGCCTAATGGTTTGGTGGGCCAACCGACGCTGGCAGCTGGCATGGGCGGTCTTGGTGGCAGGGCTCATTGCCCATGGGGCCGGGGTGGCCTGGGTCGGTGAGGCATTTCTGGTTGATGCGGAACGTTTTGGGCATCTCCGCCATGGGGCGGTGATTTTGCTTGGGACGGTGTTGGCCCTGACAGATCTTCTTTGCTTCTTACTGCTCTGGCGCAAAGACCTTGGTTTTTTGCAAAGTCTTGCCCGGGCCATTTTCGCATTGTCCCTTGGTGAATTGCTCCGAAGGGTCATGCTGGGGGGATTTCCATGGAATCTGCAGGCTTATGGCCTTGCCGATACGGGCCTTGACCAGCTGGTCTATCAGCTGGGCAGCCATGGTCTTCCGTTATTTTTGGGGCTGCTTTTGTTGGCATCCCTTTGGGCATGGAAGTTTGCGCGTTTTTACCTGATGCCCTTGCCCATGATCTTGGTTGGGGCACTTGCCTTCTGGGGCAGCCAACGTGACCTGCCCGAGCCACGGGACCAAACAGTGCGCATCGTCCAACCATCAATTCCCCAGGAACTCAAATGGGTTCGGGTGTTGCGTGATGCCCATGTCGCCCGGATTTTGGGCCTCGCCAATCAACCTGGTTCCTTTGACATTCTGGTTTTTCCAGAAAATGCCCTGCCGGTGGACATCATGCGCAACCCCCAATTGCGCCGTGACATCATGCAGGCAGGTGATGGCCAACATGATTTTTTGGGCGGCCAATTAATCTTTTTAAACCCCGAACAATCCGAGGTCCGAAACGCCCTGATCACCCTTGATCGGGGCGGGGACATTGCCGCTTCTTACGCCAAAAGAAGGTTGGTGCCCTTTGGCGAGCAACTGCCATTTCGGGCTGTGCTGGAGCCCCTGGGCCTGGACAAATTATTTCCCATGAATGTGGATTTTGAGGAGGGCGATGCGCGCCATTCCCTGCCACTTCCCCAGACGGGCCTGACGGCCCAGCCATTAATTTGCTTTGAGGCAGCCTTCCCGGAAGCCCGTGCCGGGGATGATGATTTCCTGGTGAATGTGACCAATGATGCATGGTTTGGCACCTCCAATGGGCCCCACCAGCATTTGATGGCAGCGAGATACCGTGCCATGGAAACCGGCCTTCCCGTGCTCCGTGCCGCCAACACCGGCATCTCCGCGATTATTGATGCAAGGGGCGGCATCACCGCATCTTTGGGGTTGCAAATCGAGGGGCTGGTTGAAGATCGGCTTCCAGGGCGTTATGCCCCGGGCCTGTTTGCCAAGATTGGCGAATGGGTGCTTGTGCCCATTCTTGCGGCTTGGATGTTGGTGTTGGGGCTGGTGCCATGGATCAGGAACCGAAGGAACAAGTAGGAAAAACCCTTTACGGTCGGCGTAAGGGAAAACCCCTGCGCGCCCTTTTGGCCCAGACTTACCAAGAACATTACCAACATTTGGATATCTTTGAAGGTAAGGGACCGAAGCCCATCGAGCCTTCGGCATTATTTGGCCGAGATGGTGACCTTGTGTTGGAAATTGGTTTTGGTGGTGGCGAGCATCTTCATGCCCGTGCCCTTCAAGAACCGGATAGCAATTTTTTGGGGGTCGAGCCCTTTGAAAATGGCATGGCCAAGATGGTTCGGGCGGTGGTGGAGGATGGGCTTCCCAATATTCGCCTCCATGAGGGGGATGCCCGGGAGGTGCTGGCGAACTTGCCTGAAGCTTGCCTGGCCAGGGTTGTGGTTCTTTACCCGGACCCTTGGCCCAAAACCCGCCACCATAAGAGACGTTTTTTGCAAGAAGACACCTTGCGTGCGATCGCCATGTCGCTTCGCCCGGGGGGCATGTTGCAGGTGGCGTCTGATATTCCTGATTATATCTCCTGGGTCCTGAGGCATCAGCGGCAGGTGCCCGAACTTGTTTGGCAGGTGGACCGGGCCGGATGTTGGCATGACGCTTTCCCAGATTGGCCAGGCACACGTTACGAAGCCAAGGCCCTCCGGGAAGGCCGCAAACCCTGTTATCTGATCTTCCAGCGGCGGTGATGGCCTTGCCAATGGGCCACCAGACATGACATAGAACACCTATTGCTGGACCTCAAATGTGGGAGGTGGGCGCTTCGCGAAAACGGGGCCCCGCCTTTTTTGTTGGCATCATGGGGTCAGCTGGTTGGAATGTTGAAGGACTGATGGTCGATGATTGCATCAAATCCATTGGAAGAGCGTATCGCTGACTTGTTGAGCCCGATGATTGAAGATCTGGGCTATGAGCTGGTGCGCATCAGGATGATGGGCCAGGGCAAGGGCACGACCTTGCAAATCATGGCAGAACGGCCCGACGGCTCCATGGATGTGGGCGGCTGTGAGGCGATCTCCCGAGAAGCGTCCGCGCTTCTCGATGTGGAAGACCCGATCCAGGGTTTTTACAATTTGGAGGTGTCGTCGCCTGGCATCGACCGCCCGCTTACCCGGGCTAAGGATTACGCCAATTGGGCCGGTTATGAGGTGAAGGTTGATCTCCATCGCCCGGACCAGAATGGCCGTCGGCACCACCGCGGATGGTTGAAGGGGCTGTTGGTCGATGATGGCGGGCAATGGGTGGAATTGGACGCCGATGACGGCCCTGCCCGGCTTTTTTACGAGGATATCGCCCGGGGTAAGTTGGTGATGAATGATGATCTGATGGAACAGGCAAGGCGTGCCCATGAGGCAGCCCAGGCCGATGGTGGAGGAGAAGAAGAATGAGCATGGTTGGCGCCAATAGGTTGGAGCTTTTGCAGATTGCCGATGCGGTGGCCCGCGAAAAGTCGATCGACAAGGCTATTGTTATTGAGGCTTTGGAAGAGGCGATCCAGCGCGCAGCCCGATCACGTTACGGCGTGGAAAATGACATCAGGGCCAAAATCGATGAGAAAAATGGTGCCATCAGCCTGCAGCGTTTCACGGAAATTGTCGAAGAGGTGGAAAACCCAGCCCAGCAAATTCTTTTGGAAGATGCCCGCAAAACCCACCCAGACCTTGAATTGGGTGGCTTCATTATCGAGGATTTGCCACCGCTGGATTTTGGCCGGATCGCGGCACAATCCGCCAAGCAGGTGATCGTGCAACGGGTTCGTGATGCCGAACGTGAGCGCCAATATGAAGAGTTTAAGGACCGCGTGGGCGAGGTGATCAATGGCGTTGTTCGCCGGGTGGAATATGGCCATGTGATCGTTGATCTTGGTCGTGCGGAAGCCATCTGCCGCCGGGAGCAGCTGATCCGCCGAGAAGCTTTCCGAGTGGGCGACCGTTTCCGGGCCATCATCAATAAGGTGACCAATGAAGGACGTGGCCACCAGATCTTCCTGTCGCGCACCGCGCCGGAGTTCATGGCCAAATTGTTCGCCATGGAAGTGCCTGAGATTTATGAGGGCATCATTGAGGTCAAGGCCGTGGCCCGGGACCCTGGCAGCCGTGCGAAGATTGCGGTGTCGTCTCGGGATGGTTCCATCGACCCTGTTGGCGCTTGTGTGGGCATGCGTGGCTCGCGGGTGCAAGCCGTGGTGAACGAGTTGCAGGGCGAAAAAATCGACATCATCAATTGGACCGAGGACACAGCCAGCTTCATCGTGAATGCCCTGGCGCCTGCCGATGTGGCCAAGGTGGTCATGGATGAGGATGCCGGCCGCATGGAAGTGGTGGTGCCGGATGACAATCTGTCCATCGCCATTGGCCGGGGTGGCCAGAATGTGCGCTTGGCAAGCCATTTGACCGGCTGGGAAATTGATATCCTCACCGAGCAGGAAGAATCCGAGCGGCGCCAGGAGGAATTCCGCCAGCGCACCGAATTGTTCACCGATGCCCTGGATGTGGATGAAATGGTCGCCCAGCTACTGGCTTCCGAAGGCTTCACCGATATTGAAGAGGTGGCCTATGTGGCGCCAGAAGAAATTGCGGCCATTGACGGGTTTGATGATGAACTGGCCGATGCCCTGCAGGAGCGCGCGCGCAATTACCTCGATGATCTGGAAAACCAACGCCGCGATCAGGCCCGCGAGGCGGGTGCATCGGAGGATTTGGTGACCTTTGAGGGCTTGTCCGGCACCATGCTGCTGGCGCTTGTGGAAGCTGACATCAAGAGCCTTGAGGATTTTGCCGGTCTGGTGGCCGAGGAATTGGCCACCGGTGAAGATGGTGAACCACCTATCCTTGGCGGCATGCTTGACCTGGCCGATGCTGAAATGTTGGTGATCCGCGCCCGTATCGCCATGGGCTGGATGACCGAAGATGACCTGGAGGCCTATGTCTCCAGCATTGAGGCGGCAAGCGAAGAAAGCTTGGTGGAGGAAGAGGAGGCCTGAGGCCATCGGCAAGCCTGACAAAGAGGCCGGAAGTCGGCGTTGCATCATTTGTGCGGGTCATGACCAACCGGCCGTGATGGTGCGCATGGTGGCCAAGCCGGCGCCAGACAAATCATTGGTGGCTGATCTGGCCCAAAAGTTGCCAGGCCGGGGTTATTGGGTGCATGCTGGCTGCCTGCCAAAGATGGCTGAGAAAGCACCCCGCCTTGCCCGTGGCATGCCACCCATGGCGCCCGGTGAAATTGAGGCCATCGCCTCGTTGTTGCGCCAACGCGTGTTGTCCTTGTTGGGCATGGCGCGCAAGGCAGGAATATTGGTTCAGGGTTTTCACAAGTTGAAGGCAGGTGGGCCCTTTGAAATTTTCTTCCATGCCAGTGATGGCGCGGGGGATGGGCTAAGGAAGCTCAAATCTTTGGACAGGGATGTTCCGGTGTTGCGCCATTTTGATTCTGCATCGCTCGCGTCATGCCTGGGTGAGGAACATGTGGTGCATGTGGGGTTGACCTCGTCACGCCTCACAACGCAGATCTACGGGGAAGTTGCCCGTCTCGAGGCCCTGGAAGGGGCCATGGACCAGGAATTTTTGAAAGACAGGCTGGAACGATAAATATGAGTGATGATGAACAAAAGAACCCTGCCCAATCTGGCCCATCTGGCGCGCGCAAAACCTTGTCGCTGCGCCCCGGTGCGGGTGCTGGTGGGCGAAGTGGTGCTGGCAATGCCGCC